>Ga0302323_100002022_pt1 | contig 16465 bp, 13 predicted proteins | sample Fen_T0_3_FD_201950 | JGI IMG/M metagenome (GOLD analysis project Ga0302323, IMG submission 201950) | Peat permafrost microbial communities from Stordalen Mire near Abisko, Sweden - Fen_T0_3 | ecosystem: Environmental > Terrestrial > Soil > Wetlands > Permafrost | place: Sweden: Abisko... | reverse complement strand
AAGCTCGGCGGCGGGACGATCGCCGACGAGTTCCCGGCGGTCACGGTGCTGTTCGCGGATATCGTCGGGTTTACGCGGATGTCGGCGCGGCTGCCGCCCGAGCGCATCGTCGGCATGCTGAACGATCTGTTCTGCCGGTTCGATGACCTCGCCGGCAGCCTCGGGCTCGAGAAGATCAAGACGATCGGCGACTGCTACATGGTGGCCGGCGGGCTTCCCGAGCCGAGGCGCGATCATGCCGAGGCGATCGCCGACATGGCGCTCGCGATGCTCGCGATCGTCGCCGAGCTGGCGGCGCGAACCGGGGAGCCCCTGAGCGTGCGGATCGGGCTCCACAGCGGCCCGGTCGTCGCCGGCGTGATCGGCAAGCGCAAGTTCATCTACGACCTGTGGGGCGATACCGTGAACATCGCGAGCCGCATGGAATCACACGGCATCCCCGGCACCATCCAGCTGAGCGCCGCCTCGCGCCAGCTGCTCGATGGAAAATACCGCCTGCAGCCGCGCGGGACGATCGAGGTCAAAGGCAAAGGTGAGATGGAGACCTGGTTCCTCGAGGACAGACTCCCAGCGCGCGCGACGGTCAACGTCGCGGTCTGAGCAGGCACGCTGTTCGGACCACATCGGCGCGGACTGTCCTCGCACCATTGTGGGACACGGACGTCCGATGATGTGGGACGTTCAGCCACTCGCCACCGGCGATGGTGTGATAAGCGGCGCGCGCTCGGTGACCGCGAGATCATGCGCCCGCGATGGGCCCCCGGCGCGAGCACGCGGCGCCCACCTGCAGCACGACACAACAGGCCGGATCCGAGCTACATCTTGATGCATGTGCATCATCTGTGTCGAATTCGCAAAACACGCGATGACCACCGCCGAGGCGCGCCGGGCGTTGCGCGAGATGACCACGCTCGACAAGCAGCATGTCGCCGAGGTCGAGACCAAGCTCCGCCAGGCCGACGCCGACGCCGCTACGACCAAGCCGTGACCGCTGCGGCGAGCGGGCCGGCGTGGCCCGCGGCCCCATCCCGTCGCATCGATCGGCGCTCTGGACGGTGCAACTTCTCGGAAATATTCTGACTGTGCGACGAAACCGCATCAACGCCCGTCGCTGATAAGCTGCCCAACCCTGGGTAGTTGGGTGGTTTCACCCTAATCGAATTAATGATCGTCGTCACGATCATCGGCATCCTGGACGCAGCGATCCCGGCATTCATGGACTCCTGAAGCGCTCGCAGGAGGCCGAAGCGTCGCTCCAGGTCAAACAAGCTTGGCAAGAACGCCTGGCGCGTGCACCGGAAAAACCGGCATATATTGTCGGCGCCCGGGGCAAAGCTACCCGACAAGCCCGGTACCGGGGCTGCGGCGGCTCCCGACAACACTACGCGACAGTTCCGGCGGCCCTCGCGGCGGATGCGACCTGGAAGCAACTCGACTTCCAGGTCGATGTGCCTTCGGTGTTTTATTACGACTGCACCGGCACGGCAAGCCGTTCACCGGTGAGCGACCGCGAATCGATACATCGATCGATGATCGCGGCCGAGGCCCCATCCACTGCGAAGGACCGACATCGTCTACCCGCTCGCGGGCACGGCGTCCCACCGCAATCCCGCGGTCCCGCCGAGCGACCCCGAGATCAACCTGGACTGGCGCGCCGACCGCGAGCGTGCGCCGCGCCACGCCATGCGGGCCTGTGGGTTGCCTGCCTCCCGGGCCGGCCGTCGGAGCATGTGGACAACCTGGCGCGCAAGGGAGCTGTGGGCGGAACCAGCGTGACGCAATGGCGTGGCCAACGCATTGCCAAAGATTGGGGAAAGCTAAAGAACGGCCTTCAATGCGAAGCTCGCTGGCCGCCGAGCCGGCTGACCGACCCTGTGACGACCTCGCGATGAACGCGCGGGACGTGACTGCGTCACTGAAACGCACTTTGCCGGGTTGTCCAGCGGGGATTTTTATGCCAAGCATCCAACCGATCAACGAATCGGCTATCTGTACCTTCGAACGAGGACACGAATGAGCGACTTCCAGAGTGAGATGAATCGTACTGTTCAGGGCTTCGTCGCCCAGATCTCCGAGCTCGCACGCCGCGCCGCGATCGACACGCTGGAGTCAGCGTTCGCCGGCCGCGCGACTACCCGCAGCACCGCCGCCAGCGCCGCGATCGCAGTTCCCGCCTCGAACGGTGAGCGCGTCGAGCGTACCCGCGCCGGCCGCCCCCGCGTCGGTGCCAAGCGCACCTCGGCCGACCTGGTGGCCCTGTCGGACCGCTTCGCCTCGTTCGTCAAGGCGAACCCGGGTCTGCGCATCGAGCAGATCAACAAGGAGCTCGGCACGGTGACCAAGGATCTGGCCCTGCCGATCCGCAAGCTGCTCGCCGACGGCGTCATCACGTCCAAGGGCCAGAAGCGCTCCACGACGTACTTCGCCGGCAAGAAGTCCGCGAAAAACTAAGCGGACGCGCGGTTGCCTGACAGCGCGCTAACAATCACTGATACAGCTCCTGTCTGTATCGGTGGTGTTCTCCGCTGTTTCGCCCCGGCTACGTGACCCGCACGGCCGCCGGCGGGGACATGGCGTTGCAGCGCGTCATCGCGTCTACACACTTCTACAACTTCTAGATATCAACAGGGCGACTACCGCGGCGTCGCCTTGGCGGGCTGGAAGATGCTCTTGGGCAGCCGTACGTGCACACCCAGGTTCGGTTTGTCGACCAGCTGGGTGATCGCGACGTGGCCGGCCACGCTCACCAGCTGATACGCTTGGTGCTTGGTGAGCTTCTTGTCGGCGACCAGGAAGTCGATCATCTCCTGGATCGCAGCCTTGGTCGCCACGGCCAGATCGGGATCGGTCGCCATGCTGATGAAGTCGGTCGCGGTCTCGGCGCGCGGCCAGGTCAGCTTCATGTCCTTGCGAACCGTCAGCTGCAGGCGACCCCGCAGCGAGGTCTCGATCGCAGTCTGATCGACCTCGCCATCGCCCTGCGCCGCGTGGCCATCGCCGATCTCGAACAGCGCGCCACTGGCGAAGATCGGAATATACAGCGTGCTACCGGCGACCAGCTCGCGGTTGTCGAGATTGCCCGCGTGGTGGCCGGGCGGGACACTGCTGAGCCGGCCCACCGCGGGCGCCGGCGCCACGCCCATGCTGCCGAAGAACGGCCGCAGCGGGATCACGATGCCCGGGGCGAACTCGGCCGTCATCTTCTGACGATTCAGCGCGAGGATCTTCGCGGGCGTGTCACGCTCGCAATTCTCGGGAAGGAACCCGCTGCAGCCGTTGTAGCCGTAGTCGATCGGCAGATCGATCGCGAGGATCTTCACCTCGAGCACGTCGCCCGGCTCGGCGCCCTCGACGAACACCGGGCCGGTCAGGATGTGCCCGCCGGGGCCGCGGCGCTCACCGGTGACCTCCGCCACCACCGCCTTCAGCGACGCCTGGATCTTGGCGTCGGCGACGCCCGCCTTCGCGAGCCCGGTCGGCGAGTTGGTCAGCAGCGTGTCGACGTCGATGATGTCACCCGACGCGATCCGGAGCACCGGGGCCGCTTCGGACCAGTAATAGCCATACGCCACGGTCGCCGGTGTCGCTTCGAGCCGGTGCGTCCTGGGCGGCCCCGCATCGGCGGCGAGCGACGACAGGACCACGGTGATTGCGGTGCAAGCGGCAGCGAGGGCTCTCATTGGCCGGCACGCTAACATCGATCATTCAGGCGGCGCGCCGGCCATGACCGCAGGCGCCGCCCGGTCCGAGCGCGCTCACTTCGCCGGCGGTGGTGAACGATGTAGCGCATTTCGGCTATTTCAATAAACGCTTGTAATGGCTGAGAAAACGCTGCCACTCTCGATTTTGGAGATCTGGCCTGCCCTGATCCCGCTGCTTCGACGATGATCCGAAGTCCATGAGACGTTCTGACAGCCGCACCGCGCTGACCGATGAAGTCCAGCGGTTCCAAGACGAAGTTCGACGCTTGGCATTCGCCGTCGTCCGCGAACTGGTCAAGCAAGAGATCGAGCGCAAGCGGTCGAAGCTGCCAGCTGCCAAGCCGCGTGTCCGCGCGGCGAATCGCTCCGCGGCGCCCGCCGCCGCACCGGCGGCGACGCCGGTGGCCGCGGCCGTAGCCACGGCGCCGGCAACCCCGCCGGTGACCGCCGCATCGCCGGCCCCCGCGGCGCCGGTCGCCGCGCAGGCTCCCGGGCAACCCGCCGAGCCGGCGACCACCGGACGCAAGCGCGTGACCTGGACGCGCGAAGCCATCATCAACGAGCTCGCTACCTGGATGCTGAGCGGCACGTCGATCGACGCGACGTTCGTGGCGCGCCACGGACCGCCCGGCCTCGTCGCCGCGACGCGCCGGATCTTCGGCCGCTTCGATGCTGCGTTGAACGTCGCCGGTCTGCACGTCTCGAAGCTGTATCCCGACGGTCCGCCCGGGCGCTGAGCTCGCGGCGCCTGCCGTGCTCGCGGTGCGCACCCGAGCGTCGAGCGCGCGGCACCTGCCGCGCCCGCGGCCAACTCCTCGGATCTTCAGAGGCCACGGCTCGTGTCATGGTGCCGCACTATGCTGCACCACCTATGAGCGTGATCCTCTGCGACTGTCCTCGGAACCGGCGCTGCCCCGCGTGCGTCGATCAAGCGCTGATGTGGTTCGCCGGCATCGCCTGCTCGCGCGGGATCCGCTGGGCCGAGGATGTCGCGCGAAGGCGCCCCGTCCTGCTGCGGCAACCCTGGCCAGGCGATTCGGAGCGAGCCACGGCGCTCGCGCGCGCCAAGGTGGGTGATCTGAGTGACGATCCTCACGTCGTCGATCGACTCGCCGTCAGTGTCGGCGAATACGCCGGACGGCGGTGGCTGCAACTACAGGCCGGAGCCTGAGTCATCAATCTTGCCGATCCGGGCTGTCACGGGGCTCGATGTGCCAAGCAATGCCGCAAACCCCAGCTCGTGCGCGTCGACCACGGTGATCTCATCGCTCAAGGTGGTAACCGCGGTCACGCCGGGAAGCATCGCCAGGTCGAGTGCGTAGACGGTGAACTGGTACGTGTCGCTGAATTGCGTGCACGGCCCGAGGTAGCCATACACGGTCGGCATGTAGCTCGTGGTCTGATGTGCACCCGGGACGTTCGCCGGTGCATATGCATTTCCGGACGAGCGCCGGCAAGCCGGTCGTGCCCGCCGCGACATCGTAGATCACCCAGTGCGGTTCGTCGTTGAACGAGCGATTGACAAGCACGACCGCGAAGCCCTGGCTGAGCGCGGGAGCGCCGGTCCAAGCGAGCCCGGGCGAACCGTTTCTGCCGGCTCAGCGGTTCGCATCCGGAACCCGTGCACCGTCGGGAAGGTCCGGGCTGGTGAGCGTGAATCCGGGTGGAGAGCCATCCTGCGGAAAGGAGGCGTCCGGGGCGATGTAGTCCTGACCGCCGCATGCGACCACGCCCCCGAGCCAGGCGCATCGCGCGGCACGAGCGACGATATCCACCATTTTACCATCCTGCCTTCAGCCGCAGAGTCGGTGCGATGTGGTCTCAGCCTACTTCGTATCACGCACGTAGGCATGCTCAAATGCTTCGAGCGGCAACCTCCGATCACCGTAGCCGCTCACCTGACATCACTGATCGTCGCAAAAGACTCATCTCATGAACATTACATCTTGACTCTCAGGCGATCGCCTGATCTTCTACAGCTATCCAAAAAAGGAGATGACATGAGCGACTTCCAGAATGAAATGAATCATGCGGTGCAGGGTTTTGTGACACAAATTACCGAGCTAGCCCGCCGTGCCGCGATCGACACCCTCGAGTCGGCGTTCGGCGCCCGCGGACCGCGGATCAGCAATGGCAACGGCGCGGTCGTCGCCGCACCGGCGGCGGTAGGGCGGATCGGTCGGCCGCGCGGCGGCCGCGGCGCCAAGCGCACCGCCGCGGACCTCGAGGTCCTGTCGGAGCGGTTTGCCTCATTCGTCAAGGCGAATCCGGGTATGCGCATCGAGCAGATCAACAAGGAGCTGGGGACCACGACCAAGGACCTCGCACTGCCGATCCGCAAGCTCATCGCTGAAAGGATGATCAGTGCCAAGGGGCAGAAGCGCTCTACGACCTACTTTGCCGGCAAGAAAGCGTCGAAGAACTAAGCCCAGATCAGCGCGCGATCTCACCGAGTCTGCGACTCGGCCTGCTCCGCGATCGCATAGCGGCGGCAATGCTCGAGATATGCGTGCTCGTGCACGGCGACGAGCTGGACCAGCGCGTTCCACAGCCAGCCGGGCGCGTCGAGGTTCTTGGTGCGGTGGGTCAGCATCTCGGTCCGCCAGCCCCGGCGCTGCTCTGCGGCGAGCTGGCGGCCGTGCGCTCGCCCCACCACGGCGCCGAGGTAATACGCGACCTCGCGGATCTGGGGTGGGTCGAGGTAGTCGAGCTCGATCTTGAGATCCTGGGGCAGCAGCTCGCGCACGAATACCGAGTGGTCCATCACCCGGGCGGCGACCATCCGGTTGCCGAGCGCGGGCGCCAGCATCTTCGCTCCCGCGACCACGCGCGCGGCCGGATCGGCCGGCACGCCGTCGACGTGACCGCTCGATGCGAACGAGTCGGTCGCCTCCTTGAGATCGAGCAGCGACATCGAGCTCCCCGCTCCCCTGGCCCGGACCTCGACCAGCGCGGCGACGCGCCACAGCCCGAGCGAGCTACAGCCTTTGATCCAGTAAGCTGCATCCACCATCCGGACTTCGGCGTTGGCCTCGCGATCGGCGAGGTCGGTGACCAGCAGGCGGACGCGCTCGTGCTCGACCAGCCCGGCGACCGCCTCGCGCTCGAGCGGGCTCAACGGCCAGAACCGCTTGCCGAGCGGCAACACGCGGCGGCGGCGGCCGAGCCGCTCGGCGGACACATGCTTCCAGGTCCGGCGCACCGCGCGGCGCATCACGGTGCGGATCGGCCCCGGCAGATCCTCGATCTCCTCCGACGGTGCGTCACCCTCGAACGCGCGCTCGTAGCCGGTCACGAGATCCTCGGTCAAGCGCGCGGTCGTCACGCCGGGCAGGTCGGAGCCGCGCGCGGCCATCGCGAGCGACAGCGCGAGCCGGACCAGATCGAACGCGGGATTGCCGATCGTCGTCTGATCGAGATCGCGCAACTCGACCACCGAGCGACCGGCGCTGTTGCCGACCGGACCGAGGTTGCCGACGTGGCAATCGCCACAGATCCAGATCTTCGGCCCCGCCGGGAGGTGCGCCGCCGCGGGTGATGCGAGCCACTCGTAGAATCGCTCGGTGCTGCCGCGGACAAACGCGTGTGCCGAGCGCGCCATCTTCCGGGCACGGCGTACGCGCAGCACGCTTCGCCGGCTCGCGAGCAGGTCATCGACGACGGATGGACCGAGAGGACGAGGGGCTTTCACGGAGGTCCTCAGCCTGAGTGCAAGCGACGCGCCTCGCCGCACAAGACGAGAATGAGTCAATAATTCGCGGCGACCGCCCTCTCGCACCTCGCAGGCGCGACGCCGGCCGCGCACCGCGGGCGCATCCGCTCGGTCGTGGCGATTTCGCGCAGCGGCGGTCCGGCGAGAACCATCGTGAGGCGGCGATGACGGCGCCGGGACGCCGGAGTCCCCGCGTCGCGCCGCGCGAGACCGGTCTTCGCGGTCCGCGGCGCACACCAGTCCCCCGGTGATCTCGGCTATCATTCATAGCAGTCTACGTTTGATCACGGGTGTATGCGAAGTCCTCTGACCGCGCGCACCGCGTAGTAGGAGAGGTTGTCACGATGCGTTTGGAGAGAGACGAAGTCTTACTACTGAGCGACATCCTGCAGCGCTATCAGGCAGATTTTTACGCGCGATTCCGCAAGCTCCTGCGACCGGTGGTGGGCAACTTCCTGCCGATATCTTTGCAGTCGTACCTCGACGAGCTCCGCGAGCTCCGCGCCGAGCTCGACGGACTGCCCGATCAGCAGGGTGAGATCGACGACCGGTTCGCCTCGCTCCTGCGCCACGCCGTGATCGTGCAGCGGCTCGTGATCGCGAACGACGTCGAGGCGCGCCGGGTGCGCGCGATCCATCCCGATGTCCTGGAGGAGCTCGACGTCTATCTCATGGCGTACACCGCGCTGCTCAACGCCGAGTGGTTCGAGCAAGCGCCCCCGACCCACATCCCCCAGCTCACCGAGTTCTTCCCGATCGAGGTGATCGACGCGGAGCTCGCGAGCTCGCGCGGCGAGCAGCCCGCCCGGCGTTACGACGAGAAGTTCCATATCCTCCAGGCACCCGAGCTGCTGCTGAGCGATTTCAGCCGCGTCCGCGACGCCGCCGCCGTGCGCGGGATCTCGGTCGCGCTCGCGTACCTCGACCTCGATCGGTTCCGCGACTTCAACGCCGAGTACGGCGAGCCGTACATCGACCGCCACGTGCTGCCCAGCCTGATGCGCCGCATCGAGGCCCACGTCTACCTGCGCGGCCACGCCTACCGCATCGGCGGCGACAAGTACTGCGTCCTGCTGAACAACGCCTCGGAACACGAGGCGCTCGACTCGATGAACCGGCTGCGCGAGGCCATCGCGGCGCTGACCTACGAGGGCTGCACCACGACGACCACGGTCTCGATCGGTGTCGTGGTCGTCCAGCCCGAGTGCCACTTCACCGGCCACGAGATCGAACAGGCGGCCGCGCACGCCAAGGACTATGCCAAGCGCGCCGGCCGCAACTGCGTCGCGTCGTACCGCACCCAGTTCTTGCGCGAGCAGGACCTCTATGTGCTCGGCTCCTCCACCGTGCACCACGCCCTGAGCCTGGAGCCGCGCCGCACCCTCATGCCCTGAGCGGCTCCTACTTGACCGGGACGCCGAACACGAACGCCGGCGTCGTCGACGTCGACTTCGCCCACACGCCGGTGATCACGTCGCCCTCGAGGATCGCGAACATGCCCGGCTTGACGCCCACGGCATAGCGCGCGCTCACGGTCTGCGGAGCATCGGCGCTGTTGAACGTGACCGTCTTGTTCTTCGTGCAGATCGTGTCGTAGATCGGGCTGCCGTCGGCGCGAAACTGGATGATCCGGTTGGTCGTCTTGAAGTCATCGCACTGGGTCTCGGTGACCATCTCCTGCTTGAACTCGACGCCGACCGTATCGCCGGACGGCTTCAGCTTGCCGATCACGCCCTTCGCGCCGCGGGCAACCTTGCCGTCGACCGCGAACGAGCGGTTCACCCGCGGATAGTCGATCTTCGCGTCGCGCGCATCGAACGTGACGCCTGCTGTGGCCAGCGCCGACTCCACCGCCGTCCGCGGACCGCGAAACCCGGGCCAGCTCCAGAGGTCCTTGCCGAGCACCCGGCCCAGCCCGTTGACCTCGCGCTTGTCGTCGTTGCCCGCCATGCAGGTCACGAGCGCGACCGACGCGAGGTAGCCGGCCGGCGTGCCGAGGATCTGCTTGGCCACCAGATCGCCGTACCTGTCGTGGTCACTCTCGAACTTCTTGGCCGGGATCGCCGCCACCGCGGCCTTCCACATCGGCCAGATCTTGTCTTCGCAGCCGGCGAACGCCGAGCGCTTGTTGATGATCCGCGCATCGTCCATCTGTGACACGACCTCGATCAACTCGGCGTCGGTCTTGTAGTGGGTATCGAACTCCTTGCGCGCCGCCGCGGCTACCTCGAACAACTTGGCGTAGCCCGGATCCTCGGCGATCAGCTTCTTGATCTTCTCGGCGTGCCGCGCGAGCCGGAGCTTCAGCACATAGAGCGACAGCCGGATCCGGTGGCGCTCCCACCTGGGGTACCTCGTGTTGCTGCGCAGCTCGCCGGCGAGCTTCTTGAGATCGAGCTGGTCGATGTCGCCCTGGCACATCGCCCACATCACCGCGCCGCCCTTGTCGGCGTTGACGCAGTTCCGGATGTAGCCGAGCCGGCCGACTTCGGTGAGCTTGGGCCCGAACGCATCCGCAAGATAGTGAGGGTCGCCAGCGCTCGAGCTGTTGGCCCGCGTCAGCCAGACCCACTGATCGATCGCGTCGAAGCTCGACCACGGCCGCGTGTCGAGGTCGCGACTCGGCGCGACGTCGTTCGAGTTGCGCTCGCTGATCGACTGCCCGGCCCACGCAGCGACATCGACCCAGTCGTCGTCCGTGAGATCGAGCCGCGCCGACCACTTCTTGCGCGCGGCCTCGAGCTGCTTCTGGCTCCCCGCCGCTTCCTCATCGGGCCTGCACAGCTTCACGACGATCGAGAACAGCGCGGGACGCGGATCGGCCACCTGCTGCGGGCGGTCCGGGTCGGGTAGCGTACCATCGCCGAGCGCGTCCTTGAGGCTGCCCTCACGGTCGAGCTCGGTGTTGCCGAGGCCGGAGCACCACGACGGCGTCCCCGCGTACGCATGGGTTGCAAAGCAAACGGCCGAAATAGCCGAGGCTACATAGACTGCAGTCTTCATGAAGAAGTCTCCCTCGCGCGCAGGTCCGCGACGCTGCACGCGCAGCTCACGCCACACAGATCATCTTGTTGGTGAATCAATCAAATATCGGTCGAATACGTCGGAGCGCGATTAGCCGTGCATGGTCATCCTCCAGCTTTGTTCCATGGGCAGCCACGTCGGCGCGCTTGCCTTCGCGCGTCGCGCGTCGCCCGACGAGGTCTCGAACGTGCTGGTCGTCAGCGATCGCAGGTCCGGTCGCGCCGGCTGTTGCGAATCGACCATCGCGACGCGAGCTTCGCGATCGATCAGCTCGTTTCGGCCTGGACCACCCGGTCTCGCCCACCTCGTGAGTGCCCTGACCCGCCCGGTCGTCCCCTCGCCACGCCCGCTATCACCATGGGGCGGAATGTGCAGCGATCGAGTCGCCACTGTCAAGACTGTTTGTGCTCTATCAGTCGATAACGAGCACGATCGTCGTCGCGAATCGAGCCTACGCCGGGCCTTATAATCATCAACTTGATCTGGATATCGATGCTCAATCGAATCTCGAGCTCTGCGTAACGAATCTCAACGACCCGCCCGCGCATGTGCGGCGCTCGACCGCTGACACGGCCTCGCCGCGGTCAGCCCCGCTGCTATGGCGGACGCTGCCGGTCGACGATCCCCAGCACGAATCACGCCGCGGCGCGTCGCAACGCTCGTTCGTGGCACCAGCGCGCGCTTTCCGAGTCGGAGTCGGATTCTGGTGACCGACGACACCAAGACTTTGGACAGCGATTTTCGATCGCGTGTGTGCCGGAGTGTGTCTTTGGTCGCAGATTTGGGCGCCAGGACGATGACAGCCGCGTTGTCGGCTGGCACGTTCCGGCAAGCCGGCTCGTTCCGCCGCGCATCCGGTCACGGAGGATTCGGTCATGGTTGTTCGTCCGCATCATCTGGTTCGCTTCCTCGCCATCGCAGCCAGCCTCGCTGGCTGCGGCGGCTCCTCGCACGAAGGCACCGACGCGGGGGCTACCCCCGACGGCAGCCCGCCCGGGATGCCCGACGCCGGCATCCCCGACGCCGACACGTCTGGCTCACCCGACGCCAGCGCGCCCGACGCCAGCCCACCCGACGCCAGCCCACCCGATGCGGGGCCACCCGACGCGGGCCCGCCCGCGGTGGACTTCTTCTCGTCGTTCGAGACCGGCGAACCGCAGCCGACCACGGCCGACACCGTCGAGGTCGACGCCCACGGCAACAAGCGCTCGTCCGGTGTCACCGGCTCGCCGAGCACGCTGATCCTCGGCAACATCATGCAGCAGGTCGCCGATGTCGTCGCCAGCGGCGAGAACCCGCCGAACGAGATCGCGACCAAGATCGCCGACGGTGACTTCACCTCGAAGTGGCTGGTGTTCGCGGCCACCGGCTGGGTCGACGTCCGGCTCGCGGCGCCGGTCGCGGTCACGCGCTACGCGGTGACCTCGGCCAACGACGCCCGCGAGCGCGACCCGGCGGCCTGGACCCTCGAGGGCTCGCAGGACGGCCTGAGCTGGACCCCGATCGATAGCCGGACGGCCGAGTCGTTCCCGGCGCGGTTCGAGACCCACAGCTACAACTTCACGAACGCCACCGCGTATCAGTTCTACCGCCTGGACGTCACCGCGAACTACGGCAACAACGGCGACGGCAGCGCGACGATCCTCCAGATCGCCGAGCTCCAGCTATCCAATGGCGACGACACGCCGCTTCCGCTCACCGACATGAAGAGCGCGGTGGGCAACGGTCCGGGCTCGTCGCACAACGCGATGCTCGGCACCGGCTTCACCGGCACCCACGCATTCCGGTTCTCCGGCGGCGTCCCGGGTGTCGGCCGCGGCTACTCGTTCAACAAGATCTTCGACGTCGACGTCCCGGTCACCGCGGCGACCGAGCTGTCCTACAAGATCTTCATCGATGAAGCGGCCAACGACCCCAGCTATCCGAGCACATACGCGGCGCTCGACCTCGCGTTCGACGACGGCAGCTACCTGAGCGAGCTCGGCGCCACCGACCAGCAGCACGCGACGCTCAGCCCCGCCGGCCAGGGCGCGTCGCGCACCCTCTACGCGGGCGAATGGAACGAGAAGCTCGTGCGGATCGGCGAGGTCGCCGCGGGCAAGCGCGTGAAGCGCATTCTCGTTGGCTACGACCAGCCCAGCGGCCCGGTCGCGGCGTTCGGCGGCTGGATCGACGACGTGCGGATCGCGATCAACCCGGTCCACCCGGCGCCCACGCATCTGTCGGACCACGTCACCACCCTGCGCGGCACTCACTCGAGCGGCGGCTACTCGCGCGGCAACAACTTCCCCGCCACCGCGGTGCCGCACGGCTTCAACTTCTGGACTCCGGTCACCGATGCGAGCTCGGGAAGCTGGCTGTACGAATACCATCGTCGCAACAACAGCCAGAATCATCCGATGCTGCAGGCGCTCAGCCTGAGCCACGAGCCGAGCCCGTGGATGGGCGATCGCCAGTCGTTCCAGGTCCTGCCCTCGATGTCCGCCAGCACGCCGAGCGCCTCGCGCACCGTGCGCGCGCTGGCGTTCCAGCACGAGCACGAGATCGCGCGGCCCTACTACTACGGCGTCACCTTTGACAACGGCATCCAGGCCGAGCTCACGCCGACCGATCACGCCGCGATGTTCCGCTTCACGTTCCCGGGCAACGACGCGAGCCTGCTGTTCGACAACGTCAACAACAGCGGCAAGCTGACCCTCGACCCGGGGACCAGCTCGCTCACCGCGTTCTTCAACGGCAACGGCGAGGGCGGCTCGCGGATCTTCATCTACGCCACGTTCGACAAGCCGGTCGCCACGAGCGGCATGCTCGGCGGCGGCGGTGGCGCCAATGTCACCGGCTACCTGCGGTTCACTCCCGGCGCCGACCGCACCGTGACGATGCGGATCGCGACCTCGCTGATCAGCATCGACCAGGCCAAGAAGAACCTCGCGCTCGAGATCGCCGACGGCGATAGCTTCGACGCGGTCAAGGCCCGCGCGCAGAAGCTGTGGGACGACAAGCTCGGCATCATCGAGGTCGAGGGCGCCAACGCGGACGAGCTGACCACGCTGTACTCGAACCTCTACCGGCTGTTCCTCTATCCGAACTCCGGGTTCGAGAACACCGGCACCGCCGACGCGCCGGTCTACGCCTACGCGAGCCCCACCGCCCCGCACCCGGGCGTCGACACGGCGACCCAGACCGGCGCCGCCGTCGTCACCGGCACGATGTACGTCAACAACGGATTCTGGGACACCTACCGCGCCACCTGGCCGGCCTACTCGCTGCTCTCACCGACCGACGCAGGCGCGATGATCAAGGGCTTCGCGAACCAGTACGTCGACGGCGGCTGGATCGCGCGCTGGTCGTCGCCGGGCTACGCCGATCTGATGACCGGGACGAGCTCCGACGTCGCGTTCGCCGATGCCTACGTCAAGGGTGTGCGCGGGTTCGACGCGGCCACGGTCTACGACGCGGCGCTGCGCAACGCCACCGTGCGGTCGCCGCTGTCCGCGGTCGGTCGCAAGGGGCTCGCGTCGTCGATCTTCCTCGGGTACACCCCGAGCGAATCCGACGCCGGGATCTCGTGGGCGATGGCCGGCTACCTCAACGACTTCGGGATCGCCAATCTCGCCCAGGCGCTCGCCAAAGACGCCAGCGATCCGCGTCATCAGGAGTACGCCGAGAACGCGACCTACTTCTTCAACCGCGCGCAGAACTACGTCAACGTGTTCGACCCGGCGATCCAGTTCTTCCAGGGCAAGACGACAGCTGGCCTGTTCGAGCGCACCGCGGCCAACTACGACCCGGCGGTCTGGGGCAACGGCTACACCGAGACCGACGGCTGGAACACCGCGTTCGATCCGACGTACGACGGCCGCGGCCTCGCCAACCTCTACGGCGGCCGCGACAAGCTCGCCGACAAGCTCGACCGGTTCTTCGCGACCCCGGAGACGGCCATGCTGCCCGGCAGCTACGGCGGCACCATCCACGAGATGCTCGAGGCCCGCGACGTCCGCATGGGCCAGCTCGGACTGTCGAACCAGGTCTCGTTCCACATCATCTACATGTACGACCACGCGGGTCAGCCGTGGAAGACGCAGGCGAAGGTGCGCGACGCGCTCGGCCGGCTGTTCGTCGGCAGCGGCATCGGCCAGGGCTACCTCGGCGACGAGGACAACGGCGCGATGTCCGCCTGGCAGATCTTCGGCGCGCTCGGCTTCTATCCGCTCCAGGTCGGCAGTCCCAGCTATGTCGTCGGCTCGCCGCTGTTCACCAAGGCGACCGTTCACCTCGAGAACGGCCACAACCTGGTGATCAACGCGCCGAACAACAGCGCCAAGAATGTCTATATCCAGAGCCTCAAGGTCAACGGCGCGGACTACACCAGCACCTCGCTGCCGCATGACCTGCTCACCGCCGGCGCGACGCTCGACTTCGCGATGGGCCCGGCGCCGTCGACCTGGGGCTCCGGCGCCGGCGACGCCCCGCCGTCGCTGACCCAGGATGACCACGTGCCGCGGCCGCTCACCGACACCGCGTCGGGCGGCATCGCCACCGCGTCCGACGGCACGCCCACCGCCGCGTTGTTCGACAACACCTCGACGACCCAGGCCGTGTTCACCTCGGCCAACCCGTCGGTCGACTATCACTATGGCGCGGGCACCAAGCAGGTGACGTTCTACACGCTGACGTCGAGCAACTCGAACACCGATCCGACGGGGTGGACGCTGTCAGGCTCGCAGGACGGGACCACCTGGACCCCCGTCGACCAGCGGACCGGTCAGACCTTCCGCTGGCGGGCGCAGACCCGCGCGTTCCAGGTCGCGGCGCCCGGCGACTTCGCGTTCTACCGGCTCGCGCTCACCGGCCCCGCCGGCACCTCGCTGTCCGAGATCGAGCTGCTCGCGACGCCGTAGCTGGGGGCGAAGCGCGGCATCGCTCGCACGGAGGAGCCGACCGGCGGCGCAGATCTGAGCTACGACGAGCTCGGCCGCGCCACCTTCTCGCGCCGGCGCATAGACGACCAGGTGTCTGAAGCGACGACAATATACAGCGCATCGGGGCTGGTGCTTGGCCACAGCTTCGACGATGGTTTCTCGATGTCGTACCCGTACGACGCGGCAGGACGGATCACACCGCAGCGGGCGACATAACAGGCGCTCCAGATACCGTGGCGCCCGATCTCAATTCGCTCAACAAGCGCACCGACGCCGCGACCGGTTGGTCAGATCACGGTGCCCGCTGGATGGCTCCCGAGACCGGACGCTGGCTGACACCCGATCCTCCGGTGGCGGGGCCTGATGCCAATTCCATCGCGGCCCCTTGGTCACTGCATCCATATCAGTACGTGAAACAGAATCCCATTACCTATTGGGATCCCGATGGTCGTCAAGACGATATCATTGAGCTGAGCCATGCAGCGACTGATGTCCTTAAAGCCGGAGCGGCTCTGTCGCGCGCTCTGCCATATCTCGCACCAGAGATTGCTGCCAGTACCGTGATCGCAGTGACGCTGCTGGCTGGCATCGAAGGTGCGAAGCATCCGCCAGATGGCATGTCTACCATCTTCTATGAAGAGGGTTGGTATGTGGGCCAAGAATATGTGATGGCCGCAACGCATAGGGCCGTTGCGCGGACGGCCGCGAAGACCCGGACGCAGCAGGTCGCCGATGCTCACGGTCCGGTGGTCTTTCGTGGGCTTGCCGAGGACGAGTTCCCGATTCCCGGTGTTGTCGGTTTTTTCGCTCGTGCGCCGGGTGCCGGGAACTCGCCGACGAGCCACGTCATGGGCCAGGAGGCGTCACAGTGGATATCAACAACGAAGAACTGGGCGAACATTGCGGCGGGCAAGTATGGCGAGTACGGTGTAGCGGCTATCGACCTGTCCAAGGTACATATACGGAAGTCATTGATCTATCCCTTGGGGTGACCGGGGCGAACCCCGTCTCGCAATTATGGCGTAGAGTCGTGAATGATAAGGAAGTACTCAACAATGATGCTGTACCAACGGATGCCATCAAATGTTACTAACGGAAATAGAGAG
>Ga0302323_100002021_pt1 | contig 16465 bp, 14 predicted proteins | sample Fen_T0_3_FD_201950 | JGI IMG/M metagenome (GOLD analysis project Ga0302323, IMG submission 201950) | Peat permafrost microbial communities from Stordalen Mire near Abisko, Sweden - Fen_T0_3 | ecosystem: Environmental > Terrestrial > Soil > Wetlands > Permafrost | place: Sweden: Abisko... | reverse complement strand
CGAGCATCCAGCCCAAGCCTTGATTGCGGCCAAGGCCGATAAGCCCGACCTACTTCTCACGGACCTCAACATGCCAGAAATGAATGGCCTGCAATTGAGTGAGGAGATTCGCAAGCTCTACAGCGCCCAGCAACTCCCCATCCTGATGATAACAACCCAAAGCGATATCGTCGGGCAAGCTGTGTCCAGCAAGCCAGGTGGGGCCGACCGCGCCGTCCAGAAGGCGGGGATCGACCTCGTTCTCAACAAACCCTTTGAGGCCGCCGACTTAGAAGGCGCCGTTGCTCGTCTGCTCAAGCGCCAGGCCAACCCGACCCGCTAGCTCGTGCACAAGTTCTTGTCGTGCCCAATCTTCTGCAGGTTGTGCAGGCGTTCCTTCACTTGGGTCGCTCGGGGTGACTTTGCGTAGCGCTTCGCCAGATCCTGGTACATCGCCCTGGCGTCGCCGCAGAACTTCAGCACCACGAAGGACTCGGCGAGCTGCCACATGGCCTCGGGCACCTCGGGTGCGCGGGGAAAACGCTGAATCAGGTTGGAAAACTCGGCCACCGCGTTCGAGTGCTTGAGTTCCTGGACGAACGAGATGCCCACCTGGAGCAATCCTTGGGGGGCGCGCGGATCGTCGGGGAAACGCTGGATGAAGGACCGAAGGAACCGCCGGGCGTCCTCACGCTGGCCTTCACCCAGGCGCCGCTGGGCTTCTTTCCACAGCGCTTCTTTGTCCTCGGGCATGGTGGGTGCCACACGGTCGACGATGCGCTGCTGGTTCTGCTGAAGCGTTCCCAGCGTCGTAGAGGCTGTGTTGACCTGCTTTTGCAGCTCGCCCACGAGATACTTGGCTTCCTCGACCTTGCCGGTCATGCTGGCGATGTCGGTCTCGCTCTTGGCCACCCGCGCGCCCAGGTCGGCCGAATTGCGACCGAGCAGCGCGGTGGCTTCATCGAGGATGGTGCGAAGCTGCGCGACCTTTTGGTTGATGTCGCGGTCACGCACTTCCATCGTATCCAGCCGCTGGCGCAACTGGGCGATGTCCTGCTTCATTCGGTCCCCCTCGCCGGAGGTCACGCAACCGGCGAGGGAAAGGCCCAGCAGCGCGAGGGCTGCCGGAACGCGCACGGTTACTTCCATTCCGAGTCGACGCGCCGGTCTTTTGCCCAGCTGGACTCGTCGCTACCGGTGGCGTCCAGGTTACCGCGGGGAACCGGGCGGAGCCGGGTGCTCTCGATGCCTGCCTGGCGCAGGTAATCGCGCACGGCCTGGGCGCGTCGGTCGGACAGCGCCATGTTGTACTCGGTGGTGCCGCGCGCATCGGCGTGGCCTACGAGGTCGATGGCACGGCCGGTCTTCTTCAGGCAGGCGGCATTGTTGGACAGCGCGCTGGTTGCTTCCTTGGAGAGCGACGACACGTTGAAACCGAAGTACACGGTGTCGAGCGGGCAGGGCGGGCCTTCGACCACCGGCTTCTTGTCCGAGCCGACGCAGCGACCCTTCTTGCAATCCTTGTCCTGGGAGCAGTCCTCGTCGCGCATACACTGCGCGCGACTGCAACGTCCAGCTTCACAAATGTTACCGGCCGCGCACTCCATGTCCGACTGACAGGGGCGGCAGCGGTTGCCGAGGCATTCGAGACCGGCGGGGCACTGCGATTTGTCGGTGCAGTAGCCGGCGATCGCATTGCATTTTCCGTTGCCGCACTCTCGGCCGGGGCCGCAGTCGTTGTTGTCGCGGCACTGCTGGCACTTTCGGCCGATGCAGAACTCTTTGGCTTTGCAGTCTTTGTCGGTGTCGCAGGTCGGGTAGTCCGGCTTGCATCCGGTCGTAGCCAAAAACAGCGTGGCCACAAGAAATCCTAGCTTCCATTGGTAGTTGTTCATGTGCATAGCTTTCTGATGGGGCTTCTAGGGCGGTCTTGACCGGCTGTCAATGCCGAGAGTGCGGAGGATTATAACGTCAAATGGACGCGTGGGCGTGAATCCGTGCTATGGGTGTCGCCACGACTGGTCCCATGGAGTGGCTGCTTAGTCTCCTCACGTCGCATGTTTACGCCAAATTGGCGGGCATCTTGCTACTTTGCGGTCTCGGTTTGCCCATCCCCGAGGACATCTCCCTTATCTCTGCGGGGTACTTGGCGCATCTTGGGACGGTCGAGCTGCACTCGATATTCATCGTTTGCTTTGTCGCAGTGCTCGGCGGCGACACCCTGGCCTTCACCGTCGGACGGCAGTTCGGCACCAAGATCCTGGCCAGCCGCTTCGGTCACCGCTACTTCACGCCCAGACGACAACGGCGGGTACGGGCCTACTTTCGCCGTTATGGCAGCAAGGTGATCTTCATCGCACGGTTCCTGCCGGGCCTGCGCTTCTCGATCTTCTTGTCCGCTGGCATGCTACACGTCCGGCCCTACGTGTTCATCGTCTACGATTCGATGGCCGCGCTGTTGTCGGTTCCTTTCCTGGTCTATTCGGCCTGGTATTTCGGAGACCGCATCGACCAGGTCATTAAGTGGGCCAAGCGTTCCGAGTACGGAATCCTGGCCTTGATCGGCGTGGTGATCTTGTACTTTGTAATCAAGGTCTACCGCAAACGGCGCGCCCGACCGGCGGTCGCCACGGACTAGTTGCCAGCCGTCGGGAAACGGTCGATTTAGGGGAATCGAATTTGGGCACCGAGGCCCACGTCGAGGTCGATGCGGAACCAGCGCCGAAAGCCCAGCGTCTCGCCGAATTGTATGAAAAAGCCGACGTTACGAATCGGATCGTACATGAGGCCATTGGCGTTTCGCATGCCAAAGTCGCTGCTGGGGGTGCTGGCACTGGGCGGAAAATATGTGTAGTCGTAGACGAACTGCAACGTGGTGTAGAACTTGAACGCGATCTCCTGGTCCAGCCAGAACCGGAAACCGGGCGCGACCGCGAACTGATGGCTGCCCTTCACGGCGGGATCCTGTTCGAGACCAAACCGCAGGTCGACGATGAAATCCACGCGGGAGAGGGCGCCGAAGGAAAGCTGGAAGTCGAGGAAGGTCGGCAACCTTCGAGAACAGATGGGCTTGTCGGCAATGCCGCTCGGGTCCCCGCACGATTGGGTTTCCTTGTAGCGGACGATCAGCCGATAGCCCGAGCCCGGCATCAGCGACAGGCCTGTTTGCAGACGGTGGTTGCGTTCGGCGGGACCTCCGAACTTCGATGGGCCGGCGGGTTCTTCCGTGCCCGATTCCGCGACCTTGGCTCGGCGCTTGTGCTTGGGTCGTGCCTCGTCTTCGGCTGTCCCCGGGCCAGCGGCTTCCGCGGTTTCGGCGGAATCCGGCGCAACCGCGGGCACAGATCGATCAGCTTCGCTATCTTGTTGGCTATCTTGGTTGTTGCCTTGGGCATGTGCGGACTTGCCCGCGACAGTCGAAACGACAACCATCATACTCAGGAAAATGACCAACCTTCTCAGGTACCTCATGGCAGGCGCTAGTATCGAATGAGCGCGTCCGGTTTGCCAGCTCTGCGATCGGGTGGGGGGCCTCAATCTGCGTCCTGCGGCAAGACCTCTGTCTCCCGACGGCAATTCCTGTCCGGCGTGGCGGCAGCGATGCTCGTCGGGGCGTCTCGGCCGGCGCGCGCCCTCGGCGATTTGTCGAAATTTCGGTTCTTGCGGCTGCGTCTCGCCGATCTGCCGGATGCGCGGTCAAGCGCCTTGCGCCGACTTTCCTGGGAGATCGAGCGACGGACCAGTCTCGTCGCGCTGGCAGATCCGATCGAGCTGCCGATCTCCAGCCCGGACCTTTTTCGATACCCGCTGTGTCTGTTGTCGGGCGATCGCGCCTTCGCCTTGCCGCCCGAGAGCGACCTTGCCCGCCTGCGCCGCTACCTGACCTTTGGCGGATGCTTGTGGATCGACTCGGCGGAAGGGCGGGTGGGCGGTGGTTTCGACGAGTCGGTACGTCGCCTGCTGGCGGCAGTGTTGCCCGGCGATCTGCCCAAGCCGGTTCCCGACGACCATGTGCTTTGGCGATCCTTCTACATCGTTCGCGATGCACCCGGGCGGGTGCTATTGCCGGTACGCCTCGAGGGCATCGAACGCGACCGCCGTCTGACGGTCGTGTACACGCAAAACGATCTGTGCGGGGCCATGGCGCGTGACGGGTTCGGTCGCTGGGAGCACAACGTGTCCCCGGGCGGTGACGAACAGCGCGAGCGCAGCTTCCGGTTCGCCGTCAATCTGGTGATGTACGCGCTCTGCCTCGACTACAAGGCCGAACAAGCGCACATCGATTTCATCATGCGCACCCGGAGAGCGCAGCCGTGAACCATCTGCGGTTGATCGCCGACTGGCGGCTTGCATTTGGCACGCAGCTCGGGCGCGGCACCATGGTGCTGCTCGGCGGGGTTGCTCTGCTTGCCCTGGCGGTGTCTGCACTCTCGCTCTGGCGCGGTCGACGGCGTGGGCACGTGGTACCGCTTCTACTCCTTCGCGCCGCTGCCATCGGCGCCTGCTTGCTCGTGTGCCTCGAACCGAAATTCGAGTTCAGCCAGGTCAGCGTGGTTCCGAATTATGTGGCGGTGCTGCTCGACAACTCGCGCTCGATGAGCGTGTCGCCGCCCGAGCGAGGTCCAACCCGAGCCGAACGCGCGGCGAAGATCGTCGCGTCCGCCGCCGGCACCTTTGCCGACTGGGAGGCTGCCGGCCATCGGCTAGAGTTCTACACCTTCGGCGAAGCGCTCGCCCCAACGACGCGGGCCACGCCACCCTTACCCAAAGCGGACACCACCCGCATCGGCGAAGCCCTGTCCGAGCTGCGCACCCGTTTTGCCGGACGTGATCTGGGGGCCGTGATCATCATTTCCGACGGCATCGACACCGGGCGCATCGGGCGCGGTCCCATCGACGCCGACACCCGCAAGACACTCGATGCCCTGGGCGCTCCGGTGCACACGGTGTTCGTAGGAGAAACGCAACTGCGCGATCTTTCTGTCGCGACGGTTCTAGCTGACGACTTCGCCTTCGTACGCACGCCGGTGAAGCTGGTCGCCATGCTCAGGCACAGCGGCCTCGGCGGCCGCATGGTCGACGTATCGCTCTTGCGCGACGGTCGTGTGGTCGACGTGAAGGCGGTTCTCCTCACGAACGAGCGCGCGCAGGAAACCGTGACCTTCGATTTTACGGCCGACCACCCGGGCAACTACGTGTTCGAGATCAAAACGCCGGTGCTGACTGGCGAGGCCCTCGACAGCAACAACAGGCAAGTCTTTACCTTGAAGGTGATTCGCGATCGCGTACGCGTCCTGCATGTGTGCGGCAGGCCGTCGTGGAACCAGCGCTTCTTGCGCTCGATGTTGCGTCTCGATCCCAACGTGGACCTGGTGTCGTTCTTCATCTTGCGCTCGGACACCGACGAGATGCCCTACGGCCAGGGCGAGATGTCGCTGATTCCGTTCCCCTACAAGGAAATCTTCGACGAGCAGCTCAATTCGTTCGACCTGCTCATCTTCGACAACTTCAACTTCAAGCCCTACTGGGTCGAACCCTACTTGCCCGGCGTGCGTGCGTACATCGAGGGTGGCGGCGCCCTGGCGATGGTTGGCGGCGATTTGTCGTTTGCCAGTGGCCTTTACGGGGACAGCGCGCTGGCAGAGGTGTTGCCGGTGGATCTCGCGGGCATTCCGACCGACGGTCCAGGTGCCTACACCACGGACAACTTTCGGCCCCGGCTGACTGCCGAGGGACGCAGTCATCCGGCCAGCGCGCTCAGTCTCGATGCAAGGATCAATGAATCGCGGTGGGCTGCCTTGCCGCCCCTGGTGGGCATCAACCGTGTTGTGGGTCTCCGTCCGGGGGCCCGAGCCCTGCTGGTGCATCCGTCCCAGAAGAGCGGCGACGGAAAGCCCGCTCCGGTGTTGGCGGTTTCCGACGCGGCGAAGGGTCGGACGCTGGCCTTGCTGACCGACTCGGCGTGGAACTGGGGATTTGAGGCCGCCGGCAACGGCGACGACGGGCGTGCTTTTCAGCGCTTCTGGGACGGCGCCATCCGGTGGCTGGTTCGTGATCCGGCACTCACGCTGCTTCACGTGGATCTGGACAAAGTGGAATACCGGCGCAGCCAGGTCGTGTCAGCCCGGGTTCGAGCCCTACGCGCCGATTACACGCCCGCGGCCGGGGTCGAGGTTTCGCTCGAGTTGCGGGCGGTGGAATCGGGCGAAAGCGGTGCGCCCTTGCGCGCTCAAAAGGTGACCACCGGCTCCGACGGCGAGGCCCACGTGGAATTGGCCGGGCTCGAGCCCGGGGCCTATCGCTTGCTCGGCCGCGCCACCATGGACGGCCGCCTGGCCGAAGAGCGCGCGACGTTCGTGATTCGCGCCGAGGGCCACGAACTCGACGACGTGATCGCGCGCGACGAGGTCCTGCGCGAGCTTGCCAGCGCGAGTGGCGGCGATTTCAGGGCAGGGTCGCTGGCGAGCCCGTCGGTGAAACCACCGCGGAAAGTCCGGGTGGGCAGCCTGCGCACGGTGGAGATCTGGTCGAACCCGCTCATGTTGCTCTTGGCGGTGGCGCTGTTGGCTGCCGAGTGGACGTTGCGCCGGCGCAGCGGCCATGCGTAGCTGCTACTTCCACCAACCGGACTTCGCAGCGTCGTCGAAGACCTCGGCCAGCAGGCCCAAAGCATTCTTGGCGGTGGCTTCATCGATGGTCAGTGCAGGCTGGATGCGAAAGCTGGCGGAGTAGGCCATGGTCAAGAGTCCTCGGCGCACGCACTCCTTGAAAATCCGATCGGTGACGGTGCGCGGCAGTGGCTCCTTGCTGGCCTTGTCCTTTACCAATTCCACGCGCAGGAAGAGTCCAGCGCCGTCCACGTAGCCTACGAACGGGTAACGATCGACGAAACCCTGGAGCTCGCGCAACATAGCCGCCCCGACGGTCCCGGAATTCTCGACCAGCCCTTCGTCGTCGATGATCTTCAGTGCGGCCGCGCCCGCGGCGGCGCCCAGGGGATTGCCGCCGTAACTCGACGACGAGCCCGAGGGAACGCTCCAAGGCTTGGCTGCGGAAATTTCGTCGGTGGTGACGATGCCCGACAGCGGGAACCCGCCGCCGAAGGCCTTGCCCACCGTCATGATGTCAGGAATCACGCCGGTGTGGTCCACGCCGAAGTTACGGCCGGTGCGGCCCATGCCGGTGATCATCTCGTCGGCGATGAAGAGCGCGCCCAGCTCGCGCGCGAGATCGCGCACCGCGGGCAGGAACTCCTTGGGTGGAACGATGTTGCCCGCGGTGCCTTGCATCGGCTCGATGATGATGGCGGCAATCGAGCCGGCGGAGCCGACCTTGAGCTGTTTGCGCGCGAAATCCACGCACGCCATGCTGCACGTGGGGTAGGTCGTGCCCAGCGGACAGCGGTAGCAATCCGCGTAGGGGACTTGATGGGCTCCCGGCACCATCGGCCCGAGCCCCTCTTTGAAACGCGAACCCATGAGCGACAGCACGCCCATGGTCTTGCCGTGAAAAGCGCCCCAGAAGCTGACGAACTCGTGCTTGCCGGTGTAGCACTTGGCCAGGCGCAGCGCGCTCTCCACCGCCTCCGCGCCGCTGGAATAGAGCTGCAAGCGGTGCAGCGCCTTGCTGGGCGTACGCTCGGCCAGCCGCTCGCACAGCTCGGCGCGCGCCTCTGAAGTGAGCGCACCGACGGACGCTCGCGCCACCTGTTCCTGCAGCGCCTTGACGTACACCGGGTGCGAGTGCCCGAGGGCATTCACCGCGATCCCGCCGATGAGGTCGAGGAAGACGTTGCCGTCGACGTCGGTGATGGCGCTGCCCTGGGCGTCCCCGACGGCGATGCCCGCCATCAGCGCGTAGCCTTGCAGACCCGGTGCGATGTGCGCATCTTCGCGCGCGCGCAGTGCCGCGCTCTTCGGGCCAGGTACTTCCGTGTGGATTTTGGCTTGTTGGTTCTTCGGTTGCGATGGATTCATGCGGCGAGCTTCTTGGCCCTGATAAGCTCTGCGATGCGCACCATACGGCGCACGGCAGAGACATTGGCTACCACGGCCACCACCAACATGGCTAGCTCGACCGGCAATTCCTGCCCCAGCGACAAGCCGGCAAAGCCTGGCGAGCCCGGCACGACCCGCGCCCACAAAGGCGCCATGCCACAACCGAAAATCACGTAGACCGCGCGTTCCGCCCGCCGCATGATTCCCTTGGGCGGCGCGACACCCAGCGCCTCGGCTTTTGCGGTGGTGTAGCTGACCATGAACGAGCCCAAGATCGCGCCGAGGCAGATCACGCTCGCAACGGTACTGCCACGGAAGTACACGGCCAGACCCGCGAGGAGCAGATACTCGACGTAACGGTCAACCGCCGCGTCGAACAGCTCGCCCACGTCGGACATGCTGTTGTAACAGCGGGCCAACATACCATCGACCATGTCACAAAAACCAGATCCGGTGGCCAGGAGTGCACCGAGGCCGAAATGGCCCTGGGCGATGAGAATCGCCGAAATCAGAGCTGGCACAAGCGAAAAGGCCGTGACCATGTTCGGGGTCACGTGGGCTTTGCAAAGCAGGGTAACGAAGGGATTGAAGAGGTTGTATGCCACTTCCATGATGCCTCGGCCGAGCATGATTCCGCCGTGTCCGTCTAGCCGCTTGTTACCGGCGCGCGCCGGGAGGATCGCAAATACGACCCAGGTAATCCCGACCGTGATCCCGAAGGCCGAAAGGATCAGCGCACAGATGAGATCCGCCATTTCCACGCATAGTGAAGGAATTGCCCCGCGCCTTCAAGCGTGCTCGCGCTGCGGCTGGCAGGACGCGCTTGACTCGACCGCACCTGCCTTGCTCTAGTCTCGGTGTCATGGCGGCTCACCGGGACCGGCTCGTCGAGCAACACCTGCAATTGGTGCACTCGATTGCCGCCAAGCTGCGGGGGCGGCTGGGCAAGACCATGGAGCCTGGCGATCTGGTGGGCTACGGCACCCAGGGTTTGATGGAGGCGGCCGACAAGTTCGACCCCAAGCACGGCGTCGCTTTCAGCACCTTTGCCTATTACCGCATCCGCGGGGCCATGTTCGACGGCATGCGGACCATGGCCTGGTATTCGCGATCCGACTACGCCCGCTTCCGCGCCGAAGAGCGCGAGAACCAATACCTGGCCAATGCGGCCGATCGTGACGGGGCGGGGCGGACCGCGCGATCGTCAGCGACGGTCGATAAGGCGGAATTGTTGGAGGACATCGCGGACCTCATGGGCGGCATGGCGGCGGTGCACATCGCTTCGATTCACGCGGCCCACGATTTGGCAGACGATCGATTCAAGGCGCCCGACGAGGAGGCGGAATCGGCCGAGGAAAGGGCGCGGGTCCGCGAGGCGCTGGGCAAGTTGCCCAAAAAGGAGAGGCAATTGATCGAGCTCTACTACTTCGCCGACATGAACCTGGATTCCGCCGGGGCCAAGCTGGGGTTGTCGAAGTCTTGGGCCAGTCGGCTGCATGCCAGGGCAGTCGGCCATCTGCGCGAGGTCCTCGCCGGGGGCCCGCTTTCGTCCGAGTAGTTGCCAAAACTTTGCCTCCGGTTGGTCGCGGCAAGCATCCGGTGTAGTGTCGCGGCATGCGGTGTCTGTGGATTGTGGTGGTCTTCTCGCTCGGCTGTTCGGCGGCCCTCGAGCACGGCCTCGACGAATCGGCGGCCAATGAAGTGGTGACGTCGCTCGAACGCGCGGGCATTGCGGCCAACAAGAACCGCGACGACGGCAATGGCGAAGTCTTCGTGGTGTCGGTGGCCAAATCAGACGTGGTTCGATCGATGGAGCTCTTGCATTCGCTGGGATTGCCGCGTGGGCAGCGTGCCGGATTTTCCGAGGTTTACAGGCAATCGAGCCTTCTGCCGACGCCCACCGAAGAGCGCGCGAAGTACGTCGAGGCGCTGAGCGGCGAAATCGTGAAAACGCTGGAAATAGTCGACGGCGTGGCGAGCGCACGGGTCCACCTTGTCCTGCTCGAGCCCGATTCGCTGGCGGGCCCGCTCGCGATCGATGGCAAGCCCAGGGCCAGCCCGCAGGCGGCGGTGCTGATCAAGATCCGCAGCGGCCGTGTCCAACCCATCAGCGCGCCGGAAGTCCAGAAGCTGGTGGCAGGGAGCGTGTCGGGCCTCGACCCGGCGGCCGTGGCGGTGGTGTTCACCCAGGCGGCACAGGCGCCGACCGCGAATGCCGGACTGGTCTCACTCGGCCCACTGCGTATGACCGCCGGCAGTCGCCCCATCATCGTCGCGGTGGCATCGGCCGCCTGCGTATTGCTGGCGCTGCTGGCCACCCTGCTGTTGCTCCTTTCCAGGCGCCTCGCTGGACGCAGCCGGGGTTCTTGAGCATGGCCTCGCCTGAGGTCAACCACAGAGGCGCGCGTCTGTGCGGTTCTCCGCTGCTAACCCGATAGCTTCTTCTTCAGTGCTGCCAGCGCGTCGTCGAGGGACTTGTCTTCGCTGAGCTGCTCCAGCTGCCGCTCGCTTGCGACCTGGGCGGCGGTTCGGCCAGCCAGCTCATCGGAGAGACCCGCTTCGGCTTCCAGGGCGTCGATCTTGCCAGACATGCGTTCGAACTCGGTAAAGGCCGCGGTGCCCGTCGAGACCGGGCTTTGGCCTTTGGCGCTCCGCGCTTTTTCACGCAGGGTGCCCTGGCGCAACTTCACATCTTTGACCCGCAGCTCGAGCGCGCGCAGACCGGCGGTGAGCTTCTCTACCTCGACCTTTTGCTCGGCAGCGGCCTTTTCCACCTCGAGGCGGTCGGCCTGCTTTTGCGCCCTTCGCCGTAAGGCCTCTTTCGCCAGAGCGTCGTCGCCTGCCTGCACGGCCCGCGCGGCATGCTCTTCCCAGGTGTTGGCTTCCGCTGCCAGGTCCTCGGCTTGCTTTGCCATTCGCTTTTCCCCCGCCATCGACGCCGCCACCTCGGCGCGCGCCTGACGAATGGAATCCTCCATGTCGAGGACCAGCTGGTCGATTTCCTTGCCAGGATCCTGCATGTTGTCGATGAGATCGTTGATGTTCGATTTCACCAGGGTCGACAGGCGGTCAAGGATGCTCATGGCGCGAGTCTATCCGGGAACCGGATCTTGGCCAGGCGGGAATTTCTCGGCCTTTGCCCCGGGATTTTGTTACCCTGCCGCGGAATGCTTCTTCGCGAGATCGTGGGCCAAGATCACGCAGTCGCGCTGCTCTTGCGAGCGGTGGCAACCGGCCGGCTGGCTCATGCGTGCCTGTTCGACGGACCGGACAGCGTGGGCAAACGGACGGCCGCGGTCGCACTGGCGTTCGCACTGTGCTGCCCGGAAGCGCCAGGGCAGGGCTGCGGCAGGTGTGACACGTGTCATCGTATTGCCACCGGCCAGCATCCGGACGTGGTGTCTTTTGCCCCGGCCACGCAGCAATACATCATCGACCAGGCGCGGGAAGTGGTGGCCATCGCGTCGACGCGTCCCTACGAGGCCCCGGCTCGGGTGCTCATTGTGGACCAGGCCGATCGGCTCAATCCCAGCTCGGCAAACTGTTTGCTCAAGACGCTCGAAGAGCCGGTCTCGGGCAATCACTTAATCCTGGTGACGTCGGCGCCAGATCGGCTGTTGCCGACCATCCGCTCTCGCACCCAGCGCACCCGTTTCATAGGCTTATCGCCCGCGGCGCTAACCCAGATCGCCATGCGTCGCGGCGCTTCGCCAGGGCAGGCCGAAACCGCGGTCGTGCTGGCGGCTGGCCAGGCCGGTCGGCTGGTGCAAAACCTGGAAACCGAGGCTGAATCGGATCTGTGGGCGACCGTGGACAACCTTCGCAAGGCGGCCGGCGGCAAGGGTGCCTCGCCCATTTTCGACGCAGCCGCTGAGTTTTCCGACAAAGAAAGTCGGCAAGATTTGCCCGAGGCACTGGCCCTGCTCGCCCGACTTTATCGCGACGCCCTGGTCACGTCGGCCGATGCGGGCGACCTCGTGCTCCTGCGTGATCGAGCCAAGGATCTGGAAATCTTGGCAAGCCGCGCGCAGAAGGACGGAGACTTGCGTACAATAAGGGTGGCTCTCGGCGCCGTGGTGGAAGCATCCTCCGCGCTTTCGTCGAACGTGAATCCCGTGACCGCACTCGAAAAAATGCTGATGGATCTGCGGACCCTCGAAGTGGGACTTGCATGAGTGAAGAAGGCAGCCCGACGGAAATCCCCCGCGAGCAGTCGCCGGGAGGCGGTCGCGCGGAGCCGCGCACCCTGGTTCGCGTTCGCTTGGCGCGGAACGGGCGCAGCCTCGACTGCGACTGCGGAACGATGTCTCTGCGGCATGGCGACCAGGTGCTGGTCGACGATCGACGGGGAACTGCGCTCGGCACGGTGTCCATGCCACCCGCGACGCGCGAGCCGCGGGGCGACCGCGGACGCGTGATTCGAAAGGCCGAGGCGCGCGACCTGGCTCGGGCCGAGCAGGATCACAAGCGCCAACAGGACGCGCTGAACTTCGCCCGCCAGCGCGCGCGCGCGCTGGACTTGCCCATCAAGTTGTTTCGCGCCGAGATCGGCCAGGGCAACGACCGCGCGACCCTCTTCTTCTCGTGCGAGCAGCGGGTGGACTTCCGGGGCCTCGTGCGCGACCTGGCCGCCTACCTGCACGCACGGGTGGAAATGCGCCAGGTCGGCGTGCGCGACGAATCAAGGCTGACTGGCGGACTCGGTTCGTGCGGGCGCGAGCTGTGCTGCTCGTCGCACCTCACGCATTTTGCGCCGGTGTCGATCAAGATGGCCAAGCACCAGCGTCTGGTGCTCAACCCGACCAAGATCGCCGGACAGTGCGGGCGGCTCAAGTGTTGTCTGGTCTACGAAGACGACCTCTACGTCGAGCTGTCGAAGGGGCTGCCCAAACCTGGCAAGAAGGTGGAAACGCCGGAGGGCATCGGTCGTGTGGACGACCTCGATGTGCTCGGCGGTCGCGTCCGGGTTTCCTTCCTCGAGCGGCCACCTATGACCTTCGCGGCGTCAGAGGTGCGGCTTGTGGCGGGCCCGCCCGGCGCGCAGACGACGCCCACGCCGCGTCCTCAGCAGGGGACGTCGTCCGAGCTAGAGGAGATGAGCAGCGACGAGCACTCGAGCGACGACGACAAGGCCGACGGCGCTTAGCGGATTATTTACCGCACAGAGCGCAGAGGCGCGGAGGGAGGGTAAGAAGAGGGACGAAGGGGGCGGGGCCCGAGCCCGGGTGGCGGGTGTGTTAACCTACCCGTCATGGCGGATATCTTCTATGTCACCACGCCCATCTACTACGTCAACGCGCTCCCGCACCTCGGCACTTTTTACACGACGACGGTTGCCGACGCGTTTGCACGCTACCATCGCGCGCGCCACCATGAGACCTACTTCCTGACCGGCACCGACGAGCACGGGCAAAAGATCGAGCGCATCGCCAAGGAGCGCGGTCAGAGCCCCAAGGACTACTGCGATGGCATCGTCGCCAAGTTCAAAGAGGTCTGGGCCCAGGCGCACGTCAGCTACGACCGCTTCATCCGCACGACCGATCCCGACCACCGTGCCGCCGTCGAGTCCATGTGGCAGCGCATGCTTGCAGCGGGCGACATCTACAAGGCCGACTACGACGGCATGTACTGCGTTGGCTGCGAGGGCTGGAAGACCGAGGAAGAAGTCGTCGAAGAGAACGGCCAGAAGATCTGCCCGACCCATCGCAAGCCCGTAGAGCGCGTGCGCGAGGAAAACTACTTCTTCCGCCTCTCGCGCTACGCAGACAAACTGCTGGCGCTTTACGAAAAGCCCGGCTTCATTCGTCCAGAAACCCGCAAGAACGAAGTGGCCGAGTTCGTGCGCTCGGGCCTCAAGGATTTGTCCATCTCGCGCGCTACGGTGAAGTGGGGCATTCCGGTGCCGGGCGATGCGAACCACGTCATTTATGTTTGGTTCGACGCTTTGGTGAACTACATCTCCGCACTGGGCGGCCCCGAAGGGGTGCTTGGCGACCCGCGCTCGCAGGCCTTGTGGGGCGGCTGCACGCACCTTATCGCCAAGGACATCCTGCGCTTTCACGCGGTGTATTGGCCGGCGATCCTGATGTCAGCGGGCCTTCCGCCGCCCCATGGGGTGCTCTGTCACGGTTACATCACGGTGAAGGGGCAGAAGATCTCCAAGTCCATTCCCGCCACGCGGGTCGACCCCAGCCTCATTGCCGGCTCGATCGGCGCCGATCCGCTGCGCTACTTCGTCTTGCGCGAGTACACCCTAGGAAACGATGGCGACTTCAGCTACGAGGCCCTGTTCCAGCGCTACGAGTCGGACCTCGGCAATGACCTAGGCAACCTCGCCAACCGCACCATCTCGATGGCGCGGCAGCTCGGCGACGATGCGCTCGATGCCCCCCATCCCCCGACTTATTCGGGCGGCGATCCGCTGCTCGAAGAAGAATTGGTCCTTCGCCGGTGCGCCCAGGAAATGACCCAGGCAACCACCAAAGCTTGGGAAGAGATGCAGCCGTCCCGCGCGCTCGAAGCCACCTGGACCATGATCCGCGCCGGGAACGTGTATCTGGACCGAACGGCGCCCTGGAAGCTGAAGAAGGCCGGCCAGGTCGCCGAGCTGCGTTCGGTGCTGGCCAACACCTGCGAGCTGATTCGGCGCGCGGCCCAGATGGTCGCGCCTGCCATGCCCGAGGCGGCACGCGAGCTTCTTCGGCAGATCGGCCGCGAGCGGGACGATGGCTTATGGCCGACGGACGACTGGAACGGCTGGCCCGGCGGCAAGCTGACCGAGCCCAAGCCCATCTTTCCTCGCCTCGACCCCGACCGTCAGAAAGAGCTGATCGCGCAGTGGATGGACCAGACACCGGTGCTGACCAGCGTCGCGGCCAGCGCAGCCGGCGTGCCCGAGCTGACCATCGAAGAATTCTCCAAGGTGGATCTGCGTTCCGCCAAGGTTTTGGCTGCCGAGGCGGTGCCCAAGACCGAAAAATTGCTGAAGCTCGAGCTCGACCTCGGCACCGAGCGCCGCACCGTGATCTCCGGTATCGCCGGCGCCTACAAGGCCGACGAGCTGGTCGGCCGGACGGTGCTTTACCTGGCCAACCTCAAGCCGGCCAAGATTCGGGGCGTGGTTTCGCAGGGCATGATCTTGGCAGCCGGCAGCGATCCGTTGTCGTTGGCCTGCTTCGATCGCGACGTGGCGCCGGGTACGAAGATCAAGTAGCGAAGGTCGATCAGCGAAGCCAGGTAGGGCATGTAACGCGAGGCCCCGGTGCCGAATCCGGACCGGCGCAGTCGGCTTTTGCCCGGTGCGATTTGGCCCCCAGTAGGCGTGGTTTGCGGTAAAACTCTCGGGCTATGAGCAGCGTTTCTTCCCCCAACCCAGTTATTCCGGCGGGCGGCGAGCCCATCACCATGAACAGCCAGGGTGCCCTGCAGGTGCCCGACCATCCAATCATCCCGTTCATCGAGGGTGACGGAACCGGCCCGGACATCTGGCGTGCCTCGGTCCGGGTCCTCGATGCCGCAGTCGAGAGGGAATTCGGCGGGAAGAAGCAGATCGCCTGGGCCGAGGTCTACGCCGGCGAGAAATCGAAGAAGCTGTTCGACACCTGGCTGCCCGACGAGACGCTGGCGGCCTTCAAGACTTACCTCATCGGTATCAAGGGGCCGCTCACCACGCCAATCGGCGGCGGAATCACGTCGCTCAACGTTGCCATCCGCCAGGTGCTCGACCTTTACGTGTGTCTACGTCCGGTGCGCTACTTCGCGGGCGTGCCGTCGCCGGTCAAGCACCCCGAGAAGGTCAACATGGTGATCTTCCGCGAAAACACCGAGGACATCTACGCGGGCATCGAGTGGCCGGCCGAGTCCGAGCAGGCCAAGAAGGTCATCGCGTTTCTGCAAAACGAGATGGGCGTGAAGAAGATTCGTTTCCCGGCTACCTCGGGCATCGGCGTCAAGCCGGTGTCCCGTGAAGGTTCCGAGCGCCTCTTTCGTTCGACCTTCGACTACGCTATTCGCCACGGTCGCAAGAGCGTCACCATGGTGCACAAGGGGAACATCATGAAGTTCACCGAGGGCGCCTTCCGCGACTGGGGCTACGCCCTGGCCAAGCGTGAATACGCCGGGCGTGTGATTGGCTGGGATGACTGCGGTGGCAAGCCGCCGGCCGGGCAGGTGCTGCTGAAGGATTCCATCGCCGACATCACCTTGCAGCAGGTGCTGACCCGTCCCGAGGAATTCGACGTCATCGCCACCATGAACCTGAACGGCGACTACCTCTCTGACGCGTTGGCCGCGCAGGTGGGCGGCATCGGCATCGCCCCCGGCGGAAACATCAACTATCTCACGGGCCACGCCGTGTTCGAGGCGACCCACGGCACCGCGCCCAAGTACGCGAACCTCGACAAGGTGAACCCCGGCTCCGTGATCCTGTCCGGCATCATGATGCTCGAGCACATGGGCTGGACCAGCGCCGCCGAGCGCATCGTGAAGGC
>Ga0302323_100002020_pt1 | contig 16470 bp, 17 predicted proteins | sample Fen_T0_3_FD_201950 | JGI IMG/M metagenome (GOLD analysis project Ga0302323, IMG submission 201950) | Peat permafrost microbial communities from Stordalen Mire near Abisko, Sweden - Fen_T0_3 | ecosystem: Environmental > Terrestrial > Soil > Wetlands > Permafrost | place: Sweden: Abisko... | reverse complement strand
GCAGGTTGCGCTGCCAGCGCGTCGGTCCGCCCTCCACGTACCAGCGGCCGTCCACCCAGGCGCCCCAGATCGGGATCAGGTGCGGCGCCTGGTCGGCGCCGGTCGTGGCGAGCCAGTAGATCGTGGCGCGCTCCAGCCGTTCGAACGCCCACGACCAGGGGAGCGTGCCGTCGAGCGTCTCCGGGATCCCGTAGCCGGGGACATGCGGTCGGTCGCCGCGCGGTTCGGTCATCGCCCGATGTTACCGGGAGACGGTCCGGACGACGCCCGACATGAGCTTGGTCGCGCGTCGGGCGGCCTTCGGCGACAGGTTGGAGACGGCGTCCAGCAGGTCGATGACATCGTCGTCCGGGAGGGCTCCGAGGAGGTCGAACAGTCGCAGGACCGTCGTGTCCGGGACCCGTCCCAGGAGCCCCAGCGCTCGCTCCAATTCGCGCGGATCGAGTTGCGGTATGAGCCCGACGGCCTGGTCGAAGAGTTTCACGAAGCGCAGGAACTCCGAGAGCCACTCGCGCAGGGCGACGAGCTCCGTGTCCCCCGGGTGAGCGGCGGACGCCTCGGCCGCCTGTTGCTCCTTGGCCTCGAGGACGGCCACGATCGGATCGCCTTCCCGGGCTTTTCGTCCCGCGATGACGCGCCCGAACCATTGCCAGTTATCGCCGATGGCGAGATAGGCGGCGCCGGCCGGACCGCGGCGCCCGACGCGACGGGTCTCCGGGACGCGCTCGACGATGCCCCATGACTCGGCCTCGGCAAGAGCGAGACTGGCGGCACGGTGCGACAGGCCCAAGGCCTCACGGACCTCGCGCTCGGTCAGTGGCTCCTGGCGAGCCATGAGATACGCCTGGACACGGGCGATGGCGGGGGTCACGCCCCAGGCCGCACCCATCTCGCCCCACGCCTCCGCGAGTTCCAGGCGGATAGCCTCGGCGGTGGCGGAGCCGTTCGAGGGCGCGCCCGACCCGGCCCGGGGCGTCACGTCACCGTCGCCAGAAAGATGCGCCTTGACAGTAGCGAGTTTTGCGTCCATAACTTGCTATATGAGAGTAGCACGAGCGAGTGCAGGTCGAACCGGCGCAGTGGCGGCGATCGCGCCGGCTGCGCTGCTCGCGGCGTGGACGTGGGCCGCGGTCTGGTACCAGTCGGTCGTCGGGCTCGTCCTCATCGTGTCGATCCTTGCCACGATCGCGATCCTGGCAGGCGGCCTCGTAGGAGCTCGGATCGGACCCTCGATGACGAGTTCGGCGCTTGGGGTCGGCGCCTACGCGGCCGTCGCCTGGCTGCTCTTCGTGCCCATCGGCGTGGCTTGGGCGATCTGGGAGGGCTTCGGCGATGGCAGCATCCGTGATGCCGCCGGCCTCGCGGTCACCGTCGCCGGAAGGCTTGCCTACGGCCTCGTGTCCACGCTCTACATGGTGTTCCTGCTACTGCCGCTCGGGGTCTCATGGATCGTCGCGTTCCGCGTGCTCGGCCGTCGGTCGGCCCGATGACGACCGGACGCGATCCGCGACGGATCGGTCTCGGGGCGGCCGCGATGGTCGTCGGGTACGCGGTCGTCGTCGGCCTCATCTCGGCAAGCGCCGGCGAGGATCCCGGGCCGCCGGACGTCATCCGGCCGGTCTCCCTCGCGGCCCTGCTCATGCTGCCGGCGGCCTTCGCGGTCATCGCGACCTTCCGGCGCTCCCGCCCGCTGTTCGTCGTGGCAGGGAGCCTCTGCTTCGCGCAGTCGTTCATCTCGTTCGGTCTCGTCACGCTGCCGTTCCTCATCCCGGCGTTCCTCCTGCTGAGCCTCAGTGGCGTGGCGTATTCCGGGCAGTCGTCGCGACGGGCGGTCATCGGCGCGCTCCTGGCGATCGCCCTCGGCATCGGCGCGTGGGTCTCCTGGTTCGCCCTCACCGAGACCGTCTGCTGGGTCGCGCGCGCGACCGCGGACGGCTCACTGGTCTATTCGCGGATCCCGGTCTCGAACGAGGGCACGTCAAGCCCGGGCGATGTGGCGTCCGGGTGCGACGGTGGCGTCGTGTCGGTCGAAGGCCTCGCCTTGTCGGCGATCCTGGCGATCGGCGCGATCGCGATCGCCGAGTTCTCGTCGCGGGCCAGTCAGGTCGTCGGGAGCGGGACGAACGGTCCGAGTGCGGCCGAGACGGCGACGAACAACGGGGAGCCGTAGTCCACCGCGACCTCGCACGTGGCGATGTGCTGCGTGCCGCCCGGCGCACCGAACTCGAAGATGAACTCCTGGCCGTCGAAGGCCGTCGGGCACTGGCCGGTGAACGCGTGGCTCTTGAGGGCCGCGAAGTCCGTTGCCCCGATCGCGGATGTGAGCGCCGCAAGCTTGTCGGGCGGGACCGTGCCGAGGGCATTCGGTGGCTTCGCGGCCGCGTGGACCGAGCCATCGCGCTCGACGATGACGGTCGAGCCACACGGGACGCCCACGCATTCGCCGCCGCGGGTCTCCACGGTGAGCAACGGACCGGTGCCGACGACGTTCGAGATCGACGCCCCAGGTTGGCAGGCGACGACGATCGCCATAGCGGCAAGAAGGAGAAATGGGGAGACCATCCGAGCGCGGTGACGCTGCATGGGCGGAGGACGGTGGATCGCGCCGCTCGGTTCCCGCGATGGTGCGATCGGCCCGTCGTGCATGTCATGACCATATGGGACATCGAGCACCCGCTCGTCCGCTCGACGGTGCAGGACGTGCACGGTTCGACCCTTGGGGCTGGGCTCAACGGCCGTTCTGTGCATGGGGTGACCAGGATGACCGACGAGCAAGGCCACGATGGCGCAAATGGTCATGCGGTGCACACCCCGGCCGTCGTGCGCATGCGGCGCATCGTCCGGCGGTTCCCGGCGACCCGGGCCCCGCCTATCATCAGCCGATGGCCGTGCTGCGCAGCCGACTCGATCCGGGCGCCCCGGAGACCGCCGCGAACCACGACGCGATGGCCGCCCTCGTCGCCGATCTGCGCGCTCGCCAGGCCGAGGTCGCGGGCCGCGGTGCCGGCGGCGACGACCGCTCGATCGAGCGCCATCGCGAGCGCGGGAAGCTGCCCGTCCGCGAGCGCATCGACCGCCTCACGGACCCGGGGAGTGCCTTCCTGGAGCTGAGCCCGCTCGCCGCGACCGGCCTGTACGACGACGACGCGCCCGGCGCCGGCATCGTGACCGGCATCGGCCGGATCGAGGGCACGACCTGCGTCATCGTCGCCAACGACGGGACCGTCAAGGGCGGCACGTACTACCCGATGACGGTCAAGAAGCACCTCCGAGCCCAGGAGATCGCCCTCGAGAACCGGCTGCCGTGTGTCTACCTCGTCGACAGCGGCGGGGCGTTCCTCCCACTCCAGGCAGACGTGTTCCCGGACCGCGATCACTTCGGTCGCATCTTCTACAACCAGGCCCGGATGTCGGCCGCCGGGATCCCGCAGGTCGCGCTCGTCATGGGTTCCTGTACGGCCGGCGGTGCGTACGTCCCGGCGATGAGCGACGAGACCGTCATCGTCCGCGGGACCGGCACGATCTTCCTCGGCGGCCCGCCGCTCGTGAAGGCCGCGACCGGCGAGGACGTCACGGCCGAGGAGCTGGGCGGCGCCGAGGTCCACACCCGCCGCTCCGGCGTGGCCGACCACGAGGCCCTCGACGACGAACACGCGCTGGCGCTCGGCCGGTCCATCGTGTCGAACCTCAACCGCCCGACGCCGACCCTCCCCTGGGATCGGCGCCCGCCCGAAGCACCGGCGATCGCGGCGGCCGGCGGCGACCGTGCCGCGTCCCTCTATGCTTCCGTCTCCGCGGATGCGCGCCGGCCGGTGCCCGTGCGCGAGATCATCGCCCGGCTCGTCGACGGCTCGCGGTTCCACGAGTTCAAGCCGCTCTATGGCGAAACGTTGGTGACCGGCTTCGCCCACCTCGACGGCTACCCCGTCGCGATCATCGCCAATGACGGGATCCTGTTCAGCCAGTCCGCGCTGAAGGGGGCGCACTTCATCGAACTCGCCTGCCAGCGCAAGATCCCGCTCGTCTTCTTACAGAACATCACCGGGTTCATGGTCGGGCGCGAATACGAGGAGGCCGGTATCGCCAAGGACGGGGCGAAGCTGGTGACGGCCGTCGCGTCCGCCGAGGTCCCCAAGTTCACGATCCTCATCGGCGGCAGCTTCGGGGCGGGCAACTACGCGATGTCCGGCCGCGCCTACCAACCGCGGTTCCTGTGGTCGTGGCCCAACTCGCGGATCTCCGTCATGGGCGGCGCCCAGGCGGCCCGCGTCCTCTCCACGGTCCGTGGCGGCTTCACCGACGACACCGAACGCGACGCCTTCGAGGCACCGATCCTCGAGACCTACGAGCGCGAGGGCTCGCCGTACTTCGCCACGGCCCGCCTCTGGGACGACGGCGTGATCGACCCGCTCGACACGCGACGCATCCTGGCGATGTGCATCGAAGCCGCCCTCCACGCCCCGATCCCGGACACGAAGTTCGGCGTCTTCCGGATGTAGGTCAGGCGGTGAACACCGCGTGGACCAACACGACCCGGCCCTCGTCCTCGTTCCCGCGGCTGGCCCGCATGATCTCGCGGACGCGCTCGTCGCCCATGACCAATGACTGGATGGTCTGTCGCGGTCGCGGCGCATCGGGCGGCGATGGGCCGACGCGCACCTCCGACCATTCGACCGCTGTGAACCCGGCCGCCTCGATCGTCGCGCGCATCTCGGCCGGCGGACGGATGTGGTCGGTGGCGGGACCGTCGGCCCACATCAGCGGGTAGATCGGCGGCTGGACCGGGCCGGCCATCGGCTCCTGGGTGACGAGCCGGCCACCCGGGCGGAGGACGCGGCGGAAGCCCGCATACAGGCGAGGCTTGTCGGCGATGTTCATGCCGCTGTTCTGCGTCCAGACCGCATCGAAGGCCCCGTCCTCGAACGGCAGGTCGAGCGCGTCGCCGACGACGAAGTCGACCCGGTCGTCGAGCCCGACGAGGCCCGTGAGCATCCGGCCGGCATCGACATAGGACTCGGTCAGGTCGAGGACGGTCACGCGACACCCGAACTCGAGCGCCAGCGTCCGCGCCGGGCCACCCAGCCCACCACCGACATCGAGGACCCGCATCCCGGGCTCGAGGCGGCCCTGCGTCGCCAGGCGTCGGGTGATCGCGAGGCCGCCGCCGTGGAACTGGTCGAACGGCGCGAGTTCCTCCGCCGTCAGCGTGGCAAGGTCGAGACCGGAGTCGTCGAGCGCCTGTCGGATCGCAGCGCTCAGACCGTCGCGCTCCCAATGGCCTTGACCGTCGGCGGTGACGAGTCCGTCATGGCGCGGCCGTGACGATGAACCGGCAGCCGAGGAGCTGGACGTCGCGCGGCTCGATTGAGCCCCCCGCCTCGAGATGGATCGTCGCGATCGGCCAGCCCGCCGGGGACGCGGCGGTCGCGCTGTTCGAGCCCATCGCCGTGCGTCTCGGACGCAACCGAAGCGTCTGATCGCCGACCGTGGCGTCACGCGTGCCGCCGCCCGCGAGGGATGGACGGAACGGTCCGATCCGAACGGTCCGCATCAGGCCGGCGATCGTGCCCGGCGCGTCCGTGACCGGCAGTTCGAGGGTCGTCAGGCGGACGGTCGCCCCGAGCGAGTGGGCTTCGATGGCGCGCGCGGCGCGATCCTCGGGCGACCATTCCGCCGACGCCGGATCGTGCTCGATGACGAACGGCGGTCGCTCCGGCCCGAGCTCGCGCGTGACGGACAGCCGCCACCGGACGACCCTGCCATCCGGACGGACGCGCTCGCCGGCGATGGGCTCGGCGAGCCGGGCGCCGCCCTCGTTCAGGCGCGCGACATCGCCTCCGATGTCGTCGGTCGCGACCGCCCACGTCGCGAGTCCGCCACCGGCATCCAGGGCCTGGACCGTCGGAGCGCCGATCCAGGACCCATCGGCGAGGCCCCGATCGAAGACCCCGATCAGTTCCAGGTACGTGTCGCCGAGCCAGACGAGCCGGTTGAACGTCCCGAGTGCTTCGTGCCGGCCGCCGCCACCGGCACGCAGGCCGAGCTCCCGCTCGAGGTCCGCGGTGGCCGCCTCCGGGTCCGCGCAGGCGATGACGAGGTGATCGATGCCGAGCAGCATCCGCGAAGCATGCCTGCCGTCGAGCCGGCCCGTCCGGTAGCATCGCGCCATGCCGGCCGTGACGCACCTGGACATCGCCCCGGTCATGAGCCTTGGGCTGGAGCGACGCGACGACATCGCCGTGACGGATCGCGGCGTGCTCGAGGATCGGCGGTTCTTCATCGTCGACGACGCGGACCGGCTCATCGACCAGCTGCTCGTGGCCGACATGGTCCAGGTGCGGGCCTGGACCGACCCCGACGCCACGGTCCTGCGGCTGACGTTCCCGGACGGACTCGTGGTGGAGGACGAGATCCACCCCGGTCCCGCCTTCGATGGCGTCATCCGCCGCCTCCACACGCAAGGCCACGAGATCGAAGGCCCGTGGGCCGAGCCGCTGTCGGCGTTCATGGGCCGAGCCGTGCGCGTGATCCGGACCGACCAGCCAGGCGTGCTCCAGAAGGACGGTCGGCTGTCGATGGTGACGGACGCCTCGCTCGACAAGCTCAGCCAGCACCTCGGCACCGGCGGCATCGACGGGCGGCGGTTCCGGATGCTCATCAACCTGGCAGGTGACGTCGCGCACGAAGAGGACACCTGGATCGGCCACCGGGTGGAGCTGGGCGACGTGATCCTGCGCGTGACCGGTGCGATCCCGCGATGCGCGATCACGACGCACGACCCCGACAGCGGCGACCGCGACTTCGACACGCTCCGGGCGATCAAGGAGTACCGCGGTCTCGCCGGCCCCGAGGGCAAGGACCTGATGTTCGGCGTCTACGGCGACGTCGAGCGTCCCGGTACGATCCGGGTCGGCGACGAGGTCCGCCTCCTGGACTGACCCGACGCCGGGCCTACAGCTCCGTTCGGACCTGCCAGAGCTCCGGGAACAGGACGGTCGCGACACGATCGCGCAGGTACGGGACCCCGGGCGTCCCGCCGGTCCCGCGCTTCCCCCCGATGACCCGCTCGACCGTGGTGACGTGGCGGAACCGCCAGCGGCGCGTGGCCTCCTCGAGATCGACCAGCTCCTCGGCGAGTTCGTACAGATCCCAGTGCGTGGTCGTATCGCTGTACACGGCCCGCCAAGCCGCGAGGACGGAGGGATCCGCGACGTAGGGCCGGGTCACATCCCGTGCCAACACCTCGGGCGCGATCGGCAGGCCGCGCGACGCCAGCAGGGCCAGCGTGTGGTCGTACAGCGAGGGCTCCTGCAGGGTCTCGAGAAGATGCGAATGGATCGCCGGCAGGTGCTTGAAGGGCACGAGATAGACGGCGTCGCGGTTGCCCAGCAGGAATTCGAACTCGCGGTACTGATACGACTGGAACCCGGACGACTGCCCCAGTGCATCGCGGAACGACGAATAGTCCGCGGGGGTGAGTGTCGTGAGGATGTCCCACGCCTCGTTGAGCACCAGCATGATCCGCTCGATCCGCGACAGGCCCTTGAAGGCCGGCCGCAGCTCGCCGCCGTCCAGCTGCGCCATCACATGCCGGAGCTCGTGGAGGACGAGCTTGAACCAGACCTCCGTCGCCTGGTGCTGGATGATGAACAGGACCTCGTCGTGGGCGTCGGTCCGCGGATGCTGGGCACCCAGCAGGGCGTCCAGGTGCAGGTACTCCCCGTAGCTGAGCTGGCCCTCCATCTCCAGGTGCGCGCCTTCGAGATCGGGTCGGCGGCTCATGGCTGGTCCTTCCGGATGCGATGCAGGACGCCGGCCGACACCGCGGCGGCGGTCGCCCCGACGGCCTTGGCCGCCTGACGGGTGTGGGAGGCCCGTCGCCGAACCTCCGAATACGGCACGGTCGAGAACGAGACCAGCTCGTACAGCGATACGAAGTGCTCGGGCAGGCGGCGCTCGACGGCGTGTTCGGCGCGTTTCTGCGTCCGGAACACCGGGGATGCGACGCGGTCGCGCATCTCGACGAAGTTGTCGAGCGCCAGGTCGGCGATCGCGTCCGAGTTCGGGCGTCGCCGCTCGGCATAGCGCGGCAGCGCCGTCGACCAATCATCGCCGGTCTCCGCCAGACAACGGTCGAGTTCGACGACGTCTTCGAAGCCGCAGTTCATGCCCTGCCCGTAGAACGGGACGATGGCGTGGGCGGCGTCGCCGATCAGCGCGGTCCGGCCTCGGACCCATGGCCAGCAGTGGACCGTCACGAGTGACCCGACGGGGTGCGCGTGGAACTGCTCCGGCAGGTCCGGCATCAGCGCCAGGGCATCGGGGTAGTCGCGCCGGAAACGAGCCGTGATCGCGTCGTCCGAGTCCAGCCCGGCGAACCCGGACGGCCCGTCGTTCGGCCAGAAGAGCGTCGCGGTGAAGCTGCGATCGAAGTTCGGCAGCGCGATCATCATCGAGCCGCCGCGAGGCCAGATATGGAGGGCGCCGTCATCCAGCGCGAAGTCGCCGTCGCGGGCCGGGATCGACAATTCCTTGTAGCCCCAGGGCAGGAACGTCTGGCTGAAGTCCGTGCCTTCGACATGGGTCAGGCGCTCGCGGACGACGCTGTACGCCCCATCCGCCCCGATGACGATGTCGTGTCCAGCGGTGACGGCGCCGTCCGGCGTGTCGAACCGAAGCTCGCCGAGCTCGTGATCGAGGCCGGTCAGGCGATGATCGAACCGAAAGTCGACGCTCGACTCCGTCGCGGCCGCCTCCACGAGCTGACGATTGAGCCCGGCGCGCGACACCGAATTGATGGCCCGCTGACCGTCGGCGCTGTACGACTGGAACGCCGTGCCGCCCTCGCTGTCGTGCAGGATCCGGCCCCGCATCGGGAGCGCCTGGGCGAGGACCGCGTCCGCGAGCCCCGCCCGTTCGAGCGCATCGATGCCGCGGACCGAGAGCGCGAGGTTGATCGACCGTCCGGCTTCGAGATCGGCTCGCCGAGGGTCCGGGCGACGCTCGTAGAGCGTGACCTGGTGTCCGCGCCTGGCAAGGAAGATCGCGAGGAGTGGCCCAGTAAGTCCGGCACCCACGATCGCGACCCGTGTGATCGGCATCGGCTCGATCGTAGCGCCTCGGGCGGTACGATGGCCGGGTGAGTCCCCACGTCCGTCTCGAGCGAACCGGTCCCGGCGGTGTCGTCGCGCGCGTCACGCTCGCCCGGCCCGACGCGCACAACGCCTTCGATGCGTCGCTCATCGCGGAGTTGCGGACGACTTTCGCGATCCTCGCTCGCGAGCCGGCGGCAGATCTTCGGGCGGTGGTGCTGGCCGGTGAGGGCCCGTCGTTCAGCGCCGGCGCCGACATCGCCTGGATGCGCGCCGCGATGTCCCTCGATGTCGAAGGCAACGAGCAGGACGCCATGGCGATGGCCGACACGTTCGAGCTGATCGACACCTGCCCGGCGCCGGTCATCGCGCGAGTCCACGGGGCGGCGCTGGGCGGCGGAGCGGGCCTGTGCGCCGTCTCGGACCTGGTCATCGCCGAAAGCGGGACGAAGTTCGGGTTCACCGAGACCCGCCTGGGGATCCTGCCGGCGGTCATCAGCCCGTTCGTCATCGCCAAGATCGGCGAGAGTCAGGCGCGGGCGCTGTTCCCGGGCGGCCGGCGGTTCGATGCCACGCGCGCTGCCCGGATCGGCCTCGTCCACGAGATCGTCGAGGGCGAGGCGGCGCTGGACGCGGCCGTGGATTCGGCGGTGGCCGATCTGCTCGCGTCCGGGCCCACGGCCGCCCGGCTGGCGAAGGCCGTCGTCCGCGAGGTCCGCGGCCTCGGACACGGCTCGACGAAGTGGCACACGGCCCGACTCATCGCGCGACAGCGCGTCAGCGCCGAGGCCCAGGAGGGGTTCCAGGCGTTCGCCGAGAAGCGTCGGCCGTCCTGGGCGCCGCCCGAGGAATGACGGAGCCGGACGAGGGAGCGCCGGTCGGACAGGTCCGGTGCTACGGCTGCGGAGCGCTCGTGCCGGATGTCACGTGGCCATCGCACCGATACGTGGGGGCGTCACCGGGCTGCTGGGCGATCTACGCGGAAGTGGCCGGCGGTGGCCTGCTCCCGCCGCTCCCGATCCCATACGGCGCGCTCGTCGTCGACGCGTACATGGCGCAGCACCCGGGCGTCCCGGGCCCGCAGTCGACGCAGTCCGTGTGGGTCCATCTCATCGCGCTGCAACTGGTCCTCGAGGGCGGCTGGCCGACCAGCCAGCTGATCCGCCTCCGCAAGACGGTCGGCGACCTGTTCCCAGACCTGTCGTGGCTGGAGCCGCCGGCGTTCCTGGGGCCAGTGACGTTCCCGGATCTCGACGAGGCATCGGACGGGCCGTTGGACGACCTGGCCCGGGCGTGGGTGGACGGCGTATGGGCCGCCTGGTCGGTCCACCACGCTACCGTGCGAGGCAAGGCCGCGGAGCTCGTCGTCGCGCTGGGCTGAGGCCCGGCGCTTGCCATCCCAACCGTCAGATGCGACGATCGCGACACCGATGTCCGAAGAACTGAGTCCAAGCCAGGCCGCCGCGCGTATCGGAACGACCACAAGGTCCGTCCAGCGCTGGATCGCCAATGGTCAGCTGCCCGCGAGACGTGTCGGGGGGCGGTGGCGTGTCGCGTCTGTCGCGTTGGACGCGTTCAGGGCAGCAGGCGACGCCCCGGGCGACGCGACGAGCGACGAGCCGATCCGGACCCTGTTCATCGCGAATCGGGGCGAGATCGTCGCGCGCATCGAGCGGACCTGCGATCGGCTCGGGATCCGCGCTGTCGCTCCCCCGACCGAGGGCCCGGACGCACTCGATCTCCTCGATATCGACGCGGTCGTTCGTGCCGCCCTGGCCGCCGGCGCCGACGCCGTCCACCCCGGTTTCGGGTTCCTGGCGGAGAACGCGGACTTCGCCGACGCCGTCGAGACCGCCGGGATGCGCTGGGTCGGCCCGCCGCCGTCCGCGATCCGGGCGATGGGTGACAAGGCCGCGGCCCGGATCCTCGCGGAACGACTGGGCGTCCCGGTCCTGCCCGGCTACGACGGCCCGGACCAGTCGGATCGGACGCTTGTGGCCGCGGCCGGCAGGATCGGCTACCCGGTCGTCATCAAGCCATCGGCGGGCGGCGGCGGCAAGGGGATGCACGTCGTCCGCGACCCGGCCCGGCTCACGGATGCCCTGGCCGCCGCGCGGCGCGAAGCGCTCGGGGCCTTCGGTGACGACCGGCTGATCCTCGAGCGCCTGGCGGAGGGAGCGCGCCACGTCGAAGTCCAGGTCCTCTTCGATGCCCACGGCAACGGGGTCCACCTGGGCGAGCGTGACTGCTCGCTCCAGCGGCGTCACCAGAAGATCCTCGAGGAGACACCCTCGCCGGCCGTGACGCCGGAGCTCCGCGGACGCCTGACCGACGCCGCACTCACCCTCGCGAGCGCCGTCGGCTACCGCAGCGCCGGGACCTGCGAGTCCCTCATCACCGATCGCGGCGAGCCGGCCTTCCTGGAGATGAACACCCGGCTGCAGGTGGAGCATCCCGTGACCGAGGCCGTTACCGGTCGCGACCTCGTCGCGGACCAGCTTCGGATCGCCGCAGGCGAGCCGCTCGGGGTCACGCAGGACGATATCCATGCGATGGGTCATGCGGTCGAGGTCCGCCTCTATGCCGAGGACGCAGAGGACGGCTTCCTGCCAGCGATCGGGCGCATCGAAGCGCTGCGCTGGCCGGCCGGCGACGGCATCCGGGTCGATGCCGGGATCGCGCTCGGCACCGAGGTCGGCGCTCGTTTCGACCCGATGCTCGCCAAGATCGTGGCCCATGGAGCGGATCGGTCGGCGGCGTTCGCGCGACTGACGCGGGCCCTGGACGACACCGTCGTGCTGGGTGTCGTCACGAACCTGCGGTTCCTGCGCTGGCTCGTCCGCCAGCCGGTGGTGCTGTCAGGCGAGGCACGGACCGACACCCTCGATCGGATCTGGCCACCGGACGACTGGGCGGACCGGACAGCACTCCCCGAGGACGCATGGCGAGCCGCGGCGTCGGCGCTGGCGCGGACGGATGCGAGCGGCGAGGGCGCCGGCACCGGCACCGGCCAGGGCGACCCGTGGGCAGACGGCTGGCGGCTGAATGCCGTCGCGAGCGTGCGCCTCGAATCCGGTGAGGCCACCCGGGCCGTCGCCATCGCCCCGACCGGCGAGGCGTTCGCGTCCGTGGTCGCGGGCGACACCGTCCACGTCGATGTCGCCGGCCGCAGCGTCCCGTTCCGCATCGCACCGCCGCCCGATGTCGACCGCGCGGCGCGCGCGGCCGCGTCCCATCTGACCTCCGCCGGGTCTGCCGATGTCCTTGCCCCCATGCCCGGTGCGGTCCTCACGGTGCATGTCGTCGTCGGGGCGAGCGTCACGGCCGGCGACCCGATCGTCACGCTCGAAGCCATGAAGATGGAGCACGTGGTCGTCTCGCCCATCGATGGGGTCGTCGACGGGATCGACGTATCGAGCGGCGATCAGGTCGCGAAGGGCATTCGACTGGCCTCTGTTATCGTCCCCGCGTCCAGCCAACCCGATCACGAGGTGACCCCGTGACGCGCCGCCTCCGCGCCCCGTGGCCCTCCCTCGCCATGTTCGTCGTGCTGCTCTCCGCGTGCGGTGGGACCACCGCCTCGGCCGCGCCGCCGGTCGGAACGGGGACCTCGGCACCCAGCCCGACGGCCTCCCTGTCGCCCTCCGCGGCCGCGTCCGCGTCTCCGGTCACGGCCCTGGTCGACATCCCGGGGAGCCACGTGCGCATGGTGCCGCCCCAAGGCTTCGTCCCGGCCACCGACTTCCCAGGCTTCCAGAGCGCGGACGGCTCGTCCATCCTCGTGAGCGAGCTTGCCCGGTCGTACTCGGAGCTCGTGAAGGACCTGACCGTCGACGGGCTGGCGAGTGGCGGCATCTCGGTGACATCGAAGACGGACGTCCAGGTCGACGGCAAGGCGGCCGTGCTCGTCGAAGGTGCGCAAACCTCGAACGGCGCCCAGTTCGGCAAGATCCTGCTCGTGACCGGGACGACCAAGGCTTCCGTGGTCATCACAGGCTCGTATCCCCTGTCCGCCGCCGGCGTTCGTCAGACGATGCACGATGCGGTCCTGACGGTCTCGTTCGATCCGGATCGCGTGATCGACCCGACGGCCGGGCTCCGGTTCACCCTAACGCCGGCCGCCCCGTTGCGCTTTGCCGGCGCCTTCGCGAACACGGGTTCGTACGACACGAGTGGCACCATCCCCGCAGCCGATCCGATGGAGCCGTCGCTCTTCGTCGCGCCGTCGCTCGGGGATACGCCGGTCGCCAACGTCGCGGCGTTCGCCAAGGCGCGCCTCGAGCAGACCGTCCAGATCTCGAACGTGAAGGTCGGTGCGGCGACGGCGGTCACGGTCGCGGGCCTCGATGGCGTGGAACTCATCGGGACCGCGACGCACCAGTCCGGCGCCCAGGTGTTCGTGTACCAGGTCCTGCTCGTCCAGCAGGACGGTACGGGCTACGTCCTGATGAGTGGTCGTTGCCGGATCGCCGAGCAGGACAAGTGCCTCACGATGTTCCGTTCATCCGTGGCAACCTATGCAGCGAAGCCATGACCGTTGAAGGACGCATCGATGCCGCACGAGACTGACACCACGCCCCTGCCCGGCACCCGCGACGAGCTGCTCGCGCTCCACCGCGAGACCCGTCGGCGGCGCAATGCCGCGGCGCATGGCAGCGAGGAGCACAAGGCCGCCATCGCGCTGATCGCCCGGATCGAGGTCGAGGTCGCCCGGATCGAACGGGCGATGGATCCGCCGCTCGTCTGACATGACCGCCGATCGTCTCCCATGACCGCCACGCCGGCGACGGGGGGCGAGCGCGTCCGGATCTACGAGGTGGGTCCCCGCGACGGCCTGCAGAACGAGGCGGCCGTCATCCCGGTCGAGACGAAGGCGCGGTTCATCGCCCTGCTCGCCGATGCCGGGCTTCGCGAGATCGAGGCGACCAGCTTCGTCGCCCCTCGCGCGATCCCGCAACTGGCCGACGCCGATGCCCTCATGGCCGGCCTGGACCGTCGCGCCGGCGTCCGGTATCCGGTGCTCGTGCCGAACGCTCGGGGTCTCGTCCGAGCCGAGACCGCCGGCGTGGACGCCGTGGCCGTGTTCACCGCCGCGACCGACGCCTTCACCCGGGCCAACATCGGGATGACGATCGCGGAGTCGCTCGAGGCGTTCGCGCCGGTCCTGTCGCGCGGTACCGAGCTCGGCTGGTGGCGGCGTGCGTACGTCTCGACCGCGTTCGGATGCCCGTACGACGGTCGCGTCGAGCCTCGACAGGCGGTCGACGTCGCGCTCCGTCTGCTCGACCTCGGCATCGACGAGCTCTGCTTCGGCGACACCATCGGCGTCGGCGTGCCCGGACAGGTGGCCGCCCTGACCGGGCTGGCCGTGGAGGCCGGGATCCCGCTGGAGCGGATCGCATTCCATTTCCACGACACGCGCGGGACCGCCCTCGCCAACGTCTCGGCCGGGCTGGACGGCGGCGTCCGGTGCTTCGACGCGTCCACCGGCGGGACGGGCGGCTGTCCGTACGCCCCGGGCGCCGCCGGCAACCTCGCGACCGAGGACCTCGTCTACTTCCTCGACGCCTCCGGCTGGGACCACGGCGTGTCGCTGGACGGTGTCCTCGACGCGGCGCGGTTCATCTCGGGCGCACTCGGGCGGCCACTGGCGAGCAAGGTCGGTCAGGCCGGCGACTGGCCACCGGCCTGACGTCGCGCCCCGGCCTCTGGCTGACGCCACGCCTCGGTGTCTGGCCTGACGTCGCGCCCGTCAGTGACCGATCCGCGATGAACCACTCGTGGCGCAACGACCAGACGGCGTTTCCGGCGGGTTTCGGGCCGGATCCACGCTCGTTCCGTCCGGATCCGCGCCTATGGGTAACGGCGGCAGAGCCCCTGCGCGGCTTCTGCTATCGTCCCGCCGTATGGACGGTGTCGTACTCGTTCTGAACCAGAACTACGAACCGCTCAACGTCTGCAACCTGCCGCGAGCCTTCCGGCTCGTGTTCGGCGAACGAGCCGAAGTGATCGAGTACGACCACCAGGTGATCCGGACGCCGCGGACCGACTACCGCGCGCCCTCGGTGATCCGCCTGCAGCACCTGATCCGGCGGCCGAGACCCCGGGTCAAGCTCTCGCGGCGTGAGATCTTCATCCGCGATCACCACACCTGCCAGTACTGCGGCCGCCAGTCGCACGACCTGACCCTGGACCACGTCGTCCCGCGCCATCGGGGCGGCGGCCACACCTGGGACAACCTGGTCACCGCCTGCAAGCCGTGTAACCACCGCAAGGGCGGCAAGACCCTCGCCGAGACACATCTGCGGTTGAGCCGGCCGCCCTTCGAGCCGCGCAACGACGTCTTCTCGCTGTTCACGCCCTACCTCGCGGACGACCGCAACGACGCGTGGCGGTCGTACCTGTTCATGGGTCGGAACTGATCGCGGCCACGGCCGTGACCGAGCGCCTGGTCGCCGACGCTGTCCCGTCCTCCGTCCTGGCGGTCCTTCGAACGCTCTGGTCCAGCGGCCACGCCGCGTACGTCGTCGGTGGCTCCATCCGCGACGTGATCGTCGGCCGGACCCCGCTCGACTGGGATCTCGCCACGGCGGCCCGGCCCGGGCAGGTCCAGGCGATCTTCCCGGGCGCCGTCTACGAGAACCGCTTCGGCACGGTCGCGGTCCGGGCCGAGGACGACACGGTCGTCGAGATCACGACGTTCCGCATCGATCACGACTACGCGGATTTCCGCCGACCGCATCGGATCGAATTCGGCGACACGATCGAGGCGGACCTGGCCCGCCGCGACTTCACCGTGAATGCGATGGCGTGGGGCGCTCCGGCCGGAGGGCCGCCCGACGGGGAGGGCCCGTCGCTCGTGGATCCGCACGGCGGGATCGTCGATGCCCGAGCCGGCGTCCTGCGCGCCGTCGGCGACCCTCGGACCCGCTTCGAGGAAGACGCCCTCCGGATGATCCGCGCGGTGCGGCTCGCGGCGACCCTGGGGTTCGGCGTGGAGCCGGCGACGCTGGCCGGGATCCAGGCTCGCTCGTCGCTGGTGGCCCATCTGTCCGGCGAGCGGATCGCCATCGAACTGGACCAGCTCCTCGCGGCGCCCGTGCCGTCGGTCGGCTTACGCCTCATGAGCGACACGGACCTGCTGCTCCCCATCTCACCCGACCTCGCGGCCCAGCGCGGCATCGCCCAGAACAAGATCGAGGGCGAAGACCTCTGGGATCACACCCTTCGGGCCGTCGACGCGACGCGGGCCGACCGCCCGATCGTCCGGCTGGCGGCGCTCCTGCACGACATCGGCAAGCCGACGACGCTGGCTGACGGGCACTTCATCGGCCACGACGCGGTCGGCGCGGACCTGGCCGGGGCGTTCCTTGACCGA
>Ga0302323_100002019_pt1 | contig 16472 bp, 12 predicted proteins | sample Fen_T0_3_FD_201950 | JGI IMG/M metagenome (GOLD analysis project Ga0302323, IMG submission 201950) | Peat permafrost microbial communities from Stordalen Mire near Abisko, Sweden - Fen_T0_3 | ecosystem: Environmental > Terrestrial > Soil > Wetlands > Permafrost | place: Sweden: Abisko... | reverse complement strand
ATCTGCCCAGCCGACCTCCAGGAAGGCTTCGACACGCGCCAGTCCGATCGCGGAGCTGCCTCCCGAAACGACCGCAACGGGCCGCGAGGCAGCCATCAGACGAACTCCGCCTCGGCCAGAGTTGGCTTGTCGAGCGTGCCGTCGTAAAGGGAGATCGCCGGATGGGCGTCGGGATCGGTCGCAATTTCGATCAGGGTCGGGCGGTCGCCACAGAGTGCTTCCCGCAGGCTGGGCAGGATCTCGGCAGGTGTCTCGACGCGGGTTCCGGCGCAGCCGCAGGCGCGGGCGATCGCGACATGGTCGACCGTGGCAAAATGGCAAGCGGTGGTGTAGGCGCCAAACTTCACTGTCTCGGCGTCCTTCTGGTATCCGAGAATGCCGTTGTTCAGCACGATGACGGTAATCGGTATGCACATGCGGGCCATGGTCTCCAACTCTGCCCAGGAGTGGGCGAAACCGCCGTCGCCGACGAGCGCGACCACGCGCGCTGCGGGATTCGCGACCTTGGCGCCCATCGCGAGCGGGAGTCCCCAGCCAAGCCCTGCCAAGCCTCGCGGCGTGAGGAAGCGCATGCCCGGAGAGAGCCCGCGCAACTGGCCGACGATCCACATTGAGGAATAGCTCGCATCGGCGACGACGATCGTCTCGGGCGTCAGCAGTGTTTGCAGTTCCGCCATGACGCGCTCGGGCCGGATCGGGCTCGTATTGTGCTGGACCAGCGCAGCTCGCGCGGCGTCGAAGCGGCGCCAGGCATCGGCGATTCTTGCCTCAAGACTGATGCGGGCCGTTGTGCGGTTGGTCATATCCTGTTTCGCCAGCGCGTCGGCGAGCGCATCGAGCGTCTCGGCCGCGTCACCGACAAGGCGGATGGCCTCATAGTTGCGCCCGATCTCCTGCGGATCGAGGTCGATCTGGACTACGAGCGCACTCGGTGGAACTAGCCGCCAGCTATCGGTGCCGTTCTGGTTGTTGCGCGTGCCGACCTGTAGGATCAGGTCGGACTCGGCAAGCAGGATGCGGCTATGGCGGCCGAGCGAGGTTGGGCCAACGAGCGCACCGAGAACGCCGCAGGAAAGCGGGTGATGCTCGTCAACGGAGCCCTTGCCCATGTTAGTGGTGAAGACGGGCAGTGCGGCGACATCCTGAAGACGTGCCAGGGCTGTCGGAGCGTTCCGCGACAGCGCACCTCCGCCCGCCATGACCACGGGATTGCGCGCTCCGGCGATCATCCCGGCGACGGCCTCGATGTCAGCTTGAGCTGGACGAGTCCGATCGAGCGGGAAGGCGCCGTAGCTGCCTCTGCGCGCGACCGCCGGCGCCGTCGCCGGTTCGCGTAGGAGATCGGCGGGCAGCAGCAGCACGGCGGGGCCGGGCCGGCCGCTCGCGGCGGCGACAAAGGCTGCATCAACATAATCGTCGACGCGGTCGGCGCCGGACAGCCTGCGGGTCCATTTCGCGCATGAAGCGAACAGGGAGACGTGGTCGAATTCCTGAAAAGCGTTCTTGTCGACTTGGTGGCGCTCGACCTCCTGCACGAGCGCGACGATGGGGATGCTCGTCTTCAGGGCCTCGGCGAGAGGAGGCACGAGCAGCGTGGCGGCAGGCCCATTCTGTGCCGCGACGACCGAAACGCGGCCCGAGACGCGAGCATAGCCGTCGGCCATGGCGCCGCCCATGTTCTCCTGGCGGTAGGCGATCTGTCGGATGCCAATGGCTTCGGCAGCGAGAATGACGGCGGAGGGCAGGCTCTGGCCGAAGATCACCTCCACTCCGTGGCGTTGCAAGGCGCGGGCGATCGCCTGCGCGACGGTATCGTTGGCCTTGGTCATGCTGCGAGGCTTTCGATCAGGTCGCTGCGAGTGGTGATGAAGCCGTCGAAAACCGACGCGACGAGGTCGACGTCGCCGGTCGTCATGGGGGTCGAGAGGCAGGCTGCGGCCCCATAGGGAAGGACGATACCGGCCTCGGCGAAGGAACGGGTGAGCTCCTTCATGACGCGAGCCTCGGCCGCGCTCGGCGTCGCCTCCCGAAAGTCACGCGGGAGGGTCGCCTTAGGGTGAATCCGGAAGAGCGATGCCGCTCCGGACACGGAGAACGGGGCTCGATGCCGGGCGATTGCGCTGCCGAGATGATCCCGAAGCCGGTCGCCGAGCATTTCGAGATGGTCGAACGCGGCTCGTTCGAGCGCCATCATGGAGGCTAGGCCGGCGACCATTGAGAGTGGGTTGGCGGAGAAGGTCCCGCCCTGCGGGAGCAGAGGCCTGCCGCCCGAGGCGTCGAATACGTTCATCACCTCGCGGCGACCGGCAATCGCACCGATCGGCAGCCCGCCGCCGATGATTTTGCCGAAGGTAAAGAGGTCGGGCTTCAGGCCGTGGCGGGCCGAAGCGCCCTCGTAGGCCTGCCGAAAGCTTAACACCTCGTCGGCTATGAGCACGATTCCGTGGCGCGTCGCCGCACGCTGGATCGCGGCGACGAACTCCGGTGTCGCCGCGATCAGGCCGGCCCGGCTCGGCATAGGATCGAGCACGATTGCCGCCAAGCGGTCGGCATGCTCAGCGATCCGCCGCTCGACTTGCACGGCATCGTTGAAGCGCAGCGGCACGACCTCGTCCAGCACGGAAGCCGGCATGCCTCGATAGTAAGGAACGCGGGCAGGATCGTCCTCCGGTCCCCAGTTGCTTGGAATGCTTGCCTGGCTAACCTCCACCCAGTCGTAGGAACCATGATAGGCGCCTTCGATCTTGGCGATTGACGAGCGGCCGGTGAAGGCGCGCGCGGCCTTGATCGCGAACATGACGGCTTCGGAGCCGGTATTCACGAAGCGGATCGACTCGGCACCCGGTACGCGCCCGCAGATCAGCTCGGCGAGATCGATTTCGGCGAGGGTCGGGTTCGCGAAGCAGGTTCCAGATCGGAGCTGACTTGTCACCGCCTCGATGACGGGCGCGAAGCCATGGCCGTGGATCAGGGTGGTGAAGTTGCCGTTGAGATCCAGGAAGCGGCGCCCGTCGAGGTCGATGAGATAGGCACCTTCCCCGCGGTCGGCGTAGCGGGGAGTCGGATCGCGTTCGATCGTGACCCGGGTCGTGCCGTCGACGAAGACCTGTCGGGACCGCCCGAAGGCTTCGCGTGAGGCCGGCCCAATGAAGTTGTGATCTTCTCTCGTCGTCATCGGCACCATCTCGATCCGCCAATCCAAAACTTCGGCCGTTACAAAGCTTACAAGATTTATGATGTATGGTGCAACAAAAAATTGAGGCAAAAAGTACCGAGGCTGTACCGATGCTCGGCCTGGGGCGCAGCTAGCCGCGTGCCTCGATCATGGCCTTGAGCCGGGAATAGCCGTCGCGGATGTCATGCTCAATCGCGGAGCGAACCTTTCCGCCATCCCTGACTAGCAAACCATCTATGGCTGCCATGTGGTTGGAGACGCCCCGCCGGTTCTGCGCGAAATCCGGGTAGAGCTCGTTCAGCGAGGGGCCGACACGCAACCAGAGCGATTCGATCATCGTGACGAGCCGGGGCCACCCCGAAAGTCGGTAGATCAGGAAATGGAATTCGCGATTGGCTCGGAGAACCTCGCGATAATCCGCGGCGTCGAGGCCGGCATTGATGACGGACTGTAGTCGTTGGAGAGTCGAAATGTCGGCAGGTGAGACAGCGAGGACCGAGCGCTCCGCGGCGAGTCCTTCGAGCGCCAGCCGCGTTGCGGCGATCTCGTCGAGAGAATCGAGCGTCAACGAGGGAAGGACGACGGTTTTGGGACCTTCGTTGACCAAAGCCCCTTCCGACAAGAGCCGGTTGATCGCGTCGCGGGCGGGCGTCGTGCTGACGCGGAGCGCGGCGGCGACCGACCTCACCGTGAGCTTCTCGTTCGGCGGAAAGGAGCCCGCGATAATGATCTCCTTCAGCCGCTCATAGGTGATTTCGCCGAGGTTGGACTGCCTGGCGATCGGCGTGACAACATTGGCGAGCAGGTGCTCCGACATGAGGTCTCCTTGGTGCGTGATGCATCACTTAGCTTTGAGTCTGCCGGTGCGCCAGTCGGCCTGCGAATAGAGCCTTGACAAGCCCCGCGCCAGAAATGATACACCATACATCAAAATGAGAATGCTGTCTGCAGTCAGTGGCGGCGAAAGCGGGGCGAGGGTTGCAAGAGAAACATGAGCGAGACAGCAACCATCGGTCGTAGATCCGCTGCGGCGCCGCGAGGCGAGGCCATTACCATAAACGGCGTGTCGAAGCAGTTCGGCTCGATCGTTGGCGTTGATCGCGTTGACCTTCAGGTGGAGGCGGGGGAGTTCCTCTCCCTGCTCGGCCCCTCAGGTTCCGGCAAGACGACCCTGCTCATGATGCTGGCTGGCTTCGAGACCCCGAGTTCGGGCAGCATCGCGCTTGGCGGACGCGATCTCACCCGCGTCCCGGCCAACAAGCGCGGGATCGGCATGGTGTTCCAGCGCTACGCGCTCTTCCCCCATATGAGCGTCGAACAGAATGTGGCGTTCCCGCTCAAAATGCGCGGCATGAGCAGGGCCGAGGCCGAGCCGCTGGTCGAGCAGTCGCTCGCCCGCGTGCGGCTGGAGGGTTATGGCGGCCGCATGCCCGGTCAGCTCTCGGGCGGCCAGCAGCAGCGCGTCGCGGTCGCGCGCGCCTTGGTCTTCCAGCCGCCGGTTCTGCTGATGGACGAACCGCTCGGCGCTCTCGACAAGAATCTGCGCGAAGAGCTGCAAATCGAGATCAAGACACTCCACGCCAGCCTCGGCGTCACCATCATCTACGTGACGCACGATCAGGAAGAGGCGCTGACAATGTCGGATCGGATCGCGGTTATGGACAAGGGGCGCATCCAGCAGCTTGGCAGCCCCATCGCGCTCTATCACGAGCCGGAAAGCGGCTTCGTGGCTGGTTTCATCGGCAAGATGAACTTCATCTGTGGCATGGTCACGGGCGTGGACGACGGCCGGATCGACATCGATGTCTCCGGCCAGAGGGTTTCTGTCGAGCGTTCCCAGCTCGGTGGGCGCCACGAACTCGTTCCCGGGAAAGCTGTGCGTATCGCGGCTAGGCCGGAGAGCATCGCCTTGGCGCAGGCGAGCGACGACGCCATCCAGGTTGAGGTCGAAACCTCGATCTTTCTTGGTTCTCATCGTACCCTGGTCGCGCGGACGGCGGACGGGACCCAGCTTCACGTCCAGCTTCCGTCAGCCAGGCAGGACGCTGGCGTGGAGCCGCGCGGAGTGGCTTTCCTGCGGCTCGAGCCCGGTGCACTCCGCGTATTCGGGGCGGAGGGTTGAACGATGGCCATTGCTACTGGCTCGGAGCATCGTTCCTTTGCGGGCCAGCTCTCCCGGCCCGTTTCACTTGCTCTTGCGCTGCCTCTCGTCCTGCTGCTCGGCTTCGCCTTCTTGCTGCCGGTTGCGAAGCTGCTCGTCGGCAGCGTCTTCGCTCCGAACGCTACAGCGGAGCACTGGGTGCGTATCGTTCAGGAACCGATCTTTCTGCGCATCCTTGTGCGGACGGTGAAGACCGCAGCCATCGTCACCGTGTTGGCGTTCCTCCTCGGCTATCCTGTGGCTCTGGTGATGTCGAGGCAGGGAGGCCGTGCCGCCATGCTGATCGCAGCCTGCGTCCTTATCCCACTCTGGACCAGCGTGCTGGTGCGTTCCTACGCGTGGATCGTGCTGCTGCAGCGGACAGGCATCGTCAACAACACGCTGCTGAGTTGGGGGGTGATCGATCAGCCGTTGCGGCTCATCTACACCGAGGGCGCGGTCATCGTTGCGATGACGCATGTGCTTCTGCCCTACATGATCCTGCCTATCTTCTCATCGTTGCGCTCAATTCCGTCGGAGCTCAACCGGGCGGCGCGCAATCTTGGCGCCGGCCCGTGCACCAGCTTCAGGACCGTCACCTTGCCGCTCAGTCTGCCCGGCGTCTACGCAGGCGCGATCATGGTCTTCATCCTGTCGCTGGGCTTCTACGTAACGCCAGCCCTCGTCGGTGGGCCGCAGAACCTGACCATTGCGACACTGATCGGCCAGCAGACGATTGATCTGCTGAACTGGCCGTTCGCTGGGGCGCTGGCGGGCTTGCTGCTCGCGGTGACACTCGGCCTCGTCGCCGTATTCAGGCGCATCCTGAGCTTTGGAAAGGCCATGTGATGTCGACCACATCCGAAACCAGCACTGCTGGCGCGCTGCGCTCCGTCCCGGCTCCCAGTCGTGTATCTCTTTCACCCTTCGTCGGTCGGTGGTTGCTGAACGGCTTCGTCGCTCTCGTGCTGGCCTTCCTGTTACTGCCGACGCTCATCGTTATGCCCATGTCGGTGGGGCAGGCCTCCTACATCCAGTTTCCCCCGAAGGGCCTCACGCTGAATTGGTACCAGGCCTATTTGTCGGACCCTGACTGGATGGGCGCGACTTTGTTCAGCCTGAAGACCGCGTTCGCGACAACGGTTGGGGCGACTGTGATCGGAACTCTCGCCTCCTTCGCTCTGGTGCGTGGCAATCTTCCGGGAGCGCGCGCGTTGCAGGCCTTGACGCTCGCCCCGTTGATCGTTCCACACATCGTCCTGGCGGTCGCGCTCTATCTCGTCTTCGCTCCGATCGGCTTGACGGGCAATTTCGTGGGGTTTGTGATCGCCCACACAATGCTGTCGGTTCCCTATGTGATGCTAACGGTGTCCGCGGCTCTGCACCGCTTCGATCCGGCGCTCGAACTCGCCGCACTTAACTGCGGTGCCAATCGTGCGCAAGCCTTCTGGCATGTGGTGCTGCCAAACATCGCTCCAGGCGTGGCGGCCGGCGCCGTCTTCGCCTTCTTGGCGTCCTTTGACGAGGCTACTGTCTCCTTCTTCATTTCCGGCGTCGAGGGCAAGACCATCACCCGAAAGCTGTTCGAGGATATCGACTACAACCTGACGCCGATCATCGCTGCCGCCTCGACGGTCATGGTCGTCGTCTCGCTCGCCCTGATGGGTGGGGTCGAATGGCTACGTTCGCGCGGGACCAACCGATCCGTGAATTTGCCGAAGTCGGTCACACTTTGACGGGCAGTCTGCGTATGAAGGCCGTTCGAGTAACCTGACGCCGTGTCTGGGTATTCGACCTTCGTAGTAGTACGCGCACGCAACGCCGAGATGTTCACCGAGGACGCGCATCGCTGGCCTCTTGATTTGGGCGGATCGGAAAGGTGCCTCAGCGCCTCGCTCACCTTGAGCGGAAAAGCCCGGCGCTCCTCACTTGCGCTGAAACCTCCTTCGGGCAGAGGGCCGCTTCGGCCTCGGCAAGGCGCCGCTCTAGATCTGCGATGGTCGTTCTTTTCGTCAACAGCGCATTGATCGTCCGAATTGCAGTCGGCATCGTCCCCGGCTGGGGTCTCGCGGTGCCCTGTAACCTCAAGTCCCGCAGCCACAATCCACGACGGACGTCAGAGCGAAATTGTCGATTTCCAGACCGTCCATCACACGTCAGTGCGCGTGAAATTCACGAATACATTGGCTCCCTACGGCTACATCGGTCAATTAAATCCAATGACGTTCGTTCGCGAACCGCGCAAGCTATCGGCGGTGCTTACCCCGGAGCCGGGGTTGCGCCTGTTCGATGTGAGATCACGAGATCGACGGCATCCGCAGATACCAGTGAGTGATGGCCTGGGACGGGATTGACTTTCGTCTACTGCGAACCTTCTGAGTATGCCAATGGGCAGACGGGATTGTCAGGCACTCTGTTCGCGGCGGATCGGCATGACAAGCGTCACCTTAATTCACCCGATAACGTGACTCCTTACGGACGCGTTCTGCTCGCGCAATCGCGCCCCATCGAAATTCAAGGACATATGTCCGTATAAAACTGATGACGCAAGCCGTTGCCGCCGCTAGAACCGAACCGAGGTGGACATGTCAGAACTCTCATTCCGTCAGCGTGAAGCTAAGAAGACGCCGGCAACCCGGACCCGGCCCTCGCGCTTACTGGAGCGGCCGGCAACGCTGGCCGAAGGCGCGTATGAGAGCATCGCAGCCAGTCTCATGGAAGGCGGCTACGTACCCGGCGAGAAGCTTGCAACTCGAACGCTGGCGGCGCAATTGGGCGTCAGTCTCACGCCCGCCAGGGAGGCGGTCCTGAGACTGGTGCGCGAAGGGGCGCTTGAGCTTTTGAATGCGCGCACGACGGTCGTGCCGACGCTTTCTTACGAGCGTTTTAGGGAAATTTACTGCATCCGGCATTCACTTGAGTCTACCGTCGCCAAGATAGCGGCTGATCATTTGACCGGGGACGATATTAAAGCCCTCGAGCGATCACTTGAACGCATGACCTTGAGCTATCGTCGTGGCGACTACCGGTTGGCATTTCGCTCCGACGGGGAGTTCCATTTTCGCATTTACGAGGCCGCGAGCATGCCTCTCGTGGTCTCATTCATCCGGGCTGCGTGGCTTCGGGTGGGGCCGACGTTTCGCCTGCTTTATCCAGGCATCGCAGATCCGGAAGACACCATCCGGATTCACGAGGAAGCGATCGCCGCCGCGAAGGCCAGGGATGCGGTTGGCCTCGCTGCTGCCATCGAACGTGACCTCACCCGGGGCGAAATTCTGCTGCGACGTCTGATAAGCCAAGAAAGTATTTCTTAAGCGCAAGTATCTGTAGCTCCTACTAAATAAAATTTAGATATATCATACTTGATATTTGATATATCATTATGTAGCCTCCATCTCCGGAGATCGGAGGCTGTCATGAAAACCCGTCGCGACGTCTGCAAAAGCCTTTTGACAACAAGCGCCTTTGCGCTTGGGCCTGCCCTTCCCGGGCTCGCCCAAGGCCGTCAGAATACAGCTCGAGTTGCCTGGCCCTATGATACGGCGTCACTGGACGCAGTCGGCGTCGGCGCACAGCGCTCCACATGGAGCTTGAGCCTGCATCTCTACGACCGTCTAGTCACCTACGCCGCTAACGACCGTTCCGACGGGACAAGGCAATACGATCCCGCCCAACTGCGTCCGGAATTGGCGGAGAGCTGGGAAGTTTCTCCCGACAGCAAAACGGTGACGTTCCGCTTGCGCACCGGTGCCAAATTTCACGACGGCTCGCCCGTTACAGCGGAAGACGTTCGCTGGTCCATCGAGCGCGCTTTGACGGTGAAGGCGGCTGCCGGTGTCATGGCGGTGGGAGCCCTCAAGAGCGGCGATCAATTGAGGGCCGTAGATGATCGCACCTTCCAAGTGTCGTTACCTGCACCCAACCGATTCGCTGTCTTGATATTCACGATTCCGTTCGCGGCCATCTTCAATTCCGTGCTCGCCAGACGGAACGCGACTGCACAGGATCCCTGGGCAAACGAATGGCTGAAGCGCAACGCGGCCGGCGGCGGCGCTTACCGGCTCGAAAACCTTCGAAATGATCAAGTTCTACTCACGCGGAACGACGATTGGGTCAGCGGCCCGAAGCCGAATATGCAGCAGGTAATCTTCCAGACCGTTCCGGAAGCCGCGACACGAGGCGCGCTGGTCGAGCGCGGCGCGGCCGATCTCGCCGTAGATATTCCGCCCAATGATTTTAAGGCGATCCAGGAGCGCGGACAGGCCCGTGCGCTTTCGATCCCGATGCCGAACCAGATGGATTTCATGGCGATGAATTCGCAGGCGAAACCCTTCAACGACGTGCGCGTGCGTCAGGCCATCGCCTATGCGCTGCCCTATCAGCAAATTTTCCAGAGTGTGTTTCGCGGCCGTGGCTCGCCGCTGTTTGGCGGTAACGGCGATCCAAAGCCGGCAATTTTCCCCCAACCGAGCGATTTCACTTTCGATCCGGATCGAAGCGTGGCGTTGCTAAAGGATGCCGGCCTGTCCAGCGGATTCGAAGCCAATCTAATGTACAGCATCGGGAAGGCCACGTATTTCGACCCGCTTTCGCTCGTTGTCCGCGATGCGCTCGGCAAGATTGGCATCCGTGTCAACATCGACCGGCTTCCCGGCGCGCAGTTCGACGAGCGGGTTGCATCGCGGAACACCCAGATGGTGCTCGACAACCGTGTTGCCTGGCTGTCACTGCCTGAATACTGGTTCACGGCGTTCTATACGGGAACGTCGACATCCAATCTGGGCAACTTCGACGAACCGCAACTCAACCAGATGCTGAAAGATCTGCCGGGGGATGCATCGAGGGACATCTATGGCGAGAAGACGCGCGAGATGACCAAGCTTGTTCTCACTGAGGTGCCAATGATCCCACTTCGGCAAGGCGCCGTCGAGTTCGTCATCTCCAAGGGCCTGGGGGGATACACCTACTGGTTCCACGGTCTTCCTGACGCCCGAGATCTTAAGCGGGTCTGACGCTCTCGCTTCAAACGGCTTGCACATCGGCAAACGGTCGAATCCGAAACATGACACGAAATTCTGAGATCTGGCGATTTATCCTTCGCAGGCTTTTGGGGACGCTGCCACTTCTCTTTGGAGTCGGCGTCTTCACGTTCGTCCTTGTGCGGGTGCTGCCTGGTGATCCTGCTGCCTATTACGCGACCGGCCCTATGGCCACGCACGAGGAGATCGCCCAGGTACGCACAACGCTCGGCCTCGACCGACCCCTGCCGGAGCAGCTTGCCCGCTACTTCAAGGATATATCGGTCGGCGATCTCGGCCGTTCGCTGGTTACGGGGCAGCGTGTCAGCAGCGATCTGCGGGAGCGGTTTCCGGCCTCGTTCGAGCTGACGTTTGTCGCCATGCTGCTGGCGCTGACGCTCTCCATTCCGCTTGGAATCGCCGCTGCGGTCCGCGCCGGTTCCTGGATCGACCACTTGATCCGTTTCGTTGGAACGCTCGGCGTTTCCATGCCTGCCTTTGTCGCAGGCGTCGTATTTATCTTTATTTTCTACTTCACGCTTGGGCTGACGCCCGAACCGATTGATCGCATCGATCCTTTCATGATCAAGCCGCCTGCCGTGACTGGCCTGCTGCTGATCGATTGTCTGCTTGCCGGCGATATTCCCGCCTTCCTTTCGTCGCTGGCGCGCCTGTTCCTGCCGGCGCTAACCATGGCGATCATCGTCATTGCGCCATTGATGCGCATGACCCGCGCATCGATGATCGCGGTCCTGTCCAGCGATTTCATTCGCACCGCCCGCGCCGCCGGAATGGGGTGGTGGAAGGTCTACGTGAGTTACGGCTTGCGCAATGCGCTGCTTCCCGTGCTCACCACGATCGGGCTCGTGGTCTCCTCTCAGCTAGGGGCCAACGTCGTCGTCGAGAAGGTGTTCGCATGGCCGGGCGTCGGCTCCTACGCGCTGAACTCGCTGCTGGCAAGCGATTACGCGCCGGTTCAGGGCTATGTGCTGCTGATGGCCTGTGTCTATGTCGTCATCAATACGGCCGTCGATATCCTCTACGCGCTGGTCGATCCACGCGTGCGGATAAACTGATGCACCGGCATTTCGTCTCAACAAATATATCGGAACGGGCCAATCAAGCGCGTCGCGTGCTGGCCCGCAACCCGGTTTCCGCCGTGGCTTTGCTATTCATCCCCGCTCTTACGGCATTGGCCGTTCTCGCCCCCTGGATTGCACCTTTTGATCCCGATGCAACCGACCTCGATCATGTGCTACAGGGCCCTGCAGGCTTGCATTGGTTCGGGACTGATCAGGTCGGGCGCGACGTGTTCAGCCGGGTTCTTGTGGCCGCTCGGCTGGATCTCGCGATCGCCGTATCGGCCGTCCTTCTCTCGTTTGTGATTGGGACCGTGATTGGAGGCGCCGCCGCATTTTATGGTGGACTGCCGGATCGGCTGATCGGAAGACTGACAGACGTCCTGATGACGTTCCCACTGTTTGTGGTTGCCATGGCGATGGTCGCAGCCCTCGGCAATTCCATTCAAAGCATTGTGCTCGCCAGTGCCGTTGTCAATCTCCCGTTCTTTGTTCGCTTGGCGCGTTCGGAGATCAGTGTTCTACGTTCGCAGCAATTCGTCGAAGCGGCCCGCGCCGGTGGAAACAGCGAATGGCAAATACTCTTTGACTTCATGATTCCGAACGCGCTGCCGACGCTGACCGTGCAGGTATCGACCGGGCTTGGCTGGGCGGTGCTCAATGCCGCCAGCCTTTCCTTTATCGGCCTCGGTATCCGGCCGCCGACGGCTGAATGGGGAATAATGGTCGCTGAAGGCGCAGCCAATATTCTGTCTGGTTTTTGGTGGCTCGCGATCTTTCCAGCTACGGCGCTGACGCTCACTGTGCTTTCCTTCAACCTGCTCGGTGACGGGCTCCGCGACGTGATCGATGTGAGGACCCGCCGGTGACGGAACAGGGCTCGCCGCTGCTGGAAGTCCGGGATCTGGCTGTCAGCTTTGAGGCGGATGGCGGCCGCGTCCGCGCTGTTGATGGCGTGTCGTTGTCGATCATGCCCGGCGAGACGCTCGGCATCGTCGGCGAGAGCGGCTCTGGAAAATCCGTGATGGCCTACAGCCTGGTCGGGCTGCTGGCAAGCAACGGCCGGGTCGACCGCGGCCACGTGCGGTTCGAGGGTCAGGAGCTTCTTGGCAAGCGGGGGATTGCAGCCGCCGTGCGTGGGCGCGGCATCGCTTTCATCTTCCAGAACCCGCGGGCCGCATTGAACCCCATTCGCAGTGTCGGCGATCAGGTGCGCGACGCCATTGAGACGGCCGGGCGCGTGAAGCGCAGGGACAGTGCGCGGCGCGCGCTCGAACTGCTCGAACAGGTGCGGATCGAGCGCGCCAAGGAGCGATGTGGCGCTTTTCCGCACGAGCTGTCTGGTGGGATGTGCCAGCGGGTGTTGATCGCCATGGCACTCGCTGCCGAGCCGAGACTGCTGATCGCCGACGAGCCCACCACGGGACTGGATGTGACGACCCAGAAGGTGATCATGGACACGCTGTACGAACTTGGCGCGAGGGAGGGGCTGGCCACCCTCCTGATCACCCATGACATTGGCCTTGCTGCGCGCTATTGCCGGCGCATCGCCGTGATGTGTGCCGGCAAGGTGGTGGAGACGGGCGCGACCAGCGATGTGCTAGAGCGATCGCAAAAGACTTATACTCAACGGCTTGTCGCCGCGACGCCGCGGGTTGGCCGCTCGCTCACCGACTTGCTGCCTCCAGCCGAGCGCGCAGCCTTCGATGTCAAGACACCAAACGGTCGACCGCCGTTGGCGAATGCCGCACCGCTGCTTGATGTTCAAGCTATCAGCAAGACTTTTGGCATTCGCCGCACCGCCAAGCCATTCGCAAGACTCTCGCGCTGGTTCGGCGGGCGGGATGTTGGCGAGACGGCTATAGGCCACCACGCGGTTCGCAATGTCAGCCTATCGCTGGCTCCCGGGGCGCGCTTCGGAATTGTCGGGGAGTCCGGCAGCGGCAAGACGACGATGTCGCGGATGATCGCGCGCCTGCTCGATCAGACGGAAGGGCGGATTACGTTCGATGGCTGCGATATCGGGGCTATGCCGAGTTCCTCCTTTGCTGCTACGCCGCTTCGCCGTCGTATTCAGGTCGTGTTCCAGGACCCACTCGGAAGCCTCAATCCCCGCTTCACGGCCTATGAGGCCATTCTCAATCCGTTGCGCAGGTCTGAGCGGAGATTGCCGGCCGATGTCCAGGAGGAGCGAGTCGTCCAAGCGGCACGTCAGGCCGGTTTCGATTCCGGACTGCTGGGGCGCTTCCCGCATCAATTGTCCGGCGGCCAGCAAGCCCGTATCGGCATCGCGCGTGCGCTGGTGGTAAAGCCCGACCTGCTGATCCTCGACGAGCCGACATCCGCGCTCGACGTTTCGGTACAAGCCGTTGTGCTTAACCAGCTTTCTTTGCTGCAGCGTCAGCTCGGGCTGAGCTACATCCTGGTTAGCCACGATCTCAACGTCATCCGCCTGATGTGCGACCGCGTGATGGTTATGCGATCCGGCCGGATGGTCGAGTGCAACGACGTTGAGACCATCTTTAGCGCGCCATCAGATTCCTACACTCGGGAGCTCATCGCCGCAATTCCCGATCTGCCCGCCTCGATCATGGAGAAGACACAATGAATGCCGCCGCGGCCCGCGACATGACCAGCGGCAATGGCAAGGGTCATGCGACCGCTCCCTGGCGGATCGGGGTCGACGTCGGTGGCACCTTCACCGATCTTGTTGTTGCCGACGGTGCCGGGGCGCTGTTCACGTTCAAGGCGCCGACCGATGTAGTCAATCCGGCAGCCGGCGTTATGGCTGCCGTCAAGCTTGCCGCCGACGGTCTTGGGCTTTCCGCGCATGATCTGCTCAGCCACTGTCGTGTGTTCGTGCATGGTTCGACGATAGCGACCAACACCATTCTCGAACGAAAGGGGGCAGTAGTTGGTCTGCTCACGACCGAGGGCTTCCGTGATACCCTCGAAATCCGGCGCGGTCTTCGCGAGGACGCCTGGAACCACCGCCCGCCCTTTCCGGAGGCACTGGTCCCGCGTCATTTGAGGCTGCCAGTGTGCGAGCGCATGGACAGGGACGGCTGTCCAGTTCGCGCGCCCGACCCCGACAGCGTCGCGCGGGCGCTTGAGGTGTTCCAGCGCGAGGGGGTGACTTCCATCGCAATCTGCCTGCTCAACAGTTTCCGCAATGATCGCCATGAGCGGGTGTGCGCGGAGCTGATCCGAAGCAGCTGGCCTGAGGTCTGGCTGTCGGTATCCGCCGACATCGCACCGGTGCTCGGCGAATATGAGCGCACTTCGACGACGGTGCTCAATGCTTACGTGACGCCGCGAGTCGTTCCCTATCTGCAGGACCTCCAACGGAACTTGCGCGCGCAGGGCCTCACCCATCCATTGCTGCTGATCCAGAGCAATGGCGGCGCAGCAAGCGTCGAACAGCTTGCCGACCGTGCGGTGATGCTTGCGCTTTCGGGCCCCGCCGCGGGCGCGAGCGCTCTTCGCGCCACGGCTTACGCGGCCGGCCGCAACGACCTCATCCTGATGGAAATCGGCGGGACCAGCTGCGACGTGACGTTGATGGATGGCGGCGAGATCGCGATGGTCGATTCAGTCTCGATCAACGATTACCACCTGACCCTTCCGTCAGTGGATATTCACTCTATCAGCGGCGGTGGCGGTACAATCGCGGCTGTCGATTCTGGCGGCCTGCTGAATGTCGGACCGCATGGCGCCGGCGCACGTCCGGGTCCCGCATGCTACGGTCTTGGTGGCGAGAATCCTACCGTCACTGATGCGCATCTCGTCCTGGGGCGGATGCGCCCTGGACCATTCGCCAACGGGCTGATCACACTCGATGCGGCGCGCGCGCATGAGGCGGTAGAAGGCAAGATCGCCAATCGGCTCGGGCTTGATGTCGTCACCGCCGCCTCCGGGATCATTCGGTTGCTGGAGCAGAGCCTTCAGCATGCGATCGAGAGGGTCAGTGTGGAGCGCGGCTACGACCCGAGGCGATTCACGCTGATTGCAGCTGGCGGGGCGGGGGCGCTTCACGCGGTCCCGGTTGCGCGTGCGCTTGGTTGCCCGAATGTCTATGTGCCACGTCTGGCCGGCGTGTTCTGCGCCTTTGGCATGTGCCAGACCGACATCCGCGAGGATATTCTGGAGACCTGGCTGAAGCCGCTTGAGGAGAAGGCTGGCGGCGCCATTGAGCGCGGCTTTTGCGAATTGACGGCGCTTGCTCGGACCCGTCTGGCCGCTAGCGGCTTATCGTCCTCCGATCTAACCTTCGAGCGTGCCTTCGACCTGCGCTATGTCGGCCAGCAATGGTCGTTGCAAATCCCGATGAGAGGCTGGGACTTGGCCTCTATCCGTGCCGACTTTGAAGGCCGGCATCAGCGCCAGTTTGGTCACCACCAGCCGAACGGGCAGATTGAAATCGTTCACCTTCGACTGGTCGGCATTGCCCGCTTGAGCCGGATCGAGCGTCCGGATTTGCCGACTATCAGCAGCGCTCCGGCGCCCTATGAGCACCGCGCGGTGCACATCGACCCGCAGTTGGGCTTCCAGATGCTGCCGGTCTACGACGGCAAGTGGTTGCGCCCCGGGCAAGAGCTGAGCGGGCCGGCCCTCATTGAGGAAAGCAATACGACGATCCTGATCGGAAATGGTGACCGGCTGGAGATCGATGCCAGCGACAATTTTCTTGTTCGCGTCGCGGCCACCGACGGAGCAACAGAATGATTGACGATCCCATTGGCCTTTCCATCGTGCAGAAGCAGTTCGATCACATCGCTCGTCAGATGGGCTGGGTCATGATGCGGACGGCGCGAAGCCCGATCTTCAGCCAGTCGCACGATTTCTCCTGTTTCATCGGTGACGCCGTCGGGAACGTCGTGTCGCAGGCCGACGGATTGCCGATCCATACCGGCGGCGGCGGCTTTGCGATCAAGGCGGTCATCGAAAAATTCAAAGGTGAGATCGCTGACGGCGATGTCTTCATCCTCAACGATCCTTATGAAGCGGGCGGCAACCATCTGCCCGATTATACGATCATTCGTCCGGTATTTGTGCGGGAC
>Ga0302323_100002015_pt1 | contig 16488 bp, 13 predicted proteins | sample Fen_T0_3_FD_201950 | JGI IMG/M metagenome (GOLD analysis project Ga0302323, IMG submission 201950) | Peat permafrost microbial communities from Stordalen Mire near Abisko, Sweden - Fen_T0_3 | ecosystem: Environmental > Terrestrial > Soil > Wetlands > Permafrost | place: Sweden: Abisko... | reverse complement strand
CCGGCGGCATCCAGCTGTGACTTCAGCGAGTCGACCGTCTTGGAGATGTCCAGAGACGCGCTGGGGGCAACGCTCGGAAGCAACGCCGCCGCGGACGATTTCGACTTCGTGTACTTCTGGCTCAGAAGGCTGATCTTGGAGTACATGTAGCCGTCGACTTCGATGATGTCGGCGCTGAGAGCCATGAGCGTCGGCATGGAGGCGGAGATGTGGAGCGCCTGCTTCTGGATGTCCACATCGCCCGTGACGGTGGTGCCGTCGAGCTTCAGGGTGCTTCCACCACCAAGCCCGCCGAGCACGCCTCCGGCCGAACCGAGACCGCTACCGTTGATCGAGCCGGACAGGGTGATTTCCAGGTGGACCGTCTGAACGGCGGCCATGCCGTTGGCGCTGCTCGTGATGATCAGGTTGGGATCGGATACCGGCGCGGCCGTTGGAGTTCCCGAACTGCTGCCGCATGCCGCAAACGCAAACGCGAGCGCCACGGCCGACAAGGCTCGCAGCGGTGTTCCAAGGCGATTCACGAGTAGCCCTCCCTGCTGAGTTTCTTCCTCACGAAACGATGGCCGGAGCGGCGGACTCTGTCAACCGCGCCGTTCGACCGCGCCGTTCGACCGCGCGAAAGGTCCCATAAGCCGAAGCCCCGAGCCGGAAGGCTCGTGGCTGATATCGGCGTCGTCGCGTGACTGTGAGATTGGAGCGGTGCGGCCTGCTACGGCGCGGTGGCCGTCACCTGGCTGGCCGGCGGAGCCGTGATCGTGACCGGCACGTCGTAGTTGGTGAGCGTGATCGCCAGAGCAATGTTGCCCAGCACCGACGAGGCGCCGGATGCGGACATCTTGGCCAGACGGTTGTCGGCCTTGTAGATCCAGAAGTCTATGGACGCCGCGTCGACCTTCATGCTCGCCATGAGAGGATCCGGGCTCGGGCTGGCGGCGGCGGCCGCTGCGGCGATCTGGGCGTTGATCTTGTCCAACGGGAGTGTGATCTGGATATGGTTGGCGTCCTTGCCACCAACCTGCTCAACACCCACGAGCTTCGCCACGGCACCGAAGTCCTGCAGCTGCTTTCGCATCTGCGCGATTTCGTCGGTGACGCCGGCGAGGGCGGAAGCGCCGGGGGTCGGGAGCGCGGAAGCGGTGACGCCCAGACCCTTGGTCAGCGATCCTAGGTCCATCTTCGAGTACTTGGGTCCGAGCATGCTGACCTTGTAGTAGAGGGTCTGATCCTTGGCGATCAGCTCGCCCGTGATCGGCACGCCGCCGAACTCCGGGATTGCCGCCACGCTCAACTTGATGTCCGCTGCCTGGTTCGCAACGTCGATGTCGCCCTCGATGGCCGTTCCGTCGAGCTTGAGGTCGCTGGTGAGAGCGGCGCTGAGACCGCCGGTGCTGGAGCCGGCCTCCTTGAGCGCCGCGGCCTTGATCGTGCCGCTGACCTCGATCTTGAGGTGGACTGACTTGATCGCCGCGCCACCGGAAATGGCCTGCGTGAGGATGCTGTCCGGGCTATTCGGATCTACGGCCGGACCGGCCGCGCTCGGCGCGCTTGTAACGCCGGCCACGCCTTGCGAGGGGGCCGGGCCCTGGACGCCGGGCGTCGCCGCGCTGCCCGTGCACGCGGCTACTGAGATGAGTACGACTACTGCCAGGAGCGGGAGTGCCGATCTGCGAATGTGGACCAACTTGGGGAAACCTCCTCTGGGGCTACCAATCGGCCGTCAGCATTAGGGGCTCCCAAGGGACTGTCAAACGAACACTGGTCAACTACCCGTTTGTCTCACCACGCAGAAAAGAGGCCCCGAGCTTTCGCCCGAGGCCTCGTGCAAATTCGATTCCCCGCCGGCCGGTGCCGGCAGCCAACTAGATTGCGGCCGCCGGATGCAGATTGCCACTCAGTCGGAGCGCCGGGCCGCCGTACCGGTCAAAGATCGCGATCGCCGGATGCAGCGCTAGGCGGATCCGCGCACCGGAGCGAGCGGGCTCAAACGCCCGTGAGCGAGGAGCACAGGATCCAACAACGCGCTGCGCCGGCTAGCGCGATCTAGAAGTCCATGTCGCCGCCGCCGGGATGACCGTGGCCACCGGCGCCGTTGTCCTTCTTCTCGGGAAGGTCGGTGATGAGGGTCTCGGTGGTGAGAACCATCTTGGCGATCGAGGCGGCGTTCTCGAGGGCGGACCTGGTCACCTTGGCGGCGTCCACGATGCCCTTGGCGAACATGTCGCCGTACTCGCCCTTGAGGGCGTCGTAGCCGAAGCCGACCTTCATGCCACGAACCTGATCGACCACGACCTCGCCGTGAACGCCGGCGTTGTCGGCGATCTGGCGGATCGGGTACTCGAGAGCTCGGCGGACGATGTCGACGCCGACCTGCGCGTCGGGCTCGTCCATCTTGACCTTGTCGAGGACGGCCTGGCAGTGCAGAAGTGTCGCGCCGCCGCCGGCGACCATGCCCTCTTCGATGCCCGCGCGAACGGTCGAAAGGGCATCTTCGATGCGGTGCTTCTTTTCCTTGAGCTCGACTTCGGTGGCCGCGCCGACCTTGATCACGGCGACGCCGCCGGACAGCTTGGCGAGGCGCTCCTGGAGCTTCTCGCGGTCGTAGTCCGAGGTGGTCTCCTCGATCTGGGCCTTGATCTGGCCCATGCGGGCCTTGATGGCTTCGGGTAGTCCGGCGCCATCGACCATCGTGGTGTCGTCCTTGGTGGCGACCACACGGCGAGCCTCGCCGAGATCCTCGAGCGTGACGGAGTCCAGCTTGCGGCCGATCTCCTCGCTGATGACCGTGCCACCGGTGAGGATGGCGATGTCGCGGAGCATCTCCTTGCGGCGATCACCGAAGCCCGGGGCCTTGACGGCCAGGACCTGGATGGTGCCGCGGAGCTTGTTCACGACCAGGGTCGCGAGCGCCTCACCGTCGATGTCCTCGGCGATGATGAGCAGCGGGCGGCCGATCTGGACGGCCTTCTCGAGCGCCGGAAGGAGGTCCGGCACGGCCGAGATCTTCCGATCCGTGATGAGGATCTTGGCGTTCTCGAGGACCGCTTCCATGCGGTCGTTGTTGGTCACGAAGTAGGCCGAGATGTAGCCTCGGTCGAACTGCATGCCCTCGGTGTATTCCTTCTCGAGGCCCAGGCTCTGGCCCTCTTCGACGGTCACCACACCGTCCTTGCCGACCTTGTCCATAACCTCGGCGATGATGTCGCCGACTTCCGGATCGGCGGCGGAGATCGTCGCGATCGCGGAGATCTCCTCGCGGGTGGCGATCGGCCGAGACTGCTTCTTGATCTCCTCGACGACTACCGCGACGGCCTTCTCGATGCCGACGCGGATCTGCATCGGGTTGGCGCCGGCGGTGACGTTGCGGATGCCCTCGTTGATCATCGCCTGGCCGAGGACCACGGCGGTGGTGGTTCCGTCGCCGGCCACGTCGTCGGTCTTGGTGGCGACTTCCTTGAGGAGCTGCGCGCCCATGTTCTCGAAGGGATCTTCGAGTTCGATGTCGCGAGCGATTGTCACGCCGTCGTTGGTGATGGTGGGGGCGCCGAACTTCTTGTCCAGGACCACGTTGCGGCCCTTGGGGCCAATCGTGACCTTGACGGCCTCGGCGAGGCGGTCCACGCCGCGCTTGAGGGATCGACGAGCTGCCTCGTCAAAGACGATCTGCTTAGCCAAGTGACTTCCTCCGAAAGGCCCGGCGGGTCCTGCCCGGGGCCGTTGTCATGTTCGAGCTGAGGCTGGGATCTACGCCTCGACGATCGCGAGGAGATCCTTGGAGCTGATGACGAGTAGGTCCTCGCCATCGACCTTGAACTCGGTTCCGGCGTACTTCGAGTACAGGACGACATCGCCTGCCTTGACGTCCATCGGCTCGCGCTTGCCGTCGTCACCGATCTTGCCGGGTCCTGCGGCGATGATCGTGCCTTCCTGCGGCTTCTCCTTGGCCGTATCCGGCAGGAGAATTCCGCTCTTGGTCACTTCTTCGCGGGCGCTCGGCTTGATTACGACTCGATCGCCTAGGGGCTTGAGCTTCTTGCTGCTCGCAGTGGCAGTTGCCAACGCGCAGTTCCTCCTGATGACGGCGGCACTACGGCCGTCGCAACTCTTGAATGTGGTCCGCCCGACCCGACGCAAGCCGGGGACGAGCGCATTTCCCGTGACTTTCGACCGGTTTGGGTGTGGCCCGCAGGCCATCCGCGCTGTTCTCCCGGCGAGCCCTTCTGGGCCCTCCGCCATGAATCCGCGGCGCCTTACCGGTTCATTAGCACTCTACCGTCGAGAGTGCTAACAGCCTAGCGATGCCGCTTCGGGCTGTCAAGCACGGCACCTCGCCGGCGGGCAGGCAATCGGTATCCTTGGACACGTGAGTGAGCCACCCGAACTGCCCGACTACGCCGCCAGGAATCGCTCCTACTGGGACGCCTACGCACCGGAGTGGGTATCCGCCGGAGAGCGTAACTGGGCGTCCGAAACTGCCGACTGGGGAATCTGGGGAATACCCGAGTCGGAGCTTCGCATGTTGGACGATGTCGCCGGGCTCGACGCGATCGAACTCGGGTGCGGTACGGGATACGTATCGGCATGGTTGGCCCGCCTCGGGGCGCGGCCCGTGGGCATCGACAATTCGGCCGAACAGCTCGCGACCGCGCGACGGTTGCAGGCGCTTCACCGCCTCGAGTTCCCGCTCATCCACGGGATCGCCGAGGCGGTCCCCTACCCCGACGCGTCCTTCGATTTCGCGATCTCGGAATACGGCGCCGCCATCTGGTCCGATCCGTACCGCTGGATCCCCGAGGCATCCCGCCTCTTGCGGCCGGGAGGACGGCTCGTCTTCCTCGTGAACGGCTACCTCCAGATGCTCTGTTCGCCCGACAGCGAGGAACCGGCCACCGAGGGGCTCGTCAACCCGCAGTTCGGCAAGTACCGCTATGAGTGGTCGAGCGATGAGTCCGTCGAGTTCCACCTGCCGCACGGCGAGATGATCCGCCTGCTCCGCTCATGCGGCTTCGAGATCGAAGGGCTCACGGAGATCCAGGCGCCGGAAGGAGCTACGGCCCGCCACGTGTACGTCACGTCCGAGTGGGCCCGCAAGTGGCCGAGCGAGGAGGTCTGGAAGGCACGCAAGCGAGCCTGAACTCGCCGATCGGCTCGGGACGATGGCGATGATCCCTAGCCTCTGCCGGTAACGCTAAGAATCTGAGCGATGCCGCCACCCAGGAACAAGATGGCCGTGATGGCGATCATCGCGATCAAGGCGAGGATCAGCACGTACTCGGCCAGGCCCTGGCCACGAGGGCGTGCACGTAATGGATTGGGCCGCGAGGTTCCGAACATCGAGTCCTCTACGAAGCGCGTCTCCGACGATCTTATGCCGCGCGGCCCCAACGGTCAGCCCGCCTTGCCGGCGATCGCGGACTTCAGAGCGGCCAGGTGCTCGAACCGATGGATCGACCGGTCGAGCAGAGCCGGCCTCGCTCCAAGGATCGACCCCACCGGCGTATCCGATGGAAGGGTTGCGATGATGCGATCGACCTCATCGGCAGCGGCGGCAACCTCGGCGATGGCCGCCGGTCCGTTCGCGAACGCGAATGCCTGCCACGTGGGCGGCAAACCGTCATTGAGCAGATCCGCAAGCTCGTGCGGCAGCATCGAAGGCTGCCCGCCCGTGCCCCCGGCAAGGGCAGCCCGCCAGCGAGATGCGAGGAAGCGGTCCCAGAAGGCAAGGTGGCCGAGTGCCTGCCCGACGCTCCATGATCCGTCGCCCACGGGTCGAGCAAGATCCGGGGCGGATAGACCGTCCAGGAACTCCTTCAGCGCGGCCCGGCTCGCTTCGTTGCGCGCGAGGTAGCCAGTGTCGCCGGGGGCGGCGGCGGGTCGGGACGCCGCCAGCGCGCGCTCCACGCCCTCCAGATGCGAGTCCCGGTGACTCCATCGGTTGGCGGCGTTGGGGCGGGTGGCAAGGGCGCCGGGGGGAAGCCGGTCGATGCATTCCTCCACGAGAGCGTCGACGGCCTTGGCGGCGGCAAGTGCCTGAACTCCGATGTCGAGGCCGATCTTGTCCGTCCATGCGTCGATGAGACCGGCGAGCGGCAGGTTGATGGCATCGGTCATTTCCATCGGGATCCCCACGATGTCGACCGGCCCCGCTTCCCCGGCTCGTTCCAGGGCCAGCTTCCAGCGGGTCTCCATCGATCGGTCCCAGAACAGCAGATGCCCGAGCACCTGGGCGATAGTCCAGCTGCCCTCGTCGGTGGGCTCCGTGGCCAGAGGCAGATCCTCGGCCCGGAGGCGTTCCACGATGGCGGCCATGCGCTTCCGGCTGGCGGCGTTCTTCTGGATGAACGAGCGGTCCGAGGTGGACGCCGCCGCGGCGATCGATCGTTCGATGTGGTCCAGGTGGTCGCCGCGATGGTTATGCCGGTGGAGGAGGAACGCGATCGGCGTGCCTTCGAGCGAATCGACGATGGAATCGGGGGCGCCGGCGATCAGCGCGTCCAGCCGGGTGGCGGCCTCGAGCGCGATCGCGCCCACGTTTGGATCGGCCACTCCCGCCCAGTACGGATGGAGCGCCTCGTTGGCGAGCTCCTCCGCGGCAAGTACCGATCCGCTCTCGGCCGTCCAGGTGCCGTCGAGCATCGCGGCCCATCGGTCGCCCTGCCAGCGATCCCAGAACCCCGTGTGGGCCAGCGCCGAGGCGACGGTCCAGCCTTCACCCAGATCGATCTGGAGCTGTGACGGAGTGAGCGTCGCGGCGAGACGTGCGAGGCGCTCTCGCGATTCGTCGTTAGCGCGTTCGAAGCTGCGATCCGTCATGGTGATCTCCTCCGGTGGCGTGCTTCCGGTGCCGTAATCGATGCCCCCGGTGACGCGATCTCGCGCCGGAGCGGCTACGTAGTGGGGCGCCGGAAAGTGGCGTCGTAGGCCGGGACGAGGCCTTCGCCAATGCTATCCGGGGTCGCGCCGCGACGCTCCGCGAGCCACTCCGCGGTGATGCGGACCCATTCCGGGGAGTTCCGCCGCCCGCGGAATCCGGCAGTCCCGTCCGAAGTCAAGGGCGCGGCCGTGCCGGCGACGCCGCTCGCGCGCTCCGCGGTGGCCGAGTTTCGCGGCACGCCCGGAGGTGCGAGATACGGTGAGTCGGTCTCGATCAGCAGACGTTCGGTCGGGACCAGCGCCGCCACTTCGGCCGAAGCTTCTTCGCCCTTCCGGAAGACGAGCCCGCCGAACGCGATCGCCAGCCCCATGTCCAGCGCGGCGGCAGCGTAATCCACGGGCCCGGAGAAGGAATGCAGCACCGCCGGCGGCCGATCTCCAAAGACACCGCGCGCCGCGGCCGCCCCAAACCCCGCCGCTCGCATCTCCGCGATCAGCATGTCCTGCGCGTCGCGTCGTCCAACCGCGGAACGGCAGTGCAGGATGGCCGGCTTGCCCGTGTCGAGGGCCAGGCGCAGGTGGCGCCGCAGGTTGGCGAGCTGCGCCTCCGCCGGGGCGTGCATGCGATCGAAGTCCAGGCCCGTCTCCCCTATCGCCACCACTCGCGGATCGGCGGCGAGGCGGACGACGGTCTCCCAATCGGCGGGCGTGGCAGTCGACGCGTCGTGCGGATGGATCCCGGCGGCCGCGTCGATGCCGTCGAACTCCATGGCCAGGCCCAGGGCGGCCGCGGACGATCCCGCGTCCCAGCCCGGCACGAGCAGGCGCTCGATACCGGCGCGCCGAGCCGCGGCGAAGACTTCGCCCCGATCGGCGTCGAAGGCGCTCGCCTGAAGATGGGCGTGGCTGTCGATCAGGCGCATGTCCGCGCCGCCTACTCGGCAGCCGGCGTGGCGGCCTCTGTCTCGATCCGCGGGAAGAGCGGCTCCGGAGCGGCGACACGACCACCGGCCACGAACCCCGAACCCCAGTCGAGCGACGAAAGCACGGCCGGCCCACAGTTGCCGCTCACGTCGTACGGGTACTCATATCCGAGCTGAGCGGCGATGCGGGCCGCGGCCGCGGGCATGAACGGCGCGACCGCGAGCCCAACAAGACGGCAGGCCTCCACGAGGTCGCCGAGGACGCCGTCGAGCTGCTCGGCCCTGCCCGCGACTCCGGCCTTGGCCTCCTTGGCGAGAGTCCATGGAGTCTGCAGTTCCACCTCTTTGTTGGCGGCGTCCACGAACTCCCACAGGGTCGAAAGTGCCTCGCTGAGCTGGCACGCGTCGAGCTTGGCCGCATATGCGCTGAGAACACCGGGCCACGCCGCGGCCAGGCTGCCCTGCCCCGGCGCCGGCCGCGCACCGTCGCGGTACCGATTCACCATCGATACCGAGCGGTTCAGCAGGTTGCCGAAGTTGTTCGCGAGATCCGCGTTGTATCGGCGGATGAACGACTCCCAGGACACGTCCGCGTCCCGGTCGAAGGGCACTTCGCGGAGCGTGACGTAGCGCGTGCCGTCGGGACCCAGGACCCCGGCCACATCGATCGGGTCGAGGAAGTTGCCGAGGCTCTTGCTCATGCGCTCGCCCTGGGCCAGCAACCAGCCGTGGATCCAGACGTGGCGAGGGGCTTCGAGACCCGCGCTCCACATCATCGCGGGCCAGTAGATCGTGTGGAACCGGGCGATGTCCTTGCCGATCACGTGCAGATCCGCCGGCCACCACTTCGCGAAGGACTCGGGATCGTCGAGGAAGCCGGCGCCCGTGACGTAGTTGATCAGGGCGTCGTACCAGACATAGATGGTGCCGGCATCGGGATCCCAGGTTCCGTCCGCGCGCTGCGAGCTCGAGCCGTCCGGCATGATCGGGAATGGGATGCCCCACGTCGCCCCGGCGCGGCTTATCGAGAAGTCCTCGAGGCCGCCGCGTATGAAACCGAGCATCTCGTTGCGCCGGTACTCCGGCTCGGCGAAATCCGGATGCTCCAGGAAGTGCTTCTCCAGCCTCTCCTGGTACGCCGACAGGCGGAAGAACCAGTTGTGCTCGGAAAGCCACTGGAGCTCGACCGTGGGATGGTCCGGGCAGCGCGTGCCATCCGGCGTCTCCACGACGTCATTGGGCGCCTTGAACCCCTCCGCGGGGCAATACCAGCCCATGTACTCGCCGGCGTAGATGTCGCCGTTGGCATAGGCCCGTCGGACCATCTCCTGCGCCGCGCAGATGTGATCCGGATCGGTGGTGCGGATGAAGCGGTCCGGGCTGATGAGAAGGGCATCCTCCGCCGCACGGAAGAGCCCCGACATCTCGTTCACGAACTCGCGAGTGGGCCTGCCGAGTTCCGCCGCCCGCTGGGCGATGTTCACCGAATGCTCGTCGGTGCCCGTCAGGAAGAGCGTGTCGTCGCCACGCATGCGATGCCAGCGAGCAAGGACATCGGCCCCGACCACCTCGTACAGAGTGTGCAGTCCGGGCTTGTTGTTTGCGTAGGCGATCGAAGTCGTGACGTAGAAACGCTGGGCAGGGCTCATGGCTCAGGATGGTATCAGGCCGTGCCGGACGCCGAGCCGGCAAGGTCCTTGGAAGTGGTGCCTGGTTCGCTTCCACCGGACGGATCGATCCGGGCAGGAGCTTGACGGCCGGCCGGGGCGCCCACGAGACTCGGGTCCATGACACGCGCGAAACCGCCCGAACTGGACGCCGAGACCGAGCGCCGCCTTGCGGCCGGCCTCTACAACGACGTCTGGCGGCTGATGGAGTTGCCCATCCGTCTGCCCGAGCAGGACGACGAGATGCTCCACGCCGCCCATGCCTCCCGATACCACTGGGGCAATGTGGGCGAACCAGTCAACCTCGCCCGCGGCGAGTGGCTGTGCTCGCGGGTCTACGCGGTGCTCGGTCGAGCCGAACCGGCCCTCTGGCACGCTCACCGCTGCCTGGAGGTCCTCGCCGGGAGTGGCGGTGGCGAGAGTTGGGACCTGCCCGCCGCCTACGAAGCCCTCGCGCGCGCCAGTCACGTGGCCGGCGATGCGGTCGAAACCCGCCGCTGGATGGACATGGCGCATGCGGCCTTGAGCGCCGTCACGGACGCAGACGATCGAAAGCCGATTGAGGATGACCTGCGGACAATAGCGCCGTAGGGTGCCCGCGGCGTGGCCGCCGGCGCTACTGGAGGTTCGCGGTTACGGCGGTCGGGCTGTCCGTATTCGTCCCATTCCCCAGCTGGCCGTAGGTGTTGTCGCCCCAGCAGACGACCGAACCGTCTGCGCGCAGCGCGGCTGTGTGTTCGTGCGTCCCGTTGCCCGTTCCTCCACCGGAGCTCACCTGAGTCGCGTTCGCAAGACCGCTGACCTGGACCGGCGCGGTTCGCAGAGTGAGAGTGCCGTCGCCGAGCTGACCCTCGCCGTTGAAGCCCCAGCAGCCGGCGGTGCCGTTCGCGAGCCGCGCGCAGGTGTGGTACATGCCGGCACTCACGCCGGTGGCGGTGGCTATTCCGGAGACCGCGACCGGACTCGTACGCTGAGTCGTGGAGCCGTCGCCCAACTGTCCGTCGTTGTTGCGGCCCCAGCACTCGACCGTGCCGTCCGTGTCCGCCACGCACGTGTGGTACATGCCGCCGCTGATCGTGGCGACGCCGGTGAGGTTGCCGGCGCCGCCCACTCCGTGCACCTGGACCGGCGTCGTGCGCTGGGTGGTCGTTGCGTCCCCGAGCTGTCCGTATCCGTTGTAGCCCCAGCATCTGGCCGTTCCGTCCGTAACCACCGCGCAGGTGTGCGACATTCCGGAGCTGACAACCGAGATCCCGGTGAGGTTGCCGACGCCACCTACGCCGTGCACTTGGACCGGCGTCGTGCGCTGGGTGGTCGTTCCGTCCCCGAGCTGTCCGTAGTTATTGCGGCCCCAGCAATCCACGCCGCCACCGGAGATCAGGGCACACGTATGGTCCCCTCCGGCGCTGATCGCGGTCGCCGCGCTCAGACCCCCTGCGCCGCCCACGGCCAGAACCTGGACCGGAGCATTGCGCTGGGTGGTCGTTCCGTCGCCGAGCTGTCCGAAGTTGTTGCGGCCCCAGCACCGGACGGTCGAGTCGGAGAGAAGCGCGCAGGTCTGGTATCTGCCGGCGCTGACCGCAATGGCGTTCGTGATCCCGCTGACCGCTACCGGCGTGGAGCTGTTCACGACCGTGCCGTTGCCCAGCTGTCCGTAGTTGTTGATCCCCCAGCACTCGATTCCACCGTAGGAGAGGACCGCGCACGTGTGGAACGCTCCGGCGCTGACAGCGGTGGCCACTACCGTGACCGTGAGCGCAAGCCCGGGCCCATTCGTGTAGGTCCCGTCGCCCACCAGGATCGAGAACGCACCGCCCCGGTAGAGGCGCATGACGCCGTTCGATGACCCGGACACCGTCGCGACGCCATTCACGAACGTGATGGCCACGGCAGCCCCGAATGCCTGAGCCGTACCGGCAGCGTTGGTCACTGTCGGCCCGAAGGGCGAGTTGGGAACGGCCGTCGCGCCCGTAAATGCCATCGAGTGCGAGCCGGTATAGCCGGTCGCGACGTTGCCAAAGGCGTCGATCGCCCTGATCGTGAGGTTGTTCGGGGCGCCGGCGGCGGGCGTCGTAGTTGCGGCAGTAAGGGACAGCCTCGAGATCGCGGCCCCCGTCACGGCGAAGGAGCCCGTTGACGCCGACAGCGATCCGTCGGTGACGGTCAGCGTGGTTGCGGCCGAGGCGTTGTAGAGGGTGACGGGAACGCTGGCCGCGACGCCGCTCGCGAACGTTACGGCGCTCTGGCCGGCCGCACAGGATCCCTGGGCCGGATAGGCGGGCGCCGTGCCGCCGGGGCTCGCGGCCGCACCGGAGAACGCGAGACAGTGGACTCCCGTATACCCGGTGGCGGTGCTGCCGTATGCGTCCCTGGCGGTGATCGAGACGGAGAACGCCACACCGGCGACCTGGCCGGCCGGAGTCGGTATCGCGAAGGAAGCGAGAGGTCCGGCGACTACCGTGACCGCCAGACCAGTTCCGTTGGTGTGGCCGCTGCCGTCGCCGACGACTATGTTCACCGTCTCGACCTTGTACAACCTCATCACGCCGTTGGACGCGCCGCTCACGGCGGCCACGCCGTTCGTGAAGCTGAGTGGTGTGGCAGTCCCGAAGGTGGTCGCCGTTCCGGAGGAGCTGGACACCGTCGGCAGGTAGGACCCGTTGGCGCCCGCGCCCGAGAACGTCATGTAGTGCGAGCCGGTGTAGGCCGCCACCGTGTTCCCGGCCGCGTCCGCGGCCGTGATCGTAAGGCTGTCGGCGGCACCCGCGGCCGGAGTCGTGGTGGCCGCCGCCAGCACCAGGTGATCCAAGACTCCCGATGCGAGCGTCACCGGCAACGACGAGCTTGCGGCCGTCCAGGAATTGACGACGGCCGTCGCAGTGTACGAATAGACGCCCCGGGTCAATCCGCTGTCGGTACAGGTCAGGACGGCGCTCGGGGCCGCCTGGGTCGGGCAGTCGCCGGCCGGAGCTCCGCCGTTTCGCTTCACGAAATACGAGACGGTGCCCGACCCGAGCGGTGCCACCACGGTCCACGTGAGGGTCGCCGTGCCGGCGCCCGCGCTGCCCGTCAGGGTCGGCCCTGCAAGCGTCGCGACGGGCGCGGTGCCGCTGCCGGTCCCGATCGTGCCCCAGTAAGCGCCGGCGGTGCCCGCAACGGCAATCGCCGCGACCATGCCGCCGAGCACAGAAACCCTCAAGCGTCTCGCGAAACGCGGCCGGGGGTTCCGAGTGGTGGCCGTCGCGATCACGAGTGTGCGCTCCCGCTGTACGTCAGGGTGAACGTCTTGCCCTTGCATACGTCCTGGTTCACGTCGGGCAGGTTGATCAGTTCGATCTGGGGCGCTCGAGGCGTACTCGTCAGGGTCACGCTGCCCCCGGCGGGGACCGTGATCGGGTTGGCGCTCGAGGCGTTTGACTGCGTCAGGCGGATATTTGCCGCGCTGGTGCAGCCCGGCGGGGTGCTGTCCGCCGAGATCGCGACGCTCAAGGCCGTCACCTGGATCGCCACGCCGTTTGGGTTGGTCAATTTGAGCAGCAGAGGCACGCGTACGCCGGGTGCAAGATGCCCCGCGCCGCCGGTGATCGTGAAGTTCGCCCCGCCGGCCTGAGCCGTGGCACTGCCGTCGCCGGTCCCCGCCGGCGTGGGCGACGCAACGATCTCAACACCGCGGACCGACTCGGTTCCGGTGGCGCGGGCCGAGGGCTCCACGGTAGGCACGGGAGCGCTACCTGTGGCGACGGGGTGCGAGTCGCCGTGCAGCCATGCGCCGGTTACTCCACCCAACGCGAAGGCGGTGAGCACGAGCGGAAGCATGAGTAGCAGCAGGAAGCCGCGGCGCCGCCGCTTCTCCCGTTGGGGACTTCCGCCGTACCGCTCGCCGATCAACTTAGCTGGATCCTCTCGGTTTGTCTGTACCTACCCCCTTCGGGGCGGCCCGCTTCTGGAGCCGCCCCCACTCCGCACGACCGTTACGGGATGGCGTACGCGAGGTTCACGGTCACGCCCTTGCAGGCGTCCTGGTTGCGGGCCGGGTCGTTGAAGAAGTGGATCGTTGGACCAGTGACATTGACGGCGCTGGCGCCGGCCGCGATGTCGATGTTGAGAGCCGCTGCCGCACCGACGGTGAAATCGGCCGAGGTGCAGCCCACGTTGCTGGTCGAGGTGACGGACGCCGACACGCTCGTTACGTGAACCGACTGCGTCGAGCCGTTGGCAATCGTGACGTGGATCGTTTGGGCGCCGTCGCCCGGGTACATGGCCGTGAGCGAGCCAACCTGAGTGATTGTCAGGTTGCTGACGCCGGCGGCGGCTCCCCCATTTCCGGTGCCGGTTCCGCCGGCCGTCCAGTACGCGAAGGCGACGCCGCTGGCCAGGGCGAGTGCCAGGAACGCGAGCCCCACGGGAACAAGTCGACGCTTCCTGAAGCTGATCTTCATCGCATATCTCCTCATCGTTTGCCGGTCAGATGTAGCCGTGGTTACGCGAACTGGACTTCCCTGCCAAGCGGAGCCGGGTCTCCGGACTGGCGGGGCTGCGAGGAACGACGTAGGTGGTGTGCGCTGTGGCACCGCCGTTCGTACGTCTGCTCGACGCCGTGGTCCCATGTAACGATCGAGTTGGGCCATACGCAACCGGACCTATATGTGTGCACTGCTGGTACATTCGTAACCTCCTGAATCAACGTTTCCCTGCCGATGGCGGTGCGCGAGCGCACACCCACGATCGGCTGCCGAGGGTCAGGGTCATGCCTACCCGAGGGCGGGTTCGGGCCAGTACCAATTGGCGGCGGGTAGGACCGTCTTGCACCGGAGAGGTGAGTCGGCCCGGGTCCCTAGGAGGCGCTCGACAACCGGATGTGGTCGGAGCGCGTCGGGACGCGGCGGTCCCAGGACGTCTTCAGCGCGTTGACGAACGTCTCCATGCCCAGGGCGTCGTAGAAGGGCTTCTTCCACTGGTACTCGGTGACCGAGCCTATGGCGTCGTCGAAGACGAACGGGGTCTCGGTGGCCCAGACAACGACGCCACCGTTGGCGGTCTGCTCCTGCCGGAATCCCAGGCCGCTCAACCGTCCGCCCCACAACTCGACGTATGCCGGCCCGAAGTAGTTGAGCCAGTACACGTCGCGCACCGAATGGAGATCGCTCTCGGGACCCGGCGGCGCCGGCGCGAAACGCTTCGCCATCCGCGTTCGGACGAACTCGCCGGCCTGCTGCCGCGCCATCTGATGATCGGCCACGAACCCGTACGAGCCGTCGAACGCTCCCGCGAGCCGCACGAACAACCGCGCGAATGCCTCGAGATTGGCGGCGTCGCGGAACCAGGCTTCGTCACCGTCGCCGGTGTCCGAATGCAGCCTGTGCGGCGAATCGGCAGGCTCGTCCTGGTGATATGACGGAGCGGAGAGCTCGCCGGCCAGGTTCGGGTCGCGACGGCGCTCGAAGAGGATGTCGCCGTTGGCGAGAAAGTGGGCGGCGTCCGAGAGATAGGCCTCGGCACTGGCGACGGTGTTCCGAACCGGCTCGCGGACATCGATGCGTTCCGGCCGGAGGCGCGGGTCCTCGTCGAAGGCACGCCCCACCCGGGCTAGCACCCTGGGCCGGCGCAGGTCGGCGAACGAATACAGGTCGAGTTCGAGGCGGAACATCGACGCTAGCTTGAGGGAAATCCGGCCCGGACGTCGAGAGGTCCCGGTCGGCACGAGGGCGCGGCGCGCGTCGACGCCCCGTCGGGCGCCGCGAGCCTAGTGCCGGAAGTGCCGCACGCCCGTGATAACCATCGACGCACCGGCCTTCTCGGCCAGTTCGATCACCTCGGCGTCGTGGATGGACCCGCCGGGCTGGGCGAATGCCGTCACGCCGGCTTCCAGGCAAACCTGTACCGCGTCGGCGAACGGGTAGAACGCGTCCGACGCGCAGACCGCGCCGCGGAGCGCCTCCTCGCCCTGGAATGCGATCGCCTTGGCGACCGCCTGGCGGGCGGCGTCGACGCGGCTCACCTGCCCCGAGCCCAAACCGATCTCCATGCCGTTCCGCACGAGCACGATGGCGTTCGATGTCGTGCTGCGACAGAGGCGCCAGGCCAGTTCCAGGTCGCGGAGCTCCACTTCCGTTGGCTTGCGCGACGTCGCAGGCTTCCACGTCGACGGATCGTCCGGGATCACATCGGCGGCAGTGACCAGCACCGCGCCCCCGGCCACGCGGAGAGAGCCCAGCGGATCGGGGTCCGGCGCGGCAAGGGCCGAACCCAGGATTGGATCCTCGATGACGCGCAGGTTGGTCTTCTTCGAGAGGATGGCGAGCGCCTCCGGCGAGTAGGAGGGCGCCACCATCACTTCCAGGAAGATCGCGGCCATCGCTTCGGCCGTGGCAGCGTCCACTTCCCGGGTGAGGGCGACCACGCCGCCGTAGGCGGAAACAGGATCCCCGGCCAGTGCCGCCTGCCACGCCTCGAGCAGCGACGGGCGGATCGCGGCTCCGCACGGGTTGGTGTGCTTGACGATGACGCAAGCGGCCCCCGGGTCGCGGCGCAGCTGGCGGGCTATCGCGTCTGCACCGGATGCGTCCAGGACGTTGTTGTAGGAGAGCGCCTTTCCCTGCAGCGTGCGCCCGCCCAGAGCGAACGGACCGGCCCACAAGTCGGTGCCGGGCCGGACGTAGCGGGCGGCCCGCTGGTGCGGGTTCTCGCCGTATCGAAGCGTCTCGATCTTCTCCAGCCCCACGACCAGCGTCGGTGGGTATGGATCCGTAGAGCCGGGAAGACCAGGCTCGTCGGGCAGGGCGATTCCCGCGGCGACCATGCGTGCCGGCAATTCGGCGGCAATGCGGGCGTCGTATGCGCCGGTGTGCCGGAACGCCTCGACGGCCAGTGCGGATCGCAGCCCGTCCCCTACCCGGCCGTGCTCCTCCAGCTCGGCGAGGATCGTGGCGTAGCGAGCGGGCGAAGTGACGATCGCCACCGACGCATGGTTCTTGGCCGCGGCTCGAACCATGGATGGACCGCCGATGTCGATCTCCTCGACGAGA
>Ga0302323_100002014_pt1 | contig 16492 bp, 15 predicted proteins | sample Fen_T0_3_FD_201950 | JGI IMG/M metagenome (GOLD analysis project Ga0302323, IMG submission 201950) | Peat permafrost microbial communities from Stordalen Mire near Abisko, Sweden - Fen_T0_3 | ecosystem: Environmental > Terrestrial > Soil > Wetlands > Permafrost | place: Sweden: Abisko... | reverse complement strand
CTCGTTAGCGCCGCCAGTGACGGAAACAGCCGATTCGGGACTGGTAGGCGCTGCCCTGCTGCTCACATGCACACGCCGCTTCGAACGGCGAAGTGGTGCGGTGCTCCAGGTAGCGACGAAAGGACGCTCAGCGCACTCGAGCTCTCACTCTTCCCGGACTCAGCCCTGTCGGCAGTAGCCGTCTACCAGTAGACATTCGCCGTGCTCTGCGCAGTTCGTCGAACGGGCGCAACTTTCGGCAGTTGCTTCACAGTCATAGTAAAACGTCTCTTCGGGGACCCAGAAGCAGGCGCCAGAAGTTCTGCACGCGGTGCTATTTTTGCAGCTGTCTACCGTGCCTCTGCATTGTCCATCGCGCAACGTGCACTCTCCGTGCTCCGTGCACCCTTCGCTGGTGCTGCAGCCTAGTTCTGTTGCCGTGCATTCCTGCTCTCCGCTCGCGCAGAAGCCGGCGGTCTTGCATCGTTCGCTGTTCGCACAACCCTCGGCCGTGAGCAGACAATGCCCCGGGCCGTCCGCGCACAGCCCGTGGTAAGCGCACTCCGAGCTTGCGCTGCAGTGCGGCTCGCTGACGCATTCGGCCGCCGAGCGTCCTGAGGTCCATGCGTCGAGTACCCGGACGCAGTAGGGGTGTTCCGCGTCGCAGTGGGTCGACGACCAATGATTGCCGCCGGAATCACTGTCGTAGCAATGCTGCTTCGTGTGCTCCCCGAGGCAACGTTCATCGTCCCATTGGCAGTCATCGCTATCGGGCAGTCCGGGAATGCAGCTAGCGAGCTGCAATGCGGCACAAACGAGCGCGAAGCGCCCGCATCCGACGCTTCTCGATATCCGCCGCGGCGGGAGAGTGAAGTATTTCATTGCCCTACCGTGTCCCGCCCCGCGAGCAGCAAAGACCATGCCTAAACGCAGTTTTGATGAAGCCTTCGGTTGGGGCTTTAGCAACCCCGCGGGTCACACGAGAACGTGCCATTCGAGCAGCTGCAGAGGCTGCAAGCCGGGCCTTGAATGTTGCGGGTGCCGTCCGGATAAATGACGTCTCCGACCACGCAACTTGCTGCTGGGCAGGTGCCGGTCACGAGCACGCCGCTACCCTCCCGAGCCGCAGTGCAGGTATTGGCGTACGTCCTCCCATCACAGCCGCAGACCGGTTGATAGAGCGTGGAGCACGCTTTCGGTCGGGGTTTGCAAATCGACGCGGCGTCCGCTGCGCCGCACATGCCTTCGGGGCCGTACGCGCAGTATTCATCGGCAGCGCAGATGTTGCCGGCGAAGCCGCCGCACGGTGTGGGAGCCTTGCATGGGCGGGCGGTGCAGATCAGCGTGCCCATCTGGCAGGTGCAGACGTTGCAGCCATCACCAGCGGGAATATCGCCGGTGCCGTCGGGATATCTGGCGCCATCGACAGTCACCGAACAGCTGCCCGGCGGCGACGTTTCACAAGCGCCGGTGTGCGCTACGTTCACGCCGGCCAGCGTGGCAGAGCAAGCGTTCCGGTATTGTTTTCCATCGCACCCACACACCGGCGCGGCGTTGTCGGTGCAGGCCCTCGGAATGCCCGTGCACTCGCCGCTCTGATCGGCGGCTCCGCACTGCGTGCCGTCCGGAAGCCTGCAGTATTCCCCTGAGTCACAGGAGCCGCCTGCGAGGCCCCCGCACAGTTTGGGAGGTGGTGGATCGCAGGCAAGCAGAGTGCAGGCAAGCTTTCCGTCCAGACAGCTGCAGCGATTGCAGCCGTCGGGCCCGAGGAAAGTACCGCTGCCGCTCGCATAGGTCTTGTCTCCGATCGTGCAGCTGGCCCCCGCGCCGCCGGCCATGCCGCTGCCTCCCGCCGCGCCAGCGCTCGGACTGCCGCCCCCGCCAGCGCTCGGACTGCCGCCCCCGCCAGCGCTGCCGTCGCCGTTGGAAAGCGCGCTGCCGCCGCATCCCACGAGCAGCAACAGTGTGAGCAATAGTACGCTCGTTTTTCGGCGAAACTCCGGCTGGCGACTGGAAGCGGCTAGATACTGCATCTAGCTCCAGCGAAGCACAGGCCGTACCACTGGGGTTGGCTGGCAAAAGGGCGGAGATCAGCGTGATCTGTGCCAGGCGTGCCACCTGGTGTGGGCCACGGCTGTCGCAGATCGGGCGATGCCGCCAGGCAGATCGCACGCGATATCGGAATGCCCCTGAAGGACTTGATCGCGCGGCGAGACGGGGCTCTGGTCCGCTCGACTCGGAGGGTTTCGTGGCCGACAGACAATTCAAGGCATCGCCTTGGAGCCCCCCGGCATCGCCAGCCAGGTGGCGACCGTGGCGTTCGTGATCGAGCCGCCGAAGTCGAAGCCGCTCGCCGGCAGTCGGCGGATCGCGATCTGTTTATCCGCCGCGTCGAAGATGACGAGAAAGATCGCGGACTCGTGGGCGGGGCGATCCCACTTGCCGACGCCGCCGTAGCACGCCTGAAACGAGTAAATGGACGTGGACTGAAGGAGGGCGGCGGGGTCACTGCCGACCAGCTCGATCACGTCGAGCTCGCCGCACCCTCCCTTGTACGCCGAACCGCAGCCGACAGCGCCCGTCGTGCGGCAATTGCAACCATATTGGGATGTCCGCAGCACTTGCGACGGCAGGATCCAATAAGAGGGCGACTGGTCGCTCTGGGGCATGCGAAATTTGACTGCGAAGATCTTGTTGCCCTGCGCGTCTCCGGCAAAGCCGTGGAGGCTTGCCGCGCCATCGCTCCAGCCGCAATCACTGCCTTGGGTGACGCCCGTGCAGGGCGTGGCGGCGAACACGTTGACCTCAGTGCCTCCCGGCACGACGCCCGAGAACTGCACCGGCGTCGGACTCTCCTTCGTGCCATCGGCGATGACGTAGGACTGCACGAAGCCATTGCACTCGTACCAGTGCTTGTTACCCGTGAAGGCCAGCCCCTGAGTCACGCAACGATCCCAATACGCGGCCCGCTGCCAGCTCTCTCCTGAAGGGTAGTAAACGCCCAGCTGGTAAATCTCCGTTTGCCCGCTGAAGACCAGCGACTGTTCTTCATTGAACGGGGCTAGCGGCGCATTGACCGAAATCTCTTGCTTGTAGACGGTGTTGCACAACGTGCCGTCCGAATCACCAGCGCAGTTGTTGTAGGCCTTCGACCAGCCCTGCACGATCTTCTGATACTTCCCGGCGCCGCCGACATTCGTGTACGTGTACGAGGTCACCGCGCCGGCGGACGTCGCGTCCTTGCCCGTGGCCGTGTTGCCGACGTCGCTTGCGGGACAAGCCGCCGGAGCGCCTGCCGCGGCAATGACTCCACCGCTCCCACCGCCAGGCCCGGTCGTGCTCCCTCCGACAGCGCCGGCCCCCGCATTCCCTGCGCCGGCCTCGCCCTGACTGGCGTTTGCACCAGCGCCGCCACCTGCACTTGCGCCTGCACTTGCCCCGGCTCCGCTCGGGCTGCCGCCGCTGCCACTCACATCCGAAGGCGACGCTGAGTTCGAGCAAGCGACGAGGCAACCCAGCAGAAGAACAACAGACGGGCGCGAATCCATGAACGTCTCCAGGTGGCGGGGGTAAGCCGAGCAAAGAGCAGCTGGAACAGCCTACGCAGGAGCAGCACGCTCCTGGAACCAGGATCAACTGCCCAGTCGCAATTCACGGGCGATTGCTGTCTGCCATCGTAGGGTAGACCACAATGAAAGTAGCTTGGAACCGGTCCGAGTCATTTCGTTTGCGCGGAGCAAAATCCGTGCGGGGCTGTCGCTGCCTGTGCGTGCATCGTCGGGCAAGGCACGTGTCAGCCTAACCGCGTGGGTGATCCACCCGGCTACTCCCAGTTGTGACATGGTTTGAATTGAGACGTCGAGCTGAATGCAGGGAGCCGAGAGGGGGGCGATCGCGAACCAGCCACGCACCTCGCGGCACGAAAGGGTTCCGCGCGCGGTGTGCTAGATTCGCTCCATGCAAGGCGGAGCAGATGGAGCGCACGCGTCGCGCGCGTGGCTAGTGCTGGCGGTTCTGTGCTGCCTGGGTCTCTCGGCTTGTGGAGGCCGCGTTGGCCTGGGCGACGACCCAGATGCTGCCGTTTCGGATAGCGGTGGCGCGGAATCGGGCGGCGGTGCCGATGCTGGCGCTTGCCCACTTGCCCCGCCGTGCGGAGGTTCGGGCAATAGCAAGCCCACGAGCGGCATTCACGTCGCCTGCGGCGGTGCGAGCACCACCGTGAATCGCAAGGGCCCGCCCGTGCCGATTTGGTGTCGGCTCAAGTAATCAACCGCGCGCGTATTGACGGGGCCTCAGTCCCGACACGAGCCTAGGACCTGATCACGCCGCCACCCGGCGCGTCCCTCGGGGCCGAGCGCTGCCGCTCAGGCTCAAAAGGCGACATTGGCGCCGAGCGTGGGCTGGAGTCCGAGCTCCGCAGGTCCCTTTCCGAACAAGCCGAAGAGGCGCACATCGGCGTCGATCGTGGCGTATTTGGACTTCCAGAGCTCGACTCCCAAGGTCGCGCCCAAGGCGAGATCGTTCGCGCCCGCAAGGCGCGCGTAGCCGACGCGCGCGCCGAGGTACGGGTTCAGAAAGCCGCGCTGACCACCGCCCAGAAAATCCGAATACACGTCGCCGCCCAGTGTCACGAGCACCGCATCGAGCCCACTTGAAGTCGAACCGGCGTGCTTCATCCCGTCCACTTCCAGGTTCAGACTGCGCCCCGCACCCACGGCCACGCCAGCACCGAGGGTGGACACGGTGCTGCGCTCGCCGCGCCAGCGTGTCAGACTGACCGCGCGCAGTCCCGGAAAGAATTTGGCCACTTCCGAGCGCGATTGCGCGACTTGCTTGTCGCGCTCGTGCATCACCACGTACACCGTCGAGCGAGCCGCGCGGTCAGCCAAGTAGCGCAGGCTGCCCTTCAGCCGCTCGATTTCGCCGCGCAAGCGCGATAGCTCGGCCTCGATCTTCAGGATCTCTTCAACGCTCTGCGCTTTTTGCAGGATCTCTTCGTAGCGCGCGAGCGTGCGCTCCAAGTTGTGCAGCGCGAGCTCCGAATCGTGGTACTCGCGGCCGATATCGGTGGCGGTCACTTGGCGTGAAGTGACCTCGCCCAAGCGATCGACGTCGTCCAGAAAATCGACACTCGCGCCGGCAGGGACCCGAATCGCGATCGTGGCGGCGCGCGAGCCGGCTTCGTCGCGCACCAGATCGCTCGTGACCGTGCCGCCCCGCGCGACTGCTTGTTTGCGCAGCCCGCGCAGCGCCACGTTCAGATCCGGAACCAGCAGCGCCAAGTGAGCCTCGATATCGAGCATTTCGTGCGGAGCAGCTCGCGCCGCGCCCTCCGCAGCGCCTTCTGCAGCTTGCGCAAGCGATGCCCGCGCTTCGTCCGGCACGGGAGCAGGGGCAGGGGCGTCTGCGATACCCGCCCGGGTCGCGGTCGATTGGGCGCTCGCGTCCGGTGCCGCCTCCACCGTTGCCGCGACACTGGGCGACCAAGATCCCGCGCTCTTGGCTTCACGGACCGCGTGCGCGCAGCCCGTTTCCAAGCAGACGCCCGCGCTGCAAACCAGAACCAACCCAAGTCGCATCATCTGCCTTCAACGAGCGAGCTGCGCCTGCCCTTACAGTCGGGGCCCAGGAAACCTGCTCGCCAGCCCTGGGTGAGCGGCGGGTCGACGGAGCCGCGACTCGGCGGCTACACCGCCGCGCATGAAGCGGTACACCCACTGGCGGAGCGCTTCGGCATATCGCCACTCAACAACGACTCATCGTCGACATCCCCAAATACGGCCCTGTCGGCAAACCATAGAAGGCAGCTACATTACCGAGGTGCGCCGCCTCGACGGCACCACGACGCTTACCTTCTTCGGCCGCTTTCGCGTGCGACACGAGCTCGACGACCCAAGCCTGCAGTTCCACTAAGGGCCCGCGAATGGCTAACTCGGTCGGAGATCGCGGTCGCGGCGCCCGGATGGCGAGGCGCGACCAGGCGCATACTGCGGGTACGTAACTGAGCAGCAACGACGCCAGCCGGGACTCAAGATTAGTCACATCGTTCTGTGTGGACTTTGGCTGCCTAGGCTGGCTCGAGGCTTGTCCGACGATGAACACCTGGTTGCGCAGAAATTACACTGTGTTCACACTTGGCCGCAGAGCGTTTGCAATCGCGGAATGCCTGTCCGCAGGGCTGCGGACTTGTCAAAGCCCGAACTTCCCGCCAAGGTTCCCGAATGCGGGATGTCTTGGGAGTGCTGGTGGCTGTCAGCGTGTCTGCAGCCTCGATGGTAGTCGGCTGTGGAGGCCAATCGGGGACCGGCGGCGCCGCTGGGGAGAACAGCGTGCAGGGCGGCAGTGCCGGTTCGGGCGGCAGGTCCTCGCCCGGGGGCGCATCCACGACGCCTCAGGCTGGCTCGATTTCAATGCAGGGCGGTGGTCAAGCGACAGGCGGCGGCAGCGCAGGCTCCAGCACGACCGGCGGCAACGCGAATGGCGGAAGCGCGAATGGCGGAAGCGCGAATGGCGGAAGCGCGAATGGCGGAAGCGCGAATGGCGGAAGCGCGAATGGCGGAAGCGCGGGGTCGCCCGCAAACACTGCGGGCCAGAATGGGACACTTTACAATCCGCCCGCCAAGGGCCGCGCCTGGCAATTGGCTAGCGGCGATCCATTGAATTCGACGCCGCCCGTGCTGGCCGCGTTCGATAGCGGCGTCGTGCTGGCAGGGGCATCGTCGGATCTAACCACCCTGGGTCTGTTTTCGTTTCCCAACGGAGACACGTCGGAAGCCTTCGTTGCACGGCTGGACAAGAGCGGTGCCACGCAGTGGAATATCCCGCTGCTCCCGGCGGGTTTGCCGTGGGCGATCGCTCGCACTGGGAACGACGTGGTGACCGTCGCTCCCTATCTGCCCGACCTTGCCCAAGTCTCGACGTCTATCGTGTCGAAAGACATTTATTTGGCGAAGATCGGTGGCGACGGCACGGTTCGTTTCGAAACCACGGTCACGTTCGAGCACGAGAGTACGTTCAGCTATGGCCTCGCTGTCGATGCAAGCGGCGCCATATTCTTGGCCGGAGGCTTTCAAGACGAAGATCCAATGACGGGGCTCGGCGAGCACGTCATCCTGATCAAGTGTGACTCCTCCGGCAAGAAGCTTTGGGACAAGACGTTCACTCATACGGGCACTCAAGGGTACGCCAATGCGGTCGCCGTTCTCAGCAGTGGAGACATCGTAATCACCGGCGCCTTCGACAAGACCCTTTCGTTCGGTGCACCTACCGCGACATTGACGAGCAAGGCGACTTTGGCCGGAATCCCGAGTGGCTTCGCCGCACGCTTCACGACGGATGGCACCCCCGTGTGGAGCACGAGTTTCGACGGAACGGATTTTTCGGACGGGACGGCCCTCACATCACTACCCGACGGCGGCTTCTTGGTTGCCGGCGCGACCGCGGCCAATCTGACGCTGGCCGGAAAGACTGCGCAGGCTCCACCGTTCACTCCCAGCGGGACCAATGATTTTGCGCCGACGAGCGCCTTCGTGGCGCGACTCGATGGCGCAGGCGTGGCGAAGTGGTTGATAGTCGATGCTCAAACCCGATTTGCGCACGCACTCACCAGCGACGGGAATACCGTATTACTCGGCGGTCAACTCGACACCACTACGGACACTGGCGGCGCGGTGTATTTACGGACCTACGCGGCAGATACCGGCGCGGCGTTGCAGACGATTCAGGCTGCACAGGGCAGCAACACAGCCAGCAGCGCGCTGGCAGCCAATGGCGATTCCGCCTGGGTGTCGGGCATCTTCAGCGGTTCCTCCGACTTTGGCAACGGCAACGTACTAGCCAACGCGAACGCAGGTGTCTTCTTGCTGCGGGTCGAGCACTGAAGCGGAAATTCGAGCATCGTGTTCAAGCGCGTCGTCTGCCGGTCGCTGACTGAGGTGGCTTTGGATGGCTCTCTCTGCATCGGTGCCCCCATTCCGGCGGCTTACGTCGCGACGGCCTCGTTGACCGCGAGCAATCTGGCGTAGAGACGAGCCTACGGAGGTGGGGCCCCACCCTGCGCTTCTAGTCTTCATCACCCAAGGCGATAACTGCGGACGCAACGGTTCCAATCGCAACCGTCGGCGAACGCGCTCGGCGTCTTGGCGCGTGCAGGTCGAATCCACGTGGTTGAGGTGCAAACTTTGCGCTGCCTAAATTTGGCCGAGAGCGCGCCGTCTATCTCCGGAGTGGTCAGCGTTCCCGACGAGCTCGTTCCGCCCAGCGCGCGTCCTGGAGACTTGCTTTATTGTCTGGATCCGAACCTGCAGCTGCTTGGCGCGAACGAAGCCTGGCGGGCGTTCGCATGCGCGAATGGCGGAGAAGAGCTGCTCAGGCCCGAATGGCACCGCGACGCATTGGCGAGCTTCAGCGGACGAGACAAGTTGCGTTGGCAGGGCATTTACTCGGCGTTGCTGAATGGTCGACTGAGCTCGCACGAAGAGCATTTCACTTGCCCTTCACCCGTGGAGCGTCGCAACTACCGCTTGCGCGTCACCCCGCGGCACGACCCGGGGGGGCGGATCACGAGCCTTCTGCATCACCTCGTGCTGGAAGAAGCCTTGCATGCGACAAGCGGCGGGAGCCTCATGAGAACGCCGCCGAGCGCGCCGAACCAGAGCTCCAGCGCCGCGCCAAACCGCATCGTGCGCGCCGGCTCGTTCCACGTGGCGCAATGCTTGGCGCCGCTCGAGGACGTCGGAGGCGATTTGCTCTGGCACTTCGAGCGCCCCGACGGCTCGACTGACGTCGTGTTCGCCGACGTGATGGGCCACGGCGCCGCAGCGGCACACCAGGCTGCACGCATCAGCGAATTGCTCGATGCTCTGGCCCCTGCTAGTGAAAGCGTCTCTGGCAAGGTCTCCTCGCTCAATCGAGCCCTGCTGCAACAGAGGAGCGGGGCGTCGCACCCGCACCAAGAGTTTGCCTGCGGCCTTTACTTGCGCCTCCGCCCGCAAGAGTCGTGCGTCGATGTGTGCAGCTTCGCCCACGAAGGCCCGATCTTTTCGAACTCCGGGCGCGTGAGCGTGCCGACGGGGTTTCCGCTGGGCATGCTGAGCGAAATCGAGCCGTGGCCCGAGCTGCGCTTGGATTTCCAGCAGCTGGGGCGGCGCTTTTTGCTGTGCTCCGACGGCGTAACTGAACAGTTCAACGCCGAGGGCGAGATGTTCGGAGCGCAGCGCCTAGAAAAATGCTTCTTGGAAGGGCGTGAACTGCCGGTGTCTGCGCTCGTGCCCGCGTTGGTCGCGCGCCTCGATGCCTTCCGCGGCTCCGCCTTAATCAAAGATGATCGCTCGCTGCTAGCGGTCGAGCTGGCTAAGTAGCCCGGGCTTCGACCGGCGCAGGTGCCGAGTTCTGTCGCAGTATTTCGGTGGGCGCCCGCCGAGTTTGCCTTAGGGCCCGCGAATCGCTCAGTCGATCGATCTCGCGCCCGAGGCCATCCCCGCTCTCGAGATTAGTCACATCGTTCTGTGTGGACTTTGGCTCGTGTCAGCCTCGGACGGCGAGAGTTCGACGTCGAAGGCTGCGACCGGCGGCGATTGCGTGACCGCGAGCTACCGCGCGCGACTGGTGGTCACCCGAGCGTCAACTACGAATGTAGTTGACGCGGTGCGGGGCAATCGACTACAGATGTAGTCATGGCGGGCGAAACGCTCACGGATCTACAGCTCTCGGTGATGAAAGCGCTTTGGCAAGTGGGCGAGGGCAGCGTTGGCGAGATTCTCACGGTGCTCACAGACCAGGGCAAGGAGCTTGCTCCGACAACGGTAGCGACCCTGCTGCAACGGCTCAGCAAGCAGGGCTGGGTGAAGCATCGCAAGAGCGGGCGGCAGTTTCTTTATCGCGCAAAGGTGACACAGAAGGCCGCCGCGAGGAGCGTGCTAGACCGGGTGTTGAGCTCGTTTTTTAGTGGGCGCGTCTCCGCTCTGGCAGCTCAACTATTGGAGTCGGAAGAGGTCAGTGAAGACGAGCTCAAAGAGATGCGGCGGTTGCTCAAAGGGAAAGGGGCCTGACCATGGGGCTGTTGGTCTGGTTGGGCGCCTCGCCCGGCGTCGTGTGTTGGCTTGCGCTGGCGCTGACTTACCTCGTTCACTCGCTGCTTTGGGCGGCCGCAGCCGCGTTGATGGCTCGGCGCGCGACGCTCTCGTCGGCGACCCGGCACCTGTTTTGGAAGATGGCGCTGTTTGGACCGTTGGTCACGGCGCTGGTTGCAAGCGCTGCGTCGCCTAGCTTGGAGCGCGCGCTCGGCGGCGCCTCCTGCGTTCGAGAGATCTCTTGGCTCACCGTGTCTGGAACAGCACCCTCGCCCGAGGTACGTGGCTGGGCTACGAGCGTCCTCTCCCCCAAGAGCTCGGTGCCTGCGGTCATCGCCCATTCGCAGGCAGAGCTGGTCGTTGCCTGCGGGCTCGGAGCGGCCGGGCTCGGTCTGTTGCGGTTCCTCGCGACAATGCTGCTCCTGCGGCGGCGGCTTCAGGGGCGACCGAAGGTAGCTGACGCAAGGTTGCTTCGCCGACTTGGCTTCATGCGCGCGCGCACGGAGATACGCTGGGTCGAACTGACCGAGAGTCCGCTGATCGGGAGTCCGTTCGTCATCGGCACGGGTGAGATCTGCATTCCGCACGGGCTGCTTGCGGCGCTGACGGATGCCGAGGTCGACGCGGTCTTGGCGCACGAGCTCGCTCACCTCGAGCCGTCCCTCGCGCGGCGGCTCGCCTCAGTGCCAGCGATGGTTCGTTCGAGGAGCGCGCTCTTGCCGCGAGTCCGGCGGCTCACGACTGGTGGGGCTTCGGCTCGACAAGTGGGGAGCGGTCGCGGGCGGCTCTGGCCGATCGCCACGATCACGGCGTTGAGCGTTGCCCTCGGTAGCCTCAGCGTTCGAGTGGCGCAAGCACGCCGAACCGAGCGCCCGGGGCAGCCTGCACCCCTGCTCTCGCACTCGAGCTTGTCGCCCGATCCGCCGAGCGCTCCGCCTCCGGACGCGGAAGGACAGACCAAGCGTATGGCGGAGCTCACTCAACGAGAGGAACAGCTCACCATGCTCGTCGCAGCCGCGCAGCGCCGCCCTGACGCGCAAGAAAGAGGGCACGCCTGGTTCGGTTCGAGTGCTCGAGTTGAGCCAAGAGCTACGGCACGTGCGCGCCACCCAAGCCTGGCTCGAAAAGCAGTTCGTGAAGGCGTGGGCAGAGTGGGACGAAATTCGACCCGGCCTGCGGCGCGCAGTCCGCTGATCCGTTCCTAGTCATCCGCTTTCTAAACCTAAAGGGTTACCATGACCATTTCCAGGCACACGGCCGCGCTCGGCTTGTTGGGGCTGTCATCTCTGTGTTGTTCGCACCCACACGGCGTCACCTTCGACACTTCGGGACCATCGCTCACCGTGCACAGGCCAGCCCTGTACCCGGAAACGATCGAGTACAACCAAAGGGACGACAAATTCCTGATCAGCTCGTTCAGGGAAGGAGCGATCTATGAAGTAGACCGCGCGGGTAGCGCCACGCTGCTAGTTGATGACCCGCGTTTGTGCTCGGTCCTCGGCATTGCGGCGGATGCTGCGCGCGGTCGGCTTTGGGCCGTCAATTCGGACATGGGCGCGAGTATCAAGCCCTCGGGGGTCGGGCCGAAGAAGCTTGCCGGCGTGGGCATCTACGATCTTTCGACGGGCAAGCCACTCAACTACGTCGACCTCGCTCCGCTGGCAGCCGGCCCCCACCTCATGAACGGCATCGCTGTGGATTCGGCCGGCAATGGCTACGTAACGGATAGCTTTTCGCCGACTATCTACAAGATCGATGCACGCGGGAACGCGACGGTTTTTTTGAAAGACGAGCAATTCGCAGGCGAGGCCATTAACTTGAATGGCTTGGTCGTTCACCCGGATGGCTATCTGTTAGTGATCAAGAAAAGCGATGGTGCCCTGTTCAAAGTGCCATTGGCACGGCCCGCCCAATTCTCCAAAGTCTCTATCAGTGAGCGCTTCGTGGGCGGAGACGGCGTAACGCTGATCGGCAGGAAGGACCTCGTGTTGATCGCAAACCGGACTCCCGCTACTGCGTCGAATGCGGCCTATTCGCTCACCAGCGACGACGGCTGGGCCAGCGCCAAGCTGAGCGCGGTCCAACCACTCGGTGACGTGTATCCCACGACGGCGGTACTCCGAGACGGGACGCTCTACGTTCTTCACAGCAAATTGAACGAGCTGATTCAAAGTCCCGCAGAGCAAAAAGGGCAATTGCGCATGGAGGCAACAATTCGCCCCATCGCTCGAGTGACGCAGTGACCAGTTCGACCTTGACCCGCTTGCGCTCGCCGAGCATTGACCTTTGACCGAGGTGGACGAAGACGTCGCTCACCTCGTTGCTCGAGATCGAGCTGCCGATCGCGGAAGGCCGATGGGCAGATGAAACTCCCCGCCCGAACTCGCCGCGGCCGTTTCGAATGCGCGCGCGGTCGGCGTTTCGGCTGCCAGCATCCACCTGCCTTGTGAGGCAGTTTAGTGGAGATGCCCCATATCCCACGGTGGTGCGCTTCCTGCACTCCTGAGCTGTATGGGTTGGCTAGTGTTCATGAGTGCGTTGACGCTGTTTGGCGCCGTCGGCGTTGTGGTCAACGTGAATCGGCTGCGTCTGCAGCGGCTAGTTGCGCGCGAAATGCACGCTCTGCTTGCCGTGGCGCCGTCGAGCATGCAACGGCCAGCCGTGGGGCCCCTCCCGACTCCGGTGGCGCGCTACCGTGAACTCGCGCACGGCGGCCGAGCGCCCGTGCACACGCTAAAATTGCGCCACGTCGGCACATTTTGCATGAGCGCGACTGCGAAGCCTCTACCGATTCGCGGGACGCAACTCTTCACTTCCGACCCGCCGGGCTTCGTTTGGAGCGCGCGCGTACGAATGTTTCCCGGGATCTGGGTCGATGCCCGTGACATGGCCGCGAACGGCGAGGGGAGTATGCGCGTCCTGCTCGACTCCACCGTGCCCATCGCGGACGCGCGCGGTCCAGAGCTTGACCAAGGCTCAGCCCTGCGCCTGCTGGCCGAGATGGTGTGGTATCCGACAGCCCTCTTCGATGCCCGTTACGTCACTTGGTCCGCCGTAGACGCTGCCCACGCGGTCGCGACACTGCGCTTCGGCAAACGAGAGGTCTCGGGGACGTTCGAATTCGGCACGGATGGCTTGCCCGTGGGCATGACCGCGGAGCGCTCGATGCAAAAACTCGGCCTCCGTCCCTGGGGCGGAACGTATCGCGACTGGCGGAGCGTCTCGGGCATGCGAGTTCCGTTCGAAGCGACGGTAACCTGGCAGCTCGAGTCCGGCCCGTTCACTTACGCGCATTGGTTGGTGGAAGCGATGGACTACGATGTGAGCGAGCCTTGATGGTCGACGTGCACTCTGCACGGCCGCTTGCGCGAGGTGTCGCCAAGCCCGTTCTGGGACGGGCTTCTGCTTCTTGCCCCTGGGGGCGCTCCCAGGGCTGGTCAAAAATCCTCCGCTGCGCAACGCCGGTCTTTCCGGGGTCACCGCTGAGGTCTCTTGCAGACCGCTGATCGCGCCTTGTCGAATTTGACCCGAGCGCGGCGCTACCCTATATGGCGAAGCGCGTGACGGCGTTGCAGGAATGTCGAAGCCGTCGGCACTCAGGACAGAGGTGCGACTCCGGTTCTGGATAGCGCAGCGCCCCTTCGAGCCGCGCGACGCGCTCGAAAAGGGCGGTCAGCGCGCTTGGGGCCCTAAGCTTGCGGCACTCACGGGCCGTAACGGAGTTGTGACCGCGGAAACCATGGCCTGGGCGCACGACGGGAGGCTGTCAGTCGTCGTTCACGGAGAGTCGTCGCCCTCGTCGCTCGAGTGGTCGCGGTTCTTGAACTATAACCGCTCGCTGCGTGACCCGCGCGTCCTGGTGTGCACATACGGAGGTGGCCCCGATGGCAAACAGCGGCGCGAGCTGATGGAGGATGCCTTCTACGGTGGCGTGCCTACCGTGATTATGACAAATAGCGTCATTGCGCGGGGGATCGTCACGACGCTCAATTGGTTCAACCCGAATATGAAAGCCGTTCCGCTCCATGCCGATGCCATGGCGCACGGTCTCCTGGGGCTCAGCGCGAGCGAGGCGGCGCGCGCCGTGGAGCTGCGTGAAATGCTCGAGCGTGAGTTGAGGGTCGGCCGGTTTGCCGTTCTTGCCGCCGGTGGTTCGTCCCAGGAGTTACTTCCTGAGAAACGTCCCCGATGAAGCTGCAAGTACATTGGAGCGAAGCCGAGCAAGTCATGCTCATCCTGACGGATGAAGTCGTGCTCAAGGACGCGGAATCGGTTCGCGAATTCAAAGACGCCATCATTCCCACGCTCAAGGCACACAAGCAAAAGATGCCGCTCGTGATCTGCATCGACGGGATGGTGATCAGGCCTTCTGCTGCGCAGCTGTACGGTGACGCTGCGAAAGAGATTATTGGATACACGACTGCATTCGCGCGCTACGGCAAGGCGGGAACCGTTCAAATGGTGATCGCCGCCGAGGCGTTGCGAAACCATCTGTATCCCAATATCTTCGACAACCGCGCTGCCGCCGTGGGCTTCGTACAAGCCAGCGCTGCCAAGAACGGCTCTGGCTGAGGCAGGGCTAGGCAGTGCAGCACGTGCTTCGCATCGAGGCCCACGATCCTTTTCTGGCCCTCGTACAAGACGAAGTCTCCCTGCGTAAGGCTAACCACGTGCCGCCGCGGAGGTTGTCCCGCTCGACGACGTGCCGCACGCCTCGCCGGCCGAATCAACGCAGACCTCGAAGCAGCTGGGCGAATCATCGCTAGAGCTTGCTCGAGTGACTGCCCGGATGAACCCTTCAAGCAGGGTAAACGACGCGGCCTTTTTCGTTCTTTCCGCCACAAAACCCGAGCAACGCGGCGCCATGCCTACAAGGCATATCGGCTGACGCTCTGATCTTGAACGCTTGCAACCAACTCGTCCGCGCGAGACAAAAACTTAAGCAGCAGAGGAGGTGTGCGCGCTTCGTTGTATCCCAGGGTGAGGTCAATCGTCGGAGGCACCCCGTCGAGCGCTCGGGCCACGACATTTGGTGTCAGCATATTTTGTGGATACAGAGGGATGAGCGTCACGCCGCCCGTCGACGTGACGAGCGACATCGCAGCCGGCAGGTTCTCGCCTTCGTACTCCGCCTTGAGCGTGATCCCGACTTTGGATGCGTAATCTTGAATCACGGATTTCAATACCGGAGAGGTTCTCGCCGAACTGACGTAGATTTCCCGGGCAAGGTCCCGCGGGCGAATCTTGATCACCGAAACCTGCGGCAAAACGGGCTGACTTAGGCCGCTGCGAGAACTATGGTCGCAGCGAGCCACCTGGAGCTCGCTGGGGCATGCCATATCAGTGGATATGGCGTGAGCCGAGAGCCAGGCGGCGGTGATGGCATTCGCGTAACGAGCGCTGAGGTGAAACAATCGAGGGGCGGTCGGCACGCCATTCAGTGCTCGACCGCATCTCGGCGTTGCGTAGTGGCCGCTGGCTGGGTCGGTAACCGCGCGGACTGCAGCGCATGGGAGCGACCGTCACCGAAGTGGCAGGCTCGTGGTCGCGGAAGTGCTGGCCGAGCTCATTCAGGGAGGGTCCTACGCGCTCGGCCGGTAGCGCGCGGTAATTACCCCGTTTGCCAACGTCGCTGACTCCACGAGCTCGAGCGCGGCTTGTTCACCTTCAGCAAACGCGAGCCTCCCCCGACCCACTATCACCGGGTGGATGCGGAAGTGCAACTCGTCGAGCAAGCCATGGCGGAGCAGCGCTTGCCCGAGCGGACCGTGACCGTAGATCACCAAGTCTTGCCCGCCCTGCTGCTTCAGTCGATCGACTTCGGCCGGCACATCGCCACGCACAATCATGCTATTTCCCCAAGCCGCTCGCTCGAGCGTCGAGGAGAAGACGTACTTGCGCATCCCGTTTACCCGCTCCGCGTAAGGTCCGGTCCACTGCGGCCAGACTTGCGCGAAACTCTGATAGGTATTTTTGCCCATGAGCATGGCTTCGCTCTGCAGCAGTTGATCGAGTGAGCTCTGCTGGGCCTCGGCATCGAAGTATTTTCCAGCCCAGGCGTGGGGATCGCCAATCACGCCATCCAACGACAACAACGTACTTTCGATGACTTTTCGCATTCCAGAACTCCTGTTTGCTCTGAAGACGATCGCGGGCACCGAAAACGGACACGCGCGGCCGTCAATCTTGGAGCAGCGCGAGCTTTCTCTCGAACGCGACCCGCTCGGCGCGACTCCGTGATAGCGCAATCGCTTTCGCGTACAGCGGCCGAGCATCGCTCGTGCGCCCGGCGCGACGCTCGATGTCCGCTCGTGCCAGCCAAAAGAAGGGATAAGCCGCCAACCGAGGGTCGCACGCCACGGCCAAGAGGGCCTCACGCCCCGCCGTGAGCCCACGCAGCTCCGCGATCGCTAGCGCGCGATTCAAAGCGACGACCGGGCTCG
>Ga0302323_100002013_pt1 | contig 16512 bp, 8 predicted proteins | sample Fen_T0_3_FD_201950 | JGI IMG/M metagenome (GOLD analysis project Ga0302323, IMG submission 201950) | Peat permafrost microbial communities from Stordalen Mire near Abisko, Sweden - Fen_T0_3 | ecosystem: Environmental > Terrestrial > Soil > Wetlands > Permafrost | place: Sweden: Abisko... | reverse complement strand
TCGCCCACCAGCCACCAGATTGCGCCAAGAAAGCATGGGTAGCCGGGCGGATGCCAGAATATCGCTTCGGGATAGCCATGGCCGCGCGCGATGGCCCATCCGATAGATGCGTAGTCTGCTGCGTCCACCACGGGGTTGGTGAAGTATGGGCTCGCGGTCATGGCCAGCACATGAGTCAGTCGAACCGCCAGCGCGCAGAAAAACAGGATGGTCAGGCTGCGCCAGGAAAGCGGACTGGCCTTACTTCCTTGACTCTCTTGTTCGGCCACTTGAGCGATTGTACCCCATGGCAATGGGGCGTGGCCGGGCGGGCGCTTGCTGCTCGAATATTGTCCCGGCACGTGCAAGATTGGGCGCGAGCCCGCGATGGTCAGACGCCCCTGGAAGATCCTGATGCTGACGATGCTGGCGCCAGCGATGGCTTTTGCCTCGCAAGGTGGTGAACACGGCGATCCGGTGGCCTCGGTGGTGCTGGCCCTGACCATCATTCTCGCCGCGGCCAAGTTAGGCGGCGAGGTGGCTGTGCGCCTTGGCCAGTCGGCGGTTCTGGGCGAATTGTTGGTCGGCGTCCTGCTTGGGAATCTCAAGCTGCTAGGTTTCGCAAGCCTCGATCATCTGTGGACGGATCCGGCCATCGACATGCTGGCCAGGCTCGGCGTTCTGGTTCTTCTCTTCGAGGTCGGCCTGGAATCCACCGTCGGGCAGATGTTGAAAGTGGGGCTGCCATCCCTGCTGGTGGCAAGCCTGGGCGTGATCACGCCGTTTGCCCTGGGCTGGGGCGTGGGCGCTTGGCTTCTGCCGGGACACAGTGTCTACGTGCACGCGTTCCTGGGCGCCACCTTGTGCGCCACCAGCGTGGGCATCACGGCGCGCGTGCTCAAGGATCTGGGCCGCCTGCAAACACAAGAGGCGCGCATCATCCTGGGGGCGACCGTGCTGGATGACGTGATGGGGTTGGTTGTCCTGGCAGTGGTCACCGGCATGATCGGCGCGGCGGATCGCGGGGCGTCCTTCTCGCTGGCCAGCGTGACCTTGATCGTCGTCAAGGCGGCTGCCTTTCTTGGCCTCGCGCTGGCCCTTGGCGTGCGTCTGTCGCCCAAGCTGTTCCACCTCGCATCCCGATTGCACGCGCGCGGCGTGCTTTTGGCCCTTGGCCTGGCTATTTGCTTCTTCTTCTCCTGGGTCGCCAACCTGGTGGGGCTTGCGCCCATCGTGGGAGCCTTCGCCGCCGGTCTGGTTCTAGAGGACGTGCACTACCGCGAGTTCGTGGAGCGCGGTGAACATCCCCTCGAGGATCTCATCCAGCCCATCGTGGGGTTCTTGGCTCCCATCTTTTTCGTTCTCATGGGCCTGCGAACCGACCTGGGCGCTTTCGCCGAGCCGGGCGTGATTGGACTGGCAGGCGCGTTGATTGTCGCGGCCATCCTTGGCAAGCAGGCCTGTTCGCTGGGTGCGTGGGGCAGGGGCGTGGATCGATTGACGATTGGGCTCGGTATGATCCCGCGCGGCGAGGTCGGACTCATCTTCGCCAACATCGGTGTTGGTCTCACCCTCGGCGGGGCGCCTGTTATCGATCGTGGAACTTTCTCGGCGGTGGTCGTGATGGTCATCGTCACCACTTTGATCACTCCCATGGCCCTGAAGTTCAGTCTTGACCGGGCGGCGCGAAGAACGCTTCCACGCGGTTCGTAGATTCGCTAGAAAAGACCGGCCTCGCGCTCATGAAACCGGAATGGGCAGCTTCAGCATGATTCCGCCGGTGAAGATGAGCCCCATCCCCGCAACCGCCTGCACGCGCACGAAGGGAAATAGCGGCGATGCCCAAAGGCGGCCGCCCTGGTGAATGTAGTTGGCCCACAGGGTGGCCTGTCCGCCATAGCGGGGCACCTCGGCCGTCACGTCGATGACGAAGCCGGGGTTCAGTCCCAGCACCAGATTGTGCGGGCGATCGCCTAGCACCAGCGCGGGTTGCGCTTCGAGGTACAAGCGGCCGGGCACGTAGCCCGCTGCCAAGCCCATGGCCCAGCCGCCCGAGTACTGGGACAGCGCCACCTCGCCACCGAAACGCATCGAACCGTCCAGCCCCATCTCGAAACTGGGACCGGGCGTGATGAAGCCTAGGGGCCGCTCTGCGCTGCCCACGTCGGCGACCGCGGGCCTGCCGGCCAGCGCGAAGGCGGCCAGCGCCGCAAGACCGGTTCTCATGGCGCCGCCGAAAGATCTGTTCATCTCATCCCAATGGACACTGCAAGCCGGCTTTTCGCAAAGGGTCGTGCCAGAAATCGGCGCCGAGGCGAGGCTACTGGCTTTTGGACCCGGTCTTACGGAGCTGTCTGGATGGTTTCGTCGGGCAGCAGGGCAGTGAGCATCGCCGCGCCTGCGACCTGCTGATCGGCCGTGAGAACCAGGGGATTGGCGTCGGACAGCGAGATCCCGGTCAGCTTGCCGGCGCCGTCGTTGTAGAGGCCAACCAGCGTGTTCCAGTTACTTGCGACGTTGCTCGCAGTGTCGGCCACTGTCACGTTGCGGACGCTGATGTCCGCAGCCACGGTTTGCGCATCCCCGGCCACTGTGCCGCTAACATCGACCTGGTAGGTGTCACTGATGGTCGATAACGCGTCAGCGCCCGCCGTCCAATCGTGTTGGGACAGCGACAGCACGGGGGAGCTATCAGTGAGAGCGATGTGGGTGAGCGTATCGCCAAGTGCAAGAATGTCGCTGAAATTGGCCGACACGTTGTCACTGGTGTCGCTGATGCTGATCGAGGAAGTCTGGGGGACGTCCTGGATGGCGGCGAGGTCGATGGTCGCCACGTTCGTGGCCGCGAGTTGGTAGGAACCGCTGATCTGGTCCAGGGTGCTGGAGTTGTCCAGAATCTGGTTGGCCGTGAGCGTGACGGTGCCATTCACGTCGCTGAGCGCGATGGAATTCAGTTTGGTGGCGGCGGCTAGCGTGGCGAAGTTCGTGGAAACTTCTGAGCTGGTATCGGTCACATCCATCGAGGTCACGTGGGCGTCGGTGTTCAAATCTGTCACATCCTGTGCCGCCACATCGCTGAGAGCGACCGAGTAGTGGCCGTCCTTGACGAGTCCCAACAATGTCGCGGTCGCCGAGTCGGCATAGGTTGCGGCCGATAGGGTCAGCGCCACGGCTGGGTCTTGCACCACCACTTGGGTGAGCTTCGTCTGGGATGCCAGATCGGTCAGCGCTGCAGAAAGAGCATCGGCGGAGTCTGAGACCTGGATTGCCTCCACGGCATCGTCGGTAGCCAATGTGGCCACTTGCGAAACATCAGCGCCGGAAAGCGAAACCCCGAGATCGCTACTGATCTTTCCACGCAAGGTTTGTCCTTGCAGCCAATCATTCGCGTTCAATTGCAGTGTCGTTGCGTCACTCTGCGTGACGTCCGTGAGTTTGGATCCGAGATCCCCCAGCGAAGCCCAGGCATTCGCCAGATTATCCCCGGTGTCTGATACCGCCATGCTGCCAACGGAAGCATTGTTCGCATAGGACGCCGCCTTGGTCGCACTCACATCGGAGAGAACTGCGAGAAAACCTCCCACGATCTTGGCCAGCGCAGCCGAATTTGCCTCGAAGGCCTGGCCGGTCATGTCCAACGTATTTACGGGAGAATCAGTTTGCGTGATGGTCGTCAACTTCCTGCCGATGGTATTGAGCTCCGATAGCTTGGAGACGATGTCCGCGGCGACGCCCGTGACCGCCACGCTGGCAATCTTGTGGTTGTCCGTGAGCAAGTCCTTGGCGTCGGCTACATCGACCCCGCTCATGGCCAGGGTGTAGCTGCCGCCCTTGATCACATCCAGGACGGGCTGCGCTGACGTCAGTTGGCTCGCATTCAGGGCCAGGCTCGTGAACGGATTCTGGTTGGTGATGCTCGTCAGCTTGCCGCCCGTAACCAAGGTAGCGAGGGTCGCCATATTCTCGACGATGACGTCCCCCTGGGCTGCCACAGCGATCTGGGCCACGGCTTGGTCACCGCTGATCGCCTGCGCCTGCTCCACACTGGCGTCGGTTACGGAAAATGTCGAGCTTAGACCCAACTTCGCAACCAGGCCGTCGTGGACCCCGAGTTGATAGTTGTCTGCCGAGAGCTTCAATGCACTGTTGTCACTCTGACTGACGGAATCAAGATTTGCGCCGATTGCGCGAAGCTCGGCCCAGTGGGCCAGAATATTGCTGCCAGTGTCCGATACCACCATGCTAGCAACGTGCGTGTTCAGGGCATCGGCCGCCGCCTTCTTGGCCGTTACCCCGGTGAGGTTGGCGGTATAGCCACCTGCGATCTTGGACAGGACGGTTGTGTTTCCTTCCATCTCCGTCTGCGTGAGATGAAAGGCAGTGCCAGCGTCGGTTTGATCAATACCTTTCAAGCGGCCCCCCAACTGCTTGAGCGTCACAAGCGCCGATTCGAGATTGTCGCTGGAATCACTGACAGTGACCGAAACCACGCGCTTGTTCACGGTCAGGTCGGCCAATGCCGAGGTGGCTACGCCGGCAACCGCCAAGGTGTAATTCTGACCTTTGAACTTGTTGAGGATGCCCTGGGTGTCAGCCAGTTGAGGACCTTGCAGGAGTGAAACATCTAGGAGCAAGGGTCCCGCACCCGACTGCGTGATGCTGTTCAGCTGCCCCTGGGTATTGATGGTTTTCAAGTCCGCCATGTTGGTGACGAGGTTGGCGGCGCTGTCCGCGACATCTACAGAAACGACATTGTGGCTGTTCGCCACCGCCAGGGCTGACTCGGAGCTGACATTGGTCACCTGTAGCTTGTAGGACTGGTCGGTGGTGTCGGTAAATTTGCTGAGCAGCGCGGTGCTACCGGCGAACTGGGCCGAGGTCACGTGGATGGCATTGGCTTGATCGGACACATTCACGGAGGTCAGGCTGTCGGCCAGCTTCTCCAGCAGCGACCAATTTCGGGAGAGATTGTTTGCCGTGTCCTGGACTTCAACTGTCACGACCTTGTGGTCCGCGGCCAAGGAATACATCTGTGCGGCCGACGCATCCATCACGGCAAGAAGATCGCTGGTGATGATCTTCCCGAGCACGGTTCTGTCGTTCTTGTACTGGGTTCCGGTAATTTCAAGCGGGGTCGCCGCATCGGTTTGCGCGATGTTTTTGATACGCAGGCCTACCTTTTGAAGTGCGTCCAAATTGCTGGCAATGGCGTCTGTCGTATCGACGATGGAGATCGTCCTGACCTTGGCGTTTGCGGACAACGGTGTGGTCTGAGAGTCGAGCCCAAGCACGTCGCTCACGCTGGCGTTCGTGATGGCAAGCGAGTAGCCGTGGTTCTTGATCTTGTCCAAGGCGTCCTGGTCGGCGGTCAATTGGTCTGAGGTAATACTCAGATTGCTGGCGCTTCCCGTTTGCACGATTTCGCTTAGAACGCCGCCGGAAGCGAGCGTCTGCAGCGTGTCCAAGTACCTTGCGATGTTGGCGCTGGAATCCGCCACCGACACGGAGGTTACGTAGCTAGGTAGGGCGGTGACAGTGGAGGCCTTGGCCGCGGTGATTCCCACCGTCTGCCCGCTGCCTGCCCCCCACACCGCCAGAATGGCTCGGTCCCTTTGATACTGCGTGCCGGTTACCACCAGATTCTGATTGGTGTCCGTGGTGGAGAGGCCTGTGATCTTGCCAGCGTAGCCTTGAAGTGCATCCAGGTTCCTGGCGATGTTTTGAGCCGTATCGGAAATCTCGATCGAGCTGACCGCGTGTCGACGCAACGCGCTCAGTGCGGTCGCCGCCGTTTGTGGGCCCGTCAACGCGGAAGAGCCAAGACCATTTGTACCAGGAGTACCGCCAATGCCACCGACGTCAGACATCAGTGATGCCTTCGGCGCGTTTTTGACAGGCATTAAGGGGTATTTGCCTTACATTTTTACGTAAATGAAAGGCGCCAGCCAGGGGTGTAAGACCTACATCGTCATGGGGTCTTACCTATGACTGACTCGGCTGTCTGCGGCCATCAAGGGTAGGACAAACAATCGCTGCCGCAGCCGTTCTTGGGCTGGCTGCCGTCGTCGCAAATCTCGCCACCATCCAGGATTCCGTCGCCGCATCGGGGGGTGGTGCAGTCAAGACGGCACAGGCTGGGGGAATTGTAGGTTTTGATGGTCAGGGGCTGGGCCAGGTCCAGCTTCACCATCGAGCCATCGCTTTGCACCCAGCTCCAAGTGGAAATGCCATCAATGAACGAGGGAGCGATGGTGATCTCCCAATCGCCCGGAAATGGGAACCTGTAAAGCACCCCGCCGTCCGAGTTGTCGGTGAACTTCCAAAATCCCGTCGCGGTGGTTGTGGAGGTCATCAGCAACTCGTCCGGATCGTCAGACACGCCTACGGTCGTCGTGTCGGGCAGTCCGCTAAACAACATCTGCACGTGCGAGGTCGGTTGGTCCAGGCCAGTCGAGTCCTTGTCCGCGCCGTGGAAGAAGGCCAGGCTGAGGGCAAGCGTTGTCTTGTCGAGGTAAAGCAGGATGCGGCTTGCCCCGGGTGCCTCGTAGCCGGTGTGAGCGCTGCTTGAGGAGTAGGAGTAGAAATACGGGCAGGAAACAGATCCAACAAGCGGTACAGCCGCGAAGCCCTGACCAGCTTGGGTGACCCAGAAGGCCGGCAAGGTTCTATTGCCGGCGCCAAGATCGCATTGCTCGCTTGGCCCAAGGGTTCCATCTCCGCAAGATCCACCTGTCCCCGACGCTCCACCGGATGGGGGTGTTCCTCCGCTGGACACCGCGCCGCCTGTTGCAGATCTTCCTCCCGTGCCAATCGTGCCCCCAACGCCAATCGCTCCGCCAGTCGCCATGGTGCCGCCTGTGCGGATGGTGCCACCGGTAGTCACCGCACCGCCCACGCCGCTGCTACCACCGGCGGCTCGCGTGCCGCCGGTCGCGGAGGTGCCACCCGAGCCCACGGTGCCGCCGGTCCGAGTCGCGCTCGTTGTTCCACCTGTGCCGGTCGCGGAGGTGCCACCCGAGCCCACGGTGCCGCCGGTCCGAGTCGCGCTCGTTGTTCCACCTGTGCCGGTCGCGGCAGCGCCACCCGAGCTCACGGCGCCGCCGGTCCGATTCGTGCCCATGGTTCCGCCCGTCTCCACACTTCCGCCGGTTCCGTTCATGGTGCCACCGGACCCGCTCGCGCTATTGCCGCCGTGGCTCGAATTGGCGGACCGTTGCTTTCCGAGGGGACTCCTCCCGCACGCAGCCACCGTGACGAGCAACGCAGTCGCAACCACACCGTAGACGCGCATGAGCGGCAGACTATCACTGGTCCCATGCGTGGCAAGACCTCATCAGTTTCGCCATCCGTCTTCTGTTGAGGTCGAATGACTTCTGGGCGCTACGGGATGCTATGATTTGTCGCCCCGGGCGGTCGATAAGTGGGAAATGGGCGGTCGCCCGCGTGTGACCGCGAGCACGGGGACGATCGAAACAAAGGCTGTGCAATGAGCAACGTGCGAGCATCGATAACAGGGCTTTGGATCTTGTTCTTCATCGCGGCCTGCGGTTCTGCGAAGACCACGCCGTCGCAGGGGGGATTGGGCGGTGTCGGCGGTACCCAAAGCGGTGGCGCTGGAGGCAACCCGAGCGGCGGCTCGGCGGGCAGCGCGAGTGGCGGCTCAGCGGGCAGTTCGAGCGGCGGCTCGGCAGGCAGCGCGGGTGGCGGCTCGGCGGGCAGCGCGGGCGGCGGCTCGGCGGGCAGCGCGAGCGGTGGTTCGGCGGGCAGCGCGAGCGGCGGGTCGGCGGGCAGCGCGAGCGGTGGCTCGGCAGGCGGCGCGAGTGGTGGTTCGGCAGGCAACGCGACCGGTGGCGTCGCTATCAAGGCAACAGGCGGTTCCGCTGGGAATTTCGGCGGAGCGGGTGGCGCGACCGGAGGCATGCAGGGTACGGGGGGCGCAAGCTCAACCTGCAGCGCTGAGCAGTACGCCATGCCGTCTTCGCCCCCGACCGACGAGGATGGCTCTCAACTTTGGTTGCGCTATGTGAAAGTCTCGCTTCCCTGCCGATTGGCCGAGTACCAGGCCGCCCTTACCCAGGTGGTGAAGGCGGGCACGTCGGACACGCTGCAAGCCGCGCAGGCAGAACTTGTGAAGGGGCTCAGCGGCCTGATGGGCACGACTGTTGCCGTCAGCGATCAAGCAACGGGTGACGGGGCTGTCGTGCTCGGCACGCCGGCTTCCTCGACCATCGTGAAGTCCTTGCCGCTGGCGGACCGTTTGGCGGCGGTGGGCTCCGAGGGTTATCTCGTCGAGGCCGCCGATGCCGGCGGCAAGAAGGCGATCGTGGTTGCCGCGAACACCGATGTGGGCGTGCTCCGCGGAGCTTTCGCACTGTTGCGCCACTTGCAGTGCCATCGCACGGTACAAGGCCTGGCCTTGAGCGGGGCCCCCAAGATCCAGCGCCGTCTACTCAACCACTGGGACAACCTCGATGGCAGCATCGAGCGTGGATACGCCGGGAAATCACTTTGGAATTGGAGCGCGCTGCCGGCGACCATCGCTCCACGCTACAAAGACTACGCGCGCGCGAACGCGTCCCTCGGCATCAATGGAGCCGTGCTCAACAACGTCAACTCCGACGCTCAGATCCTGACCGCCGCGAATTTGGACAAGGTTGCCGCATTGGCGACTACCTTTCGGCCCTACGGGATCGCCGTCTACCTGACGGCTCGGTTCAGTGCGCCCATTGAGATTGGCGGTCTCAGCACGGCCGATCCGTTGGATAGCAACGTCAAGAAATGGTGGGCGACCAAGGCGGATGAGATCTACAAGAAGATTCCCGATTTCGGCGGATTTTTGGTCAAAGCCAACTCCGAGGGGCAGCCCGGGCCGCAGCAGTACAATCGTACGCACGCGGATGGGGCCAAGATGCTATCGGACGCGTTGGCATCCCGTGGGGTCGTTATGTGGCGGGCCTTCGTCTATTCCGATACCGGCACCGATCGCATCCGCCAAGCCTACGACGAGTTCAAACCTCTCGACGGAAAATTCGGCAGCAACGTCTTGCTTCAGGTGAAGAATGGCCCGCTCGATTTCCAACCGCGCGAGCCCTTCAGCCCATTGTTTGGCGCCATGCCAAGCACGCCCGTGGCCCTTGAGCTGCAGATCACCAAAGAGTACCTCGGCGAAGACACGCACCTCGCTTACCTGGGCCCGCTGTACGAAGAGGTCCTGAAGTCCGACACCTATGCAAAGGGCCAAGGCTCGACGGTTGCACGGGTCCTCGATGGCACTGTGCACGGCTACACCACCACTGCCATCGCCGGCGTTGCTAATGTCGGCAACGACACCAACTGGACTGGCTCCCATTTCAACCAGGCCAACTGGTACGTCTACGGCCGCATGGCGTGGGATCCCGATGTTTCCGCGAAGGACGTTGCCGACGAGTGGATCCGCCAGACGCTCTCCAATGACCCGGCGGTTGTCACCCCGGTCACGGCCATGATGATGGATTCACGTCAGGCGCTGGTCAACTACATGACGCCTCTCGGGCTGGCCCACATCATGGGCACGGACCACCACTACGGCCCCGGGCCGTGGATCAATGACCAGAGCACGGCAAACTGGAACCCGTTCTACTATCACAAGGCAGATGGCACGGGCATTGGCTTTGATCGTACCTCCAAAGGCAGTAACGCCGTCGAACAATATGCCACGACGATTCGGGACAAGTTCGCGAGCCGCACGACTGTGCCCGACGATTTCTTGCTGTTCTTCCAGCGCGTGACTTGGGACGAAAAGCTGGCTTCCTCGGGGCGTGCCATTTGGGAGGAGCTGGTCTATCGCTACAGTCTCGGTGTCGATGCGGTAGCGACGATGCGTGACGCTTGGACGACGGTCCAGGGGCGAGTCGATGCCAAGCGCTTCAAGGACGTCGGCGACTTTTTGCAGATCCAACACTACGAAGCCCGCTGGTGGCGGGATGCCTGTTTGCAGTACTTCGCTAGCGTCTCCAAGCACACCATTCCGAGCGGCTATGCAACCCCCGCCCACGATCTACAGTGGTACAAGGATCTCAAGAGCAAGTGTCCGAGCGACGTGACGAAGCCTCGCTGCGCCGACGTCTACACCGGCAATCCGTCGCCGGCGATTCTCAAGTGAGGCCCGTCGCTGTACCGCGCGTACGGCGCGTAGTACAGTGTTTGCCGGGACTTGGGGTCGGAAACGTCGCAGCTGCCCTGGTCCGAGGGATTGGATACGCACCGATGATCACCATGGCGGATGCGCTGTTTAGTGATTACAGTAGTGTAAGTTACGTTTCAAACTTTGCACATAGAATGCTCCCTGGTTTGCCAGGCGGCTGAAGGTTTCTTGGACCACAAAACGCAAGCTCCGGTGACGGTATCGACCACCCTTTCGGCGCAGGCTCCGCGGGACAACGCAACCCGATTGCCCGCTGTCCAGGTTGGCTCGAAACGTCTAACCATCGCGGTGCTGATCGATAACGCCAACTTTTTCGAGGGCTGCTACGAGGCCAATCTGCGCGAGGCGCTTGACTCCAAGTGCTGCCAAGATGGGCACAACCTGCTCTTGCTCTATGGTGGACCTCTCGATGCCCCGGGACCGATGGGCGCGGCGGACAATTCCCTGTTTGGGGCGCTCTTGCCAGGCAGCTTCGACGGAATCATCGTCGTGTCGAGCATGCTCGCGGCCTTCTGCGGACCTGACCCGGTTGCCCGCTTGCTGGAGCGCTACCGGTCGGCCAGCTTGTGCAGTATCGGCCTGGCATTGCCCGGCGTTCCCAGCCTGGTGCTCGACAACCGAGGTGGCATGGAGGCCGCGGTCGAGCACCTGGTGATCGACCACGGGGTGCGCCGACCGGTGTTTCTCGCTGGAACCGACAAGAACCCCGAGGCGCAAGTGCGATTCGAGGCCTACCAGGCCGTTCTCGCCAGGCACGGCATCCCGTTCGATCCGGCGCTGGTAGCTTGCGGCTACTTCATGCCCGAGCAGGGCCGCAGCGCGATGGACAGCATTCTTGCCGCGGGCGTCGCTTTTGACGGCGTGGTGGCTGCGAACGACAACATGGCCATCGGCGCCATCGAGGCCCTGCGCAAGTGGGGCCGGCGCGTGCCACGCGATATCCCCGTGACGGGTTTTGATGATCTGCCCATCGCCGGGTTGGGAAGTCCGCCGCTGACGACGGTGGCCCAGCCCTTTGATCGCATGGCGGAACTGGCCATCGAGACCGTGGTGGCCCAGCTCGCCGGCCAGCAGGTTCCAGATTGCGTTACGCTGCCTTCCCGGTTCGTTCGCCGTCGCTCGTGCGGATGCGAATTCGATCGACATCCAAGAGCCACCCCCACCGCCACAAAGAATGTGGAGCCGCCTGCCCGCCAAGATCGGCACCCTGATCGGCACCGAGATCGAATCGAGGGCCTGGCGCCAAAACTCGCAAACGCACTTCACGCCCATCCTGAGCACGCGGAACTGGTCAGCCAGCGGCTCATCGAATCCCTGCGCAGTGGAATCGGTGGCGAGTACCGAGCGTTCCAGAGGGCAGTGGGTGACTTGCTTGAGGATACTGGCGACGATAGTGAACATCACCGGCTACTTCGGGACGCGATCGCATGGCTGCGCGACGAACTGGGCGACCTTTCCGACCTCGAGCTTGAGCGCGCCTTCTACGAAGGGATGAACCTGGTTGCGACCTCCAGCACGACCGCGGAGACGCGGCAGCGACTGATCCTGGAGGACAGCTATGCGAGCCTGCTGAACCTCAGTGAGCGAGCCTCGGTCGCTTTCGATCTCTCATCGCTTGCGGACACGCTGATCAAGGGCCTCCCCGCGGCGGGAGTTCGTACCGCGTTTCTGTCTTGCGCGGAGGGTGCGAACCTCGCCGATCTCGTCCCTGTGGTTTGTCTCGTGGACGGGCTAGCGGTCAAGATGCCCGAGTCCAGCTTCCCGGCAAGCCGATTGTTGCCGCCCAGCGCGCTGGCTCTCGAACGCCGCCGAACCCTCTTGGTGTTTCCCATGGCGTTCGAATCCCAGCTGCTCGGCGTTGCCGCTTTCGACTACGCTGATGGAATCCGAAGCTATGCCGTCTTTCGCAACGAGATCACGGCGGTATTGAAGAGCATTCGCCTTCACCAGGAGCTGGTGCAGAAGACCATGCTGCACGAGCGCAGCGTCCAGGAGCGCTTGGCCACTACCAAACGGATGGAGGCACTGAGCGTGCTTGCGGGCGGGGTGGCGCACGATCTCAACAATGCTTTGGGCCCGCTTGTGGCGCTCCCCGATCTCATCCTAGAGGATCTTCGCAAGCTGAAAGCGGACGACAGTGTCGTGCGGGACTTGGGTGCAGATGTCGAGATCATCAAGAGCGCGTCCCTGCGTGCCGCCCAGACCATCAAGGATCTCCTTACCCTTGGACGCCAGGGCAGGACCGTGAAGGAGAACATTGATCTCAACAGCGTGGTCAGAGCTTGCTTGGCGGAAGGCTCCCCACGTTTCGCCAACGACAGGAGCCGCCACGTCAACATGGTGGTCGAGTACTTCTCCGATTCGCTTGCCGTTCGCGGCTCGGAGTCGCAGTTGGCGCGCGCGGTGGGGAACCTGGCGCGCAACGCTATCGAAGCCATCGATGGCCGCGGTGAGATCGTGGTGAAGACCCGGCGCGAACGCCTGGCCACGCCCACGGGCCACTACGAGACGATTCCCGCCGGGCACTACGCGGTGCTGACTGTTTCAGACGATGGTTGCGGCATCGACAACCAGGAGCTGGTGCGCATCTTCGAGCCGTTCTTTACCAAAAAGCGCGTGGGCGAAAGCTCTGGCTCGGGACTGGGTCTCGCCATCGTGCATGGTGTGGTCAAAGAGCATGACGGCTTCATCGATGTCACCAGCGTTCCCGGAACAGGAACGACTTTCTCCATCTATCTTCCCCTGGTGCAGGTGGTGATGGAAGCAGGCTCGCCGCTTGCGGTGCCGCCGCGTGGCCAAGCGAAGATTCTCGTCGTGGATGATGAGACCATCCAGCTGCAAACCTGCCGGAGGGTTCTCGTCCACCTCGGCTACGAGGTCGAGACGATACAAAGCGGCCAGCGAGCCCTTGAGGTTTTTACCAAGGCAGCGCAGACCGGCGAGAGCCCCTACGACCTCATCATCATGGACGTGGTGCTGGGCGAAACGCTGGATGGTTTGCAGGTCTTCGAGCTGATCCAGCGGCTGTTCCCGGCCCAGAAGGCCATCGTGGCCAGCGGTCATGCTTCGAGCGAGCGCGCCGAACTCGCAGGCAACAAAGGCCTGATCTGGCTTGCCAAGCCCTACTCAATCAAAGCGCTCACGCGAGCCGTTGAACGCGCGCTCGAAGGCCGCAGCGCTTTGTAGCGCGACGGCCATCGTGGCAGCGCGCACAGGGGGACAATGTAGGGCGATAGGTGACTTGTCGTTGCGACCACCATTGTAGCGGACATTCATCACAATATTACCCACCGTCCAAGGTGGGGAATGATCGTTGTTGTGGCATCATCAGTGACACGCAACGGGGGACTTTCTCTCGTTGGGCAAGCCGTCATCTCTGTCGGAAGTCAGGTTGTCAATGCCAGATTCAAGCGCTTTAGCTCGTAGCCACCGGATTGAAGGCGTTCAGTCTCGCGCCGCGTGCCGCGAGTTCTTGCTGTTGTGGGTACTGACCCTCGGGGGCGCGTGTGTGAATCTCACCCCGCCGCCAGAGTTGGTGACCTATCGCAACGGTTTGAACTCTGGCGGCGAGGTCGGCACCAACGGCGGTGCGGGCGCGGGGGGCATCGAGAACACGGGTGGCAGTTTGGGTACTGGTGGCGCGGTCGCCGGCGGTGTCACTGGCGCTGGCGGCGTGACCGGCGCCGGCGGCAATACCGTACCGCAGGATGCACGTGGCGCAGGCGGCGGCGCTGGCAATGCAATCCCAGACGCTGCTTTGGCCAGCGGCGGAGCCGTTGGTTTGGGCGGCAGTGCGACCCACGATGCGGCTGAGCTGGGCACCGGTGGCAACACGATAGATGCTTCGCTCGGCACGGGTGGCGCACCCCCTGATGCACCGCTCGGCACGGGTGGTGTGGCAAGCAGCGGTGGCGTGGTGGGGACGGGCGGTCTCGTCGGCACAGGTGGCGCCACGGTCGGCAGCGGCGGCGTGGTCGGCAGCGGCGGCGTGGTGGGGACGGGCGGTCTTGTCGGCACGGGTGGCGTGATCGGTACCGGTGGTGCGGTGGGGACCGGCGGTTCGACCGGGTACACCTGCGCGAATCCAGTGGCGCCGGCGAGCGGTTACGTGACCAACTTCAAAGACTGGAACGCCACGACCTCCAGGTGGGGCACAGGCAATCTCACCGGAACTATCTACAGTTACTTCAGCGCCAGCCCCGCCGCGACCATGACGGCCAAGGTGGAGGGCACGACCCCGGGATTGCACCTGGTCGGCTCCGTGCCCTCGAACGGTTATGCAGGTGGAGGGTTGACCTTCTTGTCGTGCGTGACGGTGGGGACAAATACCAAGATCTCGTTCGACGCCTACGGTAGCGCCGGAAGCTGCGCGATCGAAATGCAGCTTCAAACGTTCGATCAGCGGCCAAACGATCTGAGCCCACCTGGTGGTTGCGTGAAAGCCTCTGACGGCTCGGGCTGCTTTACTTTCCCCAGGAAGAGCCAGGTCGTGTCGCTCTCGACCGCCGTCGCGGCGCCGGGGACAGCTGTGTCAACCACGCTCTCGGGCCTCACGAGTTGGTCGGCGGCCGAAGGCGCTCAGATCGTCGGCCTGCAATGGCAGTTCACTGGGGCCTGCTCGATCGACGCGACTTTTACCAACATCAAATTCGTGCCCTAGCGAGCCCAGCCACCGACCCGCGTGGCCAGTCGCGAGTTGCCCCGTGCGACCTCGGGTTGTACGAATGCCCGTAGGCAAGGTAGTCGGCCTCCGTGAGCCGTTTCTGCGACGTCGAACGACATCCTGGGCAGGGCGGACTTTGAACCCAAAGAGGGAGTTGAAGCGATGACTCGACGATTAAGGCGGGCATGGCAGCTCGCGCTGGTAGAAACCCTGGGACTTGTGGGCGGTTGTATCGGCGGCACGGGTCCGTCAGCGTCTGGCGGCGCCACGCTCGGCAGCGGCGGCTCGGGTAGTGGCGGTGCCGTTGCGGGCGGCACGACGGGATCTGGCGGGGTAACGGGCTCAGGAGGCGTTCGCGGTTCGGGCGGTGCACCAGGTTCGGGAGGCGCTCAGGGGTCTGGAGGCGCGATGGGCTCGGGTGGCGCGACCACGCCCGGCACCGTGGTTGGTAACTGCCCGGGAAGCTGTACCGCTCCGGCGGCTACCTCCTGCTCCTCACCCCAGGTTCGGGTGGCGTCCGTCAATTTGGGCTCCGCGCTGAGCTACTCCACCGACGAGGTCTACAACATTCCGCTGGCCATAGCGGCCAAACCGGGCGGCGGCTCGCTCATCGTCTGGATGATGGGCTATTCGCACTACGGCAGCAGCACCGGCAGTCAGGTGCACATCGGTGAGCTTGACTGCGAGGACAAGTTGGTCGGCACACCGTTCACTCTGGAAGGACACGATTTTCAGGACATCGCGGCTGACGGTGACGGCGGCGTCGTCACGGTCACCCGCGATGGGCTGGCGACCGGCGACGTCCAGCATTGCGGCGACGTCAACAAGCTGTGTGGTCTGCCCAGCGATCGTCCTGGCTGCTACGACCACTTCATGGTGCGGTTCGACTGTTCGGGCAAGGAGCAATGGGCGACCAAGTTGACCACGACGACCGCGAGCGCACCGCTTTACACATCGGGCAGTGGCAGCAACCACGGCGTCTGGTGGTACCAGCACCAGGGGCGGCTTGCCTACGATGGAAGCAACTACGCAGCCTACTTCTGTGATGCGATCACCGTCGCGAACGGCTCGTGCGTGGACATCCACGAGGGCGACCGCATGCAGGTGGTCGGGCCGACCGGCACGATCTTGACCGGACACGACAGCTTCGCGGGTGGCTGTAGCCACAGCTGGAACACGCGCCTGGTCTGGGATCCGCGCACAAAACACTTCGTCATGATCTGCGCGACCGACAATAGCTGCCGAATCGCGCAGCCAAACCCCTACCGGACCATCGTCAGCGGAACCTGCGACGGGACTTTGTTCGGGGGTGACGTGGTCAACGCGAGCACCACGGGCTACTGGATGGCGTGGAGCTACCAGGGAAAGATCAAGCTGGAACACTTCAGCACGGGCGCCTCCGACAAGACCGTCACGACTGCGGGTACCACCCAGAACCCGCACCTGGTGGCCTACGGCGCAAACAAGATGCTGCTCACCTGGAAGTCAGGAACGGGCATTGCAGCGCAAGTGTACGACGCCGGCACCGGCGATGCGGTCGGAGCGCAATTCACCATCGCAGTGCCCGATCATCCCTGGCAGTCATTCAAGCCGTTTCCCGACGGCAGCGTGGCCTGGGCAGGGGTCGGCTCGGCGTCAGCCACGATTCAGATCGCGCGGGTCATGCCCTGCTCGGACTAGCCAGTCG
>Ga0302323_100002011_pt1 | contig 16519 bp, 16 predicted proteins | sample Fen_T0_3_FD_201950 | JGI IMG/M metagenome (GOLD analysis project Ga0302323, IMG submission 201950) | Peat permafrost microbial communities from Stordalen Mire near Abisko, Sweden - Fen_T0_3 | ecosystem: Environmental > Terrestrial > Soil > Wetlands > Permafrost | place: Sweden: Abisko... | reverse complement strand
CGCGCCAAAGCCGGCACTGGACCAGGTGCCGAATGGAAGAGGCGTGCTGGTGCGCGTTCTGCAGGTCGGTGTGGACGGCACTGACAAAGAGATCAATGCGGCCGAGTATGGTGCGGCGCCTCCAGGGTTCGACTACCTGATTATCGGCCACGAAGGTTTTGGGCAGGTCGAGGCCGTCGGGCCGAATGTGACCGAACTTAAGGTCGGCGACTATGTGGTGGCGACCGTGCGACGTCCGGGCAAGAGCTTGTACGACTTGATCGGCACCAACGACATGACGACTGATGACACATACTTTGAGCGCGGCATCAACCTACGTCATGGCTTCTTGACGGAGTACTACGTGGACGATGTCGAGTTCATCGTGAAGATGCCGCAGGGATTGAAACATGTCGGTGTGCTCCTGGAGCCAACGACGGTGGTGGAGAAAGGAATCTACCAGGCATATGAAATCCAGCGACGACTCAAAGTTTGGAAGCCACGGAAGGTCGCGGTAATGGGGGCCGGCACGATTGGACTGCTCGCGACGTTGGTTCTGCGCTTGCGGGGACTCGAGGTAACTACTTTTGGTCGGACACCACAGCCCTACTTGAACGCGGATCTGATCGAGAGCCTGGGCGCGCGGTACGTCTCCACCAAGGACACGCCGATCGTTGAGGGAGCGAAAGAATACGGACCCTTTGATCTCATTTTCGAAGCGACCGGGAATTCTTCGGTGGTTTTCGAAAGTATGCAGGCGCTGGGAAAGAATGGAGTGCTGGTGCTTTCGAGTGTCACAGGGGGCGATAGCATGATCCAGATTCCGGCTGATCGGATCAACCTTGAGTTTGTGTTGGGAAACAAGGTCATGGTCGGCACAGTCAACGCGAACCGCGAGTATTTTGAACTCGGTGTGCGCGACATGGCACAGGCAGAGGCGGAGTATCCCGGTTGGCTCGGCAGTCTGTTGACTCATCCTGTGAAAGGCCTCGATAACTTTCAGGAACTATTCCGCACGCTGACAACTCCGAACGGCGCGATCAAGGTGTTTTGCGAAGTTGCGGAACTCTAGACACGAAAGGGAACGGCGATGATTCGATTTACGCGAGAGATTTGTGGAGATGTGGCCGCCGCCAGCGGGAAAGAATGGCTAGAAACGAATGGCCTCGGCGGGTTCGCGTCGGCGACGATCATCGGCTTGAATACACGCCGCTACCACGGCTTGCTCGTCGCAGCGACCAAGCCGCCAGTCGGGCGCTGCGTCCTGTTGTCCAAGGTGGAGGAAACGCTGAAGATTGGCGAAGCGCGCTTCGATCTCGCTGCGAACCGCTATCCGGGAGTGGTCCATCCTGAAGGATTTCGCTATCTGAAAGAATTTCGACTCGATCCCTTTCCAGTGTTTACGTATGAAGTTGAGGGCGTCGAGATCGAAAAGAGTGTCTTCATGATTGCCGGCGAGAACAGCACGGTGATTCGTTACGAACTAAAGAAGAACAATCACCCGCAGGCGTCCGCAAAGCTTTCGTTGGAAGTACGGCCCTTGATTGCCTTTCGCGACTATCACAGCACCACTCATGAGAACGGATCTCTCAACCGAACGGTGGCGCAGACTCGTGGGTTGGTGGCGGTTACTCCTTACGTAGGGCTCCCAACTCTGTACCTTGCGCACAACGATGCCGAGATTGAGAAGACGGGCGATTGGTATCGCAATTTCGAATACGATGCCGAGCGCGAGCGAGGGCTGGATTTTCAAGAGGACCTCTTCAATCCCATGGTGCTCCGCTTCGATTTGCGCGTACGGCGACAGGCCTCCCTGATTGCGTCCACTGAGTCTCGGGATTCCGCGCTGGTTGACGAGTACCGGTTGGCCGAGATTACGCGGCGTCGGAAGGTTACGATGACTTCACCGGTGGACGACGATTTTGCCCAGACGCTGACCGCGGCCGCTGACCAGTACATAGTGTCTCGTGGGGATCAGAAGACCGTGATAGCCGGCTATCACTGGTTCAGCGATTGGGGGCGCGACACCATGATCGCGCTCCCTGGTCTGACACTCCCGACCGGCCAATACGAAGTCGCACGAAGTGTGTTGCGCAGCTTTGCTCAACATGTGGACCAGGGCATGTTGCCCAATCGCTTTCCGGATAGTGGAGAGACTCCGGAATACAACACAGTTGACGCTACGCTCTGGTTTTTCGAGGCGACGCGTAAGTATCTGGCGTATACGGGAGATCTGAAATTCGTTCGCAACGAACTATACCCAGTGCTTGCCGACATAATTGCGTGGCACGTGCGCGGCACACGTTACGGAATCAAGGTCGATCCCAGCGGGTTGTTGTCATCCGGAGAGCCTGGCGTGCAACTCACGTGGATGGATGCGAAAGTGGGTGATTGGGTAGTTACGCCGCGTCGGGGCAAGCCCGTTGAGATCCAAGCTCTGTGGTACAACGCGTTGTGCATTATGGAGGACCTGGCGCGGAGAGCCGGCGACGAAACTGCAAGGCAACGCTATCGAAGTATGGCGACCATTGCCAGTTGGAGCTTCAATCGCCTCTTTTGGAATGACAAGGCAGGTTGCCTGTATGACGTCACAAACGGTGCGCCGCCAGACCCGTCTATTCGCCCAAACCAGATATTTGCTGTGAGCTTGTTCTATTCGATGCTTTCAGCGGAGCGCGCTAAGAGCGTGGTGGAGAAAGTGGGAGAGCAGTTGCTCACGCCGTGCGGACTTCGTAGCCTCGCGCCAAGTGATCCGCAGTATCGCGGACGCTACACTGGCGGGCCAGTCGACCGCGATGGAGCTTACCACCAGGGAACAGTGTGGCCTTGGCTGCTGGGTCCATTCATCACCGCGTTTGTAAAGGTCAATGAGGGCAGCATGGAGGCAAGCAAACAAGCGGCGGAATGGCTGGCGCCTCTGCACGAGCATCTGTCCGATGCTGGATTAGGGCACATCTCCGAGATATTTGAGGGTGACGCACCTCACCGTCCCTGCGGATGTATCGCACAGGCATGGAGTGTTGCGGAAATTCTGAGGGCCTACCTGGAGGATGTAAAGCAAATGCAGCCGGGTACGGTCGTGGAAGAAGTTGTTAGCGCATCGAAATAAGGGGAGTCAGACCCGCGACGGCCTCACGTTCGAGGAATATCGCGTGGCCGCACTGTTCCATGGCGCAGGGACCCTTGGCGAAATACTCCATCCTTACTTCGTTTCGATTACAAACCACCTCGGTAAAGCTCACGGTTGCGACGAGTTCGCGATGAACGCAAAGGCTGAAGGGGCCTGGCCCGTTTGAGTGCGAGGCATGCAGTCTTCGTAGCCATAGCCTTGTCCCGGCGTCCGCTTCTTGCCACGCTTCGCTGCATACGGCGCCCCTCTCCGTAGTAGCTCGGGCATCCGATAGGCTCGAAGAAAACCAGTGGCGTGGCGACCAGTGTTGGGAACGGCTCGTGAGGCGTACATTGTCCCAGGTCCACTCGGAAATCGTCCTTTCTTCCGGAAGGATTCCCACCAACCGAAAGGGCAAGATACCTCGCCGATCGAAGGCTGTGAGCGCGTCGTGAATATCGGAATAGGAAGTTCGTTGGATCAGCGCCGGAATCAATTCTCCACGACTCCGTCCCTTCTCTTGAGGGGCGGCGGAAGTGAGTGCGATCTCGTTTCGATTCAGCAATGCAAGGCTGATCCCGTGGCTGCTGGAGGCGATCCATGTGCCGCCCAGGACATCTCGCGGGTACAGGGCCGATGTCGGTCCAAGGTCGAAGCGAACTGGCGGGCGAGCTTCTCCGCGCGTTAGTTGCTCGTCACGGTTCATCGCCAGCAGGTACCCGTCGTCTTTGGGAATAACCGTTAGAGTGCACATGACAAGATGATTCTAGTCCGCAGCTGGGTACGCTGCGGAAAGTTTTTGGTAGTGTCTCCAGTCTTTAAGAACAGCCCAAGGCGTTACGGATTGATGGCCGAGTCCGCGATTCTCGCTGCCAATCGCATAAACCAATTCCCACTGGTGATACAGAGTTTTGTAAGCCGATTGCAGTGAGTTCTTTGCGTCATATATGTTGGTCGCCTCGGAGGCCGCTCCATTCAATTCGATGATCTGAAAATTGATCCCTGCACGAAGATCGCTATCACTGGAGTATCGAATGTCATAACGGCCAATGAAAAATCCGGGTAGTGCCAGCGAGATTTGGTCCATACGTGTGCACAATTCTTCGCTTACGAGATCCTGCCCATCACGGAAGATGCTGCCCTGACAGTGGTTGCCGGCCTCCACCAACCGGATACGCTGGCCTTTCGCTGGACGCTTGTCGCGCCACTCGGGAAATCGCGCAAGATAGGTATCCGCGATCAACGAGGCCCGCTCGTCTTTCTGAATGAGTTGGGCAAAGGTATGAATCCCGTCGCCGACTATTTCCGGGAACCGTTTGCGAGTGATTGCAAAGATATGCCCGCGGTCTTCGTGGGGGAACCGGTAGTAAAAGATCCCAGCTTCCTTCTCGGTACTTATGTAGCGCTGGAGCACAATCTCAGACGTGACCTGCTGCAGATACAGTTCCGCTTCGTGCGCCGATGAGATCAACTTAAAGCCGGCGCCTCGCTGGCCGATGTTGGGCTTAAGAACAAATGGATACGGGATCGCATGGCGGCTCACGAGTTCGTTAAGGGTTTGCGTACGACCGTCCAATGCGCCGCCGGGGATTACATACGCCTCGGCCGTGAAGTCGGGAGACGTCTGCATCAGCGTGCTCAGGATCTCGATCTTGGATTCGCCTACGATGCCGCCGTTGCGAAAACACGGATTGGCAACAGTGGGCAAAGAAATTCCCCGATGCTTGATTGCGAGCCATGCGCACATGGCGGCCACGGGCGGGTAGAAGAGCCATGCGGGCCAGAATTCCCAACGCCGATACTTTCGCCAAAGGAGCTGGACTCTTGCAAAGAAGGCAGTCGCCGCTTTGAGCAGCCTTGGCGCGACTGCAAGCACAGGGATTGCGATCCATAGGAGCTTGGTCGCAGCATGGGAGAATCCAGAGAGAAAGTGCGAGAACATGAAGATGCCGACAACCCAGGCTGCGGCGCCAAGGCCGGTAATCAAGGCGAAGATGCGGAAAGGGAAGGCGAGTGTTCCAGCAGCGGTATAGATCGGCAGACGGCTGCCCGGGACGAATCTACTCGCGACCAAAGCGAACGCACCTTTTTTCGAAAACCATGTCTGTGCCTGGTCGATTCTGGCCTGAGGCACAAACTTGCAGAGCCATTGCGAGCGCCCGGCGCGACGTCCCACGCCCAAACCGGCGGCATACAGGCCCATGTCTCCGACCCAAATTCCGAGGAATGCCGACGCGATTCCGAGGGGGGCGTCGAGGCGTCCAGAGGCGGCCAGCCCTGCGGCTAGCAGCGTGGCGCCGTCTTCAAAGGCAAAGGTGCCGAAGAACACAGTCAGCGCCAGGAGAATCTCGTTTTGAGTCGTCGGATGCATTTGCAGAGACCTTCAGTGAGCCGACTGTGCTTCATTGTGTTTCAAGGTGGAAGGAGCAATCCCAAACTCATACGGCAGTGGTATCGCTACCGCCGCGCATAACAACTTCAAGATGGCAAAGTGGTGGATGGCGTGCCCGACGCAAAACATGAGTTCGCGCGCAAGGTTCGACGGGACTTCGCTGGGCTCATCGCCGTCATAACCGACGCTGTATGTGACGGAGCACGAGGCCCGGAAGGCTGCTTCTTCCAACGCAGAAAATTCTTCCATCAGTTGCTCGGTCACGAATCGGGCGTAGCTACTGGAGTTTTCCAGTTCTGGGTTTCGCTCGCGGTGGTCGTAATTCACGACCCTCGTGCGAATCGAATTGGAAAGACACAAGAAGTGATCGAGTACATGTCGATAGTGAGCACCGATCGAGGCTGAGTACACACCCTGGTTCGGCCGAGCATATGTTTCGTCGTTGACGCGGTCGAGCAGCAGCAATCCTTGTCCGAGGACGTCTTTAACGGCAGAACGCAAGGAAAAGAAATTCATGACTTAGAACCGCTTTCCAATCACTGGAATTTGACCGCGATGGAGGAAGAGCACGATCGCGCCGGTGACGAACACGATGACGGCCAGGGAGAAGAGCAAGCCCTTGTCGCCCTGGACTTCAATGCCAAGCAGAGTCAAGTGGCTGATGATTGCGCCGGCCATTACGCCGATTGCGATCAAGGCACCGGCCCAAACGAACTGCGGGGTGAGAAGAAGAACGGCGGCGAAGAGCTCCACAACGCCCGACCCGATGCGCCCCCATGGCTCCGCGCCCACTTTCGTGAAGATGTAAACAGATTCTGGTGCGGCCGAGAATTTGAAAAACAGTGTCTGGAGGAGAATGATGGCGGCTGTGATCCGACAAGTCCAGCTCGCGATCAAAATGGGGGTGCTCATCGTCGTTGCCCGGTAGGTCATGGTCGGTGCGTTCATTAGGATTCCTGAGAGTAAAAGCGTTACTGCGCGTAAGATTCGCGAAGAAGCGACAAGTTACAAGCAAGGACCTGCGGAGTGCTTAGGATTGCAGACGTTCGAAAATGTCACTTTTGGCCGGGTCGTGTATCTGAACTCGATTTTGCGAACTTGTGTCGCACGGCTCTGCTTTATCGCGTGTGGACGAGGGTCGCCGGGTCGATCTTGAGCGATCGTGTCTCTCCGGTCTGAAGCAATTCTCCATGCACGGTGAGGGGTTCGGCGACGAACGGCAGGATCGCGGCCCGCGCGACGGCCTTTCCTTCAGCGTCGACCATGAGAAATTGGCTGCGCCCGTCCGAAGCAACGAAGATTGGGGGGATGCCCCCACTGATGCAGCGAACCGCGCAATCGCGATGGACCTTGCCGCTGCCGGGATTCATGACACCCACATAGCATTTGCTGTCCACGATTTCTCCCGACAAGACGACGGGACCCAGATCGCGTACTGGTGCTTGGGGCGCGGCGGCCGTGTCTGCGACTGCGATGGATGAAGGCACGACTTCGATTAGCGTCTGGTTCTCGCGGTAGATGAGCTGGCCTTGAAGTCGAACCGGCTTGCCTTCGAAACCGCGGACCAAGTTCTCAGCCCCGTGTTTCCCGGGAGCAACCAATAAATAGCTGGAGTATCCGTAATTTTGGCCCGCATTGCCCGGTCTTGCCACAAGTAGAGCAGGATAGGGGGACCCAATCAGGGTTCCTGTAAAACTGCGAACCGTACCAAATTCAAATGCTGAGCTTGGGAAAGGCGCTTGTCCTCGTAGCAAGACAAGCGGAACCGCGACTGCCAGGACCCCGAACCCGCTTACGACTCGTCGCAAAAAGCGGGCCAAACTGTACGGAGCTCTCAGCTCGTATCCAATATAGAAATCGTTCATCGGCATTGCTCCTGGAGGGAGCCGATGTGTGCGGGCTCGACATAGGTTCCAGGCGGGTTCGGTTGCGGATGGACGAATACGTGGCCTTCGATCAGCTGCACGGAGTATGTCGCGATTTTTTCTGTAAACGGAGGTGGGGCTGTGCCGGAGTCGGGCTGGTATTGGTACCCGTGCCACGGACATGTAATGCATCCGGCAATGATCCGGCCTTCGCCGAGCGGGCCGTTCTGGTGCTGACAAACATTCGATACTGCGGAAACCTTATCGCCATAGCGGAACACGGCAACGCGCTCTCCGCCGAGAGACACCACTTTGGCGCGTGTGTTCGGAATGGAGTCAACCGCGCAAATTTCGACGAAGCCCTGGGCTGTGGCTTCAAATTTCTGCTGATCAATTTGCTTCTCTCGAAACGCAGCGGCCAAGTGAAGCGAAACCATGGTAATTACTCCGGCGGATAGCACTCCGGCGAGCAAAAGGTTTGGTTCTGACTGCAATGCACCCAGTGTCACGTGGGCGACCAGAAGTGTGTACGCGACATAAACAAGCATGTGCAGACGCTTCCAGACTTGCGCGGAGAGGTTGCGAAGCCAGAAGTCGTGGCTCGTCGCGGCCATCAAGAACAAGATGATTAGCGCAAAAAATCCAAGTGCCTGGAAGGGGAAGTTGGCAACCGAGCCGTAACGTTGATTGCTGACAAAGAGGCTAGTGACCGGATTGATGTTCCCGAGCGCGTGAAACTGAAATAGAGCGAAACCTCCGTGTCCCAGTCCTAGTAGGAACGTTGTGACTCCAAGGTGCCGACGGTTGTAGAGCAAGGGCAGAAATCGGCGGTCGAGCCGTGCTAGTGGACCAATACAAAGGACGATGTGCAGCAGCAGAAAAGCAGCAGTTCCAAGCCCGCGAATCAGCAATGTCTCGGCGGTCGCATTGGGATTCCTTAGCACTCCGAGCCCGACAAATGCGGCCAGATAGAGAACGATCCCCGACAGAAGCACGACGTCGTAAAGCTTCTTCTGCCGGTTCCAGCCGATAGCGACGTACTGAACGCTCATGGGAGCCTCTCCACACGCGCGGTATCCACAACGACGTTCCTCGCGAGGCTGAATAGCACAAGAAATCCGCCACGACCATTCCCAGAGGGAAACTCGAACGCACGGCCCGGGATAAAGGGCCCAACCAACTGGGCATCCGGTGGTAAAGAGCCATCTTTCAGTGCAACCGAAGTCCAGTACACAAGCAGATCGGGCGCGTCCACCGGGTTGAACGGAACTAAGACCAAATACCGCCGCTGCGGTTGTATCGAGTCGCCATAGAATCGCGTTTGGATTCGGTGACGTTGCCACATGTCGTCTGATTGCTTAACCAGATAAGTAGAAGCCGGAACCTGTGACGCGAGAGGTGATGAAGATGTTGCGTTGCTGCGGCGAGCTGACACGCCCGCGACGACAATACAGGGCAAGACCAATGCCAGAGCTATGAATACTCGACGATGCACGGTCCTGAGAGGCTGAATCATTGGACACCCTGTTGTCGAAAACCTGTCTTGATACCGCCGCTGGATCGTGCCCGTGCCCACCGAAGTAGCAGCATTGGCCAGAATGCGGCTGCTCCCGGCAAGATCAGAAGTCGGAAACCGATGCCGGAACCTCGCGCTGCGGGGTCAAGAAGCTGGATGCCCGCCGAGACGAAGGGAACGGCGAACACAAGGCCGAGGGCCGTATAGGCTCCCAGTGCAACCACAAACGTGTTTGCGAGTGTTTCAAACATTGGAGCCGTAGATAGGAATGGCCGCGCCGTTCACTTCTTTGCCGGCATCACTGGCGAGCCAAACCATGAGCTGTGCGATCGCGGTCGGCGGGACCCATTTCGAGAAGTCTGCGTCGGGCATCGACTTTCGGTTTGCAGCCGTGTCAATGGTTCCGGGCAGGAGTACGTTCGCGGAGATGCCAGCTTCCTTGTTCTCCGCAGCCACGGTTTTGACCAGAGAGACCATGGCGGCCTTGGAAGCGGCATAGGCGCCGACGCTGGTTCCCGGCTCAACTGCAGCGCGACTTCCGACCGCGATGATTCTGCCGCCGGTCTTCCTCATTAATGGCAGTACTGCGCGCAACAGGTAAAACGTGGAATTGAGATTGAGGTCGAGCATGCTTTGGAAAGTAGCGTCGTCCGTTTCGGCCACCGTCTGCCCACCCGCGAATCCCCCTACCGTGTGCGCCAGAACGTCAAGCCTGCCGAAACGGGATTCGACCTGATCTAGAAGCGCCTTGGCACCGCTCCCCGTCGAGATCTCGGCAGCCACTGCCGTGAAATTGGGATTAGGAAAAGCCGACTGCTGAATCTTTCGAGAAGTGCCCACCACGCTGGCGCCAGCTTCCAGAAAGGCCTGTGTCACGTGCGCACCGAGCCCGCCACTTGCGCCTGTTACGAGTACGATTTTGCCTTTCATTCGAGACTCCTGTGGTTCAGGCCTTCCCGGTCGATTGAGATGCTGCGCGACTCTGATTCGCGTGACCGTTCGATGCCGCAACCTTCAAAAGGTTACGGGAAGTTGGGCCGTTCTAGCGAGGCGTGACCTGGGGTCCCAGCCCGGGCCCATTCGGCCACTGATTGTTGAATCGAAGACTGGCTGGCATAATCCAATATCTAACGTGCGGGGTGTTTGGTAGTAGGGGAATGCCTTCGTAGCATAGGGGAGCACATGAAAATTGCCAACGATGTAACTGAGCTTATCGGGCGAACGCCGCTCGTGCGACTGAATCATGTCACTCAGGGTTGCGTAGCCGAGGTCGCGGCAAAGCTGGAAAGCCAAAATCCGGCCGCCAGCGTGAAGGATCGAATAGGTGTGAGCATGATTGCCGATGCGGAACGCGCAGGCAAGATTGTGCCTGGCAAAACGGTTTTGATCGAGCCCACCAGTGGGAATACAGGGATCGCCTTGGCTTTTGTAGCGGCCGTTAAGGGCTACAAACTGATCCTCGTTATGCCCGAGACGATGAGCATGGAGCGACGGATTCTGTTGCTCGCTTACGGGGCACAGATCGTTCTCACGCCCGGTCCCCGAGGCATGAAGGGCGCGATCCTGAAGGCCGAGGAGTTGCTCGCCTCGACGCCGAACGCGTATATGCTGCAGCAATTCGACAATCCTGCCAATCCCAAGATCCACTTCGAGACCACCGGTCCCGAGATCTGGGAGGACACCGATGGGCGCATTGATTTTCTGGTCTCCGGCGTTGGTACGGGCGGGACAATCACGGGTATCAGCGAGTTTATTAGGCCGAAGAAACCGTCATTCAAGGCAATCGCGGTGGAACCGACGGATAGTGCGGTGCTCTCGGGCGGCAAGCCGGGGCCTCATAAGATTCAGGGGATCGGAGGGGGATTCATTCCCAGCATTCTGCGGCGCGACTACATCGACGAAGTCATCACGGTCACCAACGATGAAGCCATAAACATGGCCCGCCGGTTGCCGTTAGAAGAAGGACTGCTGGTTGGGATCTCGTCGGGTGCCGCAGTGGAAGCCGCGTTGCGGGTGGCACGGCGACAGGAAAATGCAGGGAAATTGATTGTCGTGATTCTGCCGTCATTCGGCGAACGGTACCTGAGTAGTATCCTTTTTGAAGGGTTCCGGAATCAGGCGATGCAGTTGCCGACTGCGGTTCTCCCGGGATAGGGAATGCCCCACCTGCTAGCTCACATCCGCGAAGACGTTGCCACCGTGTTCGAACGCGACCCAGCAGCTCGCTCGCGACTGGAAATATTCCTTTGCTATGCCGGCCTGCACGCAGTCTGGTTCCAGCGCATCACCCATTGGCTCTGGAACCACAGATTCTTTCTGGCAGCGCGTTGGCTTTCGCAGGTTGCGCGGTTGCTTACGGGAATTGAGATTCATCCCGCCGCTCTGATCGGCCGCCGAGTCTTTATTGATCACGGCATGGGGGTCGTGATTGGAGAGACCGCGATTGTGGGCGATGACGTCACGCTGTTCCAGGGCGTCACGCTGGGCGGAACCGGCAAAGAACACGGGAAACGCCATCCAACCCTGTTGGAGGGTGTTGTTGTGGGCGGCGGCGCAAAGATATTGGGCAATATCACCGTCGGCCGAAACTGCAGGATTGGTGCGGGTTCCGTGGTTCTTCGCAGCGTCCCCGATGATTCAACGGTCGTCGGCGTGCCCGGACACATCGTGCTCCGCGAGGGCAAACGCGTCGTCATTACCGATCCCAAACAGATCAACGATCCGCTATCGGAGGCGCTCTCCGCCGTAGCGGCGGAAGTGGGCAAGTTGCGCGATCGCGTACAGCAGTTGGAAGGCTCAGAGTCGCAGCACGAACCCATGGCGCCTTCTTTGCAGCGGTTCATGGAGGACCCGGATTATCAGATCTAACGCGTGCGCGTTTGTAACTTCGTGCATGTAGAATGGAAACATGTCGGCGCCAGCGAATTCCAATTTCAAGAAACGAACGCCACCTCCGGATGAGACCTTCGAGGAAGCGGCTTATCTGAAGTCGTTGGGCGAAAAGCAGAAGATTGTCAGTTTGAAGCTGGCGGATGGCGAAGTTGTCCGGGGTTGGATCGAGTATTACGACAAGAATATGGTTCGCGTAACGCGCGAGGATGGCCCGAACCTCTTCATTTTTAAGCACGAGATTGTGTATATCGCTGACGACCCGCGGAAGAAATAGATTAAAAGTCTCAGACGGCCTCCCAAAGCATGAATTCCAACCATCCCGCTGAATTGCTTTCCACAATGCAGGCCATAGCCCGTGAGGCTGGCACGCTACTCATGGAGCACTTTCGACGCCGGGTTAAGATTGAATACAAAGGTGACGCGGATCTGGTGACGATCGCGGACCGGCAGTCCGAAGCCTTGATCCTCAGCCATATTCGCAGCCACTTTCCAACTCACGACGTGATGGGCGAAGAGGGCACGCGGATCGAAACCGGAAGCGACTATAAGTGGTATGTGGATCCCCTCGACGGGACAACGAACTTTGCCCATGGCTACCCGGTGTTTTGTGTTTCGTTGGCCGTCGAATTTCGGGGACAACGCATTGCAGGTGTTGTGTATGATCCAACCCGCGATGAATTGTTTGCCGCAGAGAAGTTGAAAGGGGCTCAACTCAACGGTGAGCCTATGCACGTCTCTTCGACAGCGAAGCTCGCGGACAGCCTGATCGCCACCGGTTTCCCCAGTCACAAGCGGCACAAGAATCCGAACATTCACTTCTACCACCAGATCACACTGCGCTCCCACGGAGTACGGCGGGCCGGTTCGGCTGCTCTTGACCTTTGCAATGTCGCTGCCGGTCGTTACGACGGATTCTGGGAGTTCAACCTCAACCCCTGGGACACGGCGGCAGGGGTGCTCATTGTGGAAGAGGCAAGGGGTAGAGTCACGGATTTTTCGGGTGGTCCATTTCAGATCGCGAGTCGTGAAACTTTGGCCTCCAACGGGCAGATCCACGATGCGTTGCTAAATGAATTCCAGGCAATTTTCGCCGGACGGGGTCTGGAAGAACTCCCAAGCGCAGCGGCTTACGCCAGGGAACAAAAATCGTAAGTTGCCCACACGACACTCATTTGTTTGAGAAATAGCACAATCGGGACCTGTGTCGATGTACACTGCTTGCTACGTTTTCAGCTATAGAAGTTTCATCACCACTCAAATGCGCGAGGAGTAGCCGCCGTTCTGGCGACGCTGATTTCTTTCCCCGCGAGGAAGCACGCACTAAAGCGTTTTGCGGAATCGCGAAAGGAAATCGTGAAAATTCTCCTCTATAACCCCGACAACGGTGTAACTCGCAATTTCATGCCGCACCTCTGGATGTTCCTGCTTCAGGCGCTGACCCCATCTGGCCATGAGGTGTTGTTGATGGATGGCAATGCGCAGCCGATTGACGAGGCAGGAATCGCGAAATACGTGCGCGATAACAAGATCGACTTGGTTGGCATCGGAGCCATGACGCGCATGATCGCCAAGGCTTATCGCATGGCAGACGCGGTCCGATCCACAGGTGTCAAGGTTGTCATGGGTGGTCCCCACGTTACGGAGATGGCCGATGAAGCCTTAGGGCGAGATGGTGGGCCTCGTCATGCTGATGCCGTTGCATTGGGAGAGGCGGACGCGACATGGCCGGTGATCGTAGCGGATGCCGAGCGTGGCCAACTGAAAGACGTGTACGAACCGGTGGACGCCTTCGGGCAGGAGAGCAAGCCGTCGCTTAAGGAATATCCTGCAATTCCGTGGCAGACAATTGACCTCGATCAGTTCAATCTGGTGCCGAAAGCGGCACGGAAGACACTCGGAAAGATCGGCGAAGGCTGGGGAACGTTTCGGATTGTGCCAGTGGAATCCGGGCGTGGATGTCCTTATGGGTGCGAATTCTGTACGGTGACGGGATTCTTCGGCGACTCGATTCGGTTTCGCACAAATGAAAGCGTTGTAAACGAACTGCTTGCTTTGAAGGCTCGCGCTCGCAGTGAGAAGGGCCAGATGGCCGTCTTCTTTATAGACGACAACTTCGCCATCAACGTAAAGCGCACGAAGTCGTTGCTGCGAGACATTATCGCCGCCGGTGCTCAGGTGCATTGGGTGGCGCAGATCAGCGCCAATTTGTTGCGCGACGAAGAACTGGTGGACTTGATTGCGGCTTCGGGAGGGAAGTGGATCTTCATCGGCATGGAGTCGATCGATCCGGCCAATCTGAAGGACGTCAACAAGGGCTTCAATAAGCCCGGCGAGTATGCGGCCGTGCTGGAACGCCTGGCGGCGCGCAACGTCTACGCCATCACGTCGTTTATTTTTGGCATGGATAACGACACCGTCGGAGCTGCCGAACGAACGCTGGAGCAGGTTCGGACCTGGCCACCGGGACTGCCCATCTTTGGCCTGCTGACCCCATTGCCCGCTACACCGCTCTACAAGAGACTGGAAAAGGCCGGGCGCCTTACGCGTCCCAAACACTGGCAGGAGTTCATTCCGTTTGCCATGGCGCACACGCCTCTGAAGATGACCATCGAAGAAGCGCATGCCGAGGTCAACTATGGCTGGGAAGAGGCATATAGCGCGAAGGCGCTCGCAGCCGCGGTCGATTCGTTGAGCGATCAACCGCTGGGGTATCGCATCAATATCTTTATCGCGCGGATGTGTTTCCGAGGCATTTATTTCCCGATGATGGGAAAAATGTCTTGGGTGAAGGTGATTGCGCAAAATCGGCGAACGATCCTCAAGCTGGTCAGGGACGGATTCAAAGCCAACGCCTGGCGGGGTGCGCCGGCGCGGATTCCGGTTGCGATTGCGCAGCCGATTCAGCCGATCGATACAGGCGAAGCGGCGGCGCAGGTAGCGGAGGGCTAAGCGGAGCTAGACGGACAATGCCAGCCGTCGATTGAAAGTCCATTGGGCTCCTTTCGACCTTCGAAAGCTGCCGTCGAGTGGTTGCTGCCTGTACCGATAGCTGTGTTCTTGCTAGAATTACGGGTTCAAACATGCTCTGTACGGCAGAGGAGCCCTAAACAGTTATGGCATACGTGATCGCTGAGCCCTGCATTGGAACCAAAGACACCGCGTGCGTGGACGCTTGTCCCGTCGATTGCATCCACCCCAAGAAGGACTCGGACAAATACGCCGCCGAAGAAATGCTGTACATCGACCCGGTTGAATGTATTGACTGCGGCGCCTGCGTGCCCGTCTGCCCTGTGTCTGCGATTTTTGCGCTCGACGATCTTCCGGAAAAGTGGAACGCGTTCACCGAGCGCAACGCGAAGTATTTTGGGAGATAGCTGTCAGCCATCAGCCCTCAGGTAAACCGATTCTTTTAAGTCCCGAGGCGTAGCCCAATCAGGCTGCGTCTTTGTTGTTTGTCGAAACAGGCGAATCGCGTTCTCTCGTTATTAGGGAGGTTCGTTCCCGCACGCTTTTCCTGAAGGCTGACGGCTGAAGGCTGACGGCTACTCATTCCTTCCATTACAATCATCGTTTAGCTTTGTAGCCCTCCATGGCGCTGAAGGAGTCGGAAGCGATCGTTTTGCGCACGTATCCACTGCGCGAGTCCGACTTGCTGGTCACGCTGTTTACGCGACTGGAAGGTAAAGTAAAGGGTGTAGCCCGCGCGGCGAAGAAGTCGAAACGCCGCTTTGGAGGCGCGCTGGAGCCGCTCACGTATGTGCGGGCGTTTTACGACGACCGCGAGCGGCAAGAGTTGGCCCGGCTTGATTCCTGCGAAGTAATCGAGTCACCGATGACGGGCGAAGTGACCTATGCGCGAGCTACGGCATTGGCGCATATCGCGGAGTTGCTCGATCAGTTGATGCCGGATCGCGAGGCTAGCGACGCGGTCTTTCGGTTGAGTCTGGCAGTTGTTCAGGAGTTGCGGGGTTCGGCGCTCTGGATGCCGGTCACGTACTTCGAGCTGTGGATGACGCGACTCATGGGTTTTTTGCCGGAGCTGTCCGAGTGCATCGTTTGTGGCCGTGCGCTCGATGGGGAACGAGCTTTCTGGCATGCACTCGCGGATGGGTTGACGTGCTCGGGCGACAAGCGGTTGGCGTCGTCGGAGCTTTCGCCAGAGGCGCGAAAGATTGCGGCCCAGATGCTGAAGTCGCGTGTTTCAGAATTCTCCGGCCTTGATTGGCCGAAAGTTTTGGGATCGGATTTGCGGAAGTTTTTGATCCAGATTCTCGAGCGGCACATTGAGAAGAAGTTGGTGACGGCGGGAATGCTGGAGAAGATCTAGCTTCGAGTTGCGAGCCGCGAGCAAGCACTTCGATTGACTAGGTTGCTTGCTCGCGGCCCATAGCCCGAGACTCACGACGTTCAAGACGATTCATGAGTATTTCGAAATCCAATTCGCTAACCTTTCAGGAGCTCATTCTTAAGCTCCAGGCTTTTTATGCGGCGCGCGCGGCCGTCATTCAGCAGCCCTACGATGTGGAAGTTGGCGCGGGAACGATGGCGCCTGAGACTTTCCTGCGCGTTCTTGGCCCGAATCCCTACAAGGTCGCGTACGTCCAGCCATCGCGCCGTCCGGCGGATGGTCGCTACGGTGAAAATCCGAACCGCTTGTTTAAGCACATGCAGTTGCAGGTAATTCTTAAACCTCCGCCTGAGAATGTGCAGGAACTGTATCTAGAGTCGCTTGCGGCCATCGGAATTGATCTGCGGCAGCACGACAT
>Ga0302323_100002009_pt1 | contig 16532 bp, 15 predicted proteins | sample Fen_T0_3_FD_201950 | JGI IMG/M metagenome (GOLD analysis project Ga0302323, IMG submission 201950) | Peat permafrost microbial communities from Stordalen Mire near Abisko, Sweden - Fen_T0_3 | ecosystem: Environmental > Terrestrial > Soil > Wetlands > Permafrost | place: Sweden: Abisko... | reverse complement strand
GACCAAGCCCTGATTGCCGAGGGCTCTCCGCTCGACAATCCGGCGGCGTTCGCACAACGGCTGACCACGCTCCTCACCAGCGCGTCAGCCGCACCCGGCTGAGCACCTAAACCGGTTCCGGGTGAGGTCGAAGGCGCCCCACCCCGGAACCAGTATTTCCATGCCCCCGTCGGCTCACTCGTGCGCCAAACAGCGAGCACTACCGTAGAGTTGCCGGTGAAGCCGACCCCGGTGGGACACGTGAGGATCCAGCGGTTGGCGAGCGTGTCGTAGGCTGCGCGTGGTTCGGACCCACGGCGCCCATCGTGTCGAGCGGCGTTCTTGACGTGCGGTAGGCTTCGAAGCTGGTCGCCGGTGACGGTGACGGTGACGGCGCGGCGACAGACGACGAGCCGGCCGCGATTCGCTGAACGTCCAGGGCGGGCGCTGTGCACCAAGCGTTCCCCAACTGCTCGAAGCCGCGCGCGACGAGGGTCCGTGTGTATCGCGCCGATTCCGATCTTCCGCGTCGTCCCCGATGCAACGAGTGCGTCGTCGCGATGCATGCGTTGCGCCCGCATCTTGCCGGCGCGGGTCCACGAACCGTAGAGCCGGTCGCGAAGTGCGAAGCCAGCTGAGGAGATGTGCTGGGCGGCGGCAAGGGCCCCTCGAGTTCGGCTCCGGCGCCGGAACCCGGCCCGGCGTCGGCAGTCGGGCGCGGGCCCGCGAAGCGCTCGGGTGAGACAATCGCACCTGAGCGGAGATCGGCTTCGCCCGCGCTTACAGCTTCACGGCAACGTGATCTCACTATTCCGCGTGGGTGATTTAGTAGATCTCACCAATTGCGGCTTCGCAAACCCGCAAACATTCGCTCTCGGCTCCAGTAAAAACGCCTAGATCGTGCGCTGATGTGTGAAACGAACACACCGCCGACGGTCAAGCGAATTGCTCCAGACGACACCTCTTCGCGACGCAGCCGACATGCTCGTGGAGGCAAGATTCGACAATGGTGAGCGCTCTGGCATAGTCAGCGCGCACCGCGAGGTGCACGAACAAATGGCAAGAAAAGTAAAAGGTATGGTTCAGCTGGCGGGAGTCACGTACCGCATCATACGCGTCGCAACCGGCGCGTATTCCGTAGTTCGCATCAGCGATGACGTGGACGTCGGTAGTTTTCGTGTTGCGCCCCCGCTCGGCATCGAAGCGCGCGGCGTCGAGCCGGAGCTGCTGCGCGAGGTCGCGCGGCTCGCGATCCACACTGCGAAGACGACTTACGCGGGGTTCGCTCGACCCAACTTATCTGGACTAGAGGTCGCGAGCGCAAACGCTGCGCGGCGCTCCCCGAGTAGCCTGCCACCGGCGATTCCGCCCGCGACCTAACCAACCAAGAGCGGAGCACCTCCGTCGCCGCGTTGCAGCGGCGTTTGCCGCAGGGATTTGCCGAGATTTGACTGGCCGTCCCGCCCACACAAAACTCCGCTTACGTGCGCGCTCCGACCAGTCAGTCTAGAAGCCTCGATCAGCCGGAGCTAACGCGCGGCGTCGCGGAGCTGAGGCAGCGTCTGGCTACGGGCAGCGTATTGGCGTTGACCGGAGCGGGGGTCAGTACTGATTCGGGCATCCCGGACTATCGCGACGAACGCGGCGCCTGGAAGGTGCGGGAGCCGATTCAGTATCGCGACTTCGTGGCCTCGGAAGCCGTGCGTCGCAGGTATTGGGCACGCAGCATGCTCGGCTTCCCGCTGATGTCGAGCGCTGCGCCCAACGGCGCGCACCATGCGCTCGTGCATCTCGAAACGCGCGGCGCGCTGAGCTTGTTGGTCACACAAAACGTGGATGGCTTGCATCGCCGCGCGGGCAGCGAAAACGTCGTCGATTTGCACGGCCGCCTCGACCAGGTTCGGTGTTTGGGTTGTGGAGCCCTCACCGAACGCGCGACCCTTCAGACCGAGCTGGTTGCGCGAAACCCGGCGTTTTCTCGCGAGAACGTGGTGGTCAAACCAGACGGCGACGCCGAGCTCACGGACGTCGACTACCGACGTTTCGAAATTCCCGAGTGCCGCGCCTGCGGCGGCATACTCAAGCCGCACGTGGTGTTTTTTGGCGAGAACGTGCCGCCGGAGCGCGTGACGCGCGCAATGATTGCGCTCGAGCACGCTCGGTTGCTGCTGATCGTCGGCACTTCGTTGATGGTTTACTCGGGCTTCCGCTTTGCCCGCGCGGCAGCGCGTCTCGGCGTGCCAATCGCAATCGTTAACCGCGGAGTCACCCGCGCCGACGAATTGTCGGCCCTGAAGCTGGAAGGCAACGTCGGCGCAATCCTGAGCGCAGCGTCGCGCTGAGCGCGCCGGACATCACGGCGCATTTTCGAGACGACCCTTCCACCCACCCTCGAGACCTCGCGGGGCATTTCCCGTTGCGAGTCAGCCGAATCAGCGACCAGATCGGCTTCAGTAGCGGCTCGTGGCCGTCGCGCCGAGTCCCTCGGCCGCTTCGGAGTGTTGGCCGAGCAAGCGCTGGATGTGGTCCACGATGTAGCCGGCGTCACGGCCAACACCGGAGAAGCGGCCCGAACCCCACGTGTGCAGCCAGGGCAATCCGATGAAATACAGGCCTTTGGTCTCGGTCACGCCGCGCTCATGTACCGGGAAGCCGCGCTGGTCGAGGACAGGTGGCTTCACCCAGCGGAAATCCGAAGCAAAACCAGCGCAAAACACGATCGCACTCACGCCGTTGGCGGTCAAATCCAACGTTTCTGGTTCGGTCTCTGGCTCCCAGGGTGGCGTGTAGTCCGGTTCGAGAGGCGCCGCGATGTTTTGCTTTTCGATGAAAGCATCGATGGTTCGGTTGATGCTTCGATACACCGCATCGGCCCCATCCAGATTTTGCTTCAGCTCGGGCTTGAAACTAGCCACGCCGGCTTCCACCGTCGCAAGCGGTCCGTAGAGTTCCATCCCCTCCAAAGCCAGCTTGCGCAAGTCGATGTCGCGCCCACCATCCCTGCCCGTCACGTAGTGATTGGTCTTGTCTCGCACTTGCTCGCGGTTCGGGTGTTGCTCGATCGAAATGTCGTAGTAGCCGAGATCATCCAGCCACTCGACCACGTCTCGCCCGCGGTAGCGCCTGGCGCAGCGTGGCGCGGCTCCCACCGCTAGGTGCACTTTCCGTCCCGCCAAGTGCAAATCCTCGGCAATTTGCGCGCCCGATTGGCCCGTGCCGACCACGAGCACGGCGCCGTCCGGCAGAGACGCAGGATTCTTGTAGCTCGAAGAGTGCAGCGTGACGATCTGCCGGGGGATCTCAGCGGCATACGTGGGTAGGAAGGCCTTGTGGTAGCACCCGGTCGCGACCACCACGTGTTCAGCAGTGAACACGCCCTGGGATGTTCGGAGTTCGAAGCGCGCCCGCGTGGCGCCGGCGGTCTCACTCAGCGATTCGACCATCACGCCCTCACGCACCGGCAAGTCGAAAGCCTTCTTGTAACCATCCACATAGGCCACGATCTCGTCTTTGAGCATGAAGCCTTGCGGATCGGAACCGGCGTAAGGGTAGCCAGGCAGCTTGCATTGCCAATTCGGCGTGACCAGACAGAACGTGTCCCAGCGCTCCTCACGCCACGAGTGGGCAACCTTTCTGCCCTCGAGCACCAAGTGATCGACGCCGAGTTGCTTCAAGTAATAACTCACCGAGAGCCCGGCTTGGCCGCCACCGACCACGATCACCGGATGATGCTCGGGTCGCGACGCACCAGCTCGTGCGTCACGCGGGCCGTGCTTCTGGAACTCCAGCACGAGCACGGGTCGCGCACGCTGTTCGTTCGACAACGCGGAGGCCAATTCTTCGATCGCGGAGAGCTGGTCCAGAGCAGAGCTACAACTGAACCCATAACGCTCACGCACGCGCTCGGACGCGATATTTAGCGCCTTTCGTGTGCGCTCGACGAAGTCGGGAACGGCATAGCTCTGGCCCTCGCTCAAATAGTCTTCGATCACGTAGGAAGGGGAATAACAATCGACGGTTGCGCCGTTCGGCCAGCGCACGCGAAAATGCATCTCGGGCATGGGGAGACTCCACTATTTGTGTTTTTTGGAAAGCTCAATGCTGCTGTTGCCCGAGAACGGGTCCGCCCCGCCTCGGCAGAGACTCGTAGCGAGCGAGGTGCCGCTCGGCGACGAGGTCCCACGAATAACGCTGCACGCGCTCGAAGCCGTGGTCCGCCGAGCGCTGGCGCGCACGCGGATCGGCGAGCAACGCGAGCAGACCCCTCTCGATCTGTGTCGCAGAGTGGGGGTCGACGAAGGTCGCGCAACGCTCATCCAAATATTCGTCGAATGGCGCGCCCTGCGGCACGACCACCGCGCACTTGGCGGCAAGTGCTTCGAGCACGCACAAGCCAAATCCCTCCTGTAGCGAAGGGCAAAGCAGCACGTCGCTCAGCTGATAGAGGGCCGTCAATTCGGCTTCCGAGACGGTCCCGAGCACGCTGACCCGCGCGCGAAATTCGGCGGGAAGCTCTGCGAGCTGCCGCGCAAACTCGGCGCGATACCCCCCGTGCTCCCAGATGCTCGCGCCGCCCGCGATCACCCAGCGCAGGCGCGGTTCGGTGGCGAACGCCGAAGCCACCGCATGCAGCGAAACGAGGCTATTTTTGCGGGCTTCCACGCCCCCCACGCTGAGGATCACTGGCTCACCCGCGGCTACGCCGAGCCGTTCGAGCAAGCGTTGCCGTTCGGACGAAGAGCGGACGGCGAAGCGTTGCAGGTCGACGCCGTTCGAAATCACGGGCGCCTCGCGACCGAACGCCGCCCGCACGTCACGGCTCGTGACTTGACTGACACTCAGCACCAGGTCGGCAGATGCGACGGACCGCGCTTGGCAGTCCATCAAATACGAGCTTTCGAAGTGGTCGACATGATGTACGGTGCGGACCAGCGCCGCGCCGCCGAGCTCCGCCTTGGCGCAAACCAGCGCATTGGCCGCCAAGCAGTCCTCGGCGTGGCAAACGTCGTGCTGCACGCCGATGGCGCGAATCCCGGCTCGGAATTCGCGGATTCGTTGCTGAATCAAGGCGTCCATGTCGCTTGGAGCGGGCTCGGCCGAGATCAGGCGGAGCGCACAGCTCAGGGGCCGGAAGAAACCATCACCGGCTTTGCTCAAGGCGTACAAGGTGACCTGTGCGCCCCGTCTCTCCAGAGCTTCGGCGAGACACGCGGCATGAACCACGCTGCCGCGTGGCTTGGTCGAGTAGGTAAAGATTCCGATCGAGAGCATGGCCTTGGTCGATTACTCGATGGCGGCTGGTGCGGGCAGGGAGGCGCCAAAACCCGTCAACGGCTCGCGCAAGTCCCAGTAGTTCGTGCGCTCGCTGCCGTAGACGAGCTCCAGCCGTGGCTCGCTGCTCACTTCGCCCACGCGGGAGCACGCCACGCCCGCCGCCTCGAAGCGCGCGCAGACCGCCTCCACCGCGCTGGGCTCGACGCTCAACACGAAGCCAAAACTGGGAAATGCGTTGAGCCAGCGGAACGCCTCGACATCTAGAGGCGCCGGCAAACGGGCTAAATCCAAGCGAGCGCCGACCCCGGAAGTCTCCAGCATCATCAGCAATGAGCCGCACACACCGGCCATGCTGATGTCCTTCCCTGCGCTCACCAACCCTGCTTCGGCGAGCTCGGGCAAGATCTCCAATTGCGCGCGAAGCCGACCGGGTGACGCCGTGCTGGCCGCATTGAAGTTGCCTCCGAGTCCGCGAAACGTGCCCCGCAGGTCGACCGCCACGAGCAAGCTGTGACCTGCTCGCGCCGCGTGTCCCGAAATCAACCGCTTGGCTTTGCCCAGCACCGAAACCGCGAGAAATGACGCGCCAGCTACGCGCGAGGTGTGCCCGCCCACGATCGGCACGCCAAAAACCTCGCTCGCGGAGGCCATACCTTCGAGGACGCGCTCGTTTTCGCCAGAACCCATGAACAATACGTCGGTGATTGCCCAGGGGCGCCCGCCCATCGCGGCGATGTCATTCAAGTTCACCATCACCGAGCAGAAGCCGCAGAACCACGGGTCGGCGGCCAAGAATTCGCTGCGCATGCCTTCGGCGGCGAACAGCACGAAGCCCTCGCCGTCGGGCAAGGCGGCGGTGTCATCGCCATTTAGGATGGGCGTGGGACTCGGAAACCAGCTACTTCGCGAGGCGCGGCCAAAGGCCCGCGCGGCGAGCTGGATGTCACGCTTCAGGTCGAGCTCTGCTCGACCCCTGAGCTCTCGGGTCAGTGCGGCCAGGCTGCCAGGTTCGATGATCATGACGCCCGCGCTCGCCAAGAGCTAGACAGCTGCGCCGGATAGCGCGAAAGGTCGGCTTGCATCAAGTAGTGCGGCCGCCCGAGCAGCTCCAGCGCGTCCAAACGACGGAAATGGTGGTGCTCGAAATAACGAGCGTTGGCCGCCTGTACCGTCGCAAGGAAGCGAGTGCAGCCCCAAGCGTGGGCGCTGGAAACGGCCTCCGTGATCAGCGCGGTTCCGACGGCACCCGTGCGCCGGTATGCGCGCGCAACACCTAGGCGACCACCAAACCAGGTCGCCTCGTCTTCTCGGTAAATGCGCACCACGCCCACGACGCCATCCGGCATACCGGCGATCTCGCCTTGGGCGACGATGGCGCTGGCGTGGTCATCCAACGCATCGCGGTCAGATTCCGCGAACAGGCCTTGTTCGCGTACGAAGATCTCGCGGCGCAGCTCGAAGTAAGCCGATAGTTGCCAAGGCTCACGGGCAATTTCGGCGGTGACGCGCTGGGCGGTCTGTCCTCGCACGGGTTTGCCCCAAGGGTGGATAACGTCAAGCATGCGCGGCCTCGCGCGCCTTCAGAGAGGAGCAGGCACCACAACGCCCGCAGCCGGCCTTGATTTGGCTGCTATTGAGCTCCGCCCCGGCCAACATGGAGGCCACGTCCGAAAGCAACGACGCCATGAACCCAGGCTCCGGAGTCGGATGGTGCGCGAGCGGGGTCCCCGCAATCGGGACGAATGGCACGACGAACGGATAGACACCGAGCGCGATCATCTTCCCGCACATGTCGACAATCGCCTCGCGGCTGTCACCCAAACCGGCGAGCACATAGCTCGATACTTGACCGCGTCCGAACACCGCGACCGCCGCGGCGAAGGCCTCCAGGTAGACCGATACCTTCACCTCGGCCTTGCCTGGAATGATGCGTTGCCGGACTTCCTCGGTCACCGCTTCGAGGTGGAGCCCGAGGCTATCGACCCCCGCTTCCGATAGGCGCGAGAACCAGGCGAAGTCCGCGGGCGGTTCGCACTGCGCCTGAATCGGCAGATCGACGACGGCGCGCACCGCGCGCGCGGCATCAGAAAGCACCCGAGCACCGCGATCGTCCGTGTGTGGCGTGCCCGTGGTCATCACCATGTGGCGCACGCCGTCGAGTTCCACCGCCGCATGCGCGACCTCCGCGAGCTGCGATGGGGTCTTCTCGGCAATCGTGGACTTGGCCGCCAAGGATTGGCCGATTGCGCAAAACTGGCAGGAAGTGGCGCGATTTCCGTAGCGCGTGCAGGTTTGGAGCACGGTCGTCGCCAGCACGTCTCGACCGTGCAAGGTCGCGATTTTCCAGTACGGAACACCTTCGGCCGTGGAACGCTCGTAGAAGCGCGGTTTCTTCGGGAACGCCATTTCCGCGATTGGCTCACCGCTCTTCAGGAGCAGCGCGTAGTCTCCTTTGACCTCCGCGGTGTACGGCGAGCGCGCCGATGCGTGGTTCAAGATCGGCACCATTACCGTTTGGTCGCCGATCGTGACGGCCTTGTGATCCGATGGTCCCGCGCCACCCGCGCGAGCCAGACCCGGACCTGCGCGATCGAGCCAGCGCATACCGAGCGCCTGTAGCTCGGAGACGAGCTCAGGATAGTTCTCGGGCGGCTTCTTCGGTTGCCGAGGGCTCGCGATGGGGAGCGAACGATTCATGGCTATTCCTCACTGGCGGTTGACTATCGGATTCGGCATCGAGCTCGCGCACGTGCGGCTGCGGAGCGCGATTGACGAGCAAGGACAAGAGCTCGGGACGGCTATAGTGACCTACGCTGTCCATCATGCGTTTGCGCTTGTCGATCAGAGACAGGTCGAGATCGGCGACCACCATGCCCTCGCCGTCGGTCAACGGCGGGGTGAGCAGCGAGCCTTCCGGCGATACGATCGCAGTAAAACAGCCGCCGCGGAGCGCGCGCTCGAGGCCAGTGGTGCCTGCCACTTCGGCGACTTGGTCGGGATCGAGGTAGCCAGTGGCGTTGACCACGAAGCAGCCGGATTCGAGCGCGTGGTGCCGAATCGTGACCTCGATTTGCTCGCGGAAGATCTCCCCCACGAGCGAGCCCGGGAACATGGCAACGTGGATTTGCTCGTGCTCGGCCATCATCGCGTAGCGAGCGAGTGGATTGTAGTGCTCCCAGCACGCAAGGGCACCGATCCGACCGACGGCGGTGTCTGTGGCGCGTAGGCCGGAGCCGTCGCCTTGACCCCAGATCATCCGTTCGTGATAGGTGGGCGTGATCTTGCGACGCGATTGCAGCAACCGCCCGTCGGCATCGAACAATAGTTGCGCGTTGTACAGCGTGCCGTGGTCGCGCTCGTTGACGCCGATCGCGACTACCACGCCGGCCTTCTTCGCGGCGGAGCCAATCCGATCGGTGACGGGACCGGGGACCGCGACCGACTCGGCGATCAACTTCAAGTGATCGGGGCCCATGACGGCCGGCGCCTTGATGAACGAAAAATACGGGTAATACGGGAGGACCGTCTCCGGGAACACCACGAGCTCCGCGCCTTTCTTGGCGGCTTCGGCGATGGCATCACAGACCTTTTTGGCAGTCCCCTCGCAGCTGTACAGCACCGGGCTGAGCTGCACGGCGGCCGCGCGAACGACTCTCGGAACGGTCACGGCGATCCTCCCGCGGCCTTCACAAGGTCCAGGTATTGAGAATGAACGCGCTGCTCTTGCGATGCAGCAAAATGATGTCGAGGACGTCGAGCGGGCTGATCGGGCGGATGCCTTCGATCAGGGCGCTTTCACCGTGACCATACAGCGCCTGCAAGGCGAAGCGACAAGCGTAAACCTTGCCGCCTTCGCTCATGAATTTCTTGATCTGCCCATTGAAGTTCTGATGGCCCGGGAACGCTTCGTCTCCCAGCTTGGGGAAACCACGTTGCACACCGAGCGTGACACCGGGCCCGTAGAGCAAGATCGAGGTCTCGAAACCTTTGCGCTGAAGCCGAATCGCCTGCAGCAGGTTCACCAGGCCGATCGAGCCTTCGAACGCCACCGTGTGGAACGTGACCAGGGCCTTTTCGCCGGGCGACGCCTTCACGTCCTCGAACACTTTTTCTTCGTAATCGACCAGAAAATCCCCAGCTTTGTGGGGGGCAACTTCAACCTTCGGCATGCTCGATCCTCCAGTAAGGGCGATGTGAACTCGCGCGGAACGCGACGAGCGTCGTGTCGTCGAGGGTGCCTATAGCGAGGCGCGTGCCAACTTCGCGAGACCCGCCGTTTGCGGCGTTTGCCGCGAATGTCGCAACGCTCGCTACGCTTCCGAAACACACAACTCTTTGTGAGTCGCAGGTTCTTGCGGAAAGCGGCCGCAGCTTTGGCGAGACGAGGCGCCCCGGTGTTTCGGCTGTGAGAACTTCAACGCTTGGCCGGGCGCGCCACGCCCAGCTGCTTCATGCGGTAGCTGAGAGTGCTGGGGCTGAGCCCGAGGAGCTGCGCTGCGCCGCGGTCACCGGCGATCCGCCAATCGCAACGACTCAGGGCGTTCTCGATGTTCTGCCGCTCCAGCGCATGGAAGTGCTCTTCGGAAAGCACCTCCGCACTACCATTGCCGGCCACTTCGGCGGCCGTCGCGACTGGCACCACGCTTTGCTTCCCCAAATGTAACCTCAAACCCGATCCCTCGTGGGACGCCAGTACCAGCGCGCGCTCGATCAGGTTCTGTAGCTCCCGCACGTTTCCGGGGAAATCGTAGTTTTGCAGGCGTGCCTCGTCAGCGGGGGAGAGGCTGCGCAGAGGCAGATGCAAGCGTGCCGAGGTGGCTTGCAGGAACTGGCGCGCCATCGGCAATATATCCTCGCGGCGCTCGCGCAGCGGCGGCACGATGATCGGAACGACACTGAGCCGATAAAATAGATCGCGCCGGAAACGGCCGCTCTCGACCTCGATTTCGAGCGGGCGATTGGTGGCGGCAATCACGCGCACGTCGACGCGCCGAGTCCGGTCGTCACCAACGGGCTCGAAGGTGCGCTCCTGCAATACGCGCAGCAGCTTGCTCTGATGCTCGAGCGGGATCTCGCCAACCTCGTCCAGGAACAGTGATCCGCCATCAGCGAGCAGAAAGCGCCCTTGACGGTCGCGCGACGCGCCGCTGAAAGCGCCCCGCACGTGGCCGAAGAACTCACTCTCGAAGAGTTCTCGCGGCACGCTCGCGCAATTGACCTTCACCAATGGCCCGTCGTGGCGCGGGCTCATGTCGTGCACCGCGGCCGCAATCAGTTCTTTGCCCACTCCGCTCTCACCCAAGATGAGCACCGAGGAGTCGCTCTGGGCAACCGCTTGCACCTGCGCCAAGACTCCGCGCATGGCCGGGCTTTCTGCGATGATTTCGCCTTGTTTCAAGGCGGAGCGCACGGCTTCGCGCAGGTAGTCGCGTTCGCGCTCGGCGCTTTCTTTGAGGCGGGCGATTTCTTCGAAGGCACGCGCGTTGGCGATGGCCACCGCAGCGTGGTCGGCAAACACGCGCAGCCAATCCAAGTCGTTTTTTTCCAGGCGCCGCCGGCTGAAGAACGCGACTACACCCAGGACTTGTCCTTTGAAGCACAGCGGCTGGCCGGCAAAACTCTCGATGCCTTCACTGTCTGCCCATTCCTGCTGCAAGATCCAATTCGGCGCGCCACGCTGAAGCAGTAGCGCTCGGTTGCTAGCGGCGACTTGACCGACTTTGCCGTAGCTGAGCGGGATCTCATGGTGCGCGCCGTCGGTTCGGTTCCAACGTTTCGTTGGATCGACCCGGGACGCACCGATGCTGGCCTTGAGCTCGAGATAAGGTGTGCCTTGCTCAGGGTGATGCAGGAGCCAGACGCGCGCGAGCGCGACGCCTTCCCACATGCCGAGGCCCTGCACCATTTCGCGTAACACCGAATCCGGTGAGCGCGCGGCAGCTACGGACAGCGCGAGGGATTGCAGAGCGTCGAGCTGCACATCCGGGATTCTTGCGCGTTTTGGCTTTGCTGATGTTTCTAGTGCGTTTCAGCCCCGGGGCGGCGGCGGCCCCTCAGATGCCGTACTTGGCCGCTGCCTTATCGGGCGAGCGAACGGCTTTCGTGGGCAACTTGAACTTGGGAGCCAATCGCTTGGGCACCGCAGGGGGCGACTTGGGCGGCGGCTCCTCGGCATCAATGGGCGTCGGCCCGGGCGCGATTGGGAGCGAGGCCTGACTGGGCGCTGGCACGACGACGTGAGCTGCCGAAGCGCTCGGGGGCAGAGCAACGAGTGGTAGCGACTGGGCGAGCTGGGAGGTGCGGCCGGAAGCGCCGGGCGAGGGTTCGTGGCGAGCGACCGCGCCCACCCCGACTGCGGTGAATAGGCAAGAGATCGCAGCGACCGCCCACAGACGGCGTCTCTCGCTACTCGCTGGCCAGCTCGAGTCCCTGCTTACGGGGATGACCGGACTCGGCTCGGGCGGAGCGAGCGGGCGCAGCGGCGCAACCAACGCCGAGAGGCTCGAATAGTGTTTCGGAATCGCCGGCGCGCGAACCATGGGCGGCGCGCTCGCGAAGCGCTCGGGCGCGCCGAAGTAGCCGGCAACGTCGGCGTGCGTCGCGATCCTTTCGCGACAGACCGCTTCGATCGCCGCCGCCAATTCGGCAGAGTTCGCAAAGCGTTGCTTGGGATCGACCGAGAGCGCGCGCCTGGCGACCGCCTTGAGCGGCACGGCCCACGCCAACTCGGGGGGCAACTGAGTCAGAGTGACCTTGCCCGCCAGCAATTGGGTCACAATTTCGTCCACCGCATCATGCTCGAACAAGCGGCGCCCGGCCAACGCTTCCCACAACAAAACCCCGGCGCTGAACACATCTGCGCGCGGGTCGAGCGCGTCGCCCAACAGCCGCTCCGGCGCAAGGTGGCCGCGGCGCTCCGGGGCAAACGCAGTGCCGGGTACGGACCAGTGCCAGGGAGCGAGCGGGATCAGCCTCGCGCAGCCCGAGCGATCGACGCGCACCAGGGCCGGCACCAACTCACCATGCACGAACGGCTCCCCACTGTCGGTTCGAGTCTGCTCGAGCGCGGTCAGCCCGACGAGGACGTCGAGGAGCATCCGCAGCGCGCGTGCCAGGCCGTAACCGGCGAGCCCGCGCTGCGGGTGCAGCTGGTACCAGCCTACCGTCGCCGCGCGCGGAGCGATATCGCCCGTCGGAACGCGTTCGAGTGGAACCAAGTGTGAGTGGACGCGCGAAAGCGCAAGCTGCGCGGCAAAGGGCTGCGCAGTTGGACTCTTCTTTCCGGGCGGTGTGACGGCAAAGCGGACCACTTCTGTGGCCAATACGTCCGAGCTCGCCAAATCTTTCGCCTAACAGCGCGGGCGGATTTTTGAATCCGCGAATGTCACCCGCACGGTAGGAGTTGCGGGCAGTTGCGAGCGCGAACGACAGGGCTGCAGCGGCTACGGTGTGCGCGCTCGTCGCCTGATTGGGGTCATTGGAAAGCAATCACGGCAGCGATCACGGTTGCCACGCCGAGCAGCAAGATGGCGTTGCTGACGGCGGGGAGTCTGGCCATTGACGGTCCGCCACCCGCCTCGCGAGCACGCTTGCCGAGAACCTGCGAGTAGCCCACCGCACCCAGCAAGATCACCACCAACGTCAGCTTGGCGTGAAATGCGGGCCCACCAGCGGCCATCACCGCGCCCGGCCCGCGCATGAAGAACATACCGAGGCCGGTCACGAGCAGGAGCAGGAGCCCGTAGCTGCCATTTTTGGACAAGCTGAGCGCGCGGAGCATGAATTTGGTGCGCTCGGCGGGCTCCAAGTCCAGAGCGGCCTTGCGCAACGTGAACGTCGCGAAGCTCGCGCCGACGCCCAGCGCCAAACCAACGAAATGGAGCATCAACAACACGAGATAAATGAGCGGCATGGCGGGCAAACTCATAGCCCGCTCGCCTCGGCACCGCAATCAGGCTGACGATCAGCGCCGGCTAGGGGACTACGTCCTCGGGTGGGCTGAGGTTTTCGGGCCAATCATCGCGACGAACGTAGGCAGCGTCGCGCTTGACCAAGCCCGAACCACCGCCGAGCGAGAGCTCGCGCCACGTGCGACCAGGGGGCGAAGCGTCCAACCAGTGGAAGCTGTGCTCGCGATCGTCCAGATGCACGAACCGGGTCTTTGGGTGCGTGTAGACTCCGACCCCAACGCGCGGCAGCGTGCGCAGATAAGAGGCGAGCTCGCGGGCAGGCACTCCCGGCAACTTGAAATCGATGGCTTTGCCGCTCGCGTGCGGCCCCTCGCTGCGGCGCCCCGGTTTTCGGTACGCGGAGACCACCTGCACCTCGCTCGAGTGAAAATGCAGAGCGGCCCGGACCGCCAATTGCAGCGTGCGCCGATCGAGCGTGATCGCCGCGCAGTTCTTCGGGTCGCGCGAGTCGGCCAACACGACGTCGAGGCGTGTCGCTTCTCGTTCATCCACGTGGCCCGAGTCGTCATAGAGTCTCACCAGCGCGCTCTGACCCGTGCTTTGGTTACTGAAACGGACGGACGGTAAGCTCGCAAACGTGGTTTCGATGGGAGCTGCAGAAGCCAAGGCGAGCCCCAGAGCTCCGGCCAAGGAAAACGAAATGAGCGGCAGCGCGCGCATGCGAAATCTAAGCATGCTTTGCGAGGCATCGGGACGCGCGTTCGCTAGCTGCGCGAATCACCGGCTGGCTGAACGTCCTTTTGACGGCGCTCCGAACTGAAGGAGTTCGTGGAACCCAGCCGCCACTACAAATTTCCTATGGCATTCGAAGGAGCAACTCGAGTCTGAAGTCATCGCGGCGGGGACGGCCAGTCGATGTGGAAAGGCGACAGCGCTTCCGTGGCTCGACCGAGAAACGCCGCACCGAGCGCGGCGTTTCGCTGCCCCCTCCGTTCGCCCGTAGACGATGGCTCTGCGGCGTCGCGTTCAGAAGCTCGTTCGATCGACTCTGACTCGGAAGCGTTGCGTTCTCGACGGGCGCGCCGCGTGCGCGTCCACTTGACCGCCGCGTAACCCAGCAAGACCAATCCGCCACTCAACCACGGAACCGCGACGTTTCTGTATGCCACGCTTGCTCGCTCCTCGTGACGGTTCACCCTGCAAAGCGCGGGCCTAGGTGGCTCGACGACGCCGGATCGGATTTGACGAGCCTCGGGACGACGCCGCATCGATTGACGGCCCAGAACCGATTGACGAGCCCAGAACCGATTGACGAGCCCAAACTCGAGGCGTGAGGGCGGGGGACTCGGGGCGTGTCACCCGCGCCCGCTGTGACCTTTTGCTACCGGCGTCGGGGTCATTTCGCGCACGTTTCGTGAAATCGAGAACTGGCACGCAGCGTGCTTAGCCACGCACGAAACTCATCCAGGAGGAAGTTTTCATGATTCGCTCTTCAATCGTCGTCTGCGGTCTCGGTGCCCTCGTGCTGTCCCTCGCCAACGGCTGTAACAAAGCGGCTGACGAACAGGAGAAGGCCGTCAACGCCCAGACGAAAGCCAACGAGAAGATCGTCGAGGCCAATCAGGAAGCGGACCAGAAAGCCAACAAGGCACAGGCGGAGGCCGATCAAAAGATTGCCGAGGCCCAGGCCTCCTTCCTCAAGATGCGGGAGGACTACCGGCACGAGACGACCCAGAAGCTAGTCGATCTGGATCACAAGATCGCCGATCTAGAGGCCAAGTCGAAGACCGCCAGCGGCAAGAAGAAGAGCGACCTCGATGCCCAGCTGGCTCAAATCCGCACGCAGCGTGAGGCATTCGCGAGTGATTGGAAGAGCATCGAGACTGCGTCCGCCACGACTTGGGATTCCACCAAGACACGCTTGGACAAGGAGTGGAACGACCTGAAATCAATGGTCGATCGAGCAGCGTAAGCTCGTCACCTTCAACGAGAAAGCCCTCACGCGCCAAGGCGAGGAGGGCTTTCCGTCTTTGCCGCGAGCCTCGGGTTAGGCGCCGAGCTTCCTCAAACTAGCGAGCAGGACACAAACGGTGACCACGTCCATCGCGCTCTTTACTTGAGCGAGCGGAGGCATGGACGGCGCGATACGGATGTTGCGGTCGCGTGGATCCTTGCCGCACGGGAAAGTGGCTCCCGCGGCCGTCAGCTTCACCCCTGCTCCGTCCGCCAAGCGCACGACGTCGCTGGCGCAACCGTCGAGCGTGTCCAAACTGATGAAATAGCCCCCCCGTGGCTTGGTCCAAGAAGCGACGCCTTTGCCCGCGAGGTCCCTTTCGAAGGTGTCGATCACTGCTTCGAATTTTGGGCGCAGGAGCTCGGCGTGGCGCTTCATGTGCTGCAATACGCCAGCGTAATCCTTGAAGAAGCGCACGTGCCGAAGCTGGTTCAACTTGTCCGGACCGATGGTCTGGATGCTGCTGTGACGTTTGATGTCGGCGATGTTCGCCGGGCTGGATGCAAGCGCGGCCACACCCGCGCCAGCGAAGGAGATCTTCGACGTCGAACCGAATACGATCGCGCGATCCGGATTGCCGGCGTCCGCGCAGGCCGTCAGCACATTCGCGAGCCGATCGCCTTCCGGATACAGGTCGTGCACGGCGTAGGCGTTGTCCCAGAACAACCGAAAGTCGGGCGCCGCCGCCTTCATCGAGGCCAAGCGCTTGACTACGCCATCGCTGTAGGTGGTACCGGTTGGATTGCTATACTTCGGTACGCACCACATGCCTTTGATCGCGGGGTCAGCGGCGACGAGGCGCTCCACCTCTGCCAGATCCGGACCATCGTCGTTCAAGCCGACGGTTATCATCTCGATCCCGTGATGTTCGCAGATGGCGAAGTGACGATCGTAGCCGGGCGCCGGACAGATGAACTTCACCTTGTCGCGAGCCCAAGGTGCGCTCCCACCCGGCACCCCATGCAGCAACGCGCGCACCACGGTATCGTGCATCATGGTCAAGCTGGAGGCGCCTCCAACCACGACCTGCGCCGCGGGCGCGCCCAACATTTCGGCGAAGATGGCCTTCATCTCCGGTAAGCCGTCGAGGCCGCCGTAATTGCGGGCATCGCTGCCGTCGCTGGCCTTGTAGTCGTCTTCCGACAAAGCGACCGTCAGCTTGGCAGCAAGGTCGAGTTGTTCGGACGAGGGCTTGCCTCGGGTCATGTCCAACTTGAGGCCCTGCGCCTTGAACGCGTTGTAACGCTGCTCGAGTTCCTGCGTGAGGGCTGCACGTTCCGGGGCGGAGAGTTTCGCGAGCTCGGTCATGGTGCTGGGCTCTAACGAAATCTTGGCGCGGGCGCCAGTCGTCCCGA
>Ga0302323_100002007_pt1 | contig 16537 bp, 10 predicted proteins | sample Fen_T0_3_FD_201950 | JGI IMG/M metagenome (GOLD analysis project Ga0302323, IMG submission 201950) | Peat permafrost microbial communities from Stordalen Mire near Abisko, Sweden - Fen_T0_3 | ecosystem: Environmental > Terrestrial > Soil > Wetlands > Permafrost | place: Sweden: Abisko... | reverse complement strand
CCTCGGTCGCGCAGTGGGTGACGGTCCGATGAGCGGGCGGCGCAGGCGGCTGGTGCGTCTCGTCGTCCTGCTGCAGCTCGTGGTGGCCGTCTCGGCCCTGGTGGCGCTGCGGCCCGACCGCAGCGACGCCGCTCCCGGCGGGCCGCCCCCACCGCCGGACGCGCTGCGGGCCGTCGTCGAGGACCCCGCGGGCTCCCCGCGCGCCGGCCACGACCCGGCGGCGCAGACCCAGGCCGGGCTGGCCGCGGCCGCCGCCCGGCCCGGCGCGTCGAGACCGGCCGCCGCCGGCCCGGGTCCGGCCGCCTCCGGCCCGGGCTCGGGTCCGACACCGGTGCGGGTGCGCAGCCCGCGCCTGCCGGAGCAGGTCCTGCCGAACGTGCGGACGTCCGGGGTCACCAGCGGCGGCTGCGCCGTGGGCTACGGCCGGCCCGGCGCCCAGTGCGTGCCGGCCCGGGCCCCCGGCAACCAGCCGCTGACCTGCGCCTACCTGGTCACGCTGTTCCCGGACGGCGTCAGCGTGGTCGGTCGCGACCAGCTGAGCCTCGACCCGAACCGGGACGGCGTGGCCTGCGGCCCCGGCGACCCCCGCACCCCCGGCCCTCCCGGCCCTCCCGGCACCCCCGCACCCACGCACGCCCACTGACCCCGCCGTGATCATGGACTTCGCCGTGATCACGGCGAAGGGGGTTGGAGGAAATAAAGGACAGGGGTGCATGAAACGGGCGCGGGGGGGTACGGGCTGCAGAACGTTCCCGCCGGGAACGGGTTGGCGCCCGGTCCGCTCTGCCGCGGTCCGGGCTTCGGCAACGACGCCGAGGGGGTCCCGTGTCCGTGGCCGCGCAGTTGACCGTCGTCCTGGCCGCCGATCCACCACCTGTTCCGCTGGACCGGGTCTTCTGGTCCGAGGTCGTGGGCACCGGCCTGCTGACCCTCCTCGGGTGCGGTGTGGTGGCCAACGTGGTGCTGAGCCGCACGCTGGGCAATGCCGGCGGATGGCTCCTGATCAACTTCGGCTGGGGCCTGGCCGTGCTCGCCGGCGTCTACGCCGCCTACCGGTCGGGGGCCCACCTCAATCCCGCGATCACCATCGGTCTGCTGAGCAACGGCGCCGCGCAGTACGCGCCCGGCGTCGACGTCTCGGCCGGGTCGACGCTGGTATACCTCGCCGCCCAACTGGTCGGGGCCTTCCTCGGCGCGGTGCTGTGCTGGCTCGCCTACCGGCGTCACTTCGACGAGCACAACCCGCCCGACCCGACCGACCAGGGCGCCGACCTGCGCGACCACCTGCTCGACCTGCGCGACGACGTCCGCACCCTGCGCGAGGTGGTGAGCAACCCGCCGCCCGGCACCGCCGCGGCCGGCACCACCCGCACCGATGCCCGCATCCACACGCGCACCGACACCCGCACGGACACCCGCACCGGGACCCGCGTCCACGCGCGCCCGGTGGACGACCCGACGTCGCACGGCGAGCCGACCGCCGCCCCGCGCAGCACGCCCGCCGGCGCCGGTGACAAGCTCGGCGTGTTCTGCACCGGCCCGGCCATCCCGGCACCGTTCTGGAACGTGGTCACCGAGGTCATCGGCACGTTCGTGCTGGTCTTCGTCGTGCTGCTGTTCGGCAAGACGCCCTCGGGCCTCGGCCCGCTGGCAGTCGCCCTGCTCGTCGTCGGGATCGGCGCCTCGCTGGGCGGCCCGACCGGGTACGCCATCAACCCCGCGCGCGACCTGGGGCCGCGCATCGCCCACGCGGTCCTGCCGATCCGCGGCAAGGGGACCAGCAACTGGGGGTACGCGTGGGTGCCGATCGTGGGCCCGCTCGTCGGCGGCGTGCTAGGTGGGCTGGTCGCCCGCCTGATGACCTGAGACCGTAACGATCCACTCGACGGAACGCACCACTCGACGAAGAGAGGGACGCCGATGCCCGAGTACGTCGCCGCCATCGACCAGGGAACGACGAGCACCCGCTGCATCCTCTTCGACCACGGCGGGCTCATCGTCGCCTCGGACCAGAAGGAGCACGGACAGGGCCTGCCCCGCGCCGGCTGGGTGGAGCACGACGGCGCGGAGATCTGGAACAACACCCGCGAGGTGGTGGCCGGCGCACTGGCCCGCGCCAACGTCACGGCGTCCGACGTCGTGGCCGTCGGGATCACCAACCAGCGCGAGACGGCGATCGTCTGGGACCGGCGCACCGGGCAACCGATCCACCCCGCGATCGTCTGGCAGGACACCCGCACCCAGAAGATCTGCAACGACCTCGCCGCGCTCGGCGGCGGCGCCGACCGCTACAAGGACACCGTCGGCCTGCCGCTGGCCACCTACTTCTCCGGCCCCAAGGTGCGCTGGATCCTCGACCAGGTGGACGGCGCGCGCGACGCCGCGGCCCGCGGCGACCTGCTCTTCGGGAACATGGACACCTGGCTGCTGTGGAACATGACCGGAGGTACCGAGGGCGGCCTGCACCTCACCGACGTCACCAACGCCAGCCGCACCATGCTGATGGACCTGGGCACCCTGCAGTGGAGCGAGGACATCGCCGGAGAGATGGGCATCCCGCTGAGCATGCTGCCGCAGATCCGCAGCTCCTCGGAGGTGTACGGGCACGGGCGCAAGGGCGGGTTCCTGGTCGACGTCCCCATCGCCGGCGACCTCGGCGACCAGCAGGCCGCGACGTTCGGGCAGGTCTGCTTCGAGACCGGCACCGGCAAGAACACCTACGGCACGGGCAACTTCCTGCTCCTGAACACCGGCACCGAGCGGGTCCGCAGCGAGAACGGCCTGCTGACGACCGTCTGCTACCGGATCGGGGACGCCGCGCCCGTCTACGCGCTCGAGGGCTCGATCGCGGTGACCGGCTCGCTCGTGCAGTGGCTGCGCGACAACCTCGGGCTGATCGGCAGTGCGGCGGAGATCGAGACACTGGCCCGCACCGTCGAGGACAGCGGCGGGGCCTACATCGTGCCGGCGTTCTCCGGCCTGTTCGCACCGTACTGGCGCTCCGACGCCCGCGGCGCGATCGTCGGCCTGACCCGGTACGTCAACCGCGGGCACCTGGCTCGGGCGGCGCTGGAGGCGACCGCGTTCCAGACCAAGGAGGTGGTCGACGCGATGCGGGCCGACTCCGGCGTCGAGCTGACCGAGCTCAAGGTGGACGGCGGGATGGTCGTCAACGAGCTGCTCATGCAGTTCCAGGCGGACATCCTCGACGTCCCCGTCGTCCGGCCGAAGGTCGCCGAGACGACGGCGCTCGGCGCGGCGTACGCGGCCGGGCTGGCCGTGGGCTACTGGTCCGGCGAGGACGACCTGCGGCGCAACTGGGCCGAGGACAAGCGCTGGACGCCGGCGATGGACGGCGCCGAGCGCGACCGCCGTTACCGCCTGTGGCGGAAGGCCGTCAGCCGCACCCTCGACTGGGAGGACGACGACACCCAGCAGCCGTGACACCGGCCGCCACGTCGGGCCGGCGCACGACGCCAGGCTAGGTTGGGCCGGTGGAGCGCGACCGGCTGCTGTGGCTCGACGTCTCCGCGGGCGCGGCCGGGGACATGATCCTGGCCGCGCTCCTGGACGCCGGCGCGCCCCTGGACGACGTCCGGGCGGCGGTCGAGGCCGTGCTGCCCGGCACCGTCGCGCTCACGACCGCGACGACCACCCGGGCCGGGCTGCGCGCCACCGCCCTCACCGTCACCCCGCTCGTCCCCGACCAGCCGCACCGGCGCTGGACCGACGTCCGCGCGCTGCTGCTGGCCGCGCCGCTCGACGACGCCGTCCGCGCGGCCGCGCTGGCGACCTTCGCCGCGCTGGCCGAGGCCGAGGCGAGGGTGCACGGGATCGCGTCCGACGACGTCGCCTTCCACGAGGTGGGCGCGTGGGACGCGATCGCGGACGTCGTCGGGGTGTGCGCGGCGATCCCGCTGCTCGGGGTCACCCGCGTCGTGGCGAGCGAGCTGGCGCTGGGGTCCGGCACCGTGCGCGCCGGGCACGGCGTGCTGCCGGTGCCGGTGCCCGCGGTGCTCGAGCTGGGCGCCGGGCTCGCGGTCGTCGCCGGGGGGGCCGGCGAGCTGGCGACCCCGACGGGCGTGGCGCTCGTCCGGACGCTCGCCGTCGAGCAGGGCGTGCCGCTGCCGGCGATGACCGTCCGGGGCACGGGGGTCGGCGCCGGCTCGCGGGACGTGCCCGGGCGCGCGAACGTCGTCCGGGCCGTGGTCGGCACCCCGCGGCCGGCGGCCCGTAGGGAGGTCGGTGGCGGCAGCGACGGCCACGGCATCGGCGACCCCGAGCGGATGGTGCTCGTCGAGACCACGGTCGACGACCTGGACCCGCGGGTCTGGCCGCTCGTGCTCGACGAGCTGCTCGCCGCCGGGGCCGCGGACGTCTGGCTCACCCCGGTGCTCATGAAGAAGGGCCGCCCGGGGCACGTGCTCACCGCGGTCGTCGCTCCCCCGCTGGCGGCGGGCGCCCGCCGGGTGCTGCTGGAGCGCACGTCGACCCTCGGGGTGCGCACGAGCGCGGTCGAGCGTGAGGTGCTGGACCGGGCCTGGGTGGACGTCGAGCTGCCCGGCGACGGCGGCCGGGTCCGGGTGAAGGTCGCGGGCCGGGCCGGCCGCGTCCTGCACGCCACCCCGGAGTTCGAGGACGCCGCCGCGCTGGCCGCGGCGACGGGCCGCGGCGTCCGCGAGGTGTTGGAGCAGGCGGTGGCCGCGGCTACGATCGCCGGACTCGTGGCCGGCGCGGCCATGCCGGGCGCAGCGAGAGGGTGAGGACGTCGTGGCAACCGGCGAGCAGCGCTGGATCACCCCGCTCGGCGACCCGTACGCACTCGTCGGCCGCAACTGGATGGACCGGCGCGTGCTGCTGGACGTCGGGGCCCTCGGGAACGGCGGGAACGACGGCGGCGGCGCCGGCAACGGCAGCGACGTCGGGGGCGGCGTGCTGCAGTCGGGCCGGATCGCGCCTACGAGCGGCGGGGCGGCGATCGTCCGGCAGCACGGGCTGCAGCAGCGGTGGCGGGCCGGCCGGGACGGCGACTGGCTCGTCCTGCTCCGGCCCGAGGCACGCGAGCGCTACCGGTACGGCGCCCACGGTCCCGGCGGCGAGGAACTGGTCGAGGTGAAGCCGCGCCGGGACGTCCAGGAGGCGCTCGCCCGGGCCCAGGAGCGGCCGCTGCCCGAGCAACTGGCGGCGTGCGGGTTCGAACGGGTGGCCGCCGGGCCGATCGAGGCCGACACCGCCGGCGGCCCCGACGGCACCCTGGAGGTGTATGCCGAACCCGGCCGCGTCGACCGGCTCGCCGTCCACCTGGTGGCGAGCGGCCAGGTGGTCCTGCTCGGGCTGGAGCCGCTCGTCGGGTGGGACCACCGGCGCGTGCCGCGCCCCGACGGCCGCAACCCGGGCGCCGGACCGGTGCACGTGCCGGTCGGTCTGGGCGAGCGGCCGGTCCCGTTCTCCGGTGCGGTGGCCGACCTCGTCGTCGCGCACCTGCCGGCCGTGCGCGAGGCCGACCGGGCGCCCGGCGAGGAGGGCCTCGACGGCGACTACCGGTGGACCTCCCCGGCGACGCATTTCCACACCGCGGACGGCGCGTTCGTCTGCGCCACGTCGGACGGCCGGGCCGCCGACGTCGCCAACGAACCCTGACCGCCCCCTGCTCGCTGATCATGCACGGTTGAACACCCCGCGCGGGCCGGTGTGACAGCGCTCGGGTGCAGCACCGGTCGCCCGAACGGCCGCCGAGGCGCACAGGCATGGTCACACCCGAGCGATCACCCGGATGATCCTTCGTGCCGGAGCGGGCGCACCGTCGGCGAGGGCGAACGTGACGATGAACCAGAACGGTGGTGCTGCCCACCCTTGCTGTTCGGTGTCACGTTCGGCGTCGCCACTGCGCCGTCCTGACAGTGTTCAACCGTGCATGATCACGGCCCGGCGGGGGCCACCACGTTCCGCAGGTACTGGCCGGTGGCGAACCGGGTGAGCTGGTCGCGCAGCAGCGCCCGCGCGCGCGGCGGGAACGCCGTGGTGTCGCCGCCGACGTGCGGGCTGATCAGCGTGTTCGGCGTGGTCCAGAGCGGGTGCCCGGGTGGCAGCGGCTCGGGATCGGTGACGTCGACCGCGGCCCGCAGGCGACCGCTCGCCAGCTCCGCGACGAGCGCGTCCGTCACCACGACCGGCCCCCGCGCCACGTTGACCAGCAGCGCGCCGTCCGGCATCGCGGCCAGGAACGCCGCGTCCACCATGCCCCGGGTCGCCTCGCTCAGCGGCACCACGAGGATCACGACCTCGGCGGCCGGCAGCAGCCGCGGCAGCTCGTCGACCCCGTGGACGTGACCGCCCGCGTCGTCCCGGGCGTGCCCGGCGACCCTGGTGAGCACCACCTCGAACGGGGCCAGCCGGGCGGCGATCGCCGATCCCACGCTGCCGGCGCCGATGAGCAGCACCCTCCGGTCGGCGAGCGAGTCGCGGGTGCCGGACAACCAGCGGCCCGCGGGCTGGGCCCGGGCGAAGTCGCCCAGCCCGCGCAGCCCGGCGATCATCAGCCCCACCGTCAGCTCGGCGGTCGACGCGTCGTGCACCCCGGCCGCGTTGCACAGCAGCACCCCGGAGGGCAGGTGCGGCAGCACGTTGTCGTACCCGGCGGTCAGGGTCTGGACGACGCGCAGCTGCGGCAGCTCGGCGAGCCGGTGGAGCGCGGGTCGAGGATCCAGGTAGGGCAGGACGACGAGCTGCGGCGACCGGCGCACCGGCCCCGTCAGGTCCCAGACGTCGACCTCCACCGGCGGTCCGCCAACACCGTCGCCATCAGCCGGCGCGGCGTCCCACAGCCCCAGCCAGCGGTCGTCGGGCACGGTCACGACGGGACGGTCGGTCGCCATGCCCCGACCCTAGAGGTCGCGTCGCCGAACGGCCGCAGCAGGACCGGCGACGTCCGGTAGTCCTTGGGGGTGACCTCCGGGCCGGCGCCCGACGCGGTTCCGCGTTGGCTACGCCGGGCTGATCATCTACGCCGTCCGGTGGACGACGGCGCTCCAGGACCACGTCCCGCACGACCGGCTCGCCAGGGTCGACTCCTGGGACCTGCTGGCTGTCGCGGAAGGCGGCGGCCACATTGACCGCTCAGCAGCAGGCGGCGATCCAGGCCGTCGCGCTCGTGACCGGTCGGCGGATGGCAGCCCTCTGGCGCCACGCGTGGTGGACTGTGACCCATGAGCCCCAAGAGCCGAGGTCGCCCGAAGGGGCGCGGCCGAGACCTCGGACGACGTCCTGCCGGCGTCCCCGCGCACGAACGGAGCCTGGCCGAGGAACTGCTGATCAAGGCCTCAGTCCTCGACGGCGAGAGCGACCCGCTGGAGGCGGAGCGCTGGGCCGCCGAGTGGCTCGGCGTCGCGTGGGCCACCGCCGGGATGGCTGAGCGGAATCCCGAACGGCAGCTGTGCGAGGACGTCGTCCGGCGCGCCGCCAGGCGACCCTCGCCCCGCGGGCTGGCCGCGGTCGCGGCGCTCCTGCGCGTGGCCCCGCCGTCCGAGCAGCCGTTGCTGCGGGACGCCGTCGCCCTGCTCGGCGAGCACCAGCCGCTGCCGGCCTGGCACGACCTGCCGGCCCCCGAGCCGGTCGCCGCCTGGCGCGCCGTCGACGTCTGGGAGGACGTCCACACCCTCCTCGTCGAGTACGGGGGTCCGACCCCGCACGTCCTGATGGCCGTCGTGAACCAGGTGGGCGGCGTCCGGGTCGACACGCTGGCCCTGCTCACCCCGGGCGTCGCCGAACGATGGCCCACCCTGCGGGACGACAGCGAGCCGCCCATGCCCCTCGCGGAGACGCCGGCGGACGACGTCCTGGCCGAGCTCGCCTCCGCCCTGCGCCTCGGCGACCTGGCCTGGCCCCGCAACGACGACCCGGACTTCGTCGAGCTGCGGGCGCTGGCCTGGTCCCGCTGCCGCGCCCATCTGGTGCCGTGGCCGGAGGTGACGCAGCCGGACGACGCGCAGCGCGCCGACCTCCTCGAGACGTTCCTGGCGCTGCCCGAGGTGACGGCCCTGGCGGCCGCCGAGGATTCCCGCACCCATGTGGTGTCCCTGTGCCTCGACTACGGCGAGGGCTACATCCCCGCCGGACCCCTGTGCTGGAGCCCGGCGCAGGTCGCCCTGTTCCTCACCGACTGGCTACCGCGCAGGGCGAGCCTGGACGCCGACGACCGTGCGGCCCTTCCGGACGTGCTGCGCGCCTGGGTCCGGTTCGCGCTGCTGCGCCGGGACGTGCCCGAGCCATGGATCACACCGGTCGTCCAAGCGGTCGACGAGCACCTGCCCACGTTCACCGAGGCCTTCGGCGACCCCTCGACCGCGGGGCCGGCCAAGCAGGTGCTGGCCCAGCTCGAGGCGATGGGGATCGACCTCACCGACGCCGACGCCGTGTCGGACGGGATCCGCGCCGTCAACGCGGGCTCCCTCGCCCGGCGGCTGCTCGCCGAGTAGCCCGGCGGGTGCCGGCGCACGATCGAGCACCGGGAGATCGGCGGCTCACCGCGTCGCGGTGTCGACGGCGAAGCCGTGCAGCAGGGCCCCGGTGGCGGCTGCGCCGGTTTGGCCGACGAGCCGTGGCCGAGCAGGTCCACCCGCACCACGTGGACGTCCCGCAGGGCCGGGATCACCGGTGCCACCACGCCGTCGAGCCCCCCAGGCCGTGCAGGAGCACTACCGTGGGCGCACCGGCCGGCCCGTCCTGGACGACGTGCAGGTCCCCGCCTGGCCGGCGCCGCCGGCACGCCCTGAACCGCACGCCCTGAACGGCGCCCGCGGGATCACGGCGGCAGCACCTCGGGAAAGCCGAACACCGCCGCCAGGGCCGGATCGTGGAACTTCACCACGCGCGAGACGCCGCCGGCGGTGACGGCGAGCACCACGACGCCGTCCGCCCGGTGCGAGCCGTCGGCGTCCCGGTGGTAGACGACGGCAGCGGGCTGGCCGTTGGCCGAGGTGGCGACCATCCGCCAGTCCCCCGCAGCGCCCAGCACGTACCCGTCGAGCATCCGGAGGCAGTCCGCCCGGCCCCTCCGCCAGTCCCGGAACGGGGTCGCCTCGAGCGTGGCATCGGCGCGCAGGACCTGTTCCAGCAGGCGTGCGTCGGAACGCTCGAACGCCGCCATGTAGCCGTCAAGGAGCGCGCGTGACCGCGGGTCGGTCGGTTCGAGCAGCTCGTCGGGCTGCGTTCCCCGTTCGTGCAGCCGGGCACGGGCGCGCTGCAGCCCGCTCTTGACCGCCGCCGTCGTGGTGTCGAGGATCTCCGCCGTCTCGGCGGCGGAGAAGGCCAGCACGTCACGCAGGATGAGGATCGCCCGCTGGCGCGCGGGCAGGTCCTGCAGGCTGACGACGAGTGCCAGCCGCAGCGACTCGCGGTCGACCACCACGGCGGCCGGATCGTCGGCCGGCGCGGAGACCCAGGCGTCCGGCAACGGCCCCAGCCACGACACCTCGCCGGGCGCGGCCTGCCCGGGCGCATGCTCGGATCCGTCCCACGGACCGGCCAGTCCGGACGGCAGCACCCGCCGTGGGCGCGACTGCAGGGCCGACAGGCAGACGTTGGTGGCGATCCGGTACAGCCAGGAGCGCAGCGACGCCCGGCCCTCGAAACCGGCGTAGGAGCGCCACGCCCGCAGGTAGGTCTCCTGGACCAGGTCCTCGGCGTCGTGCACCGTGCCGACCATGCGGTAGCAGTGCGCCACCAGCTCCTGACGGAAGCGCTCGGCCTCGGCGGAGAACCGGTCCTGGTCCGGGATCGCCCTCGCGGTCATCTGTCTCCACCTCGGTCACGGGGCACGGGCTCAGAGCACAGGCTCAGGGCAGGGGCTCAGGGCAGCAGGGCCAGTTTGCCGACGGTCGCCCTGGCCTCCAGCTCCGCGAGCGCCTTCGGGCCGTCGACCAGGTCGTACCCGACGGGGTCGCCGGGGGCGATCACCCCGGCGGCGACGAGGGCGGCCAGCTCAGCCATGACTGCGCCGAAGAGCTGCGGCGCGGCCTGGATCAGCACTCCGAGGTTGAACCCGATGACGTGGACCTGGTGCCGGTACACCAGGTCCCGGTTCGTGACCGCGGCCTCGCCGCCGGCCAGCCCGAGGACGACGACCCGGCCCGTGACCCGCCTGGCCGCGGCCAGGCCGACGGCGAACGTGGCGCCGCCGGCCGACTCGAGCACCACGTCGACGCCGGCCCCGCCGGTCAGCCCTCGCACCGCACCGACCAGGTCCCCGGCGCGGGAGTCCAGGACGTGATCGGCGCCCAGCGCCCGCACCGCGCGGTGCTTGGCGGGTGACGCCGTCGCGATGACCTCGGCGCCGTAGTGCTTGGCCAGCGTGAGTGCGGCCTGTCCCGTCGCGCCGGCCGCGGCGTGGATGAGCACGGTCTGGCCCGCGACGAGGCCGCCGAGGGGCCGCAGCGCCGCCAGCGCGGTGGGCCAGTTCACGACCAGGCCGAGCGCCTGCTCGTCCGACCAGCCGGGCGGCACCGGCATCGCCGCGGCCGCGGGCAGGACCAGGTACTCCGCGAAGGCGCCGTCCCCGACGCCGACGACGTGGGCGCCCGGTCGCGGCCCGCCCGCCGCACCGCCCACCGCGACGACCTCGCCGGCCGCCTCGAAGCCGGCCACGAACGGTGGCCGCGGACCTCCCGGAGAGGTCCCCCGCGCCTGCATCACGTCGCGGAAGTTGACGCCCGCCGCGGTGACCCGGATCAGGATCTCGCCCGGGCCGGGCGTCGGCACCGGCGCGTCGTCGATCAGCCGCAGCGCCTGCGGGCCGTCGTGGGAGGTCTGCTGCAGCGCGCGCATGGTCGCGGGGATGCTCATCGGCGGATCAGCCTTTCGGTCGCCTTCAGGAGAGCCGGGCTCGCCGCCCGGGCCGTCCTGGAGGTAGACCGGCGCCGCCGTCCGAAGGAATCGGTCCCCCACCCGGTACCGGCTCGTGGCGGGAGGGCCGGTGCTCAGGCCGGGCGCAGATTGGCCGACGGACGCCGGCTGAGCCGGACGATCTCGGACATCGGCATCGCCGAGCCGTACAGGGTGCCCTGCCCGAACCCGGCGCCCATCCCGTGGACCAGCTCCGCGACGTCCGAGGTCTCGATGCCCTCCACCACGATCGAGACGTCCAGGCTGTTGCCCAGGTCGATGACGGCGGAGGTGATGGCACGGGCCTGCGGCTCGTCGACCAGCGCGGACGTCAGCGACCGGTCGATCTTGAGAACGTGCGCGGGCAGCCGCCGCAGGTACCCCAGCGCCGAGTAGCCGGTGCCGAAGTCGTCGATGGCGATGGTCACGCCGGCGTCGGCCAGGGTGCGCAGGCTCTGCACGGCCGGCCCGTCCTCGTCGACGAGGACCGCCTCGGTGACCTCCACCAGGAGCAGGCTCGCCGGCACGCCGAAGGCGGCGAGCGCCTCCTCGACGAGCTGCGGGAAATCGGGGACGCGCAGCTGCAGCGGCGAGACGTTGACCGCCACCCGGATCGCGCGGGCGGGCAGGCCGTGCCGCGTGGCCTGCTCCAGCGTGCGGTGCAGCACGAACTCGCCCAGCTCGACGACGAGCCCGGTCTGCTCCGCGATGGGGATGAACTCCTGCGGGTGCACCGGACCGAGCCGGTGGTCCGACCAGCGGGCCAGCGCCTCGACGCCGGTGATGACGCCGGTGCCCAGCTCGACCACCGGCTGGTACAGGACGTCGATCGCGCCGTCCTGGATCGCCGAGCGCAGCCGCTCCTCCACCGAGAGCCGGCGCGAGCGCATCATGGCGGCGGTGCCGTCGAAGACCTCGATCCGGTCGCGGCCGGCGGCCTTGGCCAGTTGCAGCGCCGCCGAGGCGGCCGACATCGCCGACAGCTGGTCGGCGCCGTCCGGCGGGTCCGTCACGGTGACCCGGTGACCGCCCAGGGCCGCCACGCCGGCGCTCGCCGAGACCGGCAGCCGGGTGACGCCGTCGACGTCCCAGCAGGCACGGCGGACGGCGGCGAGCACCTGCTCCGCCGCGATCACCCCGGAGTCCACCCCGCCCGGGACCAGGACGGCGAACTCGTCACCGCCGATCCGCGCCACCAGGGACGCCCGCGGCAGGTGGGTCAGCAGCCGCTCGCCGACGGCGACGAGCAACCGGTCGCCGACGGAGTGGCCGAGCAGGTCGTTCACGGCCTTGAAGCCGTCGATGTCGACCGCGAGCAGGCACCAGGGCGCGGACGGGCCGATCTCGGCGATCCGGCTGGCCAGCACCCGGCGGTTCGCCAACCCGGTCAGCGGGTCCGACGTCGCCTCCTCGTGCAGCCGGCCGACCAGGCGGACCCGCAGCCGTGTGTTGAGCAGCTCCCGGACCCACAGGAGCCCGATCGCGGCCAGCACGAACAGCCACGACACGGTGTCCAGCTGGTAGCCGGGCCGCAGGTTGCGGTCGCGCAGGAGCACGATCGAACCGACGCCGAGGCCCAGCAGCAGCAGGCTCGTGGTCGTGGTGACCACGGTGACCCGGGCGTCCGGGTCGACGTCGATGGGGGTGCGGTCCTCCAGGCCGCGCGCCCCGGACCGGTAGGTCAGCGCGCCCCAGGCGATGAGCGGCGTCGACACCAGCCACAGCGCCTTGCCGATCAGGCTGGGCGGGGTGACGGCGGCCGCGTCGACCGTCAAGGAGTTGAGGTCGCCGATGGAGAAGGCCGCGAACCCGCCGGCCAGCACGATCAGCGGCACGGCCAGGTCCCGGACGGCGATCACCACGGCCATCGCGGTGAAGACCACCTCGAACAGCACCATGAACGCGCCGGTGAACCGCTCGGGCGACGGGACCCCGAACGTGTCGAGGAAGCGCACGCGCCAGATCAGCAGGCTGGCGCAGACCGACAGCAGCCCACCGTCCAGGAGGAGGCGCAGCATCGGCACGCTGCCGCCGACGGCCCGCGGGATGGTCATGACCCCGGCGATGGCGATCGGTGCCGCCGCGAACTGCACCAGATCCCCGTAGGCCGGGAAGCCCGTCTCGACGCCGGTCGCCGTCAGCGTGCACTTGAGCAGCTGACCCGCGCCCCAGACGGCCATCGTCACGCCGAGCCAGCGGCGGAAGACGGCGTCCGCGGCTCCGTGCCAGCCGCGCAGCAGCACCTCGACGCCGCAGACCGTCGCCGTGCAGCCGATAAGCAGCCCGACCACCAGCTCGAACATCGACAGCGCCGCGGGCCGCGACCAGCTCAGCAGGACCGCCGTCAGCAGGAGCAAGGACAGGCCGACGCCGGCCCGGACCAGCCAGGGCCCGGACCGCCATCGTTCGTGCCACCACGCCACGTCGGTCATCGCCCCCGGCTCGCCGGTCAGCGCGTCGCGAGTACCCGCTGCTCCGGCATCAGCTGCCGTCGTCGCCGTCCACGGGGGCCAACCGCGTCAGGATGAGATCCCTGACCTTAGCGGCATCGGCCTGCCCCCGCATATCCCGCATCACGGACCCCACGAGCGCTCCGGCGGCCGCCACCTTGCCCGCGCGGATCTTGTCCGCGACGTCGGGGTTCGCCGCGATCGCCCGGTCCACGGCCTCACCGAGCGCGGAGTCGTCCGAGACGATCCTGAGCCCGCGCGCGGACACCACGTCGGCCGGGCCGCCCTCCCCCGCCAGCACGCCCTCGAGCGCCTGCCGAGCGAGCTTGTCGTTGATCACACCGGACTCGACCAGCCGCGCCAGCTCGGCGACCTGGGCCGGCGTGACGGGCAGGTCGGCCAGGTCGACGCCGTCGACGTTGGCGCGCCGGGAGAGCTCCTGCGTCCACCACTTGCGGGCCGCACCCGCGGTGGCGCCCGCCTCGACGGTCGCCTCGATGAGCTCGACCGCCTTGGCGTTGACGACGTCGCGCATCTCCAGCTCGGTGATGCCCCACGCCTCCTGGAGCCGGCGGCGGCGCAGTCCGGGCGGCTCGGGCATGGTGGCCCGCAGCCGCTCGACCCAGGCCGCGTCGGGCACGATCGGCACGAGGTCGGGCTCGGGGAAGTAGCGGTAGTCCTCGGCGTCCGACTTCTCCCGGCCGGACGTCGTCACACCGGTGTCCTCGTGCCAGTGCCGGGTCTCCTGGACGACGCGCTGCCCGGCGACGAGCCGCGCGCCCTGCCGGGTGATCTCGTAGCGGACGGCGCGCTCGACGCTGCGCAGCGAGTTGACGTTCTTCGTCTCGCTGCGGGTGCCGAACGGCACGGCCCGCTGCGCGGCGGCCAGGTCGGCGCCGGCCGGCGCCGTCGGGACGCCGGCCGCCCGCGGGCGCAGCGAGACGTTGGCGTCGCAGCGCAGCGAACCCTGCTCCATCCGGACGTCGGAGACGCGCAGCGCCCGCAGCAGCTCCCGCAGGGCGCCGACGTACGCGCGCGCGATCTCCGGTGCCCGCTCGCCGGCGCCCTCGATCGGCTTGGTCACGATCTCGATGAGCGGGATGCCGGCCCGGTTGTAGTCGACGAGCGAGTACTCGGCCCCGTGGATGCGCCCGGTGGCGCCGCCGACGTGCAGCGACTTGCCGGTGTCCTCCTCCATGTGGGCCCGCTCGACGGCCACCCGGAAGGTGCTGCCGTCGTCCAGCTCGACGTCGAGCCAGCCGTCGAAGGCGATCGGCTCGTCGTACTGCGAGGTCTGGAAGTTCTTGGGCATGTCCGGGTAGAAGTAGTTCTTCCGGGCGAAGCGGCAGCGCTCGGAGATCGTGCAGTTCAGCGCCAGCCCGATCCGGACGGCGGACTCCAGGCCCTGGGCGTTGAGCACCGGCAGCGCACCCGGCAGCCCGAGGCAGACCGGGCAGACCTGGCTGTTCGGCGCCGCGCCGAAGATGGTCGAGCAGCCGCAGAACATCTTCGTGTTCGTGTTCAGCTCGACGTGCACCTCCAGCCCGAGGACCGGGTCGAAGGCGGCGAGCGCCTCGTCGTAGCCGAGCACGGCGTCCGCAGCGGTGGTCGTCGTCATGGTGCCTTCCTACCTCGTCCCTTGATCAGGCTTCCGGGAGCGCCGGGATGCGGTCGAGCAGCGGGGCGGCCCAGCGCCGTTCGAGTGCCGCCTCCAGCGCGGCACCCACCCGGTAGAGGCGGTCGTCGGCGTTCGGCGGCGCCAGGATCTGCAGGCCGACCGGCAGCCCGTCCTCGTCGGCGAGGCCCGCCGGCAGGGACATGCCCGGCACCCCGGCGAGGTTCGCCGGGATCGTGGCGACGTCCTGCAGGTACATGGACAGCGGGTCGTCGAGCTTCTCCCCCAGCGGGAATGCCGTCGTCGGGGACGTCGGCGAGAGCAGCACGTCGGCCTCGCCGAAGGCGGCGGCGAAGTCGCGCTGGATCAGCGTCCGCACCTTCTGGGCGCTGCCGTAGTAGGCGTCGTAGTACCCCGAGGACAGCGCGTAGGTGCCGAGGATGATCCGGCGCTTGACCTCGTCGCCGAAGCCGGCGGCGCGGGTGGCCGCCATCACCTGCTCGGCCGTCGGGTCGGCCACGCCCTCCGGGTAGACCCGCAGGCCGTACCGCATGGCGTCGAACTTGGCGAGGTTGCTGCTCGCCTCGCTCGGCAGGATCAGGTAGTACGCGCCCAGCGCCGCGGTGAAGCTCGGGCAGGACACCTCGACGACCTTGGCGCCGGCGTCCACGAGGGCCTCGACGGCCTCGTCGAAGCGGGCGAGCACGCCGGCCTGCCAGCCGCGGCCGTCACCGCTGCCGTGCAGCTCCCGGATGACGCCGATGCGCAGCCCGGCGACGTCGCCGCTGCGGGCGGCCGCGACGACGTCCGGCCGGGTCTCGGTCAGGCTGGTGGAGTCCAGCGGGTCGTACCCGGCCATGACCTCGTGCAGCAGCGCGGTGTCGAGCACCGTGCGGGCGCAGGGCCCGGCCTGGTCCAGGCTGCTGGCCAGCGCGACGAGCCCGTACCGGGACACCGCACCGTACGTCGGCTTGACCCCGACCGTGCCGGTGACCGCGGCGGGCTGGCGGATCGACCCGCCGGTGTCCGTGCCGGTGGCCAGCGGGGCCTCGAAGGCGGCCAGCGCGGCGGCCGAGCCGCCCCCGGACCCGCCCGGGATCCGCGTGAGGTCCCAGGGGTTGCCCGTCGGCCCGTACGCGGAGTGCTCCGTGGAGGAGCCCATCGCGAACTCGTCCATGTTGGTCTTGCCGGGCACCACGGCGCCCGCGGCGTGCAGGCGCTCCGCGATGTGGGCGTCGTAGGGGCCCACGAAGCCACGCAGGATGTCCGATCCGGCCGTCGAGGGCTGGCCCTTGGTGACCACGAGGTCCTTGAGCGCGACCGGCACGCCGAGCAGCTCCGGCAGCCCGGCGACCGCATCCGGGCCCTGGGCGCGGGCGGCGGCGAACCGCGCGTCGGCGGCCTCGGCGGAGGCGCGGGCGCCTGACGGATCGAGCGACGACCACGCGTTCAGGACGCGCTCCTGCGTGTCGATGAGGGCGGTGTGTGCGTCGAGCAGCTCAACAGCGCTGACCTCGCCACGACGCAGCGCCGAGGACATCTCATGCGCGTGGAGGCGCGTGAGGGAGCGATCGGCGGTCATGCCGGCACGTCC
>Ga0302323_100002006_pt1 | contig 16540 bp, 14 predicted proteins | sample Fen_T0_3_FD_201950 | JGI IMG/M metagenome (GOLD analysis project Ga0302323, IMG submission 201950) | Peat permafrost microbial communities from Stordalen Mire near Abisko, Sweden - Fen_T0_3 | ecosystem: Environmental > Terrestrial > Soil > Wetlands > Permafrost | place: Sweden: Abisko... | reverse complement strand
GGAAATGTCTTCCCTATGGTGGAACCCTGATCATCAGTTTCCGAAGTAAGATTAACTTATTAATTGAATTAAATACAATGAAACAGGAATATACAATATCGCTCTTCACCGAGGACCACATAGGTATCCTTGGGCAGATAACAATAATACTAACCAGGCGGCAGATAAACATAGACAGTTTCACTGCCTCTGAATCTGCAGTAAAAGGGGTCTATCTCCTTACAATAGTTGTGAAGACCACACCGGAGATGATCCAGAAAGTGGCAAGGCAAATGGAAAAACTTATCGATGTTTTAAAAGTTTTTGTACATACATCCGACCAGATAATATATCAGGAGATTGCCCTCTTCAAGGTTACTACAAACGGACTGATGTCGGGTAATGTTATTGATCATGTTGTCAGGGCACATAATGCAAGGATCCTTGAGGTTTCACCTGAATATATGGTAATTGAAAAAACAGGCCATAAAACAGAGATAGCTGAATTACTTACTCAACTTGAGCCCTTTGGTTTATTGCAGTTTGCGAAATCAGGCAGGGTTGCCATAACCAAACAGGTAAAAGAGCTAAATGCGTATCTGAAGGAGATGGATGAAGCCAACCGTTTCAGATCAGAACCAACACTAAATTAATAATAATTAAGAACCAGTAATAATCACATATTTAATATTTAAGATCATGGCAAAAATTGATTTTGGCGGAGTTGTTGAAAATGTAGTTACAAGAGAAGAATTTTCACTTTCAAAAGCCCGCGAAGTACTTAAAAATGAAATCGTAGCTGTTATCGGTTATGGTGTTCAGGGACCCGCACAGGCAATGAATATGAAGGATAACGGGATAAATGTAATTATCGGTCAGGCTCCCGAGTTTAAAGCCGATTGGGATAAAGCCATTGCAGATGGCTGGGTACCCGGAAAAACTCTGTTTCCTATTGAGGAGGCAGTTAAAAAAGGCACGATAATTCAATACCTCGTTTCAGATGCTGCCCAGAGGATTCTCTGGCCAAAACTAAAACCATGTCTTAAAAAGGGAGATGCATTATATTTTTCTCACGGGTTTTCAATTACCTATAAAGAACATACCGGAGTGATTCCTCCCGATTTTGTAGATGTTATACTTGTAGCACCGAAAGGGTCAGGAACAAGTGTAAGACGTAATTTCCTGGCAGGTGCAGGTATCAATTCCAGCTTTTCGGTATTTCAGGATTTTACAGGAAGAGCTGAAGAACGAACTGTTGCCGTAGGAATTGCAATTGGTTCAGGCTATCTCTTCCCTACCACTTTTGAACAGGAAGTGTACAGTGATCTTACAGGTGAACGTGGAGTTTTAATGGGCGCTCTGGCTGGAATTATGGATGCTCAATACCAGGTACTGCGCGAAAATGGGCACTCACCATCTGAAGCATTTAATGAGACTGTTGAGGAACTTACCCAGAGCCTAATCAGACTGGTTGATGAAAAGGGAATGGACTGGATGTATGCAAACTGCAGTGCAACCGCACAACGTGGAGCACTCGACTGGCGTCCAAAATTTAAAGCTGCAACACTTCCAGTTTTCATTGACCTTTATAACAAGGTCAAATCAGGAGAAGAATGTGTCAGAGTTCTTAAATCAACTGGTGCTGCCAATTATAAACAAGTACTTGATGCAGAACTAAATGAACTTGGTAATTCGGAAATGTGGAGAGCGGGTGCTGCAGTGAGAAAACTGAGACCGGTGAAATAACTTCTTTTTATAAATAACTTACAAATATGGACGATAAGATCATTATTTTCGATACCACTCTCCGGGATGGAGAACAGGTGCCTGGTTGCCAGTTAAATACAATTGAAAAAATTGAAGTTGCCCAGGCTCTCGAAGCACTCGGGGTTGATGTTATCGAAGCCGGTTTCCCAATCTCAAGTCCCGGAGACTTCACATCGGTCGTCGAGATATCAAAGGCTGTTTCAAACCCGGTGATATGTGCACTTACCCGGGCTGTTAAAAAAGATATCGAAGTTGCAGCTGAAGCTCTTCAGTACGCAAAAAGAAAAAGGATACATACAGGTATTGGTGTTTCTGAATTCCATATCAGGTATAAAATAAAAACAACACCAGAGGAGATAGTTAAAAGAGCAGCAGATGCGGTCAAATATGCAAGAAAATTTGTTGATGATGTCGAATTTTATGCAGAAGATGCAGGCCGAAGCGAAAATGAATTCCTGTCAAAAGTTATAGAAGCTGTCATTAAAGCCGGAGCCACTGTTGTGAATATTCCTGATACAACCGGCTATTGTCTCCCCGAGGAGTACGGTCAGAAGATAAAATATCTCAGAGATCATGTCTCCAATATCGATAAAGCAATCATATCAACTCATTGTCATAATGATCTGGGAATGGCGACTGCAAATACGATGATGGGTGTAATAAATGGTGCAAGACAGGTAGAAGTGACAATTAACGGTATTGGAGAGAGAGCCGGAAATACCTCTCTTGAGGAGATTGCTATGATCATAAAAAGTCACCATGACCTGAAGCTTAGAACTGATATCAATACAAAACTGATATACAGTACAAGCCGGCTTGTTTCAACTCTTATGAGCATGCCCGTACAGGCCAATAAAGCGATCGTGGGACGAAACGCATTTGCTCATTCTTCAGGTATACATCAGGATGGCGTACTTAAGAACAGGGAAAATTATGAAATTATTGATCCGGTGGAAGTTGGTATAAGGGAGTCATCAATAATACTGACAGCACGCAGCGGAAGGGCTGCTCTTAATCACCGTTTGGAATTACTCGGTTTCAACTTTGGCAAGGAGGAGATAGATGATATTTACCATAGATTTTTAGTGTTGGCCGACAAGAAAAAAGACATTAATGACGAAGATATCAGGATACTTGCTGGTGTAGTATTCCAGGGAGAAAAATCGCTTAAGCTGGATCTGCTGCAGGTTTCATGTGGAAAATCATTAATTCCGGTTGCTACTGTCGGCATAAAAATCAATGGTGAAGTGCATTTCTCAACTGCTTCAGGAAACGGACCTATTGATGCAGCATTCAATGCCGTAAAACAGCTGATCAGCAAGACAGTACATCTCGAGGAATTTCTTATTCAGGCGATTACCAAAGGGAGTGATGACCTCGGTAAAGTACACATCCAGGTTGAACACCAGGGAAAAATCTACTATGGTTTTTCGGCAAACACAGATATTATTACTGCTTCAGTTGAAGCCTTTATTGATGCTCTTTCAAAAATTAAATGACCCCCAAACCCCCTAAAGGGGGGCTAATTCACTAACATGAAGAAAACCCTCTAAATGAACGAGGATTAACCCCCCTTTAGGGGGGCAGGGGGGCAAAAATTATAAAGAATAAATTAGAAATGAAGTCAAAAACACTTTTCGACAAAATCTGGGACAGCCATGTAGTTAAATCTATTGAAGATGGTCCTGATGTTCTGTATATCGACAGGCATTACATACATGAAGTTACCAGTCCGCAGGCTTTTAATGGGCTGAAAGAAAGGGGTATCCCGGTATTCAGGCCTGATAAAACCATTGCTACTGCCGACCATAACATACCAACTAAAGATCAGCATCTGCAAATCCGGGATGAACTCTCCCGAAATCAGGTTGAAAGACTCAACGAGAATTGTCAAAAGTATGGTATTGAGTTATTTGGCCTGAACAATCCGAAGAACGGAATAGTACATGTAATTGGCCCTGAATTGGGATATACCCTGCCCGGCATGACAATAGTGTGCGGTGATAGCCATACATCGACACACGGTGCTTTTGGTACAGTAGCATTCGGAATAGGAACCAGCGAGGTCGAAATGGTACTGGCAACGCAGTGCATTCTTCAGCCAAAACCGAAAAAGATGAGGATAACACTCGATGGTGAACTTCATAAAGGAGTGACTTCCAAAGATATAATTATGTATATAATATCTGAGATCTCAGCCAGTGGTGCCACTGGATATTTTGTTGAGTATTGTGGTTCGGCAATACGAAATCTCAGCATGGAAGGCAGAATGACAATCTGCAATATGAGCATAGAAATGGGTGCAAGGGGCGGTTTAATAGCCCCTGACGAAACCACATTTGAATATCTGAAAAAAATTCCTTCAATTCCCGGAAGAAAAGACATTAAATCATATGTAAGTGATTGGAAAAAACTTCTGACAGATAATGATGCTGTTTTTGATAAGGACCTGCATTTTGATGCCGGCTCAATTAAACCCATGATAACATATGGTACTAATCCTGGAATGGGAATGGCAATTGATGATTCAATTCCACTATCGGATGAATCTGGTGTTAATGCATCAGCATCATACATCAAATCACTGGATTATATGGGTTTCAAACCCGGAATGAAACTGCTGGGACATCCTGTAGATTATGTCTTCATTGGTAGCTGCACAAACGGCCGGATTGAGGATTTCAGGGCTTTTGCACGGATCATCAGGGGAAAAAAGAAAGCAGCTAATATCACAGCGCTTATTGTCCCCGGTTCAAAAAAGGTTGAAGAACAGATGGTTGCTGAAGGTCTTGTTGAGGTTTATAAAAATGCAGGCTTCGAAGTCAGACAGCCAGGATGTTCTTCATGCCTGGCTATGAATGAAGATAAAATTCCTCAGGGGAAATATGCAGTATCAACCTCTAACCGAAACTTTGAAGGAAGACAGGGTCCGGGTGCCAGGACACTGCTAGCCAGTCCTTTTACAGCAGCAGCTGCAGCAATAACAGGAAGGATAACCGATCCAAGGGAATTTGTAACCGAATAAAATAAAATTAAAAAAATCAGATATGCCAAAAGTTAAGTTCGATATACTTGAAACAACATGTGTTCCTCTGCCGTTCGAAAATGTTGATACCGATCAGATTATCCCGGCAAGATTTTTAAGTGCCACTTCAAGGCAGGGATTTGGAGATAATCTTTTCCGCGACTGGAGATATTTAAAAACAGGAGAAAAAAACAGTGAGTTTATTCTGAACAATCCTGAATATAGCGGAAAAGTCCTTGTCGCAGGTAAAAATTTTGGAAGCGGATCAAGTCGTGAACATGCCGTATGGGCTATTTTTGATTATGGATTCAGAGCTGTTGTGTCGAGTTTTTTTGCCGATATTTTCATGAACAATGCTCTTAATAACGGTCTTCTTCCGATAGTAATCCCCGATGATCTGCTGAAAAAGATGCTTAATCTGATCCAAAAGAAACCCGACACAAAAGTTAAAATCGATCTTGAAAAACAGACTTTTACAGTATTGCCTACAGGAGATTCAATAAAATTTGAGATTAATCATTATAAGAAAGAATGCATGTTAAAAGGGCTGGATGATATTGATTTTCTATTGAGTATGAAGAGTTTAATAACCGGATACGAGAACAATAAAAGCCTTGTAAAATGAGAGTTGAAATAATGGATACCACCCTGAGAGACGGGGAACAGACACAAGGAGTATCATACTCACCGCTCGAAAAACTCCACGTCGCCAAACTACTTCTTAAGGATCTTAAAGTCGACAGGATTGAAGTGGCTTCGGCACGAGTCTCCCTCGGTGAATTTGAAGCTATCAGGCAAATAACCGACTGGGCACGTCATAACAATCTCCACAGAAAAGTAGAAGTTCTGGGATTTGTTGACGGAGATATTTCCTTAAACTGGATTGATGATGCTGGAGGAAAGGTTATAAATCTTCTTTGCAAAGGGTCGCTCCGTCATCTTGAGAAACAATTGAAAAAAACGCCGGAAAAACATGTCAGTGACATCAAAGAGATAATCAGAAAAGCTGAATGTCGCGATATGGAAGTGAATATTTATCTCGAGGACTGGTCTAATGGAATGATACATTCTGAAGAGTATGTTTTTTTTCTTCTTGAATCCCTGAAGGATGAAAACATACAGAGATTCATGCTTCCTGATACCCTGGGAATACTAAACCCGGAACAGACCTTCAACTTCTGTAAAAAGATTATTGACAGGTATCCTTCACTTCGTTTTGATTTTCATGCTCATAATGATTATGACCTGGCTGTTGCCAATGTCTTTTCAGCCGTCAAAGCAGGCATAACCGGCATTCATACTACAATCAACGGACTGGGTGAAAGAGCAGGTAATGCGCCACTTTCAAGCGTAATTGGTGTTCTCCGCGATTTACTACATACCGAGACAGGGATAAATGAATTCGAAATTACCAAAGCAAGCAAAATAGTAGAGACATTCAGCGGAATACGCATTCCCGTGAACAAGCCGGTGATAGGGGAGAATGTTTTTACCCAAACTTCAGGAGTACATGCAGACGGAGATAGTAAAGACAATCTTTATTATAATAACCTGCTGCCTGAACGGTTCGGAAGAAAAAGGAAATATGCGCTCGGCAAACAGTCAGGGAAAGCGACTATCAGGAAAAATCTTGAAGAGTTCGGACTGTTTTTAAATCCTGAATCGCTGACTAAAGTGACACAAAGAGTCATTGAACTTGGGGATAAAAAAGAAAATGTAACCACTGAGGACCTTCCATTCATCATTGCCGATGTGCTGGGCAGTGAACAGATCAATTACAAGATCTTTATTAAAAATTACTCTCTCTCCCTCTCCTACGGTTTAAAACCCTTTGCGAGTGTTCAGATTGAGATTGATGGCAACCTTTACCAGGAAACCTCAGGAGGTGACGGACAGTATGATGCTTTCATGAAAGCTTTGCGGACAATTTATGATAAACTCGGGAAACAATATCCTGTATTGACAGATTACCAGGTATCTATTCCTCCCGGCGGTAAGACTGATGCTTTTGTGGAGACTGTCATTACCTGGGAATATAATGGAAAGGAATTCAAAACCAGAGGTTTTGATGCGGACCAGACTGAATCGGCTATTAAAGCGACTGAGAGAATGCTGAACATTATTGAGAATATTGAACAAAAAGTAATAACTAACAAGAAACTAATAGACGTTGCTCATGGATTTTAATATAGCTGTTTTACCGGGCGATGGTATAGGTCCCGAGATTATTGACCAGGCAAAAAAAGTTGTTATCTCTATCGGAAAAAAGTTTAATCATCAGTTTAATTTTAAGCCCGGACTTGTAGGAGCTATTGCTATTGATAAAACAGGAAGTCCGTTGCCGGAAGAAACACTCGATCTTTGCAAGTCATCAGATGCCGTACTTTTTGGAGCCATCGGCGATCCGAAATACGATAACAATCCTGCTGCTAAGGTTCGTCCCGAGCAGGGCTTGCTCGCAATGCGAAAAGAACTTGGTTTGTATGCGAACGTAAGACCTGTCACAACCTTCCCGTCATTGATAGATAAGTCTCCGTTAAAGAAAGAGATTGTTCAGGGCGTCGATATTATGATGATTCGGGAGCTTACCGGAGGAATCTATTTCGGAAAGCCGCAGGGAAGATCTGAAGATGGAAATACAGCTTATGATTCATGCGTTTACAGCCGTTACGAAATTGAGAGAGTTGTCAGACTTGCATGTGAATATGCAATGAAACGATCAAAAAAGCTCACAGTTGTTGATAAAGCAAATGTGCTTGCTACGTCGAGACTCTGGCGCGAAACGGCCGGAATAATATCAAAAGAGTACAAAGATATTACGATGGATTTTATGTTTGTCGATAATGCAGCTATGCAGCTTATTCAATGGCCCGGAAGGTTTGATGTAATTGTAACAGAAAACATGTTTGGAGATATTCTTTCAGACGAAGCAAGCGTCCTTACAGGATCTCTCGGCCTTCTTCCATCTGCTTCAATCGGACTCTCAACATCAGTTTTTGAACCAATCCATGGATCATATCCTCAGGCAGCAGGGAAAAACATCGCCAATCCGCTGGGAACCATTTTATCTGCTGCCATGATGTTCGATCTTGCTTTTAATCTGAAAACAGAGTCTGAGATAATCAGAATAGCAGTCGAAAAATCAATTGATGCTGAATATGTTACTGAAGATCTAAACAAGGTGCATCCAAAATCTACCTCGGAAGTGGGTGACTGGATTGCGGAGTATATATCAAAAAATTAAGAAAGTCTCAAGGCACCACCATCCTTTACTTCTTAACCCTTCCCCAACCCTTCCCTTAAACAATAAGGGAAGGGTGAAAACCACTAAGATATAACCAATTACGCCCCTTCCCTTAGCATTAAGGGAAGGGGTTGGGGGATGGGTTCTGAAACAAGAATAAAAATAGACAATTATAAATATTACTCGTTTTTTGTGCTATTTATTAATTTTTTATTATCTTTGCATTTATAATTTTAAGAAATGTACTACAAAACATCAACACATCATCATTTTTATCTTTGCGTTCAGGCGAGGTGACAGTGATATGTGTGTGAATAAAAATATCATAAACCCGTCTGAGCTGATCAGGCGGGTTTTTTTATTTAAAAAAAAGTGAAATGAGTAAACTGAAAATTGCAATTCAAAAGAGCGGACGATTAAGTGAAAATTCAAAAAAGCTGTTGGAAGAATGTGGCATCAAATTCTCCAATGGAATTAGCGTCCTTAAGACAACTGCCAGAAATTTTCCTGTCGAGCTTCTCTTTTTAAGAGATGATGATATCCCTCAATATGTGGAACAGCAGGTTGCCGATATTGGTATCCTTGGCGAAAATATGGTTTTTGAGAAGAATAAGGACGTAACTATTATAGAACAGCTTGGGTTTGCAAATTGCAGGCTGAGTCTGGCAATCCCAAAAGAAGAGAAATATGAAGGTTTAGACTATTTCATGAATAAGAAAATTGCAACAAGTTATCCGCATATTCTCACAGGATTTCTCACGAAAAATAACATCACTGCCGAGATAGAAGAGATCAGCGGCAGTGTGGAAATAGCCCCGGGTATCGGTCTTGCCAATGCAGTATGTGACATTGTCAGTTCAGGGAGTACTCTGCTTACCAATGGGTTACATGAAGTTGAAACTATCCTCAAAAGTCAGGCAGTCATTATTGGTAACAAAAACCTGAGCTCTGAGAAACAAGCGATATTGAATAGTCTGCTCTTCAGAATAAGAGCTGTCAAAAACGCTAAAGAGAATAAATACATATTACTCAATACTCCTCAATCGGCTATTGCAAAAATCTGTAGCATACTTCCGGGTATGAAAAGTCCAACAATAGTGCCACTGGTCGAAAAAGGATGGTTCAGCCTTCATTCAGTTGTAAAGGAAGATGAATTCTGGGAAAGAATTGATCAGCTCAAAGCCGCTGGTGCAGAAGGCATACTGGTTATTCCAATAGAGAAAATGATATTGTAATGAAAACAATAAAATTTCCTGAAAAAGACAGCTGGGAAAAGTTGTGCAAACGTCCGGAAATATCAAGGAATGACCTTGAAGATGTTGTCAAAGGAATTATAAACAGCGTAAAATCAGAATCTGACAAAGCTGTTAATTACTATTCCGGAAAATTTGACGGAGCACTTCCCGGCGTCTTAAAAGTGACATCAGATGAGATACTCGAATCAGCCGGACAGATTCCTCAGAAATTAAAGAACGCTATCAATATCGCGCGCAAGAATATTGAGAAATTCCATTCAGCTCAGCTTAATACAGAACCGGTTATTGAAACTTCAAAAGGAGTCAGATGCTGGAGAAAATCAGTGGCAATTGAAAAAGTAGGACTATACATACCCGGAGGCAGTGCTCCACTTTTCTCGACACTGCTAATGCTAGGCATTCCTGCCAAAATTGCCGGATGCGAAGAAATAATTGTCTGCACACCTCCGGGGAAAGATGGCAGAGTAAGTCCTCTGATTCTTTACACGGCACAGCTGATTGGAATATCTCAAATATTCAAAGCCGGAGGGGCACAGGCTATTGCCGCAATGGCTTACGGTACTGAAAGTATCCCTAAAGTCTGCAAAATATTCGGTCCGGGTAACCAATTCGTAACGAAAGCGAAAGAGCTGGTCCAGCAGGATGGCATAGCAATAGATATGCCTGCCGGACCAAGTGAAGTACTAATTATTGCAGACAGGAATTCAAATCCTGAATTTATAGCTGCCGACCTTCTGTCTCAGTCTGAACATGGACCTGACAGTCAGGTTATTATGCTTACAGATAATGAAGAGCTAACGGAAAAAGTCAGATATGAAGTTGAAAGGCAGGTTATGTTACTATCAAGAAAAGAAATAGCTCTGAAATCTCTTGAAAATAGTAAGCTGATAATATTGTCGACGCTTAATGACTGTATGGATTTCAGTAACAATTATGCACCTGAACACCTGATTATTAACACAACTGATGCTGACTCAGTTGCAAAAAATGTCAGAAATGCAGGTTCTGTTTTTCTTGGAAATTTCAGCTGCGAAAGTGCAGGTGACTATGCATCGGGAACTAACCATACATTACCCACAAACGGATTCGCAAAAAACTACAGCGGAGTCTCTGTAGATAGTTTTCTTAAAAAAATAACTTTCCAGGAGATAAGCGCAGAAGGTATTAAAAACCTGGGGCCGACAATTGAGCTTATGGCTGAAGCCGAATCATTAACGGGGCATAAAAATGCAGTAAGTATAAGACTAAAAAAGTTACAGAATGATTGATCTGAATAAGTTAGTCAGGGAAAATGTTATAAAACTTACTCCCTATTCATGTGCAAGGGATGAGTTCAAGGGCAAAACCGGAATTTTTATGGATGCTAATGAGAATCCTTACGGGAACATGAACCGTTATCCCGATCCTTATCAGAAAGAGCTGAAAAATGCTATTTCAAAAATGAAAGGGATTGAAGATGAGAATATTTTCCTTGGAAATGGAAGTGATGAAATCATTGATCTTTGTTTCAGGGTTTTCTGCAACCCTGGTATTGATAAAGTACTTACCTTCACTCCTACTTATGGAATGTATGCCGTATCGGCTTCAGTGAATGATGTTGAAGTATTAAAAGTCCCATTAAACGAATTCTTCCAGATTGATCTTAAGAATGCAGAACCTCTTTTTTCAGATAAAAATCTGAAAATGATTTTTATTTGTTCTCCAAATAACCCTACTGCGAACTCTATGAATTATAAGGATGTCGAATACATTATAAATAAATTCAATGGGATTGTGCTGATTGATGAAGCATATATTGATTTCAGCGAAAAGCCTTCATTTATCAAATTGGTCGGCAAGTATCCGAATCTGATAGTTATGCAGACATTCAGCAAGGCATTGGGACTTGCGGCTGTGAGAGTAGGAATGGCCTTTTCAAATCCTCAGATTATCAAGTACCTCAACAAGCTGAAACCGCCATATAATATAAGCTTAATCAATCAGAAAGCCGCTTTAAAAAAACTCGGTCAGATTGGGCAGAGCAAAATCCAGGTCTTAAGAATAAAAAAGGAACGAGAAAGACTTTCTTCAATTCTGTCACAAATGAATATTGTTGAAAAGATCTATCCATCGGATGCTAATTTTCTACTTGTTAAAGTTAAAAATGCTGATTACATTTATAATACATTGGTTAACAAAAATATAATCATTCGCAACCGTAGCAGCGTTGTTGATAATTGCCTCCGGATAACAATTGGAAAAAGATCTGAAAACGACCAATTAATTAAAGCATTTAATGAGTTGGAAAATTAAAATAAATCCTTAGTGTACCTTTGTAGTAAAAAATATTTCAAACGCAAAGGATCACAAAGTATCCCGATAGATATCGGGACGCAAAGGAACATGAAGGTAAAAATGACAATAGAATAAATTTTTGAGATGAAGAAAGTGCTTTTTATTGATAGAGATGGTACCATATTAACTGAACCGGAAGATGAGCAGGTTGACAGTTTTGAGAAGCTGACATTTCTTCCGGGAGCTATTTCATGTTTATCAAAAATAGCAAAGGAAACTGATTATGAACTTGTTATGGTAACCAACCAGGATGGTCTTGGTACGGCATCATTTCCGGAGGATACTTTCTGGCCTGTTCAGAACAAGATGCTGGAAATTCTGAAAGGGGAAGGTGTTGCATTCGCAGAAATATTTATTGACAAAACAATGCCTTCAGAAAAAGCTCCTACCCGTAAGCCGGGAACAGCATTGCTTGTCAGATATCTCGCCAGTGGAATCGATCTTAATTCGTCATATGTTATCGGCGACAGGCTCACTGATATTGAACTTGCCAGGAATATTGGCTGTAAAGTAATTTATGTTTGTGATAAAAGTAATCCCGAAGCCGAAATAACAACTAAAGACTGGAACGATATTTATAAGTATCTGAAACAGATACCCCGCATTTCAAATGTGGAACGGAAAACTTCCGAGACTGATATAAACATTGAACTTAATCTTGACGGATCGGGTAAAAGCTCCATTCATACGGGTATAGGATTTTTCGATCATATGCTGGAACAGATTGCGCGTCATGGAAACCTCGATCTTAAAATACAGGTTAATGGCGATCTGTATATTGACGAACACCATACTGTTGAGGATGTCGCAATCTCACTGGGTGATGCTGTTCTGATGGCATTGGGAGGGAAAAAAGGCATTGAAAGATACAGCTTTGTTCTGCCAATGGACGATTGCCTTGCACAGGTAGCTCTCGATTTCGGAGGAAGACCCTGGCTGGTGTGGGATGTGAGGTTCAATCGGGAAAAAGTCGGAGAGCTTCCTGCGGAATTGTTCTTTCATTTCTTTAAGTCATTCAGTGACAATGCAAAATGTAACCTGAATATTAAAGCTGAAGGACAGAATGAACATCATAAAATAGAAGCAATCTTCAAAGCATTCGCAAAAGCCATAAAACTGGCTGTGAAGCAGACAGATAACTTTAACCTACCTTCAACGAAAGGCACTCTATGATAGCTATACTGAAATACAATGCAGGTAATATCAAATCTGTACAGAATGCACTCACACGTCTGGGATATAAGAGTATTATTACTGACAATCCATCTGACCTCCTGAACGCAGATAAAGTCATTTTCCCCGGAGTTGGAGAAGCAAGTTCTGCAATACTTTATCTCAAGGAAAGAGAATTGGATAAAACAATAATTGATTTGAAACAACCTGTGCTTGGAATCTGTCTTGGCTTACAGCTTATGTGCCGGTTTTCTGAGGAAGGTGATACTAAATGCCTTGGAATATTTGACACAGATGTCAGATTATTTCCTCCGGTTGAAAAGATCCCTCATATGGGATGGAATAATTGCCTGACAATGAAGGGTGATCTTTTCAAAGGATTAACAGTAAAAGACGATCTCTATTATGTGCATAGTTATTATGCTGAAATTTCATCGAGTACTTTAGCTACCTGCGACTATATTCTTCCATTCAGCGCAGCAATGCAGAAGGAAAATTTTTATGCAACGCAGTTTCATCCTGAGAAATCAGCAGAAACTGGGGAAAAGATATTGAAAAATTTTCTTGAACTATGAGAATCATCGTAGCAATTGATATTATAGGAGGTAAGTGCGTCCGGTTGACCAGGGGCGATTTCAATACAAAAAAGGTTTATAATGAGGATCCTCTGGAGGTTGCATTAAAGATTGAAGATAATGGTATAAAGTATTTGCATCTGGTTGATCTTGAAGGAGCAAAAAATAAAAAGATTGAAAATATTAAGGTTCTTGAAAAGATTGCCTGGAAGACAAAGTTAAAAATTGATTTTGGAGGAGGATTAAGATCATATGAAGATCTTTTAACAGTATTTAATGCCGGGGCACGTCAGGCAACCGCTGGTAGCATAGCTGTGACTGACCCTCATTTATTTATTGAATGGCTGACTAAACTGGGACAGGAAAAACTGATACTTGGTGCAGATTGCATTGACAGGAAAGTATCTACCGGTGGCTGGCAGGAAAAATCAGACAAAGAGATAATCAGTTTTATAACTGATTACAGATCAAAAGGTGTTAAATATACAATATGCACTGACATTAAAAAAGATGGTATGTTGCAGGGACCATCCACTACATTATATAAAGAGATACTTGATGCAGTAAAAATCAATCTTATTGCAAGCGGTGGTATCTCTTCAGTCAGAGATATTGAGGATGTCAGAGATGCCGGTTGTGAAGGTGTGATTATAGGTAAAGCAGTTTATGAGGGAAAAATTACTTTAAAAGAATTAGGAAAACTATGTTAAAAAGGAGAATAATACCTTGTCTCGATATTAAAGATGGAAGGACAGTGAAGGGCGTGAATTTTATCAACCTCATAGACGCTGGAGATCCGGTTGAACTGGCAAAAGTCTATGTGAAACAAGGCGCAGATGAACTTGTATTTCTGGATATTACAGCAACAATCGAAAACAGGAAAGCTCTTGCCGGACTGGTCGAAAGGATCGCAGGAGAAATAAACATACCATTTACAGTAGGTGGTGGAATTGATACAATTAATGATGTTTCTGTTCTTATTAAGGCAGGAGCCGATAAGATTACAGTAAATTCATCAGCAGTGCGCAGGCCGGAACTGATCACTGAGATTGCCGCCCGGTTTGGAAGTCAGTGTATCGTTGTAGCTATTGACACTAAACTCATTAATGATGAATGGATAGTTGTTGTTGATGGAGGGCGTACTGTTACTGAATTAAAAACAGTCAGCTGGGCCCGACAGGTTGAAGAACTGGGAGCCGGTGAAATACTTCTTACATCTATGAACAGCGACGGAACAAAATCGGGATTCTCGCTGGACATTACCGCCGAAGTAAGCAGAAATGTAAATATCCCTGTAATAGCCTCCGGTGGAGCCGGGTCGATGGAACATTTCAGCATGGTCTTTTTTAATACCGAATGCAGTGCCGCACTTGCAGCCAGCATTTTTCATTTTGGGGAGATAGATATCAGAGAATTAAAAAAGTATCTGAAACACGAAGGCATTGCAATCAGGTAAGAGTATTTGGTCAAAGATGAAAATTTTTCGTACTCTATAGTTCTTTATGAACTCACCCCCGTCCCCCCTCTCTGCTACGCAAAGAGGGGGCGTAATACGCAGTATATCACTTAGTTTCCCCCTCTTTACGAAGTAGAGAGGGGGATTAAAGGGGGTGAGTACATTTGACTAAGAAGCAGTTCTGAGGATTTAAGGGGCGAGTATATCAAAAGGAGAGAATAACTTTGGACAGATTATATAGAAACTAGTCAAAAAATAGAATTTTATGAATATCGATTTCTCTAAAGGAAACGGACTCATTCCGGTTGTTATCCAGGATAATAATACTCTCCAGGTCTTAATGGTCGGTTATATGAATGAAGAGGCCTTCAATAAGACTACAAAAGAGAATATAGTTACATTCTTCAGCAGGAGTAAAAACCGGCTCTGGACGAAAGGAGAAACTTCCGGCAATTTTTTATATGTGAAAGAAATATCAGCCGATTGTGATAATGATTCTATCCTTATTAAAGTCAATCCCGCCGGACCAACATGTCATACCGGAAGTACATCATGCTTTGGTAAGGAGTCTTCCAAAGGATTTATCTATGAATTGGAACAAATTATATATCAACGTATTAAAGATAACTCTGAAGAATCATACACAAACAAACTTTATAAAAAAGGAATTAATAAAGTTGCCCAGAAAGTAGGGGAAGAAGCAGTTGAATTAGTTATTGAAGCTAAAGATAATAATATAGACCTGTTCAAAAACGAAGCTGCCGATCTGCTGTATCATCTGCTGATACTTTTGAAAGCAAAGGGAGTTACTCTTCAGAGTATTGAAGGAGTCTTGAAGGAAAGACATAAAAAATAGGCTGCCCCTCGCCTGGTCTGTTGTATAAGTCTTATTTAACCACAAAGTACACAAAGAAGGCACAAAGGGCACAAAGTCAAAACACTATAGATAAGTCCTTTGTGATCTTTGCGTAATATCTTTGCGACCTTTGTGGTTAATGGATTTCAACTTTTTCAAAACCATTTGAAGAGTAAAATTTTTAAAATTTAACCAAATCCCCACTTTTTTTGACTTTTTAGTTGTTTTTTTAAAAATTCAATTACTTTTGTAAGCTAATAACGCAACCAAATGAATATTGTATACAAATATTTTATCTCTTTTTTTTACTTCTATTTTTATTTTAAAAACAGATAAGGGATTTTTGTATACAGATAATTTAATTATATGAAAGCAAGGGTCCCTCGGAGGGGCCCTTGTTTTTTTAATATCATTTATTAACATGAAGATAGCGATACAGGGAGAATCAGGATGCTTTCATGAAGTTGCTGCAAGACAGTATTTCAATTATGATGAAATTGATATTGTACCATGTTCAACGTTTGATCTGGAACTCAATACTTTAAGGGGCGGGGAAGCTGACTTTGCTGTAATGGCAATAGAAAATGCAAGGACTGGCAGTATTCTCTATAATTATACATTACTTAGGGAATCAGGAATGAAGATCCTTGGAGAACATAATCTCAGAATAAAACAGAACTTAATGGCTTTGCCTCATCAGAAAATAACCGACATAAGGGAAATACGATCTCATCCTATTGCACTTGCCCAATGCATGACGTTTCTTAATCAGTTTCCTGGCATTACCCTTATTGAGAGTGACGATACTGCAGGAAGTGCAAAACAGATAAGCGAAACCAGTGCAAAAGGTGTTGCAGCCATCGCACCATCACATG
>Ga0302323_100002005_pt1 | contig 16554 bp, 14 predicted proteins | sample Fen_T0_3_FD_201950 | JGI IMG/M metagenome (GOLD analysis project Ga0302323, IMG submission 201950) | Peat permafrost microbial communities from Stordalen Mire near Abisko, Sweden - Fen_T0_3 | ecosystem: Environmental > Terrestrial > Soil > Wetlands > Permafrost | place: Sweden: Abisko... | reverse complement strand
GCACCAGCCGGTCATCTACGTCAACGAAGGCTTCGAACGCCTAACCGGCTACAAGGCCGAGGAGGTCCTCGGCACGAACTGCCGCATGTTGCAGGGCGCCGGCACTGATCCTGAGACCTGCGAGGAGATCCGCCGGGCCATTCGGGCCCGGCGGGAGTGTCGCGTCGAGATCCTGAACTATCGCAAGGACGGCTCGCAGTTCTGGAATCGCCTCTCGCTGACGCCGGTTGAGAATGCCTCGGGAGAGATCACGCACTACATCGGCGTGCAGTCCGACGTCAGCGACCGCCGACGCGCCGAGGACGCCTTGCGCGAAGCCAATCGTGAGCTGCTGCACGTCAACGAGCGCACCCAGCGCGGCATGGAGGCCGCCGCACATATCCAGCAGGCCCTCTTGCCGCAGGACCTGCCGACCCTGCCTGGAGCGCAGTTCGCCTTTGGCCTGCGACCTTCCGAAACGCTGGCCGGCGACGTGCTCAACATCGTACCGCTCAGTCCTCGCGAGGTGGGTCTCTACGTCATAGACGTGTCCGGCCACGGCGTACCCGCAGCACTGCTCTCGGTGACGCTCAGCCACTGGCTGCAGCCCGCGCGCCGCCAATCGCTTCTCATCGTGCCTGACGCAGCGGAACCGAGTCGCCCGTGGGTGACTCCGCCCAGACAGGTCGCCGAGCGCCTCGCGCGGCAGTTCCCTTTCGATCTGCGCACCGCCCAGTACTTCACGATGGTCTACGCAGTGCTGAACGTCGCCGAGCGCCGTGTGAGCTTCGTCTGTGCGGGCCACCCAGCACCGCTACTCGTGCCTGCTAGCGGGCCAGCGCGGCCGCTCTCGGCCTCCGGGCTACCGATCGGAATCGGGACAACGCCCTACGAGGAGCAAGTACTGACGCTTGAGCCTGGCGATCGTCTGCTGCTCTACTCCGACGGCGTGACCGACGCGGAGGACGCCCACGGCCGCGAGTTCGGCATCGAAGGGCTGATGCGCGAGGCACTCGCGACGCGCGCGCTGCCGCTTGATCAGGCCGTCGCCTCAGTTCTCCTGTCCGTCGAACAATGGTGCGACGCAGACGGACCCAAGGACGATCTGTCTCTCGTGGCCCTCGAGCTGAAGCCGTAGCCCGGCGGTGTTGCTACTTCGGCCTGGGCGCCCACTCGAGCGAGAGATGGCGTTTCAGTAGACCACCCAGGCTGGCGTTGAGCCGGTAGGCCACGCCACCGTCGAGCTGTCCGCTGATCGACTCCGTCCACGAATCGTCACCGGCGTCGATAGTCATGCGCACCACGCGCGGCCCAGGCTTCACTGCCAGAGTGCGGCTGTGACCGCCGTCGTGCAGCTTGAACGCCAACAAGGCTCGCTGCGAGCGTTGCGGGAGACCATCTTCAAGCACGAGGTCGTCGTCGATCCAGACACGCACGCGGCCGCGTTTGAGGGACTGCTTGAGCAAAATGCGCAGGCCGGCGTGAGGCGCGGGCTGTATGACCCAGTGTCGCTCCGACTCGCGGCGCGTCGCCTTTGGCGCGCGCCCGACCTTGCGCACCGGCCCGGGCGACGGCGTGGGCTGCGGCCTAGTGGCCTCTGTGTCGACGCTCGCAGCGCTGGGAGGTTGCGTGGCTAAGGTATGCGCGGCGCTGTCGCCGTGGCCCATTCCCGGCCAATTGTCGCTCCCCACGAACGCGTAGAGCGCGGCAACGCAAGCCGCGACCAGCGCGGCTCGACGCCTGAGCGAGCGAGACGCCAGGTGCGCGAAGAACCTGCCCGCAGCTGTGGCCACGGCCGGAGCTGGCACGCGCCACCGGGCACGGTGCCGTGGCTCGCGCCCGGCGCGCGCGTCTTCCGCGTCCTCCGACAGCATGCGGCCGTTGACATAGCGATCGGCCGGCTTCTTGGCAAGCGCGCGGCGCACGATGTAGTCCACACTGGCCGGGATGCCGGGGACCAGCCTGGACGGCGGAGGAGGGTCCTGCAGCCGCACTTTGTCGACGATCGCCGGGATGGAGTTGCCGTCGAACGCGCGCTGGCCGGTCAGGAGCAGGTAGAGGATGGTGCCCAGCGAAAAGAGATCGCTGCGGCCGTCGATCTCCTCGCCGGCCGCCTGCTCCGGCGACATGTAGGCTGGAGTGCCGAAGAACTGACCGGCGATCGTGAGCTGCGACGCCGGCACCTTGGCGATGCCGAAGTCCATGATCTTCGGATCGCCGCTCGCGAGCACCATGATGTTGGCCGGCTTGATGTCGCGGTGCACGATACCGCGCTCGTGGGCGTGCGTGAGCGCCTCGGCGATGCGCGCGGTCAGGCGCAAGGCCTCCTGCCATTCGAGCGGCTTCTCCGCGATCAACCGATCGAGCGTGCGCCCTTCGAGGAACTCGAGCGCGATGAACAGCGTGCCGGCCTCGACGTCGCGGCCCACGTCGTGCACGACGACGATGCCAGGATGCGACAGCCCGCCGGCGGCGCGCGCTTCTGTGAGAAAGCGTTGCTCGAACTGTTCGCGCTCTTGGTCTGTGGCGGCGAACGCCAGACGCACGGTCTTCAGCGCCACGACGCGACCCAGGTCAGGATCTGCTGCGCGGTAGACGGCTCCCATCATCCCTCGACCGATCTCTTCGAGGATGACGTAGCGTCCGAGCGTGACCGGGATCGGTTCTGTCATGCGATCCGCAACCCGTCCGGCGCAGGCCCATCCCGCGCACAGGACGTTGGCAGTGATTGAAACCTCGGAGGCCCCTCGGGCGCTCCACGGCGTGCACAGTATATCGCCGCCTGCCCCGCGCGCTCACCGCTACGCCATCGCCGTGCGGCTCCCGATTCGAGCGGGTAGCGCCTCCGTCGCCCCCGCCGTGCCAGCGCTGCTCGCGCCGAGCCCAGCGGCGTGCGACACCCCCTTGTAGAGCGCCACCATGCGGCTGCGTCGCCACTTCTGATTCTCGTAGAAATGCAACGCCACGGCGTTCGTCTCGTCGGCCACGAGCTGCAGCCGCAGCGCGCCTTGCTGACGCCCCCATGCCTCCAGTGCTTCGATCAGCCGATGACCGATGCCCTGCCGACGACGGCGCTCGTCGACTGCGAGATCCTCGACCAGTAGCGAGAGCCCGCCGGCGGCCGTTGACACCACCAACTGTCCGGTCACCATGCCGACGACGGTCGGACCACTCTCGGCCACCAGCACACAGCACCGCTCCGGGTCGGCCAGTAACAGCCGCAGGGCGGCAGCCTGGCGCTGGTGGTCGATAGGAAAGTCCTGCTCGATGCCGAAGAGCTGCGCCAGCAGCTCCAGCATCGCTCCCACGTCTTCGCTCGTGGCCTGCCGAACTGCGCACGACTGTCCCATACTCGGCTCCTGTTCCTCGCCCGCGGCGATCAGTTCCAGTCCTGCTGTGACCGCGAGCGCTTCATTCACGGCCTCGACCCAGGCCCGGGCGAAGGCTGCCACGACGTCGCCGTCGCGAGCCTCACCGGTCGTCTCGCGTCCCGCCACGCTTAGGCGCAGACTGACGCGCGTCCCGCTGCGTCGCCCGTCACCCGCGGCCTGCAGACCATACGCAGCCACCTTGGTTGGAACGCAGGCGGCGCCTTGGAGTACGCGCAACAGGGCCGCTATCGATGAGGCGCCCCTCGCCGCGCGTCGCACGTGTCGGCCATCCGCAAGCCGCAGCCGCACCACCACCCGATGCTCCTCGCCGCGCGGCCCCACCCGCGCGCTGTTTTCGACGCTGACCAACCCGCAGGCCGGACCGCGGCCGACTCCCGCCTCCCGGAGGAGCGTCAACAGCTCGGTCGGCCCGACCATACGCTGCCGGTCGGCGCGCGTGGCGATCTGCTCGGCCACTTTGGCGACCACCGCATCCGGCAACGCCCGGCTGGCGAGCCGCTCAAGGCAAGCGCGCACGCCGGCGGCGCCCGAATGGCGCGAGACGACGAAGCGTGTCGGCCGCCGCGCACGGGCCGTGGGGGGTAGCCAATCGTACGTGCCCCGCCGCCGCAGCAGACCGCGCTGATGGATGCCTGCGCTGTGCGCGAAGGCGTTGCCACCCAGCAGCGGCTTGCCGGGCGGCACAGCAACCCCCGTAACGGCGGCGACCAGCCTTGCCGCGGCGTCCAATGCCTCGAAATCGAGCCGCGCGGACGAAGCGGGATAGGCGGCCGAGCGCGCAACCAGAGCTAGTGCGACCGTCTCGAGCGCCGCATTGCCCGCACGCTCTCCAATGCCGAGCAGCGTGACCTCCGCTTGTCGCGCGCCAGCGTCGATTCCCGCAAGCGTATTGGCGACAGCCAGCCCCAGGTCGTCGTGGCAATGCACCGAAACGCGCGCCCGGCCCTGCACGACGCCCGGGACGTCGTGGACCACGCGCATCACCAGGCGCGCAAACTCGGACGGTACGGCATAGCCCACCGTGTCGGCCACGTTGACGACAGTCGCGCCGGACTCGATCGCGGCCTCGAAGAACTCGCACAGGAACGCCGCCTCGGTGCGCGTAGCGTCCTCGGCACCGACCTCGACGGCAGCGCCCGACGAGCGGGCGTCGCGCACGACGCGTTGGATGAGTGACAACAGATCGCCGCGCCCCATCTGCAGCTTGGACTGCCTGTGAATCGGTGACGTGGGGCAGGAAACGTGGATCAGCCGCCGTGGCGCCTGTCCCAGCGCGAGAATCGCGCTTTCGACATCCGCGTCCCGAGCGCGTGTCAACGCCGCGATCGCGGGCCCGCGCACTTCGGACGCTAGGATGCGCACGGCCTCAGCCTCCGCAGGCGACGCGGCCGGAAATCCGACCTCGATGATGTCTACCCCGACGGTGACCAGACGACGTGCGATGGCGAGTTTCTCCCGTGCCGTCATCGCCATGCCGGGCGCCTGGTCACCGTCGCGCAGTGTGGTGTCCAGGAAGTAGAGCCGGCCGGAATCGCCGTCGCTGCGGCGCGGCATATCTCAGCACTCCCAGGCGTCGATCTGCGCGATCAGGTGCACGTGCGGCGCCTTGACCATAGCCAAGAGCTGCTCGCCCTCCCGCAAGGCGAGCTCTTCGCAGGCCTGGCGCGTGACCAGCGCCTTCAACGCGAAGCCGCAGTCAAGCGTGACGGTCGTGGTGGCACCCTCCGGAGTCAGCGCCCTGACCGTAGCGGGGAGCAGATTGCGCGCGCTAGCGGTGATTCCATCCGCGCGCACCAGGATCACGTTCTCGGCGCGGATCGAGACGGTGACGTCGCGCGCCGGCGCGCCACTGGGCGCCAGAGCCACCACGCGCGCAGCGCCCACCGCCACTGTGACGAGCCCATCGGCCTCGTCAATCACGCGCCCGAGCACGAGGGTCTCGACGCCCACAGCGCGCGCCGCTTCCAGGCCCATCGGCCGCGCGAACACGTCCTCGACGGGGCCCTGCTGCAGCACGCGCCCGCGATCCACGACCACCAGCTCGTCGCCGAGTGCGCTGGCCTCGCCGCGGTCATGGGTCACGATCAGCGCCGGCAGACCGAGCTCCTGCAGCAAAGAGCGCAAGTCGCCGCGCAGCCGCTGCCGAATCGGTCCGTCGAGCGAGGAGAGCGGCTCGTCCAGCAGCAGCAGGCGCGGACGGCGTGCGACAGCGCGCGCCAGCGCAACTCTTTGGCGCTCGCCGCCCGAGATCTCGCGCGGCAGGCGCTGCTCCAGACCCTCGAGCCCGAGCCATGCCATGATCGCGGCTGTCTGCTGCTCGCGTTCGGAAGACGCGAGCCCGCTGGCACCGTACGCGACGTTGGCCGCGACACTGAGGTGCGGGAACAGGGCATCGTCCTGGGGCACGAGTCCCACCTGGCGCCGCTGCGGCGCCAGGTGCACGCCGCTTGGCACGTCACACCACACCTCGCCGCCAAAGCGGATGTGGCCCTCGTCCGGCTGATCAAGCCCGGCCACGCAGCGCAGCACCGTGGTCTTTCCTGAGCCGGAGGCGCCAAAGAGCACGGTGATGGGCCCGCGACGATGATCTAGCGCGAGGCCGTCAACGCGCACCTCTGGCCCGCGTCGGAAACGACGCGTGAAGTCGGCTACGAGCGCGTTGCCCATTGCGACACCACGCGCACGCGCTGCTGCAGCACGTACATCAGGGAGAGCACGATGAAGGAGATCAGCACGAGCCCCAGGGAAGTCCACGCCGCCGAGGCATAGTCCAGGGATTGCACCGCGTCGTAGATGGCGATGGACACCGTGCGCGTCTCGCCCGGGACGTTGCCCCCGACCATCAAGACCACGCCGAACTCGCCGAGCGTGTGGGCGAAGGTCAAGACGACGCCGGCCAGCAGCCCTGGCCACGCGAGCGGCACCATCAAACGCCAGAAGGTCGCCCAGCGCGAGACGCCCAAGCACCACGAGGCCTCAATCAACGCTGGATCTACGGAGCGCAGCGCGGCCGTGAACGGCTGCACGGTGAACGGCAAGCTGTAGAGCACTGAGGCGACGACCAGACCTTCGAACGAGAAGGCCAGGCCATGGCCGCGCAATAGCGCGTAGCCGCGGCCGATCGGGCTGCGCGGCCCGAGCAGCAGCAGCAGGTACAGACCGAGCACAGTGGGCGGCAACACGAGCGGCAGGGCGACCAGAGCTTCGACGAGGGCGCGCGCGCCGCGGCGCGTCGTGGCGAGCCAGTGCGCGAGCGGCAATCCGATCACGATCAGCGCAGCCGTGGCGACAAGCGCCAGGCGGCAGGTCAGCATCACCGCATTCCAGTCGATCCTCATGGGTGCTCGGCCTGCACACGGGTGAAACCGAAGCGCTCGAGCACGGCGTGGCCAGCGTCCGAGGCCAGCCAAGCGGCGAATGTGCGGCCGCCAGCGGAATTGCGGCCGGACGTCGGAACCACGCCGCCCTGCTCGATCGGCGGATAGGCGTACTGCGGGATCTCCCAGAAGCGGCCGCGCTCCTTCATCGGCGGTGCGAGCGCGAGCGACAGGCTGATCAGGCCCACGTCTGCCGCTCCGCTCTCGACGAACTGCGCGGCCTGCGCTACGTTCTCGCCAAGCACCAGCCGTCCGCGCTCGGTGCTATCGACGCCCAGGGAGCGCAGCGCCGCCACAGCGGCCCGGCCGTAGGGGGCATGCTCAGGATTCGCAATGGCGATCGTGCGCGCACCCGGGTCGCGCAACACCGCTTCCGGTCCGCAGAGCGCGGCGAGAGGTGATCGCGCCGGCACCCACAGCACGAGATGACCGCGCGCGTACACGAACAGCGTGTCAGCCTCAGCCTGTCCGTGCTCGACCAGGCGGCGTGCGTAGCCGATGTCCGCCGAGAGGAAGAGATCGAAAGGCGCCCCGTTCTCGATTTGCGCCAGCAGACTGCCTGACGCACCGTAGGACGCCTTGATCTCGTAACGCGGCTGCTGCGCGGCGAATGCTGCCGCCGTGCCTTCCAGCGCGAATCTTAGGTCGGACGCAGCAGCCACCAGCACGGTCTCGCGATCGGCAGCAGGCGCCGTCGGGGCTGCGCTCGCAGCCATGACAGCGATCGCCGACCGCAGCAGCGTGCGCATGGGTCTATGCGAGCAGGTATGCGGCTGCCGGCTCGCGCGATTCGAGGGCGTCGAGAATGGTGTCGACAGCCTCTTCGCTCTCAACCTTCCCGTACCAGACGTTGTCGGGATAGACGACCATGATCGGCCCACGGTCGCAGGCTTTGAGGCAGCCGGTGCTGGACACGGCGGCCTCAATGCCGCGATTTGCCAGCTCTTGCTCGATGTATTGCAGGAGTGGCAGCGATCCCTTGCGATGGCAGGCTCCCTGCGAGCTGCCGGCGAGACGAAAGCTGGCGCAGACGAAGATGTGTTTGTCAGGCTTCTTCATGCTCTCTCTCCTTCTTTATCCACATCCATTGCCGGTACCCGAGCAGGCTTCGCCGCAGGCGCGCGGTTTGACGCGCAGCGTCTTTGGGACTTCGCCCCCACGGAACAGCGGTTCGAGCGCGTCCTGCGCCAAGCCCTCGATGAGCTGCACGTCGATCCCGTGACGCGCGAGCACGCGCCGCGGCGTCTCTCCAGCCCCGCTCGCCAGGACGACGCTACAGTCGTCCAGCAGACGCGCCATCTCGGCCCAGCGTTCCGGGCCTGATCCGGGTGTGGGCGCCGAGCGCTGGCCGATGAGCTCGATGCGTCCGCTCCGACGGCCATAGATCCACAGCCCGCGTGCCTCGCCCAGGTGCTGATTGACGAACAGGCCTTCCATGCTCGCGATGGCCACGTTCGGTCGCGCGTCGGTCAGCCGCGGCCGGGTCGCCTCTTGCAGCAACGCCGCTATCGCTGGGTCTGGCTCTGCTCCGAGCAGGCCGACCGCGTCGGCGCGGCAGCGCTGGCAATGGCTCATCTGCCGCACGTGGCCCGCAGCGGCGGCCCGCACACGTGCCATGGTGGCGTCATCTGGTGGCGGCACGTGCTCGAAGGCGGTGCCGGCGACGTGGTACATGGGGATACAGTTGTGTACGTCGACGCCCAGCCCCGCGAGTGTGGCCGCGATCTCCTCGACGTGCTCATCGTTGATGCTAGTGACGACGACGGTGTTGACCTTGACAGCCACGCCGTGGCTCTTGAGAGCGCGGATGCCGCTCGTCTGTCCGGCCAGCAGCAGCTCGGCCGCCTCGCGACCGCGATACGCGCGGCGCTCATGCCGCACCCAGCTGTAGAGGCGCGCTCCGATCTCAGGGTCCACGGCGTTCAGCGTCACGGTCACGTGACTCACGCCGATGCGAGCCAGTTCCTCCGCACACGGCGCGAGCGCTAGGCCGTTCGTGGCCACGCACGTCAGCAGATCGGGATGGCGCTCGCGCACCAAGCGCAGCGTCTCGAACGTGAGGTCGGCGCTGGCCAAGGGATCGCCCGGACCGGCGATGCCCACGACGCTGAGCTGCGGCACGCGCGGTCGAACGGCGTCGAGCCACGCCGCTGCCTGGGCCGGAGTGAGCAGGGCGCTGGAGACTCCCGGCCGCGACTCGTTCGGACAGTCCGAGCGCCGGTCGCAGTAGCCGCACTGCACGTTGCACGTCGCGGCCACAGGCAGATGGATGCGCGCGTGGGTGTGGCGCCGGGCGTCATCAAAGCAGGGATGGCCGTCGTGCGTCATGGTCTCCTCCCGCTACTGGTAACTGAATCCGACCGGCGACGACTCCTGTTGCCGCTCGAGCAGCGCGTTGACGATGCGATCGTACATTTGCTGCGCGCCGCGGTAGCCGAGATGCAGCAGCCGCTGCCCGCCGAAACGGTCATGAATCGGAAAGCCCAGGCGTACGAGCGGCACGCCCAGACGCCGCGCAACGGTGTGGGCCTTGCTGCTGCCCAGAACGAGATCAGGCGCGAGCGGCTGAGCGGCCTCGAACACGGATTCGAAGTCGCTGTCGGCCATCAGTTGCACCGGCTCGCGGGAGTGGCGCGCGGCTGCTTGGAGCGCTTCGGCCAAGGCCGGTGTCCGGGCAGCGCTGGCGCACAGCACCGGCGCCATGCCGATCTCGTCAAGGAATGTGCTGAGCCCGACGAGCAGGTCGTGATCAGCGACGATGAGCGCGCGCTTGCCGGAGACATACTTGTGGCCGTCGATCAGCGCATCCACCAGCCGGCCGCGCTCTCGGCGATGGCGTCCTGCGACCTCGCCACCGGCCAGCCGCACCAGGTTGTCGAAGAACGCATCGCTCGCCCGGACGCCGATCGGCGCATCGAGACGCACGCGCGGGACGCGGAAGCGCGTCTCGAGCAGCGCGCCCGCTGTCTCGGCACCGCCGTGCGTCAGCTCGATCGTCGCTCGGCTGCGCCCCATGCCGCGCACCGACGCCAGCGGCGTACCGCCCTCAGGGACTCGCTCGTACTCGGACCACGACGCGCCGTCCAGCGTGTCCGAATAGTCCGGGAAGAGCGTGACCGCGAGGCCGAGGTCTGACATGATCTCTGCCAGATAGCGCAGGTCAGCGGGCGAGATCATGCCAGGCAGCAGGTTGACGCTGTCGGAGACTGCACCGCCCTCGGCCAGACGCGCGACCATGGCGCGCGTCGCCGCAGCGAATCCCTCCGCTTGAGTTCCGGCGTAAGCCGGAGTCGAGGCGTGGATGATCTCGGGCAGGCTGCGCCCGACGCGCTTGCGCCGGTACTGCTCGAGGTACAGCCCCACGTCGTCGCCGATGGTCTCTGCCAGGCAGCTCGTGGCAATGCCGATGGCCCGGGGCTCGTATTGCCGCGCGACGTTGTCCAACGCCGTCTTCAGGTTTTCGCCGCCGCCGAAGATCGCCGTGGCCTCGGTGAAGCTCGACGACGCCACGTCCACGGGCTCGCGAAAATGGCTGATCAGGTACCGGCGCATGTACGTGGCGCAGCCCTGTGAGCCATGCACCAGAGGCACGCAGCCCTCAAGACCCCGAAAGGCGAGACAGGCGCCGAGCGGTGCGCACACACCACATGCGTTGCGAATGGCCACGAAGTCGGGACGCCCGGCGCGCTCGACAATGCCGGCGGTCTTCATTGCGTGGCCCTCGCCGCGGCACGGCCCGCACGCGCGGGAGCCAGGTCCCAAACCGGGCTCAGCACCGAGGCATACACCTCGCGGCAGAAGTTGCCCATGCCGACGAAGCCCGCCAGTGGACGTTTGCGCTCGTGGTTGTGGTCGCAAAACGCGATGCCGAGCTTGTACGCGATCGGGCGCTCTTTGACTCCGCCGATCAGAAGGTCCACGTCCTGCTCGAGACAGAAACGCGCCAGCTCCAACGGGTTGGTATCGTCGACGATGATCGTGCCCTCGTCGCAGATCGACCGCAGGTGCTCATAGTCGTCGCGGTTGCCCGTCTGTGAGCCGACCACCGCGGTGACCATCCCGAGACGCCGCAGCGCGCGCACCAGCGAGAAGGCCTTGAAGGCGCCGCCGACGTACACCGCGGCGCGGCGATCGGTGAGGCCGGCGCGGCAGCGCTCGATCTCCGGCAGCACGGCCTCGGTCTCGCCGCGCACCAGCTCGGCCGTGCGCGCGAGCAACTCGTCGCCGCCGAAGAAGCGCGCCACCTCGTAAAGCGCCGCCGCCGTGTCTTCGAGCCCGAAGTACGACACGCGCTTCCAAGGCGTGCCGTAGCGCTCCTCGAGCCGCTTGGCCAGGGGCGTCATCGAGCCCGAGCACTGCACGAGGTTCAGTTGCGCCGTGTGTGCGCGCTGCACTTCGGCCACGCGGCCGTCGCCGGTGAGGCAGGCCACGACGTTCACGCCCATGCGGCGGTAGTAGTCCTTGACGATCCAGCTCTCGCCAGCGACGTTGAAGTCCCCGAGCACGTTGATCGACAGCGGCGCGGTCGGCGCCTCGACCGAGCCGACGATCTTTTCGAGGGCGGCGCAGGCCGCTGCGTAGCCGTCCTTCTTCGTGCCTCCGAAACCGGCGGAGTGGACTGCCAGCACCGGAAAGCCGACATCGGCCGCGACGTGCCGGCAGACAGCATCGACGTCGTCGCCGATGAGACCGGCGATGCAGGTCGCGTAGACAAAGGCCGCGTTGGGCTTGTAGCGGGTGATCAGCTCTCTGAGCGCGCGCTCCAGCTTGCGCTCGCCGCCGTGCACGACGTCCTGCTCGCGCAGGTCTGTGGAGAAGCTCAGGCGATGGAGCTCCGGGCCTGACGAGAGCGCGCCGCGGATGTCCCACGTGTAGGCCGCACAGCCGACCGGGCCGTGCACGAGGTGCAGCGCGTCAGCGATCGGGTAGAGCACGACGCGCGCGCCGCAGAAGACACAGGCGCGTTGGCTGACCGAGCCAGCCACGCTGGCGCGATCGCAGACCAGCGCCTGCGAGTCGCTTCCTGTGCGGAGCACCTGTGCCTTGCGCGCATCGAGGATCTCGATCATCGCAGCCTCACATCACGAGCTCGAAACTCTCCTCCGGCGCGTCGCGATCCTGCTGGTCGAGGATGACGTTCAGCATGCGTTCGAGCAGACGCAGCGCGCCGCGATAGCCGACGATCGGGAAGTACTGGTGGCCGACGCGGTCGTAGATCGGAAAGCCCATGCGCAGGAGCGGGACGCCCTCGTCGCGGGCGATGTACTTGGCGTAGGTGTTGCCGAAGAGCAGGTCCGGCTTGCGGTTCTTGATGAGCTGGTGCAAGAGGAACAGATCTGCGCCCGGCCCCTGCCGCACGACGACGTCGCCCCCAGCCACCTCGCGCATGCGGCGCTCGAAGCGCGGGCCGGTGGGCGTGCCGGTGACGGCGTACAGCACGCGCATGTCCAGATCGGCGAGGAACTGGGCCAAAGGCAGCAGATGGTCCGGATCGCCGGCCAGGGCCACGGTCTTGCCGTGGAAGTACTGGAGCATGTCCGCCATCACGTCGACGGTCTGTCCGCGCTCGACCGTGAGCGCCTCCGGCACGTGGACGCCAGCCACCTTGCGCAGCGTGTCGACGAACGCGTCCGTCGCGCGCACGCCGATCGGCAGCTCAAGCACCTCGCACGGCACCTTGCACTTCGTGTCGAGCAGCTTGGCAGCGGGCGTGGACGCGGCTCGGCCCAAGCCGACGGTGAAGAGGCCGTCTCCGCTGCGCGTGAGGTCGGCGAGCGTTGTGCCGCCGCGCGGATACATGCGGAACTTTCCGGTGAGAGGGCCGTTGACCACCTCGGAAGTGTCGGGGAACAGGATGTGCCGCACGCCCATGACCTCGACGATGCGGCGGATCTCGGCCATGTCCGAAGGCTCGACAAAGCCGGGAATGAGATTGACGTGGCGTCGGGGCCCCTCGCTGCGCGTGGCACAGGCGCTCACCATGCCCTGCACCATGTTTGCGAAGCCCGTGACGTGCGAGCCCTTGAAGCTCGGCGTGTTCGCGTGGAAGACGCGCTTGCCGCGCGGGATCTTACCCTCACGTTCGGCCTTGGCGATGATCTGGGACATGTCGTCGCCAATGACCTCGGAGAGACAGGTGGTGTGCACGGCGATCACGTCCGGGTCGTAGAGCGCGAAGACGTTGGAGATGGAGTCCAGCAGGTTGGCCTGACCACCGAAGACAGAGGCCCCCTCGGTGAACGAGCTGGTGGTGGCCATCACAGGGTCCTTGTAGTGCCGTGTGAGCGCGCTGCGATGGTAGGCGCAGCAGCCCTGCGAGCCGTGGCTGTGGGGCAGGCACTTGTGGATGCCCAGGGCCGCATACATGGCGCCCACCGGCTGGCAGGTCTTGGCGGGGTTGATCGTGAGCGCGCCACGCGCGCTGATCTCGATGGGTGTGTGTCGGAGCAGCATGGGTTCTCCTAACTCCAGGCGTAGCTGCCGAGCAGCTCGGGACTGTCGTCCCAAGGCGCGCGGGCGAGGCTGAAGACCTTGGTGTTCACGAGGCGGTCGATCTCGCGATAGAAGTTGATCGCCCCGCGGAAGCCGGCGTACGGCCCGCTGTAGTCGTAGCTATGGAGCTGCTTGAGCGGCACCCCGCTCTTCTGGATGACGTACTTCTCCTTGATGCCTGCGCAGAAGATCGCAGGGTGGTAGCGCTCGATGAGCAGCTCGGCCTCGTGGTGGTTGAGATCGTCGATGACCAGCGCACCCACCGGCATCTCGGGGATCATGCCCGCGTACTCCCCCAGGCGCACTCCGCGCTCTTCGAGCGCGGCGCGCTCGGCCTCGGTCTTGCGCGGCCGGAAGCGCTCGGCGTCTGGTCCGACCGTGAGCTCCTCGATATTGCGCGTATCGGCATCGACCGCGATCGATGGAATGACCTGCCGCCCCTCGTAGTCGTCCCGGTGCGCAAACTCATAGCCCGCGGCGATGGTACGCATGCCCATCTCGGCGAACAGCTCCTGATAGTGGTGCGCACGCGACCCGCCCACGAAGAGCATGGCCAGCTTGCCCTCACAGCGCTCCGCCACCTCGGCCCGTACGCTCTCGACCGCCGGCATCTCCTCGGCCACGACGCGCTCCACCTGCGCGATCAGCTCCGCGTCGCCGAAGTAGGCCGCGATCTTGCGCAGCGACTTGGCGGTCGCCTCGGCCCCGACGAAGTTGATCTTGATCCAGGGAATGCCGTACTTCTTCTCCATCATCTCAGCCATGTAGTTGATCGAGCGGTGGCACATGACGGCGTTGAGGTCAGCGGTGTGCGCGCTGGCGAACTCGTCGTACTCGGAGTTGCCACTGAACGTCGAGTGCAGCGTCAGGCCGCAGGCAGCGATCAGGCGCTCGATCTCGAAGGCGTCGCCGCCGATGTTGTACTCGCCGAGGATGTTCAGGCGAAAGCGGCCCCTTTTCGGCTTTTCGAGCGTGCCCACGACGTCGGTGAAGACCTTGTTGTTGGCCACGTGGTGTCCGGCAGATTGGCTGACGCCCTTGTAGCCCTCGCAGCTGAAGCCGAAGATGTTGACACCCGGATACTTCTCCTCCATCTCGCGCGCCACGGCGTGCACGTCGTCGCCGATCAGGCCCACGGGACAAGTCGAGAAGATGCCGATGGCCTTCGGATGGAACAGGGCGATGGCCTCGTCAATGGCCTGCTTGAGCTTCTTCTCTCCGCCGAAGATGATCTCCTCCTCCTGCAGGTCCGTGGACAACGCGTACGGCATGTAGTTCGGATCGGCGTCGCTCACCGGCCGCGTCTGATTGCGCCTGGTGAGCCAGCTGTAGAAGCCGCAGCCGATCGGACCGTGGGTGATCTGGAGGATGTCGCGCGTGGGACCGAGGACGACGCCCTTGCAGCCGGCGTAGGCGCAGCCACGCATCGTGAGAATGCCCGGGATCGTGCGCGCGTTGGCCAGGATCTGGGGCAACGCCTCGCCTTCGGCCGCGCGAGCGACGACGATCTGCTTGGCGCGTTTGCGCGCCACCTTGGTGGGATAGCGAGCGAGCAATTCTTCTTTGATCCGCTCGCCCTCTTCGATGGTCTGAACCAGTGCGCCCGGCTTTTCCATGGCTTCCTCCCTGACGGCCAGTTCACGCCCGTGCCGACGCGGCCTAGCTCGCGTCCAGTGTCGCGTCCCCGCACTCTCCGGTGCGGATGCTGATCGAGTCCTCGACCGGTAGGACGAAGACCTTGCCGTCGCCGGCCTTGCCTGTCTGATTGGCGCGCACGATCGCGCCGACCGTCGCCGGCACCAGACGGTCCGGCACGACGATGCTGACCATGCGCTTGGGGATCAGACGCTGGCTGCTACCCAGATGCGCAATGGCTTCCTCGTAGCCTTGTTCTGCGCCGCGCAGCACGGCGAAGTCGACCAGCCCCTTGCCGCGTCCCAGGCACTCCTTCGCGTGCGCCGAGGGAATGCCCGCCTCGGCCAGCGCGCGCTTGGTGGCGCCGATCTTGTTCATGCGCACGATCGCCAGCACCTCCTTCATGACGCCTTCTCCAGCAGGCCGGGGCCGACCTCTTTCACGCCAGAGCTGACCGTGTAGACCTCCTCGACAGGCGAGACGAAGATCTTCCCGTCACCGTAGGCGCCCTTCTCGCCGGTGCGTGCGGCAGCGATGACCGTCTGGATCACGAGGTCCTTCTCGGCGTCGCGCACCACGATCAGCAGCAGCTCCTTGGGGATCTCGTCGTAAGTCACGTCGCCGATCTTGATGCCGCGCTGTTTGCCGCGGCCCGAGACGCCGATACGCGTCACGGCCGGAAAGCCCTCGGCCATCAGGCTCTCCAGCACGGCATCGACTCTTTCCGGACGCACGATCGCTCTGATCATCAGCATGGCGTGGTCTCCTTCCCCATCAAGCCGCGATGCCGTACTCGATCAGCAGGGTCTCGAGCTCGTCCCCCGGCAGCGGCGTGGGGATGACGAACATCTCGTTCTCGTCGATGGCCTTGGCCAAGGCGCGGTACTCGTCCGCTTGGCCGGCGGTCGCATCGAACTCGATCACCGTCTTGCGGTTGATCTCCGCGCGCTGCACGACGTTGTCGCGCGGGACGAAGTGGATCATCTGGGTGCTGAGCTTCTTGGCAAGCTGCTCGATCAGCGCGCGCTCGTTGTCCACTTTGCGGCTGTTGCAGATCAGGCCACCTAGCCGCACGCCGCCGGCCTCGGCGAATTTCACGATACCTTTGCAGATGTTGTTGGCAGCGTACATGGCCATCATCTCTCCGGAGACGACGATGTAGATCTCCTTCGCCTTTCCCTCACGGATCGGCATGGCGAAGCCCCCGCACACGACGTCGCCCAGAACGTCGTAGAACACATAGTCGAGGCCGTGCTGCTCAGAATAGGCGCCGAGCTGCTCGAGCAGATTGATCGAGGTGATGATGCCGCGCCCGGCGCAGCCGACGCCCGGCTCCGGGCCGCCGGATTCCACGCAGCGCGTACCGGAGAAGCCCGCCTTGACGACATCCTCGAGATCGAGGTCCTCGCCCTCGCTGCGCAGCGTGTCGAGCACCGTGCGCTGGGACAAGCCGCCGAGCAGCAGCCGGGTGGAGTCAGCCTTCGGATCGCACCCGACTACCATCACTTTCTTGCCCACCTCTACCAGCGCCGCCACGGTATTCTGCGTCGTGGTCGACTTGCCGATTCCGCCCTTGCCGTAGATCGCGACCTTTCTCACGATGTTTCTCCTTTTCGGATGAATCCACCCGCCTGCGAGGCCCCGTAAACTCGATGACGGTTACTGCAAGCGCCGGACCA
>Ga0302323_100002004_pt1 | contig 16557 bp, 20 predicted proteins | sample Fen_T0_3_FD_201950 | JGI IMG/M metagenome (GOLD analysis project Ga0302323, IMG submission 201950) | Peat permafrost microbial communities from Stordalen Mire near Abisko, Sweden - Fen_T0_3 | ecosystem: Environmental > Terrestrial > Soil > Wetlands > Permafrost | place: Sweden: Abisko... | reverse complement strand
GCTGTCCCCGTCGGGTCTCATCCGCATGAGGTGAGCCCGGTCAGCAGCACGGAATCTACCGCGGCGACTGCCGCACCCCTGCGAGTTGCTTGACCGTCAGAACCCCGTCCACTGCATTGCCGATGAGGCGCGCCGGTGGGCCTGGCGAAACCGGGTTCAGCCGCGCGTCGTGGTGGCGCGCAGGTCGGCCAGGGCCGCCCGGAGGCCACCGAGGTGTGTGCCCAGACCCTCCTGGGCGCCTGGCCGGTCCAACACAGGGGCGACGCGCATCTGGGTGAGTGCGCGCTGAACCGCCTGGGCGGAGTCCAGCACCCGTTGTGCCGACGGCCGGACGGCATCAGATGGCGCTTCCGTGGGCAACGGCGTCACCTGGGTGATGAAGGCCGTCAGGTCCGCATCGTGGCGGGCGGCCTGGTCCGCGGTCTCTGAGCCATCGCCGGCCATGAGGTCCGATGTCAGCGAGTCGGCCAGCAGGCTCCCGCGAGCGAAGACGCTCTCGACCGAGGAGCGCCACGCCGCCCGCTTGCGTCGTGCGCCAGACAGCACGAACGCGACCACCACGGCCACCACCGCGACCAGTCCGAGCAACAGCCACAGCCAGGTCGACGAGGAGTCCGTGCTCGAGGCCTCGCCGGCCGGGGTCGCGGTAACGGAGGACGTGGGAGGAGGCATCACTGCGGACGAGGTCGGAGTCGGCGTGGGAGCCGACGTCACGGTGGCGGTCCGGGTGGCAGTGGCAGGGGCGGTGGCGGTCTCGGCCACCGTCGGCTGGGACGTCCTCGTGGGAGTTGGAGTCGGGGTTGGGGTGAGGGTCGGAGTCGGGGTCGACGTGGCGGTGCGGGTGAAGACGGGACTCGACTGTCCGGCCGTCGGCAGGGCCACGCTGGCACTCGGAGACCGGCTCGACAGGCTGCTCACCGCTGACGAGAGCGCACCGGAGCCCGAACCAGAGCAAGCAGCAAGGACAATCGGCGCGACCACGACCGCGACGACAACAGTGACGGACCTTCGACTGCTCACCGTGTCATCGTGCCCCACCAGCCCAGTACTGCGCGATTCAGGCGACCTCGTTCGTCCTGGCATCCGCGCTGACTCCGGGCCAGGGACGTTGGCCTCTGTCGGCGGGGGTCACGCACCTGCTCCGATGGCATTGGTGGGCTGCTTGCTCATCCGGCGGGCTGGCTGAGTTGGCTCACAGGACCAGTTCGTTGCAGGAGTTCGGAGTCAACCCGAGGAGCGCGATCATGGCTCAGACCACCGCCAAGACGGCGAAGGCGTCGGCTGCTCGAACCCGCAAGCCGACCAAGAAGACAACAACCAAGAAGACGACGGCCAAGAGAAGTACGGCCAAGAAGAGCACGACGTCGCAGCGAAAGGCTGCGGTGGACCGGACGGCAGACTTGTCCGCCGACGTTCTGAAGGCAGTCGAGGCCGGACAGCGTGCCGCGATCGACGCAGTGCGCAAGTTCGTCGACACGGTGGACGAAGTGATCCCCGCGCTGGGCGACCGTCCGTCACGACGGGAGAGCGTCATTGATGCCGCTCTCGACATGGCCGACAAGCTCGTCACGACCCAGTACGACTTCCTGCGCAGCGTCGTCCGTAGCGCGGACCGCTCGCTGACCATGCCAGGTACCCCCAAGAAGTAGTCCCAGCACCTGGTGGGGACGTTCGTCATGACCCCCTCATCGGACGCGTCGGTCCCGCGCTACGTCGGTGCCGCGTTCGTCGTCCAGTTCTGTACCAGCCTCGCTGCCGGGCTCCTGTCGCGCTCGATGCTGTCGGGCGACGCGGCACACGCGATCGCCGCCGCGGGTGCGGATGCGTTGCGGCTCCGCGTCGTCGTCTTGCTCGAGTTGGCCACCAGCATCGGGATCATTGCCCTGACGTCACTGCTCTATGTCGCCTTGCGCGGCACCGTTCGGTGGGTCGCGACCGTAGCCTTCTCGCTCTGGCTCGCGGAGGCGACGGTTCTCGCGGTGAGCATGCTCGGCCTGTACGCGTTGCTCGACCTCGGTGGCACGAGCGTCGGCATTGGATCGGTGGTGTCTGCGCCCCAGATCGCGGTCGGGAGTTTCGCCTTCGACCTGCACGAACACGCAGCAGCCGTCGGCATGCTCTTCGCAAGCGTCGGTGCGGTGCTCTGGTACTCGCTGTTCATCCGGACGCGGTTCGTCCCGCGCTGGCTGGGCGTCTGGGGTCTCGGATCGGTGGCCCTGGTCTGTGTCGCGACCCTGATCGACGTGTGGGACGGCGGCGTGCAGCCCCCGATCCTGCTGTACGTCGCCTACATGCCCTTCGAGCTGGTCGTGGGGATCTGGCTCCTCGTGAGGGGATCACCTGTCCGGCCGTTGGGATGACGCCGATCCGAGTGCGGGGCGGTGCTCGTCAACGCCGGTCAAGACCCGATGCAGCGAACAGGTGCTGCCGACGGGCCCGAACCAGCGGTCGCCGTCCCCGTAGGACTGAATGAGTGTGCCCAGGGGCACTACCGGAGTCTCGACCTCGGCGAGCCGCAGAACGTCCTTGGGCGCGCCGTACTCGTGGTGGACCATCGCCTTCATCGTCCCCACCTTCCCGGAAGTCGAACCGTTCCCAAGCCCTGGCAAGTCGCTCGCCCGGACCCACTTCCGAACTAGGACGAGCGGAACGCGGGGGCGTCCGCCAAGTCATCGGCGAGCAGCCCGAACATCTCCGCGTCCATGTGCGCGCCAGCGTTCGAGACGAAGAACGAGCGGAGGGTCCCTTCGTGTCGCATACCGGCGGAGCGGACGCTGCGGAGGCTTGCCGCGTTGTCGGCTTCACACTCTGCTTGCACACGCACCAAGCCTCGAGCGAACGCATACGCTGCCGCGAGCCGAAGAGAGCGAGCCGCGAACTGACGGCCTCGAAACCCCGGCGCCACCCAGCACGCGGAGCTGGCACGTCCATGTCCCCAGTTGATGGCCTTGAGCGCGCGGCGGCCGGCAAGCTGATCCGTCTCCGCATCAACCAACGCCCACTCCCATGTTTCGCCGGACGAAGCCGCTGCGGCGTGACCCGCGATCCACTGCAGTGCGGCGTGCTCTGATGGTTCGGGGACCGTGTTGCGCGCGCGGATCGTGGGGTCGGACCACATGTCCACCAGTGCCGCCGCGTCAGTCGCGGCAAAGGGTCGGATGCAGACAACGCCATCGGACAGCACCGGCAGGTACAGGTCACCAGTTGTCATGAACCGCAGGATATGCAGCCGCTCCCAATCATCCATCTTTCGGGAGGCCTCGTTGGGACGGTCGTTGACGCACTGGGCAAGCCAAAGGAGTCGTGCCCCTCCCCCCCGTTTCCGGCGGACGAGTCCGATCGGATCGACCTCGAGGAGCAAGACCACGGTGCACGCTCCAGCGCTACCTCGGGGCAGAAGACGTGGGCGACACCGCCGGCCGGGGCACGCGACGCCCGCCTGATCACCATGGCCAACGCCGCCGGCGAGTACGGCCTCACCCTGGCGCGGGCCAAGGAGATCATCGACGCGCAGGTCTCCACGATCCGCGAGTCCTGGAACGAGGTGGCCGACATCGCCCGGCTCAGCACGCTCGAGCGCCAGGCGATGTTCGGGCGCCAGATCCTGCCCCCGTACGCCTTCGACGGATACCCGGGCTGACCAGGCACCGCCGCGGCATCGTCAGGCGTGCTCGCCTCTTCGGGCGAGGCGCTGAAGTTGCCCCGCGTGCACGTCGCTCACCCACTCCCATCCGGGCTTGGCCGACGCACCGACGCGCGGGTCGCTGACAACATGGCCGTCACGCGCGGCGTGCACGTACGCCCGATCCTGGTCGATCCGTACCTGTACCTGATCAGTTCCGCCGACAGACCCGTGGCCGGGGACGAGGACATCGACGTCGCCCGCAACGCCCTCGAGCAGCCGCAGCGCGGCGAGATAGTCCTCGATCGGGTCAGCGGTGCCGTTGACGTCGAGCATCGGAATCAGGACATCAGAAAGCATGTCGCCGGCGACGAGCACCCCGCATTCCTCGATCCACAACGCCGCATGACCCGGGGCATGCGCTTGATGCTCGATGATCCGGACGTGAGGGCCTTCCCACGGAATCCGCGCAGATTCGGCGGGCAAGCCGGCAATGAGGCCGAGCAAGTCCAGCGGTACCTGCTCGGGGATGCCGAGCCGACGTGCGTCGATCCCGTCCGACAGCCGATCTCGGGCGGTCGCCGCGCAGCGTGCCGTGCCGAAACGGGACGGCGCGCCGAGCCTGGCGTGCCAGAGCAGGTGATCCCAGTGAGGATGCGTCGAGAAGCCTGCGACGACGGTCTGGCCCGACTCGGACAAGTCGTTCGCGAGGCAGTCCATTTCGTCGCCGAGCACCCCGGGGTCAATGAGCAACACGCCAGCCCGGCCTTGCACGACAACAGCGTTGCTCTGGCAGAACTCGCTCTCGTGGATCAGCACACCCTCCGCGACCTGCTTCAGCACGGGTGGCTCCTTCCGCTCACGGTGGCTACGGCCTGCCGGGACCGTAGCGCCACCGGCCGATCAACCGCGCCGAGACTCCTGAGGCACTATGCGCGGCGCCTGCTCCTACCCTTCCTTCCCGGAAGAACGCGGTGGGGGAAGGAAGGACAAGGACCCCAAGACCGGACCAGTACCCCGAGCTGACCTACGCGCCCCAGCTGTGGCCTGCGGCCAGAAGGCGGTCACGTGGGTAGCTCTTGGCAAACCGCAAGGTCTTCTTCAGGTAACCAACAGGTTGAGGGGCGAGCGTTGGCCCGGCGAGCGTGGAAGGAGTGGGCCGTGGCCTTGTCACCTGTCTCACCGGGTTCCCCTCGGGTACTGGTGGTCGAGGACGAGCCGTACATCAGTGATGTGTTGGTCGCTGGTCTTACTCGTGCAGGCTTGGATACGCGGAGCACTGGTACGGGCAAGGACGCGTTGGCCGAGGTCGCTAGTTGGCAGCCCGATCTGCTGCTGCTCGACGTGATGTTGCCCGACATGACTGGGTATGACGTCTGCCGGACCCTGGTCGGTGGGGGTCATGACGCTGGCGTCATCTTCCTCACCGCCCGTGACGACGTGGCCGACCGGATACGCGGCTTCGGGGTCGGGGCGGACGACTACGTGGCGAAGCCGTTCAGTCTGGAAGAGGTGGTCGCGCGCGTTCGGGCTGTGCTGAGCCGTCGCACGCAGGGGTCGGGGTCGTCAGCAGCGCCGGTACGTCTCCAGTACGGTGACGTTGTCTTGGACGATGACCGGCACCGCGTCACGCGTGGGGACATGGACATTCATCTGTCGCCGACCGAGTACAGCCTGTTGCGGTTCTTGTTGAGCAACGCCGAGCGGGTCGTGTCGAAGGCTCAGATCCTTGATCATGTGTGGAGCTATGACTTCCGTGGTGACGCGAGTGTGGTTGAAACGTTCATCTCCTCCTTGCGGCGCAAGCTCAACGCGGCCGGCCCCCCGATCATCAAGACCGTGCGGGGCTTTGGCTACGCGCTGCAGCTAGAGGACTGATGCGCGCCTTCGGTATGCGGTCGTTACGCGCGCGCTTGCTCTTCGTCGCCCTGCTGCTCACCGCGATCGGCATGGTGGTGGTCAATGTGATCGCCCTGGTGGCGCTGCGCACCAGCCTGCTCGGCCGCGTCGACCAGGAGCTGAGGGCGATCCCGGCTGAGGCGCACGGGCCACCGCCCAACAGCACCCTGCCGGACAACGCTCCGGTGCCAAGCGATGGCAGCGGTTCGGGCTTCTTCAGCAACCTGGTGGTCACGACCCTGCAAGGCGGCACCGGTCAGGTCACCAGCCAGTTGGCCGGTCCGGTCCTGGTGGACGCCCCGATGCCCGACCTGAGCTCAGTGTCGGCCGCCGTGGCGGCGGGGACGGTCACCGATCACCTGCAGACCGTGGGTGCTGCCGGTGACTCTCGCTACCAGTACCGGATCCGGGTGCTGCCGAGCGTGGACGGGACGTCGGTCATCGTCGTGGGGAAGTCTTTGGCGGATGTTCAATCGACGGTGCTGAAGGTGGCGGTCGTCGATGCTGCGGTGAGCCTGCTCGTCTTCATCGCGCTGGTGGCCGCCGGCATCCCGGTCATCCGGGTCGGACTGCGCCCGCTGACCGACGTGGAGGAGGCGGCCGGAGAGCTCGGTGGAGGCGAGCTCAGCGTCCGAGCGCCACACAGTGACGAGGCCGGAGAGGTTGGAAGTCTCGCCCGCACGTTCAACTCGATGGCGGAGAGCATTGAGGGAGCCTTCGCGGAGCGTGACACCAGCGAGCAGCACCTGCGGCAGTTCATCGCTGACGCCAGCCACGAGCTGCGCACGCCGCTGACCTCGATCCGCGCGTACGCGGAGCTATACAGCGCCGACTCCGCCGGCCTTGACCCTGACGTCCGCGTCGGCCTGCAGCGCATCGAGTCCGAGGCGACCCGCATGGCCCGGCTCGTCGACGACCTGTTGGTCTTGGCACGAGTGGACCAAGAACCAGAGTTGGTCGACGAGACGGTCGATCTGGCCCAGATCGTGACCGATCTCAGTGGGGACGTGGCCATGGTCTCATCGGAGTACACGATCGTCTTGGGGCGGATCGATCAGCCGGCGATGGTCGAGGGCAGCGCCTCCGCGCTGAGCCAGGTGGCGTCGAACCTGCTTCGCAACGCAGTCATCCACACCCCGCCTGGAACGACTGTCACGGTGTCGGTGGTCAGCCTAGACGGCGACGTCGTGCTCACTGTCGCCGACGACGGTCCCGGTATGAACGCCGACGACGCCGCGCGGGCGTTCGAGCGGTTCTACCGACCGCAGCCTGGACGAACCCGCGCGGTGGGCACCGGCCTAGGGCTGGCCATCGTCCAAGCCGTCGCCCAAGCCCATGGGGGCTACGTCCAGCTCGACACCGCACCCGATCAGGGCGCCAGGTTCGCCGTCACGCTTCCCGCTGCTCGACCCGCGCATTCCTACGGCAAGCCCTGAGCAAACCTGCAGGTTCCCCGCGGCTTTCCCGCAACTGGGTCGGGCACTGTCAGGTCCAGGACGACAGCCACGCCCAGCAACACCTCCAGGAGACCGACCATGACGCGCCGTATGAAGATCACCAACGTCGTCCTGGCCGTGGCGTTGGTGGCTTCGGTGGTGGCCGGCGTCCTCGTGGTCCGCAAGCCTGCGGCGCAGGCGGCCACCACCGACCAGACGGCCACAGTCAGCACAGGCACGGTCGTCTCCAGCGTCACCGCAAGCGGGAACATCGCCGCGTCGAGCCAAGTCGGGGTCAGCTTCACAGGCGACGGTGGCACCGTCACGGCGATCTACGTTCGAGTCGGTGACCACGTCCGCAAGGGTGCGGCGCTGGCGAAGGTGGACGACAGATCAGCCCGCCAGTCCCTGGCGAACGCGCAAGCCGGCCTGGCCTCGTCCGAGGCGCAGCTCACGGCGGCGACCCAGGGTCAGACATCTGCCGAGGCAGCGCAGCAGAACGCTTCGGTCAAGTCCGCCAAGGTCGGCTTGGACAACGCCAGGACCTCCGAAACACAGGCCCAGCAGACGCTGGCAACCGACACCCAACAGCAGGACGCCTTGGTCGCCACGGCGCAGCGCAACTACGACAACGCGGTGGGACAGGCGGGGAAGTCCCAGGCAAAGGCAGCCCTTCAGCAGGCCAAGCAGACCCGCCAGTCGACACTCTTGCGCGACCGCCAACAGGTGCAGTCGGCGCAGGGAGCGGTGAACAGCGCACAGGCTGGCGTGCAGTCGGCCGAGGCGGCCGCTGCCGTCGCGTCCCAGCCAGCATCGGACGGCACGGTCGCGCAGGCACAAGCCCAGGTGGAGCAGTCGCAAGTCACCGTCGACCAGGCGCAACAAGCCCTGGATGAGACAACGCTGCGGGCGCCGATCTCCGGAACCATCACGTCGATCACCGGTGTGGTCGGCGAGAACTCCAGCGGCGCCTCGAACAGCTCCTCGTCCAGCTCCAGCTCCTCGTCCAGCTCCAGCTCCTCCAGCTCGTCGTCGGGGTCAACGACCGCCTCGGGCTTTGTGGTGATCCAAGGCCTACGCCAGCTGTCCGTGACCGCCGAGGTGGCCGAGGCGGACGCCGCGTCGATCAGAGTCGGCCAGAGCGCAACGGTCACACTGTCCGCGACCAAGGCGTCAACGACCGGCACGGTGACGGCCGTGGCACTGCAGGACACGGTGACGAACAACGTCGTCCAGTACGCCGTGACGGTCACGCTGAACCGCCCGCCGAAGGGCGTCCGACTGGGCCAGACAACGTCGGTATCGATCATCACCGGAACCGCCCAACAGGTGCTCACGGTCCCCTCGAACGCAGTGACCACCGTCGGTCGCACGAGCACGGTCACCGTCCGCGCCAACGGGGAGGACACCACGAAGGTCGTACAGATCGGACTGGTCGGGAACAGCGCAACCGAGATCAAGTCGGGTCTGTCCGACGGCGACGTCGTGGTGATCCAGAACACCGGGTCCGGCGGCAGCGGCTTCACGTTCCCGACCGGTGGGCTCCCGGGCGGCGGCATCGGCGGGCTAGGCGGATGACGCGCCAACACCCGGTCGTCCAGCTGCACAACGTCAGCAAGGTCTACGGCGCAGGCGACACCGCCGTCCACGCGGTCAACGCCGTCGACTTCGTCATCGAACGCGGCGACTACGTGGCCATCATGGGTGCGTCCGGCTCTGGCAAGTCGACCCTGATGAACATCGTTGGTTGCCTCGACATGCCCACCAAGGGTCGGTACTTGCTCGATGGTGTCGACGTCCGCCGACGCGACGAACGGCAGCTATCCCGGATCCGCAACCGCAAGATCGGCTTCATCTTCCAGAGCTTCAACCTGATCCCGCGCACGTCGGCACTGCGCAACGTTGAGCTCCCACTCGCCTACGGCGGAGCCAAGTCCGACGAGCGGCGTGCTCGCGCATCCGAAGCGTTGGCCCGCGTCGGCCTGGCCGACCGGGCGACGCACCTGCCTTCCGAGCTTTCCGGGGGTCAGCAGCAGCGCGTCGCCGTCGCGCGCGCGATCGTCACCGAACCGGTGCTGCTCCTCGCCGACGAACCGACCGGGGCTCTGGACACGCACAGCACCGCGGAGATCCTCGACCTCTTCGACGAGTTGTCGCTGAGCGGCCGCACCCTCCTCGTCATCACGCACGAGGCAGAGGTCGCCCGCCGCGCGAAGCGAGTGATCACGATGAGCGATGGCCAGGTGATCCGGGACGAGCGACACGTCGCCGTCCATGCCGCACCACCGGGTCCCTTGGAGGTGCTCGCCTCGTGAACGTCACCGAATCCTGGCGCTTCGCGTTGCGCGGTGTCACCTCCAACAAGCTCCGATCGGCTCTGACCACCCTCGGCATCATGATCGGCGTCGCCGCGGTGATCATCCTGCTCGCCGTCGGCACCGGATCCAGCAAGCAGGTTCAGGACTCAATCGGCGCCCTGGGCAGCAACACGCTGACCGTCATCCCGAGTTCGACCACCGGCGGCGGCCGAGGCGGCGGACTCCCAGGGCCGGCGGCTGCGTTCGGCGGTGGCTCGAGTTCCAGCACGACCACCGGTACGAAGACTCGGTCGTCAGAGCTGACCATGGAAGACGCCCGGGCGTTGACCAACAAGAAGCAGGCACCTGACGTCCTCGGCGTTGCCCCCGTGGTCTCCGCGCAGTCTGTTGTCGCGACCTACGACGGTGCCTCCCATACGGTCAGCACCTTCACCGGAACGACCCCCGCCTATCTGCTGATCAACAACGACTCGGTCGCACCAGGCAGCAGCTTCACCGACAGCGACTACAACGCTCACCGCCGAGTTGCCCTGTTGGGCAAGACCGTCGCGCAAGATCTAGCCGGCGGTGACGGCAGCGACATCATCGACAGGCGAGTGCAGTTCAACGGCGTGAGCTTCCAGGTTGTCGGCATCCTGACCGCCAAGGGGTCGACCGGACCGCAGGACCAAGACGACCGCGTGGTCGCGCCTGCCACGGCGGTCCAGGACACCTTGAGCGGATACGGTTCGCTGAGCTCCATCTCGGTCAAGGCCACGTCGGCTGACACGACCGACGCTGCGCAGTCCCAGGTGGAGAGCATCCTCGACGGCCGACACCACGTGACGTCGTCTACTCGCGACTACAGCGTCTTCAACGCGTCATCGGTGCTGTCCGCCGCCACCTCGTCCAGCAAGACGTTTACGGTTCTGCTCGGCGCTGTCGCAGCGATCTCGCTGCTCGTCGGTGGCATCGGCGTCATGAACATCATGTTGGTCACGGTCACCGAGCGGACCCGGGAGATCGGCATCCGCAAGGCGATCGGTGCGCGACGCGGCGACGTCGTCGGTCAGTTCTTGATGGAGGCGATTCTGCTGTCCGTCTTCGGCGCCACAGTCGGCGTCGTGGTCGGCCTCGTGGGAGCGCAGTTCACGATCGTCGGCGTCACCCCGGTCGTGGCTCCCTATTCGGTTGTCCTCGCCTTCGGTGTGGCTGTGGCCACCGGACTGTTCTTCGGGCTCTACCCGGCGAACCGCGCTGCAGCCCTACGCCCGATCGACGCCCTGCGCTATGAGTAAGGAGATGACCGTGACCGGCCCTGAGCCCGAACCAGTCGTGGCAGTGAAGGGGGTCGACGAACTGTTCGACGGCGATCCCGACGCGGGGAGCCCGCCCGATCACGCTGACGCAGCAAGCGCCGACGACGACGAGTTCGATCTCCCGCCCGCGCGCGGCCGACTGCCGCGGCTCACGGTGCTCCTGCTGGCCGGGGTGCTCATCGCCACTGGATTCCTGGCCGGCGCCTACGTTCAGCGCACCCACGGCGCCAGTTCGAACGCGTCGACCGGAATCCCCAACTTCGGCTCCGGTGGGCCGCCCAGCTTGGTCGGCGGCCTGCCCGGAGGGGACACCTCCGCGCAGGGCGGCAGTGACGCCAGCAGCCGCAACAACGTGATCGGCACGGTCGTACGGACCGGCGCGCACTCGATCACGGTCAAGGATTTCGGTGGCACCACCCACGTGGTGCAGATCAAGGCGTCGACCCAGGTGAGCAAGAACCAGCAGATCGACGCCTCGGCCGTCAAACCGGGAGCAACTGTCGTCGTCAGCGGTCGGTCAGGTGCCGACGGCTCCATCACCGCCACGCAAATCACCCAACGCTGAGAACCCGGACAAGAGGAGCACACCAGATGCCCACCATCAAGAATCGAACGCTTCTCCTGACCGGCGGCGCGCTCGCGCTCGCGGTGCTCGTCACCGCCTGCGGATCAGGCAACGGCGGGGAGTCCGGCAGCAGCGGCGGTCCGACTCCCCAGGGACAGCCGTCCTTCGGCGCGAACCTCCAAGATGTCCAGCAGTGTCTGGACGCGGCCGGCATCAAGCTGCCGAGTCGCCCTTCGGGTGCTCCCAGCGGCTTCCCCAGCGGGGCGCCCAGCGGCGCGCCGTCGTTCTCACCAGGGCAGTCGCCTCCGAACGGTTTCGGCGGTGGCCAGGGCGCCGGGCTGTTGAACAGCCCGAAGGTGCAGCGCGCACTCAAGGCGTGCGGCATCCAACTGCCGACCCCGCCCAACTGACTCGCAGGCGGCGCGGCCTTGTGAGCTGGTAGCAGTACCCCTCAAGTCCGGGTCTGTCAGGTTTTCGCTGTAACTGGTCGCTGTGGTCAGTTGGTGGTGCTCGGGAACAGTCGTCCTTCGAAGCTGATCGCGAACGCGTTGAGCGCTGGCTTCCACCGGGGAGCCGCCGGTGTACTGGTCTGATCTTGGGGTCCTTGTCCTTCCTGCCAGGAAGAACTCGGTGGGGGAAGGAAGGAAGGAGGGCGGCACCCAAAGTGGTCAGAAGCCGGACAACGCGAAAGCTCGGGTTGATTGAGAATCCGAATTTGCAGCGAATATCGGCACATCGGGGCGAACCGCGGCGCTAGTTGGGACGGTCTTGGCCCATCGAGCCTTTGACGGTCTCCCCGGGTGAAGTGGATCCGGTGAACTGTGTCGCCCCGTCAACCACGAGGCGGAAGGCCCCCGGGGGAACTTCAACAGACACCCGGTCTTCGTGTGACAGTCCGTCCGACGTCGGTCAGGTGAGGGCGCTGAAGACCGGTGCAAGTTGCTCGAGAACGTCGATCTTCGGCGGCCAGGCGACGACCTCGACCCTGGTCACCCCCACGTCGGCGAAGGCGGCGATCGTCGCGGTGATCTGCGCAATCGAGCCGCTGATCGGAGGGCCGAAGCCGGCCGACTCGGCCGTGTGTCCGTCGCCGGGCTCGACGAACACCCCCACGGATCTGCCGATCGAGGCGGGGTCACGCCCCACCTCCTCGCAGATCCGGTCCAGCTGCGACGTCATGTCCGCGAAGGCCTCCGGGAGGCTGCTGGTGCGGGCGTAGGCACTCCAGATGTCGGCGTGCCGAGCGGCGGCGGTCATCATCTTCTCGCCCATGGCCCCCATCATCAGCGGGATGCGCCCGGGTCGCGGCCCGCGAGGCCGGACCTGCGCGTCGTTGGCGTGGTGGAACTCACCGTCGAACGTCACCGACTCCTGCCCGCGCAGCAGCGGGACGATGATCTCCAGCGCCTCGAGATAGCGCGAGACGGTCTTGTCGGTGGGAAACCCGAAGTCGGTGGCTCCACCGGCATGACCGGCTCCGAGGCCGAGAACGAAGCGTCCGCCGGAGATCTCGTCGAGCGCCTCCGCGGCCCGGACGATCATGCCGGGCTGGTGTTGTACCGCCGACATCACCCACGACCCGATCCTGATCGAGGAGGTGCTAGCCGCTAGAGCTCCGGCGACGACGGGCATGTCCCACCATCCCATGAGAGGTGCGGACCACTCCGGGTCCCGCCACAGGATCTCGTCCCCGAGCCAGATGGTGTCGGCGCCGAACTCCTCCGCGAGGCGCGTGGTGGCGAGCATCTCGGGCCACCGCGGGGCGACGCCATCCGGCGAGAACTCGCTGATGGGAAGGACGACGCCAAGTGGTAGCCCCATTAGGTTCCCCCCTCGGTTGGCCGACACCAGCGATCCCTCGGACGCTACCTGCGATGTGGTGCCGCGTCGAGGCCACGGGCGGTCGCGGTCTTCGTGTGATCGGCGCTACAGACATGTGACCGGCCACGGTGACGGGAGGGGAGGGTGTGCACCTTTGGCGGCAAGGGCGCCTAAGCGCATCCGGACATCGGCATGAGCGTGCGCTGATCCGCTCGATAGGCCGGGTGGCGCCCAGGAACGGCACGTCCGGGCGGCCGCTCTCAGAGGCGGATTAGCCCCGCGTTGGTCGGCACGAAGCCGCAGGCATCGAAGTAGAGACGCCGTAGGTGGTCCTCGAAGTCGACGTGTAGCCACTCGCAGCCCGCGCTTCGAGCCGCCGTGGTGGCCCGATCAACGAGTTCGGTGGCGATGCCATGCCGTCGATGAGTCGCGGTGACGATCGTGTCGAGCACGAAGGCGTGCCCCGAACCGTCCCAGGCAACGTTGACCCAGCCCACCAGGCGACCATCGTCTCGGGCGCACACCCAGCCGAGGCTGTGACGGTGGACCTGCCCCCGCCAGTCCCATTGATCGCTGGACTCGCGCTCGAAGCACTCGGCATGAAGATGCTCTACCTCAGCGCTATCGAACGAGCCCCGCCACTGGTAGTCGATCACGCCGGAATCGTAGGGGCAGGCCGAATCAACTGCGGGACCACCAGCGGACAGGCGGACAGATCAACCGCCCAGGATCTGCACGACCTCCGCAACAGCACCTGTTCCTGGCGCAGCGGGTTCACCTGCACATAGTGCCGCACACCCCCGACGACCCGCCCTGTAGCGGCACTTCGCGTTCGCACCAGGCATGCACATCGGGCGGCGTCTCCCGTTGACACCGGGTGCGTTGGGTCGGGATAGTAGATACACTCTGTACGACAGAGTGCAAGTCCACAACAGATTGCTCTCTCTAGCAGAGCGGGAACGGCGGGACGCTATGGCAGACAGCACGCTCGGCGACCTGGACAACCTGGCGGCACGCGCACGCCGCGACACCAGCATCGAATCCCTCGTCCTGGTCGCCGCCGGGGTACTGGCCTGCTTTGCTGTCGCCGTCAACCTTGCGACGAGTTCGGGGGGATATCCAGACGCCCTACACGGTGTCGGTTCGTGGTCGCTCGCTCTGCTGATCCCCTTGGCGCTGGTGGCGATCTGGCTCCGCCTTCGCAGACGTGAGTCGCGGCGCGGTGTCGGCCTTCAGTCCCGCACGGTCGGCTGGACCGCACTGTGGGTCTCCATCCTCTTCCTCCTCCTGGGGCTAGGGCCGATCCTCACCTTCGTTCTCGGGCCCTACCCAGTCCTCATGGGCCTGGTAGCCATTGCCGGTCTGAGGTTCTCCAGTCGCCTTCTGCTCGGGTGGGGCGTGGTCGCTGGCGCGCTGGGGACCTGGGCGGGCATGTACCAGTTCAACAACCGGTTCGGATTGCCCACCCTCGACACGGCGCTAGCTGTGTCCATTGCCGTGGCGACATTGATCGCGGGCATCGTCGTCGGTGTCCGGCAGCGCAACGCATGAGCAGCCACCCCGTCACGCAGCTCGACGACACGGTCCACCAGCGGGTCAGGTTGGGCATCCTGACGATCCTTGCCACCGCAGGTCGAGCGGACTTCACCTACCTGCGGGACACTCTCGAACTCACCGACGGCAACCTCGGGCGTCACCTCGACGTTCTCTACGACGCCGGATACGTCGAGATCACGAAGACGTTCGAGGGCCGCAGGCCACGCACCTGGGTCACCATCACGAAGGGCGGACGCACCGCGCTAACGGGCCACATCGCCGCGCTGCGGCAGATGATCGATGCCGTTCCCGACAAGTAGCCCGGAAATCCTCAGGCAGCGCGCGCGCCAACACGACCCAGCAGCCGAGCGCGAATGCCGGTTCGATCACCATGGAGCGAACGAGAACGGCACCTATGCGCGGTGTGCCCGCTGTCGCTCGACCTCGGCTCGAAGTCCGGAAGGCCACGCGGCGATGAACGCTGACATGGACTGATCCCACCAACCGGTGTCCTCCACGAAGGAGACGGCCACCGCGTTCTCGACCTCCGGGTCACCTTCGGTTAGGCCTTGGCCGAGCGCAGCCAGAAGACGGTCCAAGTCGTCTGAGTCCTCCAGCTCGAACAGGTTGATGGCCAGACGCCGTAGATCGGCAACCAAGGGGTGGAGCAGAATCTCACCCGCCTGGGCGGCGAGGTTCTCGTCAATGATCGCGGTGACTTCCGGCCCGGCTTCCCGGAGGGCTGCGACGAACTCTTCCCTGGTGATGGCCACCGGTGCATCCTCGCGGATCGACCCCCGACATGAGCCCGAGAACGGCACATGCCGAGCGGCGGCTGACCGCCTCCCCTGCCGGCGTGTCCGCGATTCGCGGGGCTTGCGGCTATCCCTTGTGTCCTTCGAAATCCTCGAGTTCCTCGATAATCGAGATGAGTTCGGCGTGGGTCTCCGCATCGGCTGCCGCGACGAGGCCGCCGATACCGGTGTCCAGCGGCTGTCCCCGCAGCCCGGTGACCACGCAGCCGGCGGCGCGGCACACGGCGATGCCGCCGGCGAAGTGGACGCTGTCTCGCAGGTCCCCTTCCGTCACGTAGGCCGCCCTGCGGCCGGCGGCCACCCACGCCAGAGCCAACGTGGTGGACAGCACACGGGGCCGAAACGTCGTGGCGAACGAGGCGATGCCGAGTATTCGCACCGTGGCGATCCGGTGGGCGTCCGGCGGGGGGGCGTCTAGGTTCAGGTCCACGATCCGCGAATGCCCCGAGGGAGTGAGGGGTTCGTCCACACCGGCCCGGCGACGGTGGGCCCGGTCTCCGTCGGTCCAGAACACTTCCCGGGCGAACGGCTCGGCCACCGCGGCCACGAAAACGCCGCCGACGTCCTGAAGAGCGACGTTGACCGCCACGAGCGGAGTGCGGACCGCGTAGTTCAACGTCCCGCACAGCGGGTCGACCAGCCACCGCCGCCCAGCCGTCGGCCCGGTGGCGCCGAGCTCCTCTCCGACGAACCCGTCGTCGGGCCGGGCGGTCCGGATCACGCCGAGGATCGCCTGTTCCGCCTCGAGGTCGGCGTCGGTCGTGAAGTCACCGGGGGCCTTGGCATGGCGAACCAGGTCGGTGCCGTACTTGGACCGCACCACGGCGGCGCCGGCTTCGGCCGCCCGGATGGCGACGTCGACGTCGGTCAAGGACATGCCGTGAGCGTAGAGGCCCGCGCCACCAACTGGAGATCACGGACCGGGTCGTGACGGTCCGGGAGCCCCCTCAGGTTGCCCCACAGGCGCCCTTGATCCGCACATCGGTTCGGTGTGCCCGGTCAGGGCTGTTCTGGTCGCCGGATTGTTCTCGCCTTGGGGCCGGATTCGGACAGCATTTACGTCGCCTTGGCGTCGTGCACAACCATGCGGTACCCCACATCGAGACTTTCTCGCGCGAGTAGGTCTGTGTAGGTGGCTTGCCAGCGACCAGATTCGAGGTCATTTGCGAGTTTGGCCACAGCCCGTTTCACCACGACGTCAGGTAAGAGAGCGATCCCGCTGATGGCGGCCCGGACCGCGGGGTCGA
>Ga0302323_100002003_pt1 | contig 16563 bp, 12 predicted proteins | sample Fen_T0_3_FD_201950 | JGI IMG/M metagenome (GOLD analysis project Ga0302323, IMG submission 201950) | Peat permafrost microbial communities from Stordalen Mire near Abisko, Sweden - Fen_T0_3 | ecosystem: Environmental > Terrestrial > Soil > Wetlands > Permafrost | place: Sweden: Abisko... | reverse complement strand
CTTGTGGTGGCCCAGGTAGCGCACCTCGGTGAATGCCTCCGGCCCGACCAGCGCGCCGATCGTGACCGGGTCGGCCGTGTCGAGAATCTGCCGCGGCTGGAATGGCGGCAGGTAGGCGTCGACGTCGGCCTGCGCGGGAATGTCCACGCGGTCGTAGGCGTGCGTGAGGATGAAGCCGTCCATGCAGACCATCACCGGGCAGGAGAGTTCCTCGGCAAGCCGGAACGCCTGGATGTGCAGGTCGAGCGCCTCCTGGTTGGTTTCGGCGAAGAGCTGGATCCAGCCGGCGTCGCGCATCGACATGCTGTCCGAATGATCGTTCCAGATGTTGATCGGCGCGCCGATCGCGCGGTTGCCGATGGTCATCACGATCGGCAGCCCCAGTCCCGCGGCGTTGTAGACCGCCTCGGCCATGAACAGCAAGCCCTGGCTGCTGGTCGCCGTGTATGCGCGCGCGCCGGCGGCCGAGGCGCCGATCGCCACCGACATCGCGGCGAACTCGGACTCCACGTTGATGAATTCGCAATTGGCCAGCGTGCCGTCCTTCACCATCTCGCCGACGCCTTCGACGATGTGCGTCTGCGGCGTGATCGGGTAGGCGCAGATCACCTGGGGCCGGCAGAGCGCGATGGCTTCGGCGACGGCGTGCGAGCCTTCGGTTTGCTTAAGCATTGGCGGTCTCCAGGCCCTTGCTCGCGAGTGCGTACGCTTCGGCCGCCGCGGCAACATTCCTCTCCGCGATCGCGCTCGGGAATTTTTCGCGTATGGCCTTGACGACCGACTCCTGCCGGATCTGGCCGGTGATCGCGGCAAACGCGGCGAGCAGTGGGACATTGGGCACCGGGCGGCCGACGTGCTTCAGCGCAATCTCGGTGGCGGGCAGCGTGCATAGCCGCTCCGGCCGGAAGCCGCCGACGAATCCGGCGAGCCCCAGTTCCGCAAAGCTGCGCGTCGAGTTGAGCAGGATGAAGCCTTCCCTGGGCAGGCCGGTGAACAGGTCCACCTGGTGCAGCAGCGTCGGGTCCTGGATGATCAGCGCGTCGGGCTCCATCACCGGCTCGCGCAGTCTTATCTCGCGCACGTCGATGCGGCAGAACGCCATCACCGGCGCGCCCATGCGCTCGGACCCGAAGCTCGGGAACGCCTGCGCGTACCGCCCTTCGAGAAACGCCGCCACCGACAATAGCTCGGCGCCGGAAACCACGCCCTGGCCGCCGCGGCCATGAATGCGTACCTGGAACATCCTTCTTTCGACCTCCGCCTTTGCAGATGCTGTCCGACACCCGTCGCGCAATCCTGCGCGAAACTCGGGCGCGACCCTTGATACAAGTCAAACGTGGCGCGCGTGTTGGTTCGCCAAAAACGATCCAGTTCGACGCCTGGCGCTATGCGGTAAGCTCGATGTCCGCTGTTTATATGAGCACCATGGCACCGCCAAAGCCCTCCGCGAAGAAGCACAAGTTCGTCAAGGCCTGGATGCAGGAGCACCTGAACGACCCCTACGTCCAGGAGGCGAAGCGGCGCGGCTACCGGTCGCGCGCGGCGTTCAAGTTGATCGAGCTCGCCGAACGCGACAAACTCCTGCGTCCCGGCATGGCCGCCGTCGATCTGGGTGCTTCACCTGGCAGCTGGTCCCAGGTCTTGCGGGAGCGGCTGGGGCCTGCTGGAACGATCGTGGCAATCGACCTCCTGCCGATGGAGGGAATCGCGGGCGTCACGTTCATCCAGGCCGATTTCCGCGAGGAGGAGGGTTTGCGGGCGCTGGATGCGGCGCTCGGCGATTCGCGTGCGGACCTTGTACTGTCGGACATGGCCCCCAACCTATCCGGTATTGACTCCGCGGATCAGGCACGGAGCGTGCATCTGGCTGAACTTGCGCTGGATTTTGCCGTCGGACACCTGCGACCCGGCGGCGATTTGCTGGTGAAGGTGTTCCAGGGCGCGGGGCTCGCGGAGTTCCAGCGGGAGATGGCCGGGCATTTCACCAAGGTCTACGTTCGCAAGCCCAAGGCGTCGCGCGACCGTAGCCGGGAGACGTTTCTCGTGGGCAAGGGTTTCCGCGCGTGAAATTGTCGTTTGCGGGCGACAAGCGGCAAATTGCGCGGTGCAGTCGGTTTTTACGAATTTTGGTGCGCATCCCGAAGTTGGACATGCTGCGAATGCTGGCCTTCCGTGGCCATTCGCGGCTAGAATCTCACTTCTGTCGACGCGCGAATGAAGCCTGGGCAATAATTGCCGGTGCGCGGCCCGCCGGATTCACGACGGCCGCAAGGAGCCTGTTTTGAACAATCTGGTCAAGAACATCGGCATCTGGGCCGTGATCCTCATGGTAGTGCTGGTCGTCGTCAAGCAATTCGACGCGCGGCAGCCCGGCAAGGATGCCATTCCCTATTCCGAATTCATGGACTCGGCCAAGAACGGCCGCGTCGAATCCGCCACGGTCGAGGGCCGCAAGATCAACTGGACGTCGACCGACAAGAAGAAGTTCACCACGTACAGCCCTGGCGACATCTGGATGGTGGGCGACCTCTTGAAGTACGGCGTCAAGGTCGACAGCAAGCAGGAGGAGGAACAGTCGTTCCTGTCGCAGATCTTCATCTCTTGGTTTCCGATGCTGTTGCTCATCGGCGTGTGGATCTTCTTCATGCGGCAGATGCAGGGTGGCGGCAGGGGTGGCGCGTTCTCGTTTGGCAAGAGCAAAGCCCGGATGATCGACGAGGCGAACAACACCATCACCTTCGCCGACGTGGCCGGGTGCGAGGAAGCCAAGGAGGAAGTCGCCGAACTGGTCGAGTTCCTGCGCGACCCCTCCAAGTTCCAGAAGCTGGGCGGGCGCATTCCGCGCGGCGTTCTGATGGTCGGCTCCCCAGGCACCGGCAAGACGCTGCTTGCAAAGGCGATCGCCGGCGAGGCCAAGGTGCCGTTCTTCTCCATCTCGGGGTCGGACTTCGTCGAGATGTTCGTCGGCGTCGGTGCGGCGCGCGTGCGCGACATGTTCGAGCAGGCGAAGAAGAACGCGCCGTGCATCGTGTTCATCGACGAAATCGACGCGGTGGGCCGGCAGCGCGGCGCGGGCTTAGGCGGCGGCAACGACGAGCGCGAGCAGACGTTGAACCAGCTGCTGGTCGAAATGGACGGCTTCGAGGGCAATGCGGGCGTCATCGTCATCGCCGCGACCAATCGTCCGGACGTGCTCGACCCGGCGCTGATGCGTCCGGGCCGCTTCGACCGGCAGGTGGTGGTGCCGCTGCCCGACATCCGCGGTCGCGAACAGATCCTGCTGGTGCACATGCGCAAGGTGCCGATGGCGCCGGACGTCAAGGCCGACATCATCGCGCGCGGAACGCCCGGCATGTCCGGCGCGGACCTGGCCAACCTCGTCAACGAGGCGGCACTGTTCGCCGCGCGGTCCAGCAAGCGCCTTGTCGACATGCACGATTTCGAGCGCGCCAAGGACAAGATCATCATGGGCGCGGAACGGCGCTCGATCGTGATGCCGGAAGAGGAACGCCGCAACACGGCCTACCATGAGTCCGGTCATGCCATCGTGGCGGTGCTGCTGCCCAAGACCGATCCCGTGCACAAGGTGACGATCATCCCGCGCGGGCGCGCGCTCGGCGTCACGATGCAGCTTCCCACCGAAGACCGCTACAGCATGGACCGCAACCACATGCTGAACATGATCTCGGTGCTGTTCGGTGGGCGCATCGCCGAGGAACTGTTCATGAACCAGATGACCACCGGCGCCTCGAACGACTTCGAGCGCGCCACGGAGATCGCGCGCAACATGGTCACGCGCTATGGCATGTCGGATGAACTCGGCCCCATGGTCTACGGCGAGAACGAGGGAGAGGTCTTCCTCGGCCGTTCGGTGACGACGCAGAAGAACGTCTCCGAGGCGACGATGCAGAAGGTCGACCAGGAAATTCGCAAGATCATCGACCAGCAATATGCGGTCGCGCGGAAACTGCTGGAGGACAACCGCGACAAGGTCGAGGCCATGGCCAAGGCGCTGCTGGAGATCGAAACGATCGACGCCGACCAGATAGCCGACATCATGGGAGGCAAGCCGCCGCGCCCGCCGAAGCCCACGCAATCGTCGACGGGACCCTCGTCCGGCGGCACGCCTGCAAGCCCGGATGCGGCGCCGTCAGCCAACCCCGCATAAAACGTCTAGTGGACCCGGGGCGCGCGGCGTAGAAAACTTGGGAAAACTTCTTGTGGACACGGGGCGCGCGGCGCCCCGTCTTTCTTTGTGATACTCCTCTGTGGTCTTCAAGCGCTGGACCTGTCGCGGCCCCGCGTGATGGGTATCCTCAACGTGACGCCGGATTCGTTTTCGGACGGCGGCAGGTTCGTTGATCGTGAACGGGCGCTCGCCCACGCGCGCCAAATGGTGGCCGATGGCGCCGACGTCATCGACATCGGCGGTGAATCGACGCGCCCCGGCGCAGCCCCGGTGCCAGTCGATGCCGAACTCGAACGCGTCGTGCCGCTGGTCGAGGCAATGGCGCATGAAGGCATCCTGGTCAGCGTCGACACGCGTAAGCCTGCCGTCATGCGGGCGGTGCTGGCGGCCGGCGCAGGCATGATCAACGACGTGCGCGCGCTGCAGGAGCCGGGGGCCGTCGATGTAGCAGCGGCCAGCGCTGCCGCGGTATGTCTGATGCACATGCAGGGCGAGCCGCGCACGATGCAGAGGGAGCCGCAGTACGCGAACGTGGTCACCGAAGTCCGCGACTTCCTGGTCGGCCGGGCGCGAGCGTGCGAGGCGGCCGGCATCGCCCGCGGGCGCATTGTCATCGACCCGGGCTTCGGCTTCGGCAAGACGGTGGCGCATAATCTCGCATTGCTGCGTGGCTTGCGCTTGGTGGCAGAGACCGGCTATCCGGTCCTGGCCGGCTTGTCGCGCAAGTCGATGCTGGGCGGGTTCGCCGGCCGCGATGCGAACAAGCGCGCGGCGGCAAGCGTCGCCGCGGCATTGGCTGCGGTCGCGCGCGGCGCGGCGATCGTCAGGGTGCATGACGTGCGCGCAACGGTCGACGCGCTGAAAGTGTGGCATGCCATCGAATCAGAGTGAACGCATGAAGTTCAACCCATGAAGCTCAACCCATGACGCGCAAATACTTTGGCACGGACGGCATTCGCGGCCGCGTTGGCACGATGCCGATCACGCCGGAACGGATGTTGAAGCTGGGCTGGGCGGCCGGTCGCACGCTGGCGTCCACGGACAGCGCGCAGCGCGCAGCGTCGTCAATTGCGGTGCCCGGCGAGCGGTCCAATGAGCGCCCGGGCGTCCTCATCGGCAAGGACACGCGCATCTCCGGCTACATGCTGGAGGCGGCGCTCGAGGCCGGGCTCTCCGCCGCGGGCGTCGACGTCTACCTCTGCGGCCCGTTGCCCACGCCTGGCATCGCCTACCTGACGCGCGCACTGCGCCTCTCGGCCGGAATCGTCATCAGCGCCTCGCACAATCCCTTCGACGACAACGGCATCAAGTTCTTTTCTGCGTCGGGAACCAAGCTGCCCGACGACATCGAGGCAGTGATCGAAGAACGGATGGAAATACCGGTCGCGTGCGTCACGTCGGCGCAGCTGGGCAAGGCTCGCCGCATCGACGACGCCGCCGGGCGCTACATCGAGTTCTGCAAGGGGACGTTTCCATCCGAGCTCGATCTGCGCGGCATGCGGATCGTCGTCGACTGCGCGCACGGCGCGGGCTACCACGTTGCGCCGCCGGTATTCCACGAACTGGGGGCGGAGGTCATCGCCGTCGGCGTCGCGCCGGATGGAATCAACATCAACGCCGGCGTCGGCGCGACCCATCCTGCGTACCTGGTCGCGCAGGTGCGCGCGCACGGCGCCGACCTTGGCATCGCGCTGGATGGCGACGGCGACCGCCTGATGATGGTCGACCGCGAGGGCGTCCTGTACGACGGCGACCAGCTGCTCTACGTGATCGCCAACGACTACCGGCGCCGCGGCGTGGCGCTCCCCGGCGTCGTCGGCACGTTGATGAGCAATCTCGGCTTCGAGCAGGCACTGGCGCGCCGGGACATCGCGCTGGCCCGCGCCCGCGTGGGCGACCGGCACGTGCTCGAGCAGATGCGCGAACGCGGCTGGCTGCTGGGGGGCGAGAACTCGGGCCATCTGATCTGTCTCGACAAGCACACCACGGGCGACGGGATCGTTGCGGCGCTCGCCGTCCTGCGCGCGCTGATCGAACAGCGGATGACGCTGGCCCAGGCCACTGCCGACGTCACGATGTTTCCGCAGCGTCTCATCAACGTGCCCGTGACGCGCGAGTGGGACTGGCAGGCATGCGACCCGGTACGCGCGGCTGAGCGCGCCGCGGTTGCGGCATTGGGCGACGCGGGCCGCGTGCTGCTGCGACCCTCCGGCACGGAACCCGTGCTGAGAGTGATGGTCGAAGCCCGTGAACGCAACCTGGCCGACCGCCATGCCGAAGCGCTGGCGGACGCAATCACCTCCGCCGCGCCCGGCTGACGCGCTCGGCTATCGAGCTGGCGTTCGAGGATTGCCGGCGTGCCCATCGCCGCGCGTGCACAAGGCGGACGCACCGGAATTAGCTTAGGCGTTCCGGAAGCAATGCGGACCCGCCCGCCGCGTATAATTCGTCGATGGTCGCCGTGCTGCACACCGCGCCGAGGGCGGTCGCCGCGTGGCTCGACACGCTCTCAAGCGAGTACTCCGCTACCGAACGCGCGTCGTTCGCGGCAGCATTCGAACACGCGCGTTCCCGCTGTGGCGACGCCCCGATGCCGGACGGTGAATCCGCTATGGACCGGGCGCTGGGCACGGCGACGATCCTGGCGGGATTGAAGCTCGATCCGGATTCGATCCGCGCCGCACTGTTGCTGGGATTGCCCGTGGCCGGGAAGTTCGACGCCGAAGCGATCGGCGCCGAATTCGGCGCTGACGTCGCCACGCTCGTCGCCGGTGTGGCGCGCATGGGCGGCATCCGCGCCACGCCGTCCACCGGCAATCCCGAGGAGCGCGCGGCGCAGGCGGAGAACCTGCGCAAGATGCTGCTCTCGATGGTCGAGGACATCCGCGTCGTGTTGATCAAGCTGGCCGAACGTACGCAGGCGTTGCGCGCGCTGGTCGCCGGAACTGCCTCCATGCAGACGCAGGTTGCGCGCGAGGTGCTGGAACTTTTCGCGCCGCTCGCGAATCGGCTGGGCGTCTGGCAGCTCAAGTGGGAACTGGAGGACCTGTGCCTGCGCGTGCTCGAGCCCGACGCCTACAGGTCGATCGCGAAAATGCTGGACGAGAGTCGCCTCGACCGAGAGCGCTACATAGTGGACGTGCTGGCCACGCTGAAGCGCGAACTGGCGGCCGCGGGCGTGAACGCTGAGGTGACCGGGCGCCCGAAGCACATCTACAGCATCTGGAACAAGATGCGCCGCAAGCAGACCGGCATGGACGCGCTCTACGACATCCGCGCGGTGCGCGTCCATGTCGATTCGGTGAAGGACTGCTATACGGCGCTGGGGGTCGTCCATCAACTGTGGACGCCGTTGGCGCACGAGTTCGACGACTACATCGCCAAGCCCAAGGCCAACAATTACCGGTCGCTCCACACCGCAGTGATCGGGCCGGAGAACAAGCCGCTTGAAGTGCAGATCCGCACGAAGGAGATGCACCAGCATTCGGAATACGGCGTCGCCGCGCACTGGCGCTATAAGGAAGGTGCATTGAAGGGCGTCCGGCACGATCCGACCTTCGACGAGAAGATCGCGTGGCTGCGGCAGGTGCTGGACTGGAAGGATGCTGTTGCGGATTCGGGCGACTGGCTCTCGGCGTTCAAGGAGAGCCTCTTCACCGATTCGATCTACGTGCTGACGCCGCAGGGCAAGGTCGTCGACCTGCAGCGTGGCTCCACACCGGTTGACTTCGCCTATGCCGTGCACACCAATCTCGGGCACCGCTGCCGCGGCGCCACCGTCGACGGGCAGATGGTGCCGCTGCATTACACGCTGAAGAATGGGCAGCAGGTCGAGGTCGTGACCGCCAAGCAGGGCGGGCCGTCACGCGATTGGCTGAATCCGGACCTGGGCTATGTGCAGAGCCACCGTGCGCGCACCAAGGTGCGGCAATGGTTCAAGGCGCAGCAGCTCGATCAGACCATCGCGCAGGGACGCGCGCTGGTCGAGCGCGAATTGGCGCGCATGGGCCAGACGGCGCTGAAACTCGACGCGCTGGCCGCGAAGGCCGGCTTTGCCAAGGCCGAGGATTTCTTCGCAGCCTTCGGGCGTGACGAGATCAATTCCAAGCAGGTGCAGACGGCGATCCTCTCGCTCACCACGCCGCAGGCGCTGCCGGCGCCCATTCCCGAGCCCGAGGTGCAGATGCGGCAGAGCCGGGCGGCCGGATCCGGAAGCGGCATCCTCGTCGTCGGCGTCGACCGGCTGCTGACGGGGCTCGCCCGCTGCTGCAAGCCGGCGCCACCGGACCCGATCGCCGGGTTCGTGACCCGAGGAAAAGGCGTCACCATCCACCGCGCAAGCTGCCCCAATATCACGAGGATGCGCGCGACGCAGCCCGAACGCCTGATCTCGGCCGACTGGGGCGCGCCGCGCGACGAAGTGTTCCCGGTGGACATCGTCGTCGAGGCGATGGACCGGCAGGGGCTGCTGCGCGACATCTCCGAAGTGCTGTCGCGCGAAAAGATCAATGTCACCGCGGCCCACACGCTGACGCGCAACATGCAATCGCGAATGGCGTTCACGGTGGAGGTGCAAAGCCTCGCCGTGCTGAAGCGCGCGCTCGCGCTGGTGGCTGACGTGCCCGGGGTGACAGGGGCGTCGCGGCGGTAGAGCCCACCACGGCGGATTACGGGCAGCGACTGCCGAGCTCGGTCTTGCTCTCCTTGAGCGGTACGACGCCTGCGGCAAGCAGCGGTGCCACGACGTTCGCGCGGAAGAATTCCATCGGGCCGGGCTTGTCTTCGCTCGTCATGGAGACGTCTATCACCAGCACGTCGCCCGGCAGGTGCCATTCCTCGAGCTTCACGTTGCCGGCGTCGCGGCGTAACACCGTCGCGGGGCAGGACCTGATCTTGGCCGAAAGCGCAAATGCTTCCTCATCCGGCACCTTGCTTGTGCAGCTGTAGGAGAACGCGCGCGTCGTCGTATCGACGCCGGAAATGGTGACGTCGACCTGCGCCTTGCCCGACTTCGCTTCGCGCAGCGGACAAGTCCATTCGGCCAGCGCACGGTCGCCGCGCAGCTTCCAGGTGAGCTCCGTTTCTGCGCCGTCCTCGCTGTGCCGGCGCAGGATCGTAGAGAACCCCGGCGGCGCACTCGTGGCCGGTGGCAGATCGTAATAGTCGTTCCTGAACTGGCGCACGCGTGTTGCGCGCGACTTGAGAACGGCCAGCGTATCGTTGATTGTTGCGGGTCCGCCGTCGCGGGCATTCCAGCGTATCGCGTATTCGGCACTTGTGGGTTCGCCGGAGGCGGCAAGTGCAGGCGAGGCCGCAAGCGCGAGACTGGCGGTGACCGCGATCACCCGGCGCCGCCAGCCGTTTGCGCCTCGTGCAGCCCGCCTCGGTGCGGCTGGGTAAACGGCCTTCCTGAATCGGGTCATGGGATCCTGGCGTGCAATCAGAAATCGACAAGGAAGGGCGCGGCTACAAGCACCGCACCAATGCCATACAGCGCGTACGCATTTTCCGTGAACCACGGGTACACGCACAAGAGAATGCCGCAGACGACGGGAACGACCTTGCTTTGTCGTCGGCCATAGACGAAATACGCCATGCCAAAGGCACCGGAGAGGATGCCGACGACAAGCGCGTTCACCGCAGGGACCTGCGCGGGTCGGCGGGGGCGGACCGGAACGATTGTCGGCGAAACGCATTCATGCCCGAACAAGGATAAGATATAAAGCCAGCCGGCGTAAACGTTGCCGCAACTGCCATGCCAATCGAGGAATCGAAGTTGGCCCCACTGTTTCGCGGTTTCCCTGTTTTCGCGGCCGCCCTAGCCGCGACGGCGGCTTGGGCGGACTACCAGAGCTTCGCGATCGAGCAGGTCTACTCGAACGCGGATGGCACCGTGCAATTCGTCGTCCTGCACGAAACGCAGGGCACCAATGGCGGGAACAACTGGTCGGGGCGCACGTTCGCCAGCACGCACGCCGGCGTCACGAAGTCGTTTTCGTTCCCCGCCGACCTTCCTGCACCGGCGACCGCGAACAAACGCGTGTTGATCGGTACCCAGGGCATGGCCGCTCTCTCATTCATCTCGCCGGACTATGTGATCCCGAACGGCTTCCTCGCTGTCTACGACGGCACGCTCAACTTTGCCGGCGTGGATACGGTCACCTACGCATCGCTGCCGACGGACGGGCTCGGTGCGATCAATCGCGCGGGCGCGACCGTCGCCAATGTCGCGACCAACTTCTCGGCAAAAGCTGTGTCGATGCCCGCGCTGCCCGTGTCCGCAATCGAGTACTACCATGCCGGGCTCGACCACTACTTCATCAGCAGCCTGCAGCAGGAAATCGACACGCTGGACTCCGGTAGGATCGCCGGCTGGACGAGGACCGGGCAGTCGGTCCGGGTATTTCCAAGCCAAGCCAGCGGGGGTGCCGGCGTCAACCCGGTGTGCCGCTTCTACATTCCGCCCGCCCACGGCAATTCGCATTTCTTTTCCGCGTCGCCGTCCGAATGCAACGTGGTCGTGCAGAAGACGGCGACCGATCCGAATTTCAGTGGCTACGTGTTTGAGTCGCCCAACGTGTTCTATGCAGGTTTGCCCGATACGGCGACGGGGGCCTGCCCCGCCGGAACCGCTCCCGTCTTCCGGCTCTGGAACCAGCGCATCGATTCGAACCATCGCTACACGGGTTCCGCGGCGATCAAGGCGCAGATGATCGCGGCCGGGTATGTCGCCGAGGGTTATGGGCCTAATGCGGTCATCATGTGCGCGGCGGCGGCCGGTACGGCGAAGATCGTTTTCGGCGCCGGAACCGCGGCGCCCAACGGCGCGCTTGTCAGCGACGGTTCGAGCAGCGTGACGGCCAACTATCAGGGCTTTGTCACCGCCACCGACAACGTCGACGTCGGGGCGCGCGCCGGGATAGGAGAAACCATCACCTTCAGTCGTGACCGGCCGCCCACGCTGTTGCCAACGGTGTGGGCGACGGCCCTCGGCAACCAGATTGTCAGCGTGCCGTTTGCCGGTGTGATGGCCACACCGCTGACGATCTGGGTCGTCGCCGCACCGTTCGCCACCACGCAGCAGACGGCGTTGACGCTGTGGCAGACCGCGCAGCAGATCTATGCCGATGAACGCCTCGGCGTGCAGCTTTCGCCGGTGGAAATCGTGGACGCTACGACCAATGCCAAGGCAGCTTCGTGGGCCGCGTTCACGTGCGGCGCCGGCAACGCCAACGTGACGTCGATCGCGGCGGACATCGGCGCGCGTGCGGGCCGCATCAACGTCTACCTGGTCGGATTGGTCGACAGCTCGACGTCGCGGGGCAACGCGTGCGCCATCGGCGGCGGATTCGTCGCCATCGCGGCGGGGTCCGGCGCCGAACTGCTGGCCCACGAGCTGGGGCACGATTTCGGACTCGAGCACATCGACGACCTGACGACCGATTTTACCCGCAACAACGTGATGCATTCGGAAAGCATTTCGCGCCTGTACCTGACGGAGGGCCAGATCTTCCGCGCCCACCTCCGGTCGTATTCCGCAATCAACCAGCTCTTCGGCCTGCGCCCGGGACTGCCGACGCGCGACTGCGACCGGGACACGCCCACGCTCGATTGCCCGCTGATCAGAAAGCGCCTGTGGGCAGACGGCGGCTTTCCGCCGAACTGAGGACCGACTGAGGGTGCCCATGGATACGAAACCAGGAGCACGAGACATGTCGCAAGCGATCGATGGCCTGCGCCGTACCTTGACGTGGACGGTGGCCGCTGCCGTTGCGCTGATGGCGATGGCCGTCGTCGCGCAGCCGCGCGATGGCCTCACGCCGGAAGCCGACGCTGTCTTCAATCGCTGGATGTCGACGACGTGCACCGGCGACGAGATGCGCAATCTGATCGACGCATTGCGCCGCTATTCCGCGCCGCTCGCCGTGGCGTTTCGCAAGGCGATCGTGGCGGGGCCGCCGCCGGCGCAATTGCGCGCGGCGCGCGCCGCGGCGGAAGCGCGTTTTGCCGCGGGCGAGAAATTCCCCATCCAGGACTACCGCATCGAAGGCGTCAGCGAAAAGGACCTGGCCGCATTCCGTCGCGTGTCGCGCCAGGCGTACGTCGACGACCAGGTGCGGCGATTCGCCACCGGATATCGATCCAATGCGGTCGCAGGCTTGGGGCTTGTCGGCGGCCCCGGCGCGCGCGACGTGCTGAAGCGCATTGCGAGCAATGCGGACGATCCGCTGGCCCTCGCGGCGCGCGAGGCTCTCAAGGAAGTGGTCCCGCGCTGACGCAACGCCGTCCCACAGATATCCGCGGCGCCCGAACCCGGGCGGCTAGAGTTTCAGCTTGCCGCCGTACCCTGTCAGTTCGAGATAGCCGCGACCGACCTCGCGTCCGCCCGTGAACGCGCGGACGGCGCCCTCCCAGTAGATCGTGCCGACGCTGGCGCGCGAATCGAGTTCCTGGTCGTCCTGCAGCGGCTCCACGGTGATGTCGACGCCGCCGGCGCGAATGGCGAAGGCGATCGGATACTCGATGCCGGTACGCGGCGATCGCCAGCGGCGAAGCGGCATGAAGTCGACGTCCGCGGGCCGCAAGTCGCGCACGGCGCCATGCGCGTCCTGCCACGCGCCGCCGGACCAGTACGCGGCGCCGCCGGCATTGCGGATACGGAACGCCATCAGCGCCCCCCCGTCGTCGAAATTGAGGCCGACCCAGTCCCAGCCGCGTGCTTCCTCCGCCAGGTAGCTGCTGGACCATTCGTGATCGAGCCAGGCTGAACCACGCACGTTCAGTACGTGGCCATCAAGCGTCAGCGTGCCCGTGACAGGCAGATGCGGCCGGCTGTAGTAGTGGCTCGCCTGCCGCGCATCCGGACCCTTGCGGCTCGTGCCGTGGTCTCCCTGCAGCATGGGTGGCGCCTGCGCAGCGAATGCAAAATCGAGCGAGAATTCGCGTGCGGCAATCTGCGCGCGGTAGGTGTTGCCGGATAGGCGCAGCGACCAGTCGCCGATATTGACGTTGGTCGTCGTTTCCGTAGCCTCCGCCAGTCCGAATCCGGCGCGCGCGGCGCGCTGGTCGTGGCGCAACCGGCCGTGGCGGGGGTCCGCGACCGCCGCGTGCGCGAACATGAGCTGCCGCGGCGCGAAGCGGCTGGTCCCGCTTTCGGCCACACCTGGACGGTTGCGAAAGAACGTGATCTGCACGCCCAGGTCATTGCCGTCGCCGTCGCGCACCCACGCCGTGATGTACCACCACTCGGTGCGGAAATCGGGGTGGCTGCCGTGGTCGCGCGGAAAAGCGAGCACGATGTCGGGCGTCACTCCGGGATAGCGGACCTGCGCGCCTGTACGCGCGGCGACCATAGCGAGCGGGACCAGCAAGAACGCGCGCCGCTTCACCAGTCGTCCTTTACCGCGCGGATGGCGTCGACGCTCATCGCTCCTCGCGCACTGACCAGCGTCGTGGCGGTGGCCAGCACGAGAAGGGCCGCCGCGAGGGAAAGCAGCAACAGCCACGGAATATGCAGTTCCATGCTCCAATGAAACGACTGGCGGTTGACAACGAAAATGAGGACGAGGCTCATGAGCCACCCCAGCGCCATGCCCGCGAGGAGCCCGATGCCGCTGATCAGCACGCCCTCGGTGGCAAGCATCCCCGCGATCTGCTTTCGCGTCATGCCCACGTGCCGCAGCATGCCGAACTCGCGCCGCCTGGCGAACACCAGCGCGCCGAACGACGACGACAATCCGACCAGCCCCAGCCCTACCGCCGCGGCTTCGAGCGCATAGGTCACAGCGAACGTGCGATCGAACACGTGCAGCGATGCGGCGCGAATTTCCGCCGGAACCGCGAAGGCCAATTGGCCGCTGGCGCCCGCGCGCGCTTCGAGTTCGCGGCGCACGTCGTCGCTGCGCGCGCCCGGTTCGAGCGTGATCGCGGCGTCGTTCGCCGTGGTGTCGCCGGTCAGCGTCGCATAGTGCGCACGCGCCATGACGACCGAGCCCTGCTGCCGCGCATAGTCGCGCCAGACGCCGGCCACGATGAACGGCGCGGGATGCCCGGCGAGCGGCAGCGTGATCTGCTTGCCTGGACTGAAGCCATAGAGATCGACCATCGCTTCGCTCACCCAGACCGGAGGCGGATCGCCGGCCACGCGGGCCGGACCTTCGGCGACCAGCGGCAGCACGCGCGCCGGATCGTCGGCCGGGAGGTCGCGCGCCAGCAGCACGATGCGCGGCTGGGCGGGATCGACCAGCACGCTCTGCACGCGCAGGAACTCGACGCGGCGCACGCCGGGGAGATTTGCGAACCGGCGCTGGTCGTCGACGCTGAAGTACGCGCTGTCGCCGGCGGTACCGGAGCGCACATACATGTCGGCGGGGAGCACGCGGACCAGCCAGGCGTCGAGGGAATCGCGGAACGACGCCACCATGATGGCCATCGAGACCATCAGCGAAACGCTGGCGACGATTCCGGCCAGGCTCGCCGTTGCCTGTCCCGGCGCGCCGCGGAGCTGATCGAGCGCGAGCGCCGCGGGAACGTAGTTCGGCGTCGGTAGGCGCGCGAGCAGGGCCTGGGCGAGACGTGGCATCAGCAGCAGCGTTCCGAAGAGGAGCAGCGCGATGGCGAGATAACCGAAAAGTGGCAATCCGTAAACCGGTGGCAGCAGCGCGGCCAGCACGCCGCCAGCAAGCAACATCATGCCGGGCCACGCGCGGTGCAGCGGGCGGAAGGCAGCCTGTTCGTCGCCGGCCTTGAGTGCGGCCGCGGGCGCGGCGCGGGCGGCTTCGAGCGCAGGAACGAGGCTGCCCAGCACCGCGACCGCGATGCCGAGCGCGCCAAACACGGCCAGCGCGAACAGGTCGATCGACACCGATGGCACCCCGCCATGGAAGAAGCCTGCGCCCAGGTCGCCGCCGAACAGGCGCAACGCGGCGGCCGCGAGCGCGAATCCGGCCGCCAATCCGAGCAGCGATCCCGCGGCACCGATGCCTGCGCCTTCGACCAGCAGCAGCGCGACCAGGCGCCGCCGCGGAAGACCCAGCGTGCGCAACAGCGCGAATTGCGCGCGCCGGCGGACGATGGACAGCGCCTGGGTGGAGAACACGAGCAAGCCGCCGGTGAACAGCGCGACCAGCGCAAGCACGTTGAGGTTGACGCGATACGCACGCGACATGCGCGCAGTGGCATCGGCGCGCGCCTGGGGCGCCTCGACGGCGACGCCGGCCGGCATGCCGGACAGGAGGCGCGCGCGCAACGCCGCTGCATCGACGCCGGGACGCACGCGAAGATCGACGCGCGTCAGGCGCCCACCGCGGTCGAACGCCTGCTGCGCCGCGGCGATGTCCATGACGCCGTACCGTTGTGTTGAAGGCGCCGCGACGAGGCCGGCTACGGTTAGCGTCACGTCGCGCAATCCCGCCTGTAGCGTGACCGCATCGCCGGGTCGAACAGACAGCCATGCCGCCGCGGCCGGACTCAGGAACAATTTATCGGGACGCAGCACGTCGAGCGGATCGGCGGCGTCGGGCAACAGTGCCGGAGTCACGGCGCCCGCGCGAAATGCATCCGTGCCGAATATCGTCAATGCGTCGTCGCTGCCTTTGATGCGTGCGTCGACTTCGACGATGGGGCTCGCCACCGCGACGTCCGCGTCCTGCGCCAGCGCGACGAAGAGCGTTTCGTCGAACCCGTAGCGCGGGCCGCGCACTTCGAGATCGGCGTTCCCCGACAGCGTGGCCATGCTGCCGGAGAACTCTCCGATCGCGGCCTGGTTGATCAGCTGAACGGCGAAACCCAGCCCGACGCCCACGGCGATGGCCAGCACCGAAAGCAGCAGGCGCCCACGGTTGCCTTGAAGCGCACCACCCAGTGTGGCGCCAAGCACGGTCGCGCGCGCCGCGCGGAGCGTCATCGCGGTGCGGGCCTCGGCATCTCGCGCAGGCCGTCCGCCGTAAGCGTCAGCACGCGGTCGGTGACCGCCGCGGCGGCAGGCGAGTGGGTGACGAGGACGCACGTCGCGCCTTGCGCCAGCAATTGCCGGCGCAGCAGCGTCATCACGCCGGCGGCGCTTTTCGCGTCGAGGTTGCCGGTCGGCTCGTCGGCCAGGACCAGCGCCGGGCGGTGGATCAGCGCGCGCGCGATGGCGATGCGCTGCAATTCACCGCCGGACAATTCGCGCGGCATGCTGACTCCGCGTTCGCCCATCCCGACCGCATCGAGCATCGCTGAAACGCGCGTATCGGCCTCGGATCCCCGTACGCCGATCAACGCCAGCGGCAGCGCGACATTTTGCGCGGCGGTGAGATAGGGCAGCACGTGAAACGCCTGGAACACGAATCCCATCCGCTCGCGGCGCAGCCGGGTCAGCGCGTCATCGGCGA
>Ga0302323_100002002_pt1 | contig 16563 bp, 15 predicted proteins | sample Fen_T0_3_FD_201950 | JGI IMG/M metagenome (GOLD analysis project Ga0302323, IMG submission 201950) | Peat permafrost microbial communities from Stordalen Mire near Abisko, Sweden - Fen_T0_3 | ecosystem: Environmental > Terrestrial > Soil > Wetlands > Permafrost | place: Sweden: Abisko... | reverse complement strand
CAGTGCAGTTTCGCATGCGGCAACGCATGGTCGGTGATTTCCTGGCCACGCTGGCGATCGTCGAACGCGGCGGCAGCTCGGTACAGGCAGCGTCCTTTCCCCTGGACGTCTCCGGGGACGATCCAACTGCGCCGGATCCCCAGTTCATGCGCATGCTGGAAGCTTGGGACAATCCCGAGCGAGTTCAGGATTCGCGCAACAACGGGCGCAACAAGCTGCGCGATGTGACGTTACGCCTCGATGGCAAGCAGCACGATTTGGCGGTCGGTTACGTCGCGGCGACGCCGGTTTGGCGGCCATCGTACCGGATCGTGGTGCAAGACGGAGGCGCCGACTTGCAGGCCTGGGGCATCGTCGAGAATGTTTCCGGTGAAGACTGGAAAGACGTCGAGCTGGCCCTGGTGGCGGGGGCGCCCTTGGCTTTCGAATCCACCCTCGGCGATCCCGTGACGCCAGCGCGCCCCGTCGTCACCGACTCGGGGGAAGTCATTGCGGCGGTCCCCGAAGGCGTCACCTCGCTGAACGAGCGAGAAGGCGGCGCGGTGAACCGCGTGGGGCCACCGGCGGATGCGCCGGCGGCCGCGCCTCCGCCGGCACCGTCGCCGGTTCTTTCGCCAGGATCGCCGCCGGCGCGAGCGCGCGGCCTTTCTGGGTCGGGTTCGGGGTACGGCGCGGTCGCTCCCAGCCCCAAGAAGTCCGCCCAGAAGCCGCGCCCCTCAGCGGAACCGGAAGCGGAACTCGACGACGCGAAGTACGACAAAGACGAAGAGCGCAGCGTCGCCCTGAACGAATTGGGCAAGGGCGGACTCAGCGCACCGCGCCGGATCAGCGCATTGGCCGCCGTGGCGGTGGACTCGGGTGCCACTCGCTATCAGCTGCCGGTGCGTGTCACGGTGCCCGATGCCAGCGCAACGATGGTGCTCTTGATCAATCAGCGCGTTCCGGGGGAGGCGGTATTCTTGTTCGCGCCCGACAGCGGCGTACCGGACTCGAGTTCGCACCCGTTCCGTGTCGCGCGCTTTACCAATGCCACACGTGGTCTGCTCGAGCGCGGTCCGATCGCGGTCTTCGAAAAAGGTGCTTTTCTTGGGCAGGGAATGCTCGATCCGCTACCTCCGAAAGCCACCGCCACGGTACCGTTCGCGCTCGAGAGAAGCTTGGCGGTCGAGAGCGAACGACGCAATCTCGAGCTCGGCGCGCGCCTGTTCAAAATCGAAGCCGGAGAACTAGTCGTCGAGCGGGATAGCGTGACCCGCACCGTGTACAAGATAAAGAACGGCAGTGAGCAAAGCGCCAAGCTGCTCGTGCGCCACCCGAGATTGGGCGCGGCGCGTCTTTACAAACCGCCGACCGGCACCGAAGACAACCTCGGCGCAGGCAATGCGCTAGTGCCGATCATCGTTCAAGCGTCAGCCCGCGCAGAGCTCACCGTCGAAGAGCGCCAGCCGACACAAGAAGGCACGGATTGGCTGTCGCCGATCGCCGATGATGCGGTGAAGGCCTACCTGGCCGACCCGCGTGCGGATCACGGGCTCGTCGCGGCCTTGAGCAATGCCTGGGCGCAACGAGACTCCTTGAAGAAGGCGAGCGACGAGCGAAACTCGTTGGTGCAGAACCAGGGCGAACTGGAAAAGTCTGCGCGCGAGACGCGGCTCAGCCTAGAAGCGATCGAGAAGAACAAACAAGCCGGAGATCTGCGCGCCAAACTCACCGCTCGTTTGGCCGAGGTGACCAACCGCCTCGACCAAATCACCAAAAAGCTCGTGGAGTTGAACATGCGCGCCTCCGAGCTCGAAGTCCGTTTCCGCGACGCCATCCGCGAGATCCGGCTGACCACACCGCTCCCGCCGAGGGACTGAGCTCTCAGGCAACTCCTCAGAATTCCAAGGATTTGCTCAGTCCGCCAGTTGACAAGCCTAAGTGCCTGCGTCACAAAACGCCTCGGATGATCGCGCCTGCTGAAGTGGAACGCCTGCTCAAGGCACGGTTTGCGGACGCCGAGCTCGAACTCGTGGATTTGACCGGTACCCAGGATCATTACCAGGCGCGCATCGTATCCAGCGTGTTCAGCGGCAAGACGCTGATCGAACAGCATCAGCTCGTGTACGGCGCGCTCGCCTCGGCTATGAGCGGCAGCGGCGCCATCCACGCGCTTGCACTGAAGACCTACACGCCCGAAGCATGGGCCAAAGTCAGCGGAGGATCAGATGGACGAAGCCTTACGTGAACGCATCAAGACCACAATCGAGAGCCACAAAGTCGTGCTGTTCATGAAGGGGAACAAAAATTTCCCCCAATGCGGATTTTCGGCGCAAGTAATCGGCGTGCTCAAGCAGAACGGTGCGGACTTTCGCGACGTGAATATTCTGGCGGATGCCGACCTGCGCAGCGGTCTGAAGGAGTATTCGAACTGGCCCACGTTCCCACAGTTGTACGTGAACGGTCAGCTGGTCGGGGGTTGCGATATCGTCACCAGCTTGAACGAGAGCGGCGAGCTCAAGACGCTGCTCGGCGTCAACGCGAGCTAGCCAGACCGAGCGAACGCGCCGCCTCCAAACCAGCACGCGAGGCTCGGTTCCCGTCACGAAACGGGAAAGTGAGTCGCGCGGGCTGGTTGGATCGCCCCGAGATCATCCCCAGCTCACCGCCGATGAGGGTGGCGATTGAATCGCGCTTCAACCCGGCCGTGGCTTGGTTGATGGCGTCGAACGCGCGACCGCGGCGCTCAGCACCGCTACCACTGCCGAGCAGCTTGGGTGTCAACACGGGCAGGTCCGTAAATACCTCCATGAAGTAAATCAGGGAGGCGAGCGCCGCTCCGGGCGTCGCGCCCAGGAACCAGGACCCTACGTGGTGGGCCTCGTCGTCGGCGCAATGGGCGAACAGTGCGCCGTCGGTCGCGTCCAGCGCATTGGCCAAGGCGTCAGCCAATTTGAAATAGTCGGCGCGTTGGTCTTCCGTAAAATACGGCACCACGTACGGCCCGGAAAAAATCAAGCTTACACCGCTCATGTTCTTCTCGGCGAGCGGCGGCAACGGCCTGACTTCGATCTGAGCGTCAAAGCGCTGCTCTGAGATCAGCGAATTCGCCTTGGGCCAAACCCAAGTGCCCGTGGTCGATCCCGGCGCGCGGCGCACGAACGGCAGCATCGCGGAACTCTGGCTCAAGTCGACGCGCGAGCCACGCCGCAGCAAGACCAGCTCCACCTGCCACCCCTCGACGTCCGTGGGACCAATGCTTCCGCCGCGCGCGACCCGAGCTCGCGACTTGCTGCATGCCGAACTCGCGATCACGGCTCGCTCTTGTTCGACGTTGTTGGCGTTGTAGGTGGGGGCCGTCACGCTCGCGATTACACTCGCGACTGGGCCGACCTTGAGCCAGCGACTGACTGCCGCAAAAGGTGACTCCTTGTTCGGCGATAGATATCGGTAGGCGACGGCGAGCCCCCCCAAAGTCAGGCCCGCGACGATCAGCGGTGCTACCAAGGAAAATATACTTACCGCGTAAGAGCGCCGCGGTCGCGTCGGTCGTGCCACGACCGCGGTTCGTTGCGCGACTTCACCGAGGAGCTGAGCCATCTGCAGAACCCGACGTTCACGCAGATCGCTCGGTAGGCTGTCCCATTGTTGGATCGAGCCCTTGAGGTCCGTCCGTGTCTCCGTGGCTCCTTTGCCGGCGATCAGGACCAGGCCCTCCAAGCGCAGCTTGGCCGGTCGTCCGAGGCGCTGCAGTTCTGCCTCGACCATGCCCCGAATCTGTTGGGCGAGTTGCTCGTCACTGACCGCGCCCGACACGGCCCAAAGGCTACTCTAGTCTCCTCCGTGGAGTCCATGGCCGGCGCCAATGCTAGCCTCGCCCCATGGCGCGCCCACTGATCCTGCTCAGCAATGACGATGGTTACCGAGCCCCGGGCATCAATGCCATGCGGTTAGCCCTGAGCGAATTCGCGGAGGTCGTCGTCTGCGCGCCGGAGATCGAACAGAGCGCAACCAGCCACGCACTCAGCGTGCACCGCGCGCTACGCCTGTTCGAGCCGGGTCCGGGAATTTTTTCGATCGATGGTACGCCTGCTGATTGCGTGTACGTGGCGTTGCACGGAAAAACCCGGATCTTGCCGCGCTGGCCCGATGCCGTCGTGTCCGGCGTGAACCACGGAGTGAACTTGGGAGACGATGTCTTCTACAGCGGCACGGTGGCTGCGGCGCGCGAGGCAGCGCTGAAGGGGATCCCGTCGCTCGCCGTGTCTACCCCGTTCGACGCCGATATGGATCGCGCCGCCGATCTCGCGCGACGCGTCGTGCAAGCGCTGCTGCTCCGTCCGGTGACCACGCCACTGCTGCTCAATCTGAATGTCCCAAAAGGCTACACAGCGTTGCGCTCGGCGCGCTTGGGCCGCCGCATCTATCACGACGAAGTCGACTTTCGGCGTGACCCGCGCGGTCGCGAATACCTCTGGCTTGGCGGGCCGAGTGCCGAGAGTGAGGCTCTGCCCGGTTCGGATACAGAAGCCTTCGACGCCGGAGTGGCGAGCCTTACCTCGCTCTCGCTCGATCTGTGGGCCCGCGAAACAGAAGACTTCCTGGCGCGCCTGCTGGCGGACGTCGTGTAGGTAATGACGCGCGAAGCGCCCAGGGGCGGTCCGCATTTGTGAGTTGGGGCGCGGCCGACTACGATGCCGGACATGGCGGTTAGAAAAGGCACGTTCGCGAAACCGAACAAGCCAGTCCCAGCTCGATCTCAGCCGACCCCCCGCGGCGTCGAGCTCAAAAAGGCAGCGGAGCTGTCTCCGGACAGGCCGTTTCGCGTCGACGAGGCGCCGTTGTTCGATTCACTCGCATACGTGCGCGGTCTGATCCGCGAGGTTCCGGACTTCCCGCAGCGCGGCGTGCTGTTCCGTGACATCACCCCGCTGCTCGCCGACCCGCGCGGCTTTCACATCGTGCTCGACACAATCGCGCATCGCTTCGTGGGAGAGCAGGTCGATGCCGTGGTCGGGGTCGAGTCCCGCGGTTTCATCTTCGGCGGCGCGCTTGCCGCGCGACTCAATACGAGCTTCGTCCCGGTCCGCCGTCCCGGCAAGCTGCCGCGCGGGACGGACAAGGTGAGCTATTCACTCGAATATGGCGAGAGCGAGCTCGAGATGCATCGCGACGCGCTGCGCGAAGGGGCGCAAGTAGTAGTGGTCGATGATCTATTGGCCACGGGTAGTACGGCTGCTGCCGCGGGCGAATTGGTCGATCGCCAAGGCGCCTTCGTAATCGCTTACGCCTTCGTGCTCGAGCTCGGCTCGCTCGGCGGGCGCGAACGTCTCGCCCCCACGCCGTGCTTGTCGATCGTCCGCTACGACTGAATCCGATTCAAATCGCGCGGGCAGGGAAGGCGATGACGTCGCTGAGTTCGCGCGCGCCCGTGGCGAGCATCAGCAACCGGTCGAAGCCGAGTGCATTGCCACCAGCGCGCGGCATTCCGCTGGTCAGGCCGGCTAGAAAGCGCTCATCGATCGGATAGGCAACGCGCCCTTCGCGTGTGCGGCGCAGACCATCGTGCTCGAAGCGGAGCCTCTGTTCATGGGCGTCGGTGAGTTCATCGAAGCCATTGCACAACTCGACGCCGCCAACGTACAACTCGAAACGCTCCGCGACGCTCGAATCGTCGCTCGACAAGCGAGCCAAAGAGGCTTGGTTGGCCGGGTATTTCCAGAGAAACAGCGGGCGCGGCTCGCGCGCCAGGCCCGGTTCGACGAGGTCCACGAGCAATTCGAAGTACCGTGCTTCGTCGCTGTGAGCGAGGTCTACGGCGTCGGCAACTCCAGCATACTCTCGAAACGCCTCGCGCACGGTGATGCGTTGAAACGGTCGCCCAAGTTCGTACCGTTGCCCTGCGGCACCGACGAGCTGAGCCTCACCGGACACGCGCTCGGCCACCACGCGCAGCAGCTGCTCGGTGTCCGAGATCACTTGTTCCAACCCCGCGAATGCCCGATACCACTCGAGCATGGCGAACTCGGGCTCGTGCCGCGGCCCGAGTTCGCCCAAGCGACTGGCGCGTGCCATCTGAAAGACACGGGGAAAACCCGCAGAAAGCAGGCGTTTCATCTGCAGCTCGGGAGAAGTGATCAAGTAGCCGCCATGAGCCGGGATGGCGTCCAAATGCAGGTCGACTCCTGGTGCGGGCACCCGCAGCGGTGTTTCCACCTCCAAGAAATGCTCGCCAGCGAAGTAGTCACGCACGGCGGTGACCGCGCGCGCGCGCGCGCGCAGATGGTGCGCCACGCCTTGCCAGGCGAAGCGGGCTAGATCCCCGTCACCGCGTGGCTCCGGGCACGGCGTGCGCTCGAGTAAAGACGCTTCGCACACCACCTCGCCGTCGTAGACACCTTCAACGACGAGTAGATCGCCCGGCGCGAGCTGCCAGGCGCCCAACGTGACGACGCGCACCCGACAGAAAGCGTCTGCCAGATCGCACGCTTGTACGTGCACGGCGCTGACCCGTCCCGCGACGCAGACACGAACGCCCTGCGGCACTCGCGCGAGATCGCTGGGCGAAAGCGGGACCACGCCCGCTCAACCGCCGTGAAACGCGCGCAGCGCGAAGGCCGCGATTTCCGAGCCCATCCAAGGTGCCATTAAAGCCAGCACGACCGCCACGACCAGCAGGCGCGGTAAGTGCCCGAGCGTCGCGTCCTGCACCTGAGTTGCCGCTTGCAGCACCGCGACGAGCAAACCAACCAAGGCCGCAACTGCGACTACGGGAAGCGAGACTGCCACTGCGAGCAGGAGCGCCTCTTGACCCAGGGCAGCCAGGGCTGACCCGGAGGGCATCTCAGCCGCCCTCGCCGCCCAAACCGGCTTCGGTTGCCGTAGCGCCCCCGGCGGTGTTGGCACCGCCATTACCGGCGAGGCTGGCTCCGCCATTACCACCCGCTCCCGCAGCGGCGGTTGGCCCCGCCGGTTGGCAGCGCGAGTCGGTCACGTGCCCGTCGGTGTAACAGCAGCGATTCGCGAGATCCGTAGCGCCGTTCAGGAGGGAGCCGGACGCCGTGCAGGTCAACCCATCGCCGCAATCATTGCTGGCCGCCGCGCCGTAGGTGTCGCCGCAGCGTTCGCCTTCACCTTGTTGTGAGCAACCGGGCACGAGCAAGAACACGAGCAGGGCCGGGACGAGCGTGACCAGGGCGAGCGAACGGGCGGTGAGAAAGCGCATGCTGCGGGGTTCCTACCAGGGGTTTCGGCGGCTGTCACGCCGCCAAACCAACTGATTATTCGCGGCGTTTGTCTTTTGCTTCCACCGCGGCGGCGAACAATCGAAGGTAGGAAACGGCGCTCAAGATCGAGAAAACCAGAGAAATGTAGACCAGTGCGCGGCCCACGTAGACCAAATCCACCAGCCCCAGGTCGAGCGGCCCGAGGTGCAGGTGGTACGGGTAGCCGAGAATCAATGCCAAGATCCCAACCATCTGCAGGGCGGTCTTGCTTTTGCCATCGTCCCCGGCGGCGATGACCACCCCCTCGCTACTGGCGATGCTGCGCAAGCTGGTGACGGAGATCTCACGCGCCAGCAGCAGCACGACCGCCCACTCCGGGATGCGGCCCATGGGCACCATGTAGACCAGCACTGCCATCACCAGCAGCTTGTCGGCCAGCGGGTCCATGAACTTACCCAAGACGGAGACGACGTTCATGCGCCGCGCCAGGTAGCCGTCCAATAGATCGGTGATGGCGGCAGCGGAGTAGACCAGCGCGGCCCAAACGCAATCTTTGGGCGACCCGCGGCCCAGCAGCATGATCACGAGCGGTATTACTGCGACCCGCGCCATGGTCAGCAAGTTCGGGACGTTGAAGGCGTCCTCACTCAGGGAGCGCCGCCGGCGCTTGCGTTCGCTGAGCGGCAAGCGATTGGGACGTCGTGAGAGTAAGCCAGCTTTCGCCATATCAACCAAGATCGACTAGCACCGAACCGCTACCTGAAAAGGCCACGAAGCCTGGCGCCTTGAGCGGTGCGGATTCCAAGTCCAAAGGGTGTCCCAGCAGTCGACCGATCCAGCCGACCACGTCGTCGGCGCGCACCGCGAGCTTCTGATTCTCGGTCACTTCGAGGATCCGCGGCGGTTTTCGGCTCTCGATCAAGACCGTGCCGCGGCCAGTGATCTGAACCATTGAAACCGGTTCGCCCCCGCCACTCGGCAAACGCCCATTTTCATGCTGCGCAGTGCCCGCATACCCAACCAAACAGCTCTCGCGCACATAGACGAACGTGCCGCTCAGCTCGAGCGCCGACAATTCGCGCTCCGGTGCGGCACCGACCAAGATTTGACCGGTGCCACGCAGCAACACCCAAGGAGACCCGGGCCCGCCGAGTGGTTCACTCAGATCGCGACCACGCATCCGGCGCGACAGAGGTGTATTGGTGAAGGCTGCGCCGTGAGCCAAAAGCCCGCGCACCGCGACACTACGCACGGCCCAAGTCTCGGTTACTTCAATCAGCGCCGAGCGCCGACTGGGGGCGACCACCGGCTCCGGCCCTTGAACCTGGGCGCGGATCGAGTGGGGGGCGCCGGCCGCAACCGCCGGAAGCAGCGAAGCCCGACCGAGCTCCACCGGCTCCTCCGGTATCGCCGGAACGGCGGGGCCCAGGCGGCCAGGCAAGGAAGAGCGGCGGGCACGCGGCGGCGAGGGGACGTCTTCACCCGGCTCTACCGCACGCCAACGGCCTGCACGCGAGACACCAGCCATTTCTGACTCTGCGCTGGCGCGCGAAAACCCGGGCTCATCAGTCTCGAGCTCCTGCACCGCATCGGCGGCTGCCGCACGAACTTCGGCGGCCTCCGGCGGCGGTTGCTCGCTGTCCCGCGCCTGCGCCGCCTGGTCGATCAGGTGGCTCATGCGCCGCACCAAGTGGGGTTGCCCGGCACGCTCGAACGCCGTGCGGGCTTTTTCGAAGTCCCCGAGCCGCTCGTGGGCGAGCCCGAGGTAGCCCCACGCCCGAACGTGGTCGGGCACGCGCGCGGTCACCTCCTCCAATGATTCGCGCGCCAATTGCGATTGCCCGGTCTTCAGGTAACAAAGCGCCAGGTTCACCCGTGGGCTGATTTCCTCGGGCCGCACGCGAATGATGTCTTGGTAAATCTCCTGGGCACGCGGGTAGAGCCCCAAACGAAAATAGACCACGCCCAGTAAGCCCTGGCCCTCGATGTCCTGGGGCTGTACGCGCAGGGCGAGCTCGAGCTCCTCCTTGGCCTCGGTAACACAGTTGTCTTGCAGGAGCTCGCTGCCGCGATAGAGGTGGAAGAGGAAGTCCTCTCCGTCGAACTTTGCCGAGGGCGCCTCGGAATCGTGCTCTTTGCGACGCAGTGAGGTTGGCGCAGGTGCGGTCGAAGCCACGCTGGGTCTGCGCGCGGGAGCCGTCGGAGCAAAACTCGGCCGATACGAGGCCGGCCCACGCTCGACGCCGCTCTCCGAGTCATCACCCAATTCCGCCATGTCTGGACGATACTCTAGCGTGTTGCAACCGAGCCCAGAAAACTCGAGAGTAGTCGAATTCCAGCCGCTTGGCTCTTTTCCGGGTGAAACTGCGTAGCAAGTACGTTGTCACGCGCCACCGCAGCGGTCACCGAATTCGGCCCGTAGGACACGGTCGCCTTGGTCACGTCGGCTTCGAGGGGGACCGCGTGGAAAGAGTGTACGAAGTAGACGTGCTCGCCGTCACCCCCCGCGGCGGCCAGCTCACGGTGACCGCCGGCTCGTAGCTCGAGGGAATTCCAGCCCATGTGCGGGATCTTGATGCCCGGAGCCCCCAGCAGCTTCTTGACCGTCCCCTTGAACCAGCCGAGCCCGCTAAACCCGGGAGCTTCTTCGCTGGATTCGAACAGGATTTGCATGCCCAAACAGATGCCGAGGTAAGGCGTGCCCGCGCGCAGACGCTCGAGCAAGACCTGAAACAGCTCTGGCCCGAGCGCCTTCAGGAAGCCATCGAAGTTGCTTTGACCCGGGACGACGATCGCGTCGGCGCGCCGTACGACCTCGGGGTCAGCCGAGCGCAGCGGTAAAATCCCATGCTCTCGCCCAGCAAGTTCCAACGCTTTCCCGACCGAATGCAGATTGCCGAGTCCCACGTCGACCACGACCACGGCAGTCACACGAGCATCCCTTTGGTGGACGGGACCCCCGGCGCGCGGGGGTCGAGCTCGCTGGCCGCGCGCAGCGCGCGGGCGAACGCTTTGAACGAAATCTCCACGATATGATGCAAGTTCTGGCCCTCATGCAGTACGACGTGCAAGTTCGCCTGGGCGGTGCGAGCGAAGGCTTCGAAAAATACTTCGGCCAGCTCGACGTCCCAGGTGCCAATTTTGGCCTTGGGCAGGGGGACCCGCCAAACGAAGAACGGGCGCCCCGACAAATCGAGCGCCGCCGTGACCAGGGCCTCGTCCATGGGCAAAGTGGCGGCGCCGTAGCGGCGAATGCCGGTGCGGTCACCTAGCGCATTCAGCACCGCATTGCCGAGCACGATGCCGATGTCTTCGGTCGTGTGATGGCCGTCGATCTCGACGTCCCCCTCCGCGACCACGGTCAGGTCGATCGAACCGTGGCGCGCGATCTGATCGAGCATGTGCGAGAGGAAGGGTAGGGGCGTCTGGATCTTGGAGACGCCCGTGCCGTCGAGATTCACTTCGACGCTAATCTTCGTCTCTTTGGTCTGCCGTTCGACCTTGGCGATACGCGGGGTCATTTCAGTTCCTCGACTTTCCAAGCGGCGTGTTCGCGCACCAGTTCAATCGTGCCGCCCGCCCCGTAGGCGAGCGTGGCGCGGTCGCCAACGACCTCGAAGCGGGCGGCCGGCAGAGCTGCCTTGAGCGCCTCGACCAGCCGCGCCATGTCTTGCTTCTGCTCACCCTCCCAAGCTGCGCGCAGGCTGGCTTCGGTCAGGCCTTCACGCTGGTTGTCGGGGACGAACCGCAACAACAGATCATAACGCTTATTTTCGACCGCTCGCACGAACGCCCGCGCGGCCGATTCCGGCGACGCCTGGCTGTACAGGTCGATGGCGGAGCCATCCACACGCCAAGCTCCGTTCTCGTACACGAGCAGGAGCGGCTCGCCGTCCGCAGCCGTCACCTGTGCGGTCACCCGCGCGTGACCCTCCCGCGGTCGGTCGAGCGCCCGAATCAGCTCTCGAGCCTGTTCAGGGTTTTCCTGAATCATGCGCTTGAACTGTTCGAAAGGAATAGTCTTTTTTGCATCTTCGCTGAGCAGGGCGTAGGCTTCTGCCAATTGCCCACGCTCGATCGCTCGGGAGTAGGCCGAAAGCACGCTTTCGGGGCTTCCGGTGCTCGAACCTGCGGCGCAGCCGACGGTCACCGGCAGCGTAACGAGCAGCGCCAGCGCAACGCTGGAGAACCGGGGGCGTGCCGAGCGCGACATGTTCCGGGGGGATACCACACGCCGAAGAGTCTCGCGACTTAGGTACGCACGGCGTCGCCCAGCTCGAAACCGAGAGCTGGCTGGATCTCTGCTCGATCCGTATTACTGTGGAAACATGCGTCCTGCCCCAAAACCACGTCGACCGGAGCAGCTCGCGATCTTGCCGCTCAGGAACTCGGTGTTGTTCCCGATGTCAGTGGTGCCGATCAACGTCGGTCGTCCGCGCAGCGTGCGCTTGGTCGAAGAGCTGCTCGGGCAGGAAAGCGCCATGGTTGGCGTGCTGACCCAAAAAAATTCGGAGACCGTCGAGCCGACATTCGAAGATCTCTACGCCATCGGCACTTTGGCGCGCGTCGTAAAAGTGATTCGACTCGGGCCTTCGAACTACAGCGTCGTGCTCAACGGCCTCGGTCGCTTCCGCATGCAAGGCACGACGAGCCTCGAGCCGTACATGACCGCCGAGGTCGAACGCATCACGGAGCCTAGCGAACCGGCTCCGGACCTGCATCAATTAGGGCAGAAGCTACGCGAGAACACACGGGAAGTATTGGCCTTGATGCCGAACCTCCCGAAGGAGACCGCCAGCATTCTGGACAACGTGCGCGAGCCCGGCGCCCTCGCGGATTTGATCGCGTCGAACTTTCCGGAAGAGCAAGCCAGTATCCACGTGCGCCAGCGGGTGCTCGAAGCTTTCGACGTGCGCCAACGCGTCGAGCTCGTCCTCGGAATGGTCATGCGTCAGCTCGAGGTGCTCAAGGTCAAGGACGAGATTTCGACGCTCGTTCACACCGAGATGAGCCGTTCGCAACGGGACTACGTTTTGCGCCAACAAATGCGCAATATCCGCGAAGAACTCGGCGAAGCCGCCGACGACGACGAAGTGGAACAACTGCGCGAGCGCATCGCGCGCGCCGAGCTCCCGCTGGAAGCGGAAAAGACGGCCAGAAAACAACTCGGTCGCTTGAGCGGTATGCAACCGCAATCCGCCGAGTATCAAGTCACCCGTACCTATGTCGAGTGGTTGGCCGACTTGCCTTGGTCGCGCACCACGCCCGACCGGGTGGACGTGCGGGAGGTGAAGCGCTGCCTCGACGAAGATCACTTCGGGCTCGATCGCGTCAAGAAGCGCATCATCGAATATTCCGCGATCCGCCAGCTGCGTCGCGACAAGAAGGGACCGATCCTCTTGTTCGTCGGTCCACCCGGCGTGGGCAAGACCTCGCTCGGCAAGTCGATTGCGCGGGCGATGGGACGGCGATACGGCCGCATCTCGCTCGGCGGGGTACGCGACGAAGCCGAAATCCGCGGCCACCGGCGCACTTACGTCGGCGCACTGCCGGGTCGCATCATTCAGGCGCTGAAGAAGACCGGTTGCCGTAATCCGGTGCTGGTTTTGGACGAGGTCGACAAGATGGGCGTCGACATGCGCGGTGATCCGGCGGCGGCCTTGCTGGAGGTGCTCGATCCCGCGCAAAACGACACCTTCGTCGACCACTACATCGATCTGCCGTTCGATCTTTCGGACGTCACGTTCATCGCCACCGCCAACTACCGCGGCAACATCCCGGACGCGCTCCGCGATCGCATGGAAATCATCGAAGTGCCGGGGTACACGCGCAGCGAGAAGCGCAGCATCGCCGAGCAGTTCTTGGTGCCGAAGCAGCTCAAAGAGCACGGCATCACCAGTGACCAGATCAAGTTCGAGCGCGAGGGCATCGAGCTCATCATCGACTCTTACACCCGAGAAGCAGGCGTGCGCGGGCTCGAACGCGAGATCGCTTCGGTCTGCCGGGACGTGACGGTCAAGCTCGCGGAAGGCAAGACCTTCTCCGCGATTCAGGTCAACCCCGCGCACGTGCGTGAGTTGCTCGGCCCCGAGCGCAACTTGAACGAGATCAACGAGCGCAAGCTCGTGCCCGGAATCTCGATCGGCCTGTCGGTCTCGGGCAGCGGCGGAGATATCTTGATCGTGGAGTGTACGCGCATGCCGGGCAAGGGCGACATTCGCATCACCGGCGGCTTGCGCGACGTTATGAAAGAATCCGCCGCGACCGCCGTGTCCTACGTGCGCTCCAAGGCCGATCGGCTCAAGCTCGATCCCGAGTGGCTGAAGAGCATCGACCTGCACTTACACATCCCGCGTGGCGGTTCGACGCGTGATGGCGCCAACGCGGGCGTGGCGATGTTCGTTGCCGTCGCTTCGCTATTGCTCGACGCCCCCGTGCGCTCGGATATCGCAGTAACCGGTGAAATCACCCTGCGCGGCAACATTTTGCCCGTCACCGGCATCAAAGATCAGGTTCTGGCCGCACACCGCGCCGGCATCCGAGAAATCGTCATGCCCACCCGCAACGAGCGCGATTTGGAAGACGTGCCGAGCGAGGTCAAAAACGATCTGCGGGTGCACTTCGTGTCACGCATCGACGAAGTGTTGCCGTTGGTGCTGCGGGCACCCGAGGCGTCAGATAGCGACGACCGGGAAGTGCCCCAGTCCGGTGGCGACGCGCATCCCTGACGCACCCGATCGTGTCGGGCATGCCTGAAAGCACGCTGCCGCCCGCGCTGCGCGCGCGAGCCGTGCGGGTTGCGGCGACGTTCAACCTGCTTTCGTTCGTCGCCTTCGGCTTCATCCCGCAGTTCGGCGGGCCCGGCTACGAATCGTCGCTGGCCGCCGGACTGGTGTTGCCAGCGACAACGGCGCTGTGCCTCGCCTTCGATCTCGGTGGACGACGCCCCGCGCCGCTCGTGGCTTTCGGCCGCGGGATCGCGGTTGGATTCGGCTTGGCCGCCTTGGGACTAGCAATCGTGTTCGGACACGGCCTGCGCATCGGAATGTGCGACGCGGCGTGGGGCATCGAACTGTACCTACTCGCGCCCCTGCCGGGCGCGATGTTGGCGGGCGTCTGGGGCGCGGCGGTGGGCTTGGCCGCGGCTCATGTGCAGCCCGGCTGGCGTCGCCGCACGGCTTGTATTTTGGGAGCGCTCGCGGCCCCGCTATTGGGCATTGGGCTCAGCTTGGGCCGCTTCTACACGAGCCCGATGGTATTCGCGTTCGATCCGTTCTTCGGCTACTTCGCGGGGCCGCTTTACGACACGGTGGTCGACGCATTCTGGACCTTGGGGACGTACCGCGCGGGCACATTGCTGACCTTGCTCGGCGTTGGCTGCATGGCCACGTTCTTCGACGAACGCCTGCAGTTCCAGGGGTTTCGTGGACGCCAGTGGGTTTTTGGCGCGGGCGTTTCGGCCCTCATCGGCAGCGCGGTCCTGATCTACGACGGGGCTTCGCTCGGGCACTTCAGCACGCGCCGCTCGATCGAGGAAGCGCTCGGCCAACAGCTGTACGGCGCGCGTTGCGACGTGAAATACTCGAGCGGAATCTCGCGCCGTGACGCGTTGCTCTTCGCGCGAGACTGCGACGCGGAGCTGCGCGCCGACGAAGCCTACTTCGAGATCCAAGGGCCACCGCGGGTGACCGCGTTCTTGTTCGCAAACGAAGGCGAAAAGGGGCGTCTGATGGGGGCTTCCAGCACCTATATCGCCAAGCCTTGGCGGCGTGAGATCTACGTGCAGGCGTCGGCCTATCCGCACCCCGTGGTCGGCCACGAGCTCGCGCACGTGTTGGCGGGCAGCTTCGGTCAAGGACCTTTCCGCGTCTCGGGACCGCTCGGCGGCTGGATTCCCGATCCGGGTCGGATCGAGGGCGTGGCCGTTGCCGCCTCGCCCAATGACAATGATGACTTCACGCTCGACGAGTGGGCCAAGACGCTACTGGATCTCTCACTGTTGCCACCGCTCGAATCGGTTTTTCGGCTGGGATTTCTCGGGCAAAACTCTTCGACCGCATACACCGTCGCGGGTGCATTCCTGCACTGGTTCCATGACCACTACGGCGCGGCTGCCCTGCGCCGGTGGTACGGCGGCGAGCCGATCGAGCGCATTTCGAGCCAGTCGTTCCGCCAACTCGAGGCAGCCTGGCGAGCCGATCTGGCGCGCGTGACGGTCGCCCCAGCGCTCCTCGACGAAGCGCGCGTGCGCTTCGACCGCCCATCCTTGTTCGGTCGACACTGTCCGCGCATCGTCGACAAGTTGAACGGGATCGCCAATCAGAAGCTCGGCAGCGCCGATACCGCTGGCGCTCGGCGGGCCCTTTCGGAGTTGCTTCGTCTCGATCCGCATCACACCGGAGCGAAGTTCGAGCTTGCGGCATGCGAGGTCAGGGACGGCAACGAAGCTGCGGCGCTGGTTGCTTACGCCACGCTCGCTGCTTCGCCCGAGCTCGCCAAGCTAGAACGAGCCGGCGCCCGCGAAGCCCAAGCCGACGTCGAACTCCGTGCCGGCCGTCTGGAAGAGGCGCGCCGCGACTACGACGCCGTGGCCCAGATAGTGGCCGACGAAGATCGCCTGCGCACCCTGGACGTCAAACGCTCTCCAGAAAACGAGCTCCAACGTAGGGCGATCGTCGACCTTTTGGTGGGGGACCCCGTCCTCGGCGCAGCCTTCGAGGTCGCCGCGCCGAGGCTGGCAGATTGGGCCAACGCCGAGCCGAGAAATGGCCTCCCAAGCTACTTACTGGGCAAAAATTTGTTCGGCCGCGGGCGCTTCACGGAAGCGGCAGACTACCTCGACCAAGCTCTATCGAAAAATCTCAGCCTGCCACGCGTGGCCCGCGAAGCCTGGCGCACGCGGTTGACCTTGGCCTGCGCCGTAGGCGACAGTGCCGCCAGGAACCGCGCCCTGGACGCCTTGCGGGCAGACACCGGCCTCAGCCCTGCACGTCGTGCCACGATCGAGCGGCTCGCGCTGCGCTGTCTCGCGCGCTAGTAGCTCATGCGGGAAGCGCAGCGTTGAAAAAAGCGGGACCGCCCCTGGGACACGGGCATGGGCAATCGAACCTAGGCCCTGCGCTCGAGCTCCGCCTCCAGCTCGACGATGCGCTGTTCAGCCTCGACGATGCGCCGTTCAGCGGCGCGGCGCGCTGCTGCTTCCGAGCGCAGAGCCTCCTCGGCCGAGCGCCGCGCCTCGGCTTCCGAGCGTCGCGCCTCGGCTTCCGAGCGTCGCGCCTCGGCTTCCGAGCGTCGCGCCTCGGCTTCCACCCCAAGCCGATGGGCGTTGTGCTCGGCCAGCGTGGGGAACAACTGCAAC
>Ga0302323_100002000_pt1 | contig 16565 bp, 17 predicted proteins | sample Fen_T0_3_FD_201950 | JGI IMG/M metagenome (GOLD analysis project Ga0302323, IMG submission 201950) | Peat permafrost microbial communities from Stordalen Mire near Abisko, Sweden - Fen_T0_3 | ecosystem: Environmental > Terrestrial > Soil > Wetlands > Permafrost | place: Sweden: Abisko... | reverse complement strand
CGTCGAGTAGAAGATGAGCTGCGACGCCTGTTCGGCGATGGCGCGCACCACGTGGGGATGACAGTGCCCCGTGCTCGCGACCGCGTGACCGCCATAGGCGTCGAGCCAGCGGTGGCCGTCGACGTCGATGATCCAGCTTCCCTCGCCCCGCGCCGGGCGCACCGGGAACTGGGCATAGACGGGCAACAAGGCGCTCGTCACGTCCTCACGCCCTCACGCCTGATCAACACGGAAAGATGCCGCCGCCTGCGAGGCCACGCGTCTCCTCGATGCCAAGTGCCAGGTTCATCGCCTGCACCGCCTGGCCGCCGGCACCCTTCACCAGGTTGTCGATGACGACCATCACCTGGATCTCGCGACCATCAGGCGAACCGACGGCATGAATGTGCGCCTCGTTCGTGCCCACCACGTGCGTGAGCTCGGGCGGCTGGTCGAGGATGCGCACGAACGGCCGCCCCGCGTAGGCGCTGCGAAACAGCTCCGATGCATCACCCGCCACACCCGCCCTACCCGCCTCACCCGCCCGAGTATGGAGCGTGAGATGGATTCCTCTCACGAAGGGTCCACTATGCGTCATCAGTCGCGCCGCCGCATCCTCACGCCCAGTCCACCGCCGCCAGCTCGATAGCACCTCCGCTTCGTGACGATGCCCCATCACCGAGTAGGCGAACAGGTTGTGCGCCCGCGCCGGGTGGTGCGTGGTGGGCCGGGGCTGCACGCCCGCACCACTGGAGCCCGTTACCGCGAAGAGGGCCGGCTCGATCCCCGCGATTCCCGCGAGCGGATAGAGTGCCAGTTGCGCGGCAGTCGCGAAGCATCCGGGAGCCGCGATCGCCGTGGCACCGCGAAGACGCGTGCCCTCGACATCGGCGAGTCCATACCGAAACCGCGACAGCAAGTCGGGGGAGGGATGCGCCCCGTAGTACTTCGCGTAGAGCGCCGGGTCGGGAACCCGGAAATCGGCGGCAATATCGATGAGGAGGCCCGCACCGGAGGCCAACAGAGACGGCGCCACCTTTGACGACTCCCCGTGCTCCAGCGCCAGGAACACGACATCACACCCCCGCGCCGCCTCGGCGGGTTCGAGCGCCTCGAAGGCGCGATCGGTGAGGGAACGGAGCTGGGGATGAACCTCGCCAACAGGCTTCCCCGCCTGGCTGCGACTCGTGGCCACCCAATCGGTAATGTCGGGATGGGAGAGCAGGAGTCGGAGCAGCTCGCCGCCGGCATAGCCGGCGGCGCCGATGACGGCAACGCGCATCGTCAGACCGTCGCGAGCTCGGCTACCGGGCGCGCAGCCTGCCACGCAGCAATGGACGCGCGCACCACCTCGACCAGCGCATCCGGCTCTCGCCGGGCGTTGAAGGCCGGCAGGTTCAGTTCGGCATTGACATAGTCGCGCCCGACCTCGTTGTCCGTCGCCGGTCCCGTCAGCACGGTGATCGCCAACCCGTAGCGCTGCTCCATGAGCACCTTGGCGCCCCAGCAACCGACCGGATCGGGTGCCGCCATGACCCACGCCGCGCCGGCGCCCGAGAGCTCCTTGTCGGCAAGGATGTCCTGCACGCCGTACTCGCCGAGGATGCCATCGCCCAGCTCGGCCACGATCACATCGGGCTTGCCCTGCGCCAGCCGGTTCAGGATGCCCTTGGCACTCGACACGGTGACACCGGCGTGGGTGCTCGCAATGCCGATGTCGTTGAAGGTGAGCGCGGCACTCGCGCCGGCATCGCGCATCGAGAGCGCGTCGCGCATCAGCGACACACCGGTGAGCTTCGCTGCCGCCACCTTGAGCCCGCTGCGATAAAGCCCGCGCACCAGCTCTGTCGCCGCCACCGTCTTGCCGGCGTTCATGCAGGTACCGGCGATGTACACGACCGGCACCGTGCACTCGAGCGTGTCCGCCGTCGGCACCGCCTTGTCCTTGATGTGCGCCGGCCGCCCCACCCGGTCACCCAGTTCAGGAAAGGTCAGCACCGCCCCCAGCACTTCCGCCTTGAACGGCGGACCGATTTCAGGGTTGGCCGACGTGCACTTGCCCAGGATACCACCGAGGTTGAGCACGTCGATCGTGTCGCCAACGGCGATGTGCGCCGGCACCACGCCCGCGTAGCCGCGGAGCGCGCGCCGGGTGCCCAGTGTACCGGCGAGCACGTCACCGGCGCGGAGCGTCACCATGCGACCGGACAGGTCTTCCACCGAGTTATAGGTGGACTTGTCCTCCTTGATGCGCACGGCGAGCACGTAGCCCTCCTGGGCCACGATCTGGGTGCCGACGATCACCTCGGTCGCGAGCGCCGCGTTCCGGGTGGAGGAAGAGATCTTGTCGAGCTTCACACGAGTAGTAATCATGAGTGGTCTCCTTGACCCGCCTTACCCGCCTTACCCGCCATACCCGCCCTACCCGCCTTGTAGGCGAGGAGGGATGGAATCGCCACGATCCTGGAGAAATCGCGAGCTTCTTCGCCGGTCCAGAGCCGGTTCTCTTCCCCATAGGTAGCCACGGCGCGGTCCATCATCGAGAACGGGCTGCGCGCACCGGTCACCTGCGTGCGGCCGGCCGACAGGCGCACCCGCGTCTCGCCCGTCACCCGCTGCTGCGAACTGGTGAACATCGCCTCGATGTCCCGCAGCGCCGGGTCGAAGTACTGTCCCTCATGCAGCCGGTCGCCGTAGAAGCGTCCGAGCGAGTCCTTCCAGAACACCTGCCACTTGGTGAGCACCAGCTTTTCCAGTTCCCGATGCGCCTGGATCAGCAGGAGCGCGGCACCGGCCTCGAAACCGATGCGTCCCTTGATGCCGAGTGCGGTCTCGCCCACATGGATGCCACGTCCCGCACCATACCCGGCGCAGAGATCGCCCAGCTGGTCCACTAGGGTCGGGCCATCGATGGCGACACCGTCGATCGACACCGGCACGCCCTGCTTCCATCCAATGACGATTTCGCGCGGCGCCGGCGCGTCGGCCGGCGGCTCGAAGAGTTCATCGGGCGGCCCGGCCCAGGTATCGTGGGTCCATCCGCCGCCATAGGTGGTGCCCCACAGGCCGCGGTTGATGCTGTAGGCACTCGCCTTGGCCGGCACCGGTAACCCGCGCGCCTCGAGGTAGGCGATCGAGTCGGCCCGCTGCAGGTTTTCCTCGCGGATGGGCGTGATGATCTGCAGCTCGGGGGCAAGCACGCGGAACGCGACGTCGAAGCGCACCTGGTCGTTGCCGGCACCGGTGGAGCCGTGCGCCACGGCGGTGGCGCCCATGGCACGCGCCGCCTCGATGACCGAGATGGCCTGCTGGGTTCGCTCGGCGGCCACGCTCAGCGGATAGACCTCGCCCCGGAGCACGTTGCCCTGGATGAGGTAGCGCACGAAACGATCGAACACCTCGGCACGGGCATCCACTTCATGGTGCCGCAGCGCGCCCACCGCCTCCGCCTGGCGACGAATGGCGGCGCGGTCCTCGGGCGTCGTGCCCCCGGTGTTGACGAAGACGGTTTCCACCGCCCAGCCATCATCGGCCAGGCGGGGCACGCAGTACGACGTATCGAGGCCGCCGGAGAAGGCCAGGGCGACCAGGGGCTTGGTAGATTGCATAACGCATAAACATGCAACATTGACGCCCGCCATGCAAGCCGCGAGGTTCTGCGCCTTGCCTGCCCAGCCCGCCACGCCCGCTACCGGGTCCCTGCACCGGGTGCTCGGATCCGCCTTCGGCCTCGCCATCGTCGTGGGCGGGGTGATCGGCGTCGGCATCCTCCGCGCGCCGGGCGAGGTCGCGTCGCGCCTCCCCACCGTCACCCTCATCATCGGCGCGTGGATCCTCGGCGGACTCTACGCCCTGCTCGGCGCCAACAGCGCCGCCGAGCTCGGGGCCGCCCTGCCCCGAACCGGCGGCTTCTTCGTCTACGTCCGGCGCGCCTTCGGTCCCTTCCCGGCGTTCGTCACCGGGTGGGCCGACTTCCTGAGCAGCTGCGCATCGGCCACCACCGGTGCGCTCATCATCGGTGAGTACTCGGGCCGCATCGTGCCCGCCCTTCGCGGCGGCACCACGACGGTCCTCATCGCCCTGGTGGTACTCCTCTGGTTCGGCTGGTTGCAGTCGCGCGGCGTGAAGGAAGGAGATCGGGTCCAGCAGTTCACCAGTGCCCTCAAGGCCATCCTGCTGATCGGGCTCATCCTCGCGTGCCTGTTCAGTGGTTCACGCGCTGCCGACACCGTGGCACCACCGGCGCTGCCATCCGGCCTCGCGTTCTGGGGCGCACTGGTGCTCGCGCTCCAGGGCATCATCTACGCGTATGACGGCTGGTACTTTCCGATCTACTTTGGCGAGGAGATGGCGAACCCGGGGCGTGAGATTCCCCGCGCGATGATTCGCGGCATCCTGCTCATCATCCTCATTTACGTCCTGATCAACGTGGCGGTGCTGGTGGTGCTGCCGGTGGGGCGACTCGCCGGGGAACCACTGGCGGTGGGCGCTGCGATGGGGGTGGTGTTCGGCCCGCGCGGGGACCTCGTGGTCGCGGCCGTTGCAATTCTCACGATGCCGAGCGCCCTCAACGCATCGCTCATGTCGGCTACCCGCACGATTTTCGCCATGGCGCGCGAAGGGCTGGTGCGCGCTCCGGCACTCACCGGGGTCTCGGAATCAGGGACACCGCGACCGGCCCTGGCGCTGACGGTCGCGCTGTCCGTCGCGTTCCTCCTGACCGGCACCGTCGAACGGCTGCTCGCGGTCGTGTCCTTCTTCTATGTCGCGAACTACGTGGCGGCGTTCCTCTCGGTCTTTGTGCTTCGGAAGCGCGAGCCGAACCTGCCGCGACCCTGGCGCGCGTGGGGACATCCCTGGACCACCGGGATCGTGCTTGCCGGCTCCCTCGCCTTCCTCGGCGGGGTCGTCGCAGGCGATACGCGCAACAGCCTCATTTCGCTCGCGTGCATCGTTGCCAGCATCCCGCTCTTCTACCTCTTTCGCGTACCGCCCGGCGCTACCAGTCCTCCGCCACCGCCTGGATGAGCCGGGCCAGCGCCTGCACGTCCTTGAGGTCAATCACCTCGGCGGGAGAGTGGGCGTAGCGAAGCGGCCAGGCGAGCGGCACGTCGGGCACGCCCCACGACGCGAAGACCGATCCATCATTGCCACCGTTGGTCGATCCCACTTGCAGTGGCACATTCCGGCGGACCGCCACGCGAACCAGTGAATCCACCAGTGCCGGCGGCGTGACGCTGCTGTTGTCCAGGGCACGCGCCACCGCACCCGAGCCGAGCGGCACGTCGGCGAAGGTCTTGATCTCGAGCGGCGAGTCCGAAGACACGAAGGTGTCCACCGCGTGCACCCGCGCGGTCGTGAGGCCGAGTGCGTCCGCAACCACGCGTGCGCCCTCGAGCCCGGTCTCCTCCCGCACGCTCCATACGAAGATGACGCGGTGATGCAGCCGCTTCGGGTCGATGCGCCGGAGCGCCAGGAGCAATGCCGTACAGCCGACCCGGTCGTCGAACGAGCGGCCGGTCGCGCGGGTACCGGCCAGCGGCACGAACTGCTTGGGCATCGTGAGGGTGTGACCAACGCGAATCCCCATCGCTTCTACACCGGCGCGTGAGCCCGCGCCGACATCGGCGCGGAACGGTGCCGGCGTGCGACGAGGTGTGGTCCCAAGGGAATCGCGCGGAAGGAAAATGCCGGGAATGCTCCGATCTTCGGTGTGCACCAGCGCCGGTTGCGCCTCGAAGAGCGACAGGAAGAATCCGCCCCGCGGCGTGAGCTCGAGCGTGCCGTCGTCCCGGATCGCGCTGATGACAAAGCCGATTTCGTCGAGGTGCGCCACGAACACCACCAGCGGCCCTCCCTCGCCGACGCTCACGATCAGGTTGCCGGCACTGTCGGTGCTGGCGCGCGCCCAGGCCGGCAGCATCCGGGTCACCGCGTCGCGGACCGGGCCCTCCGCCCCCGACACCCCGTAGGTCTCGATCAGCGGGGCCAGTACGGAGCGGACATCATCCAGCGACGTCGGCGGCTGTGGCACTGCCCGATGCTGTGCCACTGCGGGACATGGCAGGACCAGCATCGCCGCCATCAACAGGCGCTTCACGGTGCCCCCGCGATCCAGCGACCGAGTCGCGTTCGCAGTGAGTCTGCGCCGACCAGCGACACCGTCTCCACCGGCGTATTCACGTTCGCCGCGGGGAGGAGCCAGCCCTCCTTCACCTCGGTCGGCAGCCCGGGCGCGCCGGCGCCACCGTCGACGACCAGTTCCTCGGCGAACGGACCCTGCGTCCGGCGCACCGTGCGAAGTCCACGCTGCGACAGGTTCTGCTCGGTGACAAACGCCACGACCACTGTGCCCGCCGCCGGCTTCGACTCACGTGCCGCGAGCACCAGCGCGGCGCACGCGGCACGCCGCCCTGCCATCGGTGCCGCGAGCAGGTCGGTACCGTAGCGCCGCGGCTTCTTCGCAAGTGAAACAGGTGTGAGGACGTCGACTCCCAGTGCCCGCGCTCCCGTGACACTGGCCGCACCGACGTCGACCCGCGCGTCATCGACGCTGAACGGATCGTCCGTACCCGCGTCGCGCCCCCGGGTAAGATGTATCGACCGGACGGCTACGACGCCGGGGACTGGCCCCCAACGGCCGAACAAGGTCACGCGATGCCCTTCGAGCTGCTGGTCGAAGAGCGGCGATGGCAGGCGGCCGGGCGCGCGACGGAGGGTGAGGTAGCCATCGGCCTGCACGCTGCCGACCACCCACCCCGGCTCGTCGAGCGGACACGCAACGAGTCGTCGTGGTGCGCCCGACCCGAGCACCAGCACCGCGCTGCCGGATCGATCCCTGGTGGCGCCCGGCAGCAATTCGTCGATGACGGTATCGACCACCGCTTGCTCGAATCCCGTCACCGCGCTGAACGCGGCGAAGCGTTCCACGAGTGACGCCGGCGGAGTGGCCTGGCCAACGGCCCGGCACGGAAGCATTGCGAACACGATGAATGGAAGGAAAAGAAAGCGGCGCATTACCAATGGTAATGCGCCGCGGCCATCCTGGGTGTCGCTGACTACTCCATCCCACCATCGAGATCGTGCACGTACGCCGCCGACCCCGCGCCGCCCGGCGATTCCGTCACGACGCGCCGCAGTTCCTCGATCGATGCCAGCATCGACGCTGCGAACGCGTACTCGACCGCGTGCGCCGTGCCGGCGATGCCCGCCACATCCGGCACATAGGCCACGAGGAAGCGGTCGGTCGGGCCAGTGTGGCGCTCAAGACTGTGGACCGGGGGGAGGCCATGACGGGCAGCGATCTCCTGCACCAGTCGATCGGCGCGGACCTGACGATCACGCTCGAGGGCTACCAGCGACATAGGCGTTTCCCCTTTGCAGTTACCTATCTAGATGTCCCGGGGCCGCCTCGCCCGTTAGCGAAGAAAGGCCGAAATCGGCGGCATGCCTCTCGAGAAACGCCGACGCCGCGTCCACGTCGCCCTTCGTGAGTCCATGACCACCCGGCTGCCACAACAATTCCACCGCGGCACCGGCGTCTCTCAGTAATACTCCAAGCCGCTCCACCTGTGCCGGCGGCACGATCGGGTCGGCGCGCCCCGCCGAGATGAGTACCGGTACGCCCCGGAGGTTCGGCCGCGCCTCAGGCTCGAACGGCACCATCGGTCGGAGGAGCACCGCGCCGGCCAGTACGCCCGTGTCCGCCAGCATCAGGCTTGCCGCGATGTTGGCGCCGTTGGAAAAGCCGACAGCCACGATGCGGCTGGCATCGAGCTGATACGTTGCCGCTGCTGCCCGGACGAATGTTGCCAGCTCCGCCGTGCGGACCCGCAAGTCCTCGAGATCGAAGACACCCTCCGCGAGCCGACGGAAGAACCGCGGCTGTCCCCGCTCGAGCACGGTACCGCGCGGGCTCAGCAGCGCCGCACCCGGCAGTAGCGACCGCCCGAGCGGAAGCAGGTCATGCTCATCGCCACCGGTGCCGTGCAGCAGCAGGAGCGTCGGATGCGCTGCGCTGCCCGGTTCGAACTGATGCACCAGCTTCAACCCGTCAGTCATGGCTCACCTCGAGCACGCTCTCGAGCGATGGCAGCGCCTGCACGATTTCCTCACGGTGCGCCTCGAGCCAGGACGGTAGTTTCAGCGACGTACCCAGCTCGGACTCTGCCTCATCCCACAGGAAACCGGGGGTATCGGTCGCGACCTCGAACAGCACCCCGCCCGGCTCACGGAAGTACACCGACTTGAAGTACTGCCGATCGACTACCGGCGTGATCTGCAGCCCCGACTCCTCCACCGCCGTACGCACATCGAGCTGCCGGGCATCGTCAGCCGCGCGGAATGCGACATGATGCACCGTGCCCACCCCTCCCACGCCGCGCCAGAAGCCATCGGTGCGACGAAGGTCGACCACGCTCCCGAGCGGCGAGTCACCGCGAAAGCGTCGCGTGCTGCCATCCTCGCCAGCCGGCGTAAAGCCGAGCAGCCCGGTCAGCACCTCTTCGGTTCCTGTCGCCGCACCATCGGTCCAGAGCGTCACGCCATGCACGCCACGGATCGCATGCTCCGCAGGAACGCTCCCCTGTGCCCACCCCTCGAGTTCAGCATGGCGCGCCGAGCCGACGAGCTCCAGCAGCATTCCGTCGGGATCACGCAGCGCGATGACCCGCTCATCGAATCGCCCGACCGGTGCCTCCACCGCCAGGCCGCGCGCACCAAGCCGCTCCATCCACCAACCAACCGACTCGGCGGGAATGGCAAAGCTCGTCACCGCAGCCTGCCCCGACCCGGTGCGGCCACGCATTCCGCCCGGAAACGGGAAGAATGTGAGGATCGATCCCGGTGCACCGGTGCGGTCGCCGAAATACAGGTGGAAGGTGCCTGGGTCGTCGAAGTTCACGGTCTGCTTCACCAGCCGCAGCCCGAGTGTATCACCGTAGAAACGCACCGTCGCCGCGGGATCGCTCGATATGGCGGTGACGTGATGTATGCCAGTCATTGTCCAGCTCCTTCAAGGTATCTGCCGCTGTTCAACTGCTACTCGCCTTCTGATTCGTCCATCGCCACCGGCATCTCGCCGCCGGTCACCAGCTCGGTCGCCTGGCGCATGAGGCGCCGGCAGAGCCGTCCCAGTTCGCGCTGCTCTCCCTCATCCAGCACGCTCATTTCCTCCGCAAGCCTTGCCGCGTGCGCTGGAAAGAGGCCGCGCACCAGTGAATCCCCCTCGGGAGTGAGATGCACCCTGATGTACCGGCGATCGGTGGAACCGCGCTCCCGTCGCACCAACCCGCGCTTCTCCAGGTGGTCCACTACCAGCGTCACGTTGCCGTGCGTCCGGAGGATCTTGGCTGCCAGCTCGCGCTGGTGAAGCGGACCGAGGTGCAGCAGCGCCTCGAGCACCCCGAACTGGCTCTCGCTCAGGCCTGCCTCGCCAAGCGGCCGGTTCAACCGGGCACTCAGCCCATTCGACGCACGCACCATCTTGACGAAGGTGCTGAGGGCGAGGCGCTCCTGGGACGTTCCAGCGTATCCAGCCATGGGTTCAATCTCACGTGTGAGTTACGTGAGAGCTAAACTATTTAGTCCTCATCTAAAGTCAAGGTTATCCTTCATACGTTTCAACCATGAAATCGCTTGCAGTCTCAGATGAGACATTTTTAATGGCCTAGGGTACCCAAGTTGTGGCTGTATTGACGTTTTGGCGCCTAGACGTAAGTTTCCCCACCTGACGTCGGCCACGGTCGGCGGTTTGGTGTTTTCGTTTTCCCTCAAGTCTTGGAGTGTCCATGCGATCTCTGTTCGTGTCTGCTGCGGCCCTGGTTATCGCGGCCGCACCCGCCGCCGCCCAAAAAGCAGGCACGGTGGAAATCGGTGCCTTTGGGCGCGTTACCTGGTTCGATGATGCGTACCAGCTCCAGAACAAAATTGGGTTCGGCGGGCGGTTGGGCTTCTTCCCGCTGCGCAACCTCGAAATCGAGGGTCAGGTCAGCTACATCCCGACCAACTCCACCGACTCCAGCGGGGCGTTTCCGTCGAGCTTCGATGAGAACGTTGGCGTTCTGTCGGGTCGGGGCTTCCTCGAGTACAACCTCAACTTCAAGCCGATGGCGCTGATCCTCGGCGCCGGTGTCGCCTACAGCGGCTACGGCGGGTTCTACGACACCATCCCCGGCCACACGGACGGGATCGGACCGGCGTTCCTCGTCGGCTTGCGCTTCGGCGTAGGTGGCGTTCTCCAGGCCCGCATCGACGGCACCTACGATTACGTCACGTCGCCGGCGTACTTCACCGGTCCGGCAGACAACGCCGGCAACTGGGGCCTTCAGGCTGGTCTCTCCCTCATCTTCCCGAAGGAGAAGCCGAAGGATTCCGACAAGGACGGCGTGATCGACAAGCTCGATCAGTGCCCGAACACGCCGCTCGGCACCAAGGTTGACGACAAGGGCTGTCCGATCCCGCTGGATGACGACAAGGACGGCGTGCCGAACGATCGCGACCAGTGCCCGAACACGCCGGCTGGTGAGACGGTCAACTCGGTTGGCTGCTCGCAGTCGCAGCTCGACGACGACCGCGACGGCGTGAACAACGCCCTCGACAAGTGCCCGAACACGCCTGCTGGCACCAAGGTTGACGCAACTGGTTGCCCGCTGGATGACGACAAGGACGGCGTGCCGAACGCCGCCGACAAGTGCCCGAACACCCCGGCCGGCGAGAAGGTCGACGCGCAGGGTTGCTCGGATTGCCAGAAGGATTCCGATGGCGACGGCGTGCCGGATTGCAAGGACCGCTGCCCGTCCACGAACCCTGGCAACAAGGTGGATGCAGTAGGCTGCCGGATCATCTTTGAGGAGACCGGCGGTACGTTCATCATCAAGGGCAGCAGCTTCGCGGTGAGCAGCTCGACGCTCAAGCCCGAGGCGAAGGTCGCCCTGACGGATGCGGCGATCAAGATCAACACGATCCTGCCGAGCCTGCCGCCAGAGTACAAGATCTGGGTGCAGGGCCACACCGACAGCACCGGGTCGCTGGCGTACAACATGAAGCTCTCGGATCGTCGGGCGCAGACAGTCAAGGCGTTCCTGATCACGAAGGGCGTGCCGGCAGACCGGCTCGAGGCCAAGGGTTATGGCCCGAGCAAGCCGGTGGCCACCAACAAGACCGTGGAGGGTCGTACGTTGAACCGCCGCGTGTCGCTGTTCGGTGGACCGTCGGAAGACGGACCGCCCCCGATTCCGCAGAACTAAGCGCGGGCGGTTGCACGGTAGTACCAGCGGGGAGTCTTCGGACTCCCCGCTGTTTTTTTGCCTAGATTGGAGCCCATGACGACTACCTACGCGCAGCGCATCGGCGTCTTCGAAGGCACGATGATGGTGGTCGGAGGGATCATCGGCTCGGGGATCTTCCTCAACCCGGCGGTGGTGGCGCAGCGCGCCGGCACCGCGGGGATGACGATTACCGCGTGGCTGGTGGGCGGCGCGGTGGCCATCCTGGGTGCCTTCATCTACGCCGAGCTCGGTGGCAGGAGACCGGAAGCTGGCGGCGGATACGCCTACCTCCGCGATGCCTTCGGTCCTCTTCCCGCGTTCCTCTACGCGTGGACGCTGCTGCTTATCATCGCGACCGGTGCCATCGCGGCGGTCGCCATGACGTTTGCGAGCTACGCCGGCGCCGTGGTGGGGCTGCCGGTCACGGCCATCACCCCGATGGCACTCAGCGCCATCGTGCTGCTCACCGGCATCAACATCCTTGGCGTCAAGCCGAGCTCCGTCATGACCGCCCTCTTCACCCTGCTCAAGCTGGTTGCGCTGGGATTGCTGATCCTTGCCGGCCTGGCCTCGATGCTGGGGAAGGGTTCGCTACCCACACCGGTGATGCTTCCACTGGCCCGCGGCAGCGCTACGGTGGCGCTCGCCGGCGCGCTCGTACCTGTGCTCTTCGCCTATGGCGGATGGCAGCAGACCAATTTCGTGGCAGAGGAAATGGTTGACGCGCCGCGCAACCTTCCGCGTGCGCTGCTCTGGGGCGTGGGCATCGTGGTGGTGGTGTACCTGCTGGCCAACGTCGTCTACCTCAGGGCGCTCGGGGTGGGCGGACTGGCGGACAGCACCGCGCCCGCCGCCGACACCATGCAGATCTTCCTCGGGCCGGCAGGCCGCACCTTCATTGCAATTGGTATCGCACTCTCGACCTTCGGGTTCCTCAACCTCGCCATCTGCGCCAACGCCCGCGTCTATCAGGCCATGGCGCGTGACCGGCTCTTCTTCGACGCCTTCGCGCGACTGAATCCCCGGTTCCGCACGCCCGCGGTGGCACTCATCGCGCAGGGCGTCTGGGCTGTGGTGCTCGTGCTCTCCGGCACCTACGGAGAACTGCTCGACTATGTCGTCTTCGGCGACTGGATTTTCTTCGGATTGACGGCGGCGACGCTGTTCTACTTCCGGCGGCAGGATGCACTGGCTGGCAAGACAAGGCCGGAGTTCGTCACTCCGGCCTGGAGGCTCTCGGTGCTGCTGTTCTGCGCGGCGGCCGCGTACGTCGTTGCCGGCTCGATCAGTGCCAGCCCGGCCAATGCCCTGCGCGGCGCCGGGCTGATCCTCCTCGGCGTGCCGTTATACCTGTGGCGCCGTCGCCGGCTGGTCGAGGGGACCGGGCAGTGACTCGGTGACGGTCTCGGGCAGGTACTCGCCCCGGTACATCCGCACGAGCTCGAAGAAGTAGGAAATTGCCAGCGGGCCCACCAGCAGCCCGAGCAGGCCCACGATGGGAACGAAGGCAAAGGCGCCGATGACCGTGATGAACGGGTGCATCTTGGCGTAGCGGCGGAATACGAACGGCCGCACCAGCGTATCGATGTTGCCTACGACGAACACGCCGCCCACCGCCAGCAGCAGCGCGGCGCCCGGTCGTTCGTTCAGGAAGAGGTACACTGAGGCAGGCGCCCAGATCAGGCCGCTTCCGACCAGCGGCAGGATCGCAAAGATCACCGTGACGACGCCCCAGAACGCCGGGCTCGACAAGCCCAGAGCCCAGAACGCCAGGCCCATCGCAATGCCCTGGAGCAGCGCGGTCGCGAACGTGCCCACCAGCATTGAGACCGTCACGTTCCGGAAGGCCTCGATCAGCTTCGCCCTGTTCTCCGGCGAGAACGGAATGAAGGACTCCAGCATCTTCCGGCCATCATCGGGCTGTACCAGCAGGTAGAACAGCCCGAAGAACGTCAGCGTGAACTGGATGAGGAGCTTGGCGCCGCTGCCCACCAGGCTGAAGGCGCTCCCCCCCAGCCACGACACCGCGCTGGAGCTTACTCGCTTGAGCTCCTCACCTACGTGGATGTCCCCGATCTGCAGCTCCGAGAGGCGCGAGAGCAGGGTGCTGTCCTTGATGGCCACGGACCACCCCTGGGCCTCGGAGGCCAGGAGCCCGACCGCGCCCACCACGGGCAGGAAGATGACCAGGAAGGAAATGAGGATCACCACGATGGCCGCGGTCGACGGGCCAATCTTCGCGGCGAGCTTTCGGTGCAGGCCGCCGAAGATGACGTACAGTACCGGAGCGCCCAGGAGCCCGCTGAAGTAGGGCCAGGTGGCCCAGAGCAGCCCGGCACCGAGTACGAAGATGAGGAGCGCGGCACGCTGCTGACGATCGGCGAGGTATGACATGGGGGTTGAAGCTATCGCGCCGGGCCGGGGCATGCCAACGTCGGTTCAAACCGCCACGGCCCCGGCGGCATCGAAGGACCAGTGCCCAATGACCGTGAGCAAGCCCGGATCGTGGACCCCAGCGCGCTGAGCCTGGCAGTCCGTCGCGCCCAGGCAGGCGATGCCGAGGCCTTTGCGGCGCTGTACCGGGCGCATGTGGGGCGCATCCATGCGCTGTGCCTTCGGCTCGAGGGCAACCCCGCCGCCGCTGAGGAGCGGACCCAGGACGTGTTCGTGCGCGCGTGGGACCGGCTCCCCGGGTTCCGGCACGAGAGCGCGTTCGGCACCTGGCTCCACCGCCTCGCGGTGAACGTGGTGCTCGCGCATCGACGGGCCGAGTGGCGGCGGGACCTGCGGGTGACCGTCGTGGAGGAGCCGGAAATGCTCGAGTCACCGAAGCTGGCACCCGACCCCGGCCTGAGGATGGACCTCGACGCGGCGATCGTGCAGCTCCCTCCCGGTGCCCGCACCGTCTTCGTGCTCCACGACGTCGAGGGATACGGACACGCCGAGATCGCCGAGTTGACCGGCATCGCGGAAGGCACGTCGAAGGCGCAGCTCTTCCGGGCGCGCCGTCTCCTGCGCAAGGCCCTGGACCGATGACCGGACAACGACCCGACGACGAGACGTTCCTGCAGTCGCATATCAGCGACCTGGCCCGCAGCATCGAGCCCGCACGCGATCTCTGGCCACCCATCGAGGCCCGGCTCGCCCCGCGCGTGAAGCCGCGGCCGCGCCCCGTGCTCTTCCAGCTGGCGGCCGCGATCACGCTCATCGCCATGTCATCGGTGGTGACCTGGTACTTCGTGCGGCGATCGGGCCCTGTGGTGGTGGTCGCGACGGCGCCGGTCGATCGCGCGGAACTCGCCCGCCTCGCACGGGCTGGCGACATCATGCAGGAAGGTCTCGGGCTGGCGAACCTTGCCCCGGAGACGCGCGCCGTGCTGGCGCGCAACCTGGTCGTGATCGACTCGGCGATCGCCGAGTCGCAGCGCGCGCTCGACGCCGACCCTGGCAGCCCGGTGCTCGCCGGTCTCGTGCGTGCCGCATACCGCCAGCGCGTCGAGTTCCTGCAGCAGGCCGCCCGCCTGCCCCGCTCCTGAGGAGATGATGATGCGCCCCGTTGTCCTGCTGCTTGTCCTGCTGCTTCCCGCACCACTCGTGGCGCAGCAACGCATCGATCGCCGCATGGCCGTGAGCAGCACGGCGTCCATCCGTATCAACGACCTGGTCGGCATGGTGCGGCTGGTCGGATGGGACCGCGACAGCCTGGTGGTCACAGGCGACCTGCCGGCGCGGGCGGGTCAGCTCTACTTCGGCGGCTCGCGCGATGCCGCAAAGCTGGGCCTCGAGGGCACCGATACCGGAACCGTCGTGATCAGTGCCACGCTCGAGGTGCGGGTGCCGAGACATGCCCGTGTCAGCGTGCGCGGGGCCACGGTGAGCCTGGACGCCGACGGCCTCGAAGGCGATCTCGATTTCATGACCACCACTGGCCGATTGCATCTCGAGGGCGCCCCGCGAACGGTTACTGCGGAGACGCTCGATGGCAATGTCGAGGTGGCGGGGCCGGCGGCATCCCTGCGCGTGCGAACGGCAGGGGGAACCGTCGTGCTTCGCGGCGTGCGGGGCGACCTCACGGTAACGACGGTGAGCGGCGCCATCCTCATCGGCGGTGCGCACGTTGCGCGTGCCCGGCTGGAGACGGTATCCGGGGAGATTGCGTGGAAGGGCGCCATTGAGCGCGGCGGCACACTCGACGCACAGACGCACAGCGGCAACATCGAGCTGCGACTGCCACCGACCCTCGGTGCCGATCTCGAGCTCAGTGCGCCGGCTGGCGGCATCAAGAGTGAGTTCACGTTGCGGGGCAAGCCAGGACCGAGCGGTACCCTGCGCACCACCATCGGCGATGGAGGTGCCGCCATCACCGCGCGCACGTTCCGGGGACAGATCTCCCTGGTCAGGCAACCCGAGGTGGATGTAAACCCCGCGGCACCGGGCGGCATCTCAGGGACGAGTCGGTAGTCTCCCTTTGCCACCGAGGTGTCCCATGCGCCGCCCCCTGATGTCGCTCGCTGCTGCCGTCACGCTCGTTGCCGCAACCGCCTCACCTGCTGTTGCCGGACCGCCCTGGCTGTCCATCGAGTTCCCGGCAAACCCGATGAACAAGTCCGCCCAGGGCGCATTCCTCCTGGTACACACCTTTCATCATGAGCAGGCCGTCTCATTCATGGTCGAGGCACGCGCCGAGGGACTGGTCAACGGCCAGCGGAAGACACTGCCCCTCACGCTGGAGCGCACCGATCGCGACGGCGTCTATGCGCTCAAGCAGGCCTGGCCGGAGACCGGTGACTGGGTCATCGTGATCACCGGCGCTCCCGGCGATGGGTCCGTCACCGCGCTGGTCAGCATCGCCGATGGGGCGATCCGGGGAATCCGCGTGCCGACGAAGACGATCGAGAACGGGCGCTGGACCGTTCCCTTGCAGGTTACCCAGGCAGACGTCGAGGCCGAGCTCCGCTCGCTGGTGGCACTCGCATCACGTTGACTGGCAGCTTGTGCGCCGGGGTCGGGGAAGACATTCTCCGGCCCCATGCGTATCGACGTGCTGGCAAGGCGATGGCTCGCGGGCGCGGGCCTGGTGCTGCTGGTGGCCGGCCTCGCGGCGACACTGGGCGGGCTGCTCCTGCCGGAACAGCATGAAGTAACGCGGACACTCACCCTCTCCCGCACGCCCGAGGCCGTGTGGCGCGCCATCTCCGACTCGGTGCGCATCCGGGCATGGCGGCGCGACATCATCCAGCTCGAGCACCTGCCCGATTCCGCGTCACATCATGTTTGGCGCGAGATCGGCGACGATGGCCGCGCCACCGTCGTCGTGGT
>Ga0302323_100001999_pt1 | contig 16567 bp, 9 predicted proteins | sample Fen_T0_3_FD_201950 | JGI IMG/M metagenome (GOLD analysis project Ga0302323, IMG submission 201950) | Peat permafrost microbial communities from Stordalen Mire near Abisko, Sweden - Fen_T0_3 | ecosystem: Environmental > Terrestrial > Soil > Wetlands > Permafrost | place: Sweden: Abisko... | reverse complement strand
CTGCACGTCGCCAACAAGGGCGACAGCAATTCGCTTCCGTTTACCGTGCGCTCCGGCAAGATCTACTTTGTTACATCGAGTGGCAATGACTCGAATGACGGAAGCTTCGCCAATCCCTGGAAGACGATTCCGAAAGCGAAGAATGCGATCGCGGCCGGTGACATTGCATATCTGGGTACGCGCGCCGGTGACACGCTGTCGCAGACAACGGAGGATGCTTCTTCGCCCTATCGTTGCGCGCTAGGCATGAGCGCCAACGACGGCGCGAACTCGGGAACCGCAAGTGCCCCCAAAGCCCTCGTAGCCTACCCGGGGGCCAACGTTACAATTGGCGTAGAATCGGGCCTAGAACGTGGGATTTTGACGCCCGCCATTACCGGCACTTTCGACTATTGGGTCATCTCACAACTATCGCTTCGGGGCGAGACCGAAGCCATCGATCTCGAAGGCGGAGCGGTAGGATGGCGGATCGTGGGTAACGACATCTCCTGCCCCAATGGATCGGGCTTGAGTGGTTGTGTAACCGGTGGCCTGGGCGACAACACGGCGGGCCTCAAACTGTTCGGCAATGTCGTGCACGACGCGGCGGCCAACGTGACTACGATCACCAAGTATTATCACGGCATCTATTTTGGCTCGGACCACATCGAGCTTGGCTGGAATACAGTGCGCGACGGTAAGACCTGCAGGGCGATTCAATTTCACGACTCGAGCGGTCCCAATGAATTCGATCTACTCGTCCACGATAATGTGATTCACGGCACCGTTTGCGATGGCCTCAACTTTGCGAGCGTGGACCCTTCGCAGGGCTCCGTAATTGCCTACAATAACGTCGTATACGATGTAGGCCAGGGCCCGGATCCCGCCGACGGATCCTCGGACTACGCTTGTATTTATGTTGCAAACATCACTAACCAGGGTTCACCGGGCAGTGGCAAGGTGCAACTGTTCAACAACACATTATACAATTGTGGCTCGCGCGGCACGGGAGCCTCCGGCGCCATCGCGCTTGCCAGTGGGCCCGTAGGCATTCAAATGGACAATAACCTAGTCCTTGCCACGACGGGTGAGCATTACATGTCGAGTGATACGGGCAGTGCGCCGTCGATCACCGGCTCGAACAATTTGTTCTACGGTGCTGGCGCCGCGCCCACGTATCTATCCGCGAACGTGGCGTCCGATCCGTTGCTCGTCGCTGCTTCGTCCCACGACTTTCATCTCACAGCGAATAGCCCCGCCGTCAATCAGGGTAAGTCGACCCCAGCCTCGTCGGACATCGACGGCAATCCACGCCCACAAGGCAGCGCGTTCGACATTGGTGCTTTCGAGCTGGTTCCCTAGTGGCAATCCCTGAGTCCTAGCACTATGAGTTGCCGCCTAGGAGCATGCGCGGCGGGTCGCTACTCGGGCAAAGCAAACTTCGCCACAAGGACGGCACCCTTTACTAAGACGCCGCACTCCCTCAGCAACGAGTAATCACTCAGGGATCCTTTCCGGCGTGGGCAACGATAGGCCATTGCGCACTGCGGCCACGATGGCTGAATTGAGCCTACGATTCGCCTGCTGACAGGCGCTACCACTACCCGCGGCCTTACCCCCACAGGCCTTGGTCTCCGCCTCGGTCGCCTTCTGGATTGCGCTATCTTTGAGCAATGCCTCCTGCACGTTGGAGTCGATATACTTCCAAACGATCGGTGCGTTCTTGGGCATTCCCGGCGCCAAAGGCGTCATTTCGAGCTCGGACATCGATGCGCAAGTGCCGTCCCAGCGCAGCACATCGTAATCAACGGCACCGCTCACTTGAATGTCGCCCCCTGCGCCGTGTCGCTTGAGCGCCAGTACTTCCTCACCCCAAGTCAACTTGGCGTCACTCGAGGGACCACCCGTGGTGTTTCTAGGTTCAACGACAGGTAAGCGCACGTAGCGGCGTGTCCAGGGCGTGCCCTTCGCGAACCAGACTAGAGCCAACCCTGGAAATTTATTCCCGCACAGTCGTTCGACGAAGTCGCCAGGGGGCATGCAGTACTTGCCTTGCTGCTTGCACTCGGTTGGTAAACCTTTTGTGGGAGTGGACTTCTCGGCTCCTGCCGAGTCTGCATTGGGCTCGGTGCTAGATGTATCGCTCGGCGCTTTTGCAGCACCCGACCCACCCGGGGGTGTACAACTCAAGCCTAACCAAGAAACTGAAACTACGCCGACGAGATGGAAAGTTCGCATAACAGGTATGGGATAGTAGCCCGGCCCGCATTGTCAATCCTTAGCGCAACCGACTGATCCCGGTGGACAGGAAGTTGCGCAGGTAAGTGTTGCAGGCATTCACCGCGAAACAACGGCTCAATTGGGTGTCTTAGTGCGCAGGACGCATGAATAGGCAAAGCTTGGTGGCCTCGTGAAAATTCGTGTAGCCTCCGATCTCCATTTCGAGTTCCACGCGGACGGCGGATTATGCCTTGCCCAAGAGTTAGCGCAAGGTGACTTCGATGTCCTTGTCGTTGCTGGCGATCTCTCGAGCTTCAGTGGGCTCCACTCCGCAATCAAGCTGCTCTGTGAAGTAATGGCTCCGAAACGAGTCGTGTATGTGATGGGAAACCACGAAGCGTACGGGGCAACGCTAGACGAGGCCATGAACGTCGTTCGACGTGTAAAGATGGTCGTGAACAATCTTACTTTTCTTGAACGAACATTTGAGATTATCCAAGGGCAGAGGTTCATTGGCTGCACACTCTGGTTTCCACATTCAGGCAAGATTGAGCCACATGACCACAATATGGCAGATTTTTCGATGATACGGGACATCCGTCGCTGGCTGCCAGAAACTGCCGCGAAGTCGGCAGGCTATCTTGCCTGTTCCGTCCAACCGGGAGACATCGTGGTGACCCACCATTTGCCGCACCCACGAAGTATCGCACCACGATTTGTGGGTAGTCCGCTCAACGCCTACTTCCTCTATGATTTAGCCAAAACTGTCGAGGATGGTCACGCAGCGATTTGGGTCCACGGCCACACGCACAACAGCTGTGACTACCTAGCTGGTAGCACTCGAGTGCTGTGCAATCCGCTCGGCTACGCGAGGTTCGCCCCTGGAGAACCTAACCCGCATTTTCGTTCGGACTTCGATATCGTGATCTGATCCGCAGGCAACTGCACCCTAGGTACGGCAATACCAGAGTGCCTGTCTCGCGAGGGTGCCGTTACTTTTTTGGCTTTCCCTCGACCGGAATCGCAACCTCGCAGCAATCCCCTTCCGTTGTCATCTCGCAATGGATCGGAATATCTTCGTCGGGACCCAGTTCGAAGCCCTGGGTGTCACCCTCACATTCGTCGACGGTGAAGTGAACGGTGCCCACGGGTATCGTAAACGTCGAAACTTGGCCGCCGGGTGCGGAGAACACACCCGAGATTGGGACCGAGTTGACGAGAAACCGGAAGTGAATGGCGTCCCCGTGTTTGGTGGGGTGCGAAGTGACGGTAACACGCGACTTGCGATTGCCGACACCCGCCACCGAATGGGACTCGAGCGGCGGCACGTCGGACCAGCCATTCATCACGCTCTTTTTCTTGGTGCCACGCGATGAGACACCCGAATTATTTGCGGCTGAATTTTCGTCGCCCGCGTCGCCTGAGGGGGATTTCGGACCGTTAGCCGCGGACGATCCGCAGCTGGCCAAGAACCAAGCCGTGCCGATGACTATGAGGCATTTTCGCATGATCCAAATCTCTCGGATTTGAAGTTGGGGGGCCAAGGCATCTTACGGCAGCCCATACACATTGCAACCGTCAGCTCGAATCGATGTCCTTGGTTCAGGCGGAATTTGGCGAAGCTAGCGGCATCTCGAGCCGTTCTCTCTGCCGAACGCGCCCTTCAAGCAAAAATGCCCCGATTGGCACCAAACAAGCTAGGGCCAGAGCCACCCACGCAACTTGATCCATTCCCTCGAGACGCCCGCTCGGCGCGGCAATCAAGAATGCAGAGGCCCCCATGGCGCCAATCGCCGAAGAGAAATGCTGCGCCGCGGATTGGGCTGACATGAAGCGCGCGCGCTGGGCAGGTCGCGGCACGCGCGAGGCAAGTGTTTGCATGGGCACCATTCGCACGCTGCCGGACAGCATGAACAGGGTGAATACGAATAACACGGGCATCCAGGCAGTTGGATAGATAAAACCCGCAACCAGCGCAGAACAGTACATCAACGTGCCTATTGAAACAAGGGCAGTTGCGCCCCAGCGGTCCACAAGCATGCCCACGATACGCATCATAACAAAGCTGGCAATCCCCCCTACAAGGTACAGTAGGCCGATCTTCTCGCGAGGGTAACCGAGATTGTGCTGAACGAATGCGGAAATATTGGGGACAATCGCGAATACCCCGACCATTATTAGAGCAGAATTTGCAAGGGAAAGAATCGTAACTGAATCGAACAGTCTTGGCTTGATTTGGGACTGAACGGACAGCGTGCGAGAAAGATGGCCTCGCATGGACGGCATCCAAGCAATCGCGGCGCAGGTCAATAAAATTCCAAGCAGGGATACAGCGAAGAATGGCGCGCGCCAACTGATGCGGCGGGACAGTTCGAGACCTAAGGGTACGCCGACAACACTTGCCACGGAAAACGCACCCATTACTGCGCCCAGCGCTTTGCCTCGCCGCGCCGGAGGAACTGTATCCGCAATTGCTGCAAGCGATAGAGAGGTTGCTGGCCCTCCAAAGCAGCCTGCTACAATGCGTGCGAAAATCATCGAGTTAAGACCGTGGGCAAAGCCGCCAAGCGCCGTGCCCAGTACCAAACCGAGCATGGCGACACCAATAGCGACACGCCGATCGAATCGATCTAAGAACAAGGAGCCGACAATACCCGCAACGGCGGCGGCAGCCGTGTAGCTCCCGCCGATAATTCCAATGTGTGATGTGGGAATGTCGAGCGCCGCAGCAAAGTCCGGCCCGAGCGGCATTACAATCATGAAATCCAAGATGTTGACGAACTGGATCGCACCTACGAGAAATATTATCAGCCGCTCGGAGTTCGAATGAATTGTCTCCAGCCCCGGCACGTCTGTTGCGGATGGGCGCGAGAGTGCTGCCATCGAGGCGTTTGGAGCAGAAGTTTCGGCGAGCTCGGTCAATTGGCCCAAAACCTAAGGAAGCCCAGCCATTTCGGCAATCCCCATGGGCTCTCGCTGACTAGGACCGCGACTGAGGCTTGAGGCGCAAAGCGAGCTTTTCAACGCGCTCCAACAACGTCTTTGCGTTCGGTCGCCCGCGAAAGACGTACAGGGCGCCGTGCGACTCCCGCTCCAATACCTCCTCACTGACTCGCAAACGCTGATTGACGCCAAAGATAATCGGTTCACGCAGGCCAGACTGAGCGAGCTCGACGCGCTTCCATACACTTGCCCGACTCCAATATCCCATCAACTCGAAGTGCACGCAGCGCTCCGGGGACTCGAGATCGATGAAGGTAAGGTCGGGCACGCATAAGCCCACACCGGGCAAATCGACAAGGACTGTTGCAGGCTTCACTTGGAACTTCGCGGAGAGCGACCTCAGATCGGTCATCAGCTGCATGAGTTCGCTATTGTGTTCGAATTGCTCTTCCGCTGGCCGGCTCGGACTAGGGTTACCAATTGTAGGACCGTTAGTCGTCCGATACAAAAGCGCCTCGCGCCGCGCACCCCATTGAACATCAGCCTCGAGTTCGAACGGCCCTGCCGCTCGCAAGGCAGGCATCAACAACGCCATTTGCAGACCGTATTTCGTCACGGATTCAAACAGACTATACGGGCCGTCAATCGTGAGGCTCAGCCCCTGCTCGCTCCTGCGCTCACTACGATGAAGCAGCCGGCGAAACTTCAATTGCCGAAACAGCTCCCTTAGTTGTAACGCCGTCGTATGCTCGTAGTTGACACGAACTTGCACTGCGCGCAGGAGTACCGCTTGAATGCGAGCGGCATCATAGTTGCGGACCAAGTCCTCGGCGCTCCAGTCGGGTGCGCGCAACAGACGTTGAGCGCCCGGCAAGTCGGCGTACAGCCGTTCATCGATGCTCTCCGCTTTCCAGGCATGTTCCGCGCAGACTCGCTCAATAATTGTATCACGATTCCACTCTGAACTCGAATTACCCTGTTGTCTGGACTGCGTGGCCAAAAGGAAGAGCTCTTTTCTGATCGCGGTAGACTCTTCCGGACTCGCCTCATCGAATATACAGCCTGCTTCGACCAACTTTGATAGACCGCGAGCGACTTTGCGTTCCTGCTGGGTCTCACCCATGGCCTGCACGAGTGCCGTATATTCCTGCCTCGCCGATCCGACGCAGCTGCGCGCCGTGTCCAGCACTTGTTCGGCCCAAAAGTGAACTTTTTCCCCCTTCTTGCCGCTCAGTTCCGGCAAAATCAATTCACCCTTCTTGCGACTAGCAATTACCAAATCGGCCGTAAGCATCCCATTCACCGATACGCCAAGTGGTCACGCCGCCGCTCGCTCGTGCCGGTTTCGGCTGTCTGACTTGTCACGAGTTCGTAAAGTATGGCGCGCTTTCCGTCGCGAGGCCGAAGGATCCGCCCAAGACGTTGCACGTGTTCCCTGACTGAACCAGTACCGCTCATTACGATGGCCACATTGGCATCCGGTACATCGACGCCTTCATTGAGCACACGTGACGTCACGACTGCTCCGTAACTTCCTTCCGAGAAGCGAGTCAGAATCTCGCTGCGTTCCTTGACCTTGGTTTGGTGCGTAATGGCCGGGATTAGAAACTGGCGACTAATCCCGTAAACCGTGAGGTTATCGAGGGTAAAGATGAGACAGCGGTCCCTGCCATGCTTGATCAATAAGTCGCCCAAGGTGCTTAGCTTTCCAGACGCAGCCACCGCAAGTGTCTTTTGCTTGCGATACGCATCGAGCGCGCGCCGGCCCTCTCGCGAGCTTGCCGCCCGTTGTATGAACCGGGCCCAAGCATTGGGGCCATTGAACTTTATGCCGTGACGGCGAGTGAAGTCGAGGTAAGTTGGGCGCGCTTCGTCATATTGCTCGCGTTCCTCGGGCGAGAGTTGTACGGCTACTCGCACGGTCTCGTATTGTGAAAGGAATTCGCCCGTCATCTCCACGATGTCGCGGCGAAATACAATTGGGCCCACCAATTCATCGACCGATGTATCAGCACCATCCGCACGCTCAGGTGTAGCGGTCAAACCCAAGCGATAGGGGGCCAGGCTCAATCGGGCTGCCGCTTGGAAACTTGGGCCCGGCAGGTGATGGACCTCATCGAACACAACTAGACCGAACCGATTTCCCCAATGATCGACGTGCAAATGCGCAGAGTCATAGGTCGAGACCGTAATGGCTTGGAGGTCAAACTCGCCACCCCCCAAAATGCCCACTTCGACCGAGAAACATGCCTTCAAGAGATCGTACCATTGACGCACCAAGTCCAAAGTGGGTGCAACAACGAGGGCACTGCGCTGCCTGTCCGCAATTGCGAGCAGCGCGACGAGGCTCTTGCCAGCACCTGTTGGAAGCACCACGACGCCTTGCGCCCCGTGGCTCAGCCACGCGTCGACTGCCTCGCGTTGGTAGGGCCGAGGCTCGCGACCTTTGGCATCGAATGTCAGTGATAATTTTTCGTAAGCGCGTGCGTTATCCTCGTAGCTCAATGCCTTGCGCACCAACCATTTGACAATGGCCGCGTAGTGGTAACCCGCACAACGCCAGCAGCGGCTTCGCTTGTCCCACTTTACTAATCCCGCAAAGTCCTGAGCTATTTCATGTTCCGGTGCGAGACCCTGTAGTTCCAATGTTCCGCCAACATACTTGAGCGAAATGGGCGCACGATTCTGCGATGTGGCATCCATTTCAAGAACCCAACCATCGCAGCGCGCTACCGCTGGGGCGCACCCATGAACGGCAGTAAAATGGGCCGCTTCTAGGGAGGTCGCATTGTCGTTTCACGGCAATACGCTTAGGTTCCCAAACAGAGTGCCTTTTCGCAAGTCACAATTTTCCAGGTCCACGGCCATGACCCGCAACATCACCCAGCGAAACCCGTTACTCTCGAGTACCTAGACAACCAAGCGACGGAACGAGCCTCACTAATTCATGCTAGCGTCGGAAGCGCATGCGAACGGTCTTGACACTTATCGCGGGAATAGTGCTAACGGCCCGCGTGGCGGACGCCGATGAGTCGAATGATACGCACACCTGGCTTGTGGCCGGCATGGGCGTCGAAGCTACCGAGTGGCGCGTGACCACCCATGGCACCGAACGAGGCCTGATGGCGGCGCTTCATACGGCGGGTGTCATGTCAGGCAATTGGTCCAGCGCCAACGGCACGCAGCTCTTTTCGATCGGCGGTGGTGAGGGTGGCATTCAAGTGGAGTACCTCAATCGCTTCGCGTATGGAATTAGGTTTTGGCGAATCGGCCCCGGCGCATTGGTGCTGCGCGGCGGATTGGCGTTCGATATACTCGGGACGCCGCACGGCGGTAATTTCGAGCTTGGGCCGCTATTCGATCTTGGGTACCAGACCGTGACGCGGAGCGGTTTCCTCGACGTGGGCGTGCAGACGGTCATTCCCGTCATTCCGGCCGCATTTTCCAAGAATAGCAGTCATCACACGGCAGAATGGTTCAGCAGCGGACCACACCTGGGCGCGGGTTTCGGCAACGTCTATTTCGACGGCACTGTTGCTAGGACTATGTATTACGGCGAATTGCGTACGGAGGTTCACGTTGATATTTGCGCAGGAACAGGCATCGTTTTATGTTCACGGCTTCAGAATTTCAGGTACGACGACTCGCACAAGCCGGTGACGCTGTTGGGACTCTTTGTCGGGTTTGGAGAGGTCGGACCAGGGCGGAAGAAGTAGTGTGGCCATGCAGCGCTGACCGCCTTTTCCGGACGTAAGTGTACCCGTTATTGGTGCGTCACCCAAGTTGAATCGCCTTCAGAGGTCAAAACCTATCTGCGAGGTTTGAGTTCACGCTCGCCGGGCTTTTTTTGCTGGCTCGGTGTTAACTTTTCGGGGGTGGCTACGGCGCGCCGGATTGCACCCGCACCGAAACGATCTTGAATGGCGTCCAGCGTTTCACCGAGTCGATCGCGTTTTCTGTCGGCGGAGAATAATTCCATCTGGACCTGCTGACTATTCTCGAAATGGGAAGCGCTAACCCCCACCAGACGCACTTTTTCACTTACAGCAGCGTCTCGCCAAAGTTCGAGGGCAATTGCGCGTATCTTCGAACCGTCTTGAGTTGGGATTGGAAGCGTCTTATTTCTCGTTATCAAGGGGTAATGCGGAGCCTCATCTTCTTGCGAGTTTCGATCGGGGCTCGTGCCGCGGGCATGGGCCAACTTTAATTTCAATGTGACCGTTCGGGCACGAAGTCCCAATTGTCGCAAACGGCGGGCAACGGCCTCGCTATGTGACGTAATGACAGAAGAGACCATCTCGATTTGCCGAGTATCGAATTCGAAAGTGGACTCTTCCCCTATCGATTGACTCTCACGATTGGCCTCGACCTCACGGTTGTCATGACCGAAGGCCATTTCGACGACCTCTTCTGTCCGTGTTCCGAAAATGGGCAAAAGCCTGTCACGGCGGGCGTTTTGCAGGTCACCGATTGTCGAGATCCCAACTTGCTTCAAAGCCCGCTCCGTAACCTGACCAATGCCCCAAAGTTTTCGAATCGGCAGCGGCGTCAGCAGGGGCATGACTTGCTCAGGCGGAACGATGACGAGTCCGTTGGGCTTACCCGAGGTGCACGCGATTTTCGCGACCAGCTTGTTCGGACCAATTCCAACCGATACAACGAGAGAAGTCGCCGCGTGGACGCGTCGTTTCAACTCCTGGCCGAGAAGGAGAGGCGTTTGAAATAGCGATAAGCTGCCGGTGATGTCGAGATACGCCTCATCCAGGGCAATCGGTTCGATTTGCGAGGTAAATTCATAGAATATTTCATGAATTTCCCGAGATACTTGCGCGTACTTGGGCATATCCGGAGGGAGAAATACGCCCGCTGGACAGAGCGCTCGCGCCCTAAAAGTGGGCATGGCGCTTCGTACTCCGAATTTGCGAGCTTCGTAGGATGCCGCGCATACGACCCCACGTGCCGTCAAGCCCCCAACAATGACCGGTAACCCGAGCAGATGCGGCTGGTCGCGAATCTCTATGGCAGCAAAGAACGCGTCCATGTCGGCGTGTACGATGTATCGGGTGGACACAGAGGTCTTGTGCGGTGATGGGCTCACTTATTCCAAAGGCTCATCCGTAAGTGGCTCGAACACCGAGCTGCCTGCGATGAATCTGAGCGGAATCGAGGCCGTAGGCCCGACGCGATTCTTCGTTACGGTGAAGTCGACTCGCCGAGTTCCGAGCGCAATATCGCGGGGAGAATAGACTTCACCGGCTGCATTCGAGTCAGAAAGTTCGCAGCTTGCCGTGGTAACCGGTAAAATGAAAGGTTGAGTTTGCAATTGAGATGTTACGACTACTGCGCAGCCGCTGTCCGCCAATTGCTTTAGCTCATGGGCAACCTGGGACAGTCTGTTGGAGTAGTCGGCATTGATTCCCGCCGCACGCGCCGCGTCACCGCCCGCAGCAGCGCAAAACGTCTCCATTCCGTCGACGACAACGACAACGCGCTCGAACCGAGACCAGAGGTACGCGGCCGCGTTTGCAATTTCCGCCGTTGAATCCAAAGACTTGACCCGAAACAGATGCAATAAATTGCCGACCTTGCGAACTGCAACGTTTACGCTGGTGCCGACGGCTTGACGAGTGAAGTCGTCTTCCCAGGCTTCACCTGACCATATGGCACCGTAGTGCGTATCGGCCTCCGGATATTCGCGGTACATGGCGCGCGCAGCCAGGCGTGCCATGATATCGGTTTCGTCTAGGACTGCGCTCGTAAACACAACGGCAGCCCGGGCGCGTGCCGCCATGTACGCTAATAACAAGGCCATCGCCGTTTTGCCGCAGCCGGGCTTGCCCGACAGGCTCAACAGAGTGCCCGACCGCAGACCCCCGGCAAGCAGTCGATCCAGCTGCCCAAAACCAGTGGTTGTCGCCGGCGCAAGCGCGCCCATGCGGGTCGTGATGTCAACCTGCATGCTGGTCAACGCCAAAGGTAAATGTTGCGCCTTTACCTTGTCCGAGCTGGAGGGTGCCACAACTTGGAGACTAACCGATCTTGCCCGACACGAGAACGAGCGGCGCACTTTAGCCTATCAGAGTGCGAAGAAGAGGACTTGAACCTCCACGGGAGTAACCCCACCAGAACCTGAATCTGGCGCGTCTGCCAATTCCGCCATCTTCGCGATATGCTTGTCTGAATCCTGCTCCGAATCGCCTCAATTGAGAAGCGCAGGGAGTCGCTCTCTAGCTCCAGAACCCCAACCTGCGCAAGGTCTTTCCTGAATTGGGCAGGCCCACGTGCCGGGCCACCGAAATATCCTGAACGACTCCGGTAATCGACCCAGCGGCCAACGGATTTTGGGCCAGTCTCGTTAGATTACGTAATTCCGAGACGCCTGCGTACGGAGAATGCTGCATCTTGAGTCCAGAATTGGAGAAGGTCTTGTGCGATTGCAATGCTCGCATTCGCATCAGTTCGCCTCAACCAATTGACACAATTGACCAAGTCATCAGCAAGCACCGCCGAAACTCGGGCCGCGCCTCCTCGCGCACGCTGAACGAAATCCGTCAGTGAGGGCCTGGCCGCACGGGCGTAAACATCGCCCGCTTCCTCTACGCGGCCCTTTCTGCCCCAGGCCAATGCCTTGATTAATCGCCGGGTTTGAGCTTCCTCGCCACCTTCGCTCACGCGCACGGCCGCCGACACCCAGGATTCTAGCGTCGACAACTGCATCCGTTCCGCCGCCTGCCATTTGCGAGCCAGCATGGTGAGCACCCGCGCGATTGCAAAAATCTGCACGGCTTCCGGCGCTTGGCTCAAGATCACGGGTGCAATGATGCTGGGAGGATCACCGGGTTCGATACTTACGCTAGTGATATTATTCGATACGTAGAAATCGAATTCACCAGCACCAAGTACGGCTCCTACGCGATCCGCAATTGTCCGCAGCGGATGTCCTGATCGTGGTCCGATTCGATCCCGCCCAACGAGTCCGTATTGGTCCAGAGCTGGATTGTCGATTCGGTCCAATGCGTCGGCAATCGATGCAAGTAGTGCGCCCGTCGGGTCGACCGGGCTCGGCATCCCGAGAGCCACTAAGTCCTCGAATTCTAGGGTACGCTCCAGAGGGGTTGATTTTGCGGCTCGGGAGGCCACGGCTTGATTCTCCGCTTCCGTCGCCGCCCCTAGTACCACGAGTGGACCCAGCGCAACGGTCGCATCATTGCGCCGCTCCAACCGCTCGAGGGCCCGCGAGACACCTCGGTATGCGTCCGCTCGGTTGACGTCCGCCTCGATAACGCGCCGATGCGCCTCAATCGCGGCACTGAAGTTGCCTGCTCGCTCCAATACCGCAGCCAGTTCGCTACGCAGCGAGATATCCGACGGCGCCGCCGTCAAAGCTCTTTCTAGGATCGATATGGCTCGATCATGCTGGCCCAATTCAGTATCCAAGACGCGCGCCAGTTCCTGATACACACGAACCTCGGGCGGTCCGAGCGTTGGTCGATGCTCCACGTAACTGGTCAGAGAATTTACATAGCCTTGAAAGTTCGCTGTATGACCGGCGCGGCGCTCTTGACCCAATAGCTCGACCAACTCAGTAGCCGCCGTACCTTCGAGCCCTGACATTTCTATCGATTGCTCGTAGGCGTTGATGGCCTCCCCTAGGTTACCCCGAGCCCGTTCCACACGACCCAGCAGCGAAAACCCGTCGGCGCGTCGACGCGGCTCAGACTCTACCTTTATCCACCGCGAAGCAATTTCAGCGGCCGACTCGAATTCACCGCGGCGGACACGAACCTCCACTAAGCCCCGTAGTGTTCGGGCATCATCCGGGTTGATTTGCAACGCAGCTTCCAGGTGTTTGGCGGCCTGAGCAGGCCGATCGAGGTGCTGCTCATAGGCACTCGCCAAAGCCAATCGAGCCTCGAGTGCCTGGTCTTGCGTGGGCTGCTGAGAGAGCACCCTTTCAAAGCGTTCGGCTGCCTTGGCGTGATTGCCGTCGCGAGTATAAAGGACACCCAGCGCGAGCAATGCGGGGGCCTGAGTTTGGGTAGTCGTGGCGGCCCTTTCGAGCAAGGCAATGGCTGCAGCCACGTCGCGCTTAACATCGGCTAGCAACTCGGCAACCATCAACCGCAATTCGAGTGCCCGTTCCGAACTTCGGCAGCGGCCCGCCGCATGCGAAAGAATCGCAATCAGTCGATCGGTTTCTCGCTGGGCCAGCAACAAATCGCGCAGTCGCGTGGCCAGTGCCGGGTGTTCTGGGTGATGCTCCAAAGCAGTCTCGAGGACTTTCACCGCGCCAGTTATGTCCCCTCCCGCAATTCGATGTTCGGCGGCCGTAAGCCAGTATCGGGTGGCTAGGTCGAGATCGCGCGTCGTTGCACATTCTCGCTCCGCAGCCATTTCCAGTCGCAATACGTCACCCCGTTCCATGGCCAGTCGACCCACAGCGCGCATTGCGGCAATGTCTTCGGGATCACGTTCGAGCGAGTCCGCCAAAACATCTAGTGCGGATGTATCGTGCAAGGCCTCCAGTGATTCACCTAGCCGCGTCTGATACATCGCGGATAAGGATGGATCGTCAAGTAAACTTGCAAGTCGCGCATCAATCTGGCTCAGCAAAGTTGCGTTATCGGCGCGCAGGGCAGTAAGTTCGAGAGCTTCCAGCGCGCTGACGTTCGTCGGATCAATCTCGAGTATCTTGACCCAAATCGCAAGTACTTGCTCAGGAGTGCCCACCTCGTGGCGCTCAAGCACCTCTGCCAGGCGGCCCAGGACAGCAATGCGCGAGGTGGGCTCGGTAAGCACGGTCGATAGGACATTGAGCACTCGAACGAGGGACTCCCAAGACCCTGCATCTTCATACAGAATTTCCAAGGCCAATAGGGCGCCGACATTGCTCGGGTCACGTGTGATGACGAATTCGAAAGCCCGAATCGCCCGCTTCGGGTCGCGCATTTGGTCGCGCCAGACCTGCGCCTCTTGGAAGGCCATGCGCAATGCGTGACGCACGTCGGTGCTGGTTTCCGCTTCTTGTCCGAGTGCGTCACCCAACCGGGCATCCACGCGCCCAACCGAGAGCAATCGCAGCCGCCCTTCGAGCGCTGGCCGAAACCCGGGTACAGCTTCCAAGGCGCGCTCGTAAGCCGTTCGCGCATCGTCGGGCTTGTTTAGGCGATGCTCGTAAAGTTCTCCAATGCGAACGCAGACTTGGGCTTTGCGCCGCGGCTCTGCGGTTAGGTGGGCCTCCGTGCTAGCCAACAGTTCGGCCAAGTCTGACCACTTCTCAGCATGGTCAAGCAGCTGATCGAGTGCCAAAAGTGCCAGTTCGTGTCGAGGCTCGCTCCCAAGAGTCTCGCGATACCAGCGGACTGCAGGCTCGATTCGACCGAGCTTTTCCGCACATACACGCCCCAGTTCGTATTGAAGGGCCGCGCGGGGAGTTCCTGCAGCTAAGAGTGGCAAGATGCGCCGGGTAATTTCGAGCCATTCATCCCAGCGTCCCGTATCCTTGTATGTATTGGCCAGCGCGTGCAGGGCGGGTTCGTACCGAGCGTCTTGCTCCAAAATGTGCTTCCAAGACGCAATGGCGGCGTCCAATTGGTTCAACTTGGACTTTCTCACTTCAGCCGCCCGATGCGACAGCGCCAGCCGTCGCGTTGGGTCTTGGGCGGTCCCCGCCTCCAAGTCCAAAGCGTGGATCAGTTGCTCGTGTAGCTCACCGCGTTCCGCGACGCGCTGCATCGCGTGCATCGCCTCGACGTGGGAGACACGCACTTCGAGTGCGCGCGCGAATGCATGGTAAGACTTCGCGAAGTCGCCTAGAGCATCCTCGAAGAGTCGGCCTATCTTGAACAAATTGGTGAGACGTGTGTCGGCGTCGTATTGATCACCCGCCAGCTGCTCGTACACTTCGATTAGTTCCGTCCAGCGACGGGCACTGGCAAGCAAGCGCGTCATTGAATTGAACGCCGGGGCAAAACCGGGCTGTGCGGCAAGCGCGCGACCATATTGTGCGATTGCTTCGTCGGGTTTGCGGAGGCGCAGCTCGAACAGCTCGCCCACTCGGAAAAATGCCTGCGCTCGCAATGCGCCATCGTGAAGGCCCTCGGCTTCGGCGAGCCGCATCGTGACCAAGGGTTGCCACTGCTCGTGTCGCTCGTAAAGCGCGGCTAGTGCTTCAGCGGCGGGTGCGTAGGTCGGATCGCGCTCCAATTCGCGTAGATACCAGTGGATCGCCCGCCCAATGTCGTTGAGATGTTCTTCGTAAAGTCGCGCGATGCGGAAGGCCAGCCCGGCCCGAGCGCTTGGCTCTTGCACCAACGAAAACATGATTTCGAGGCCACGTGCCCATTTGCCATGGGCAGCGGTTGCCTCGTAAAGCCGGCAAAGTTCTTCGACGATTCCAATTTCTGTAGGCAGATCGGCATGCGCTCGCTCGAGGGCGGCAATGCCTTCTTCCATCCGGCCGAGTCGATAGACCAGAATTTTCGACATCCGAAAATACGCGTAACCACGCAAGGCCGGTTCTGTCGTTTGTTCGGCGAGGGCCCGTTCGATTTCAACGAGTTCGTGCCAACGACCCTTGGCGTAGAGCAGCCGACTCAGCGCCGGCAATGCGCCTAAAGTGGCGGAATCTGCGGCTAATGCCGAACGCAGCAGATCACTGGATGCCGCCGCGTCATTGCGCATGATGTCGGAAACACGGGCCCATTCAACGAGTAACGCCGCACGATGTCGTCCATCCGCTGCCGTAATTTGCGCCAAACGGTCATACGCTTGCTCCAGAGACGGCCAGGCTGCTGCTCGGCGTTCGGCCAAGGCCATTGCGTGAAATGGTGCGGCATTGTTGCCCGCGAATTCCGCTGCAACCCGCCAGGTCGTTCTCGCTTCGTCCTGGCGACCCAATGCAACCAACGTGGAAGCTTTTTGAAGCAAGAGATCCATGCGACGCTCGGGTCGCTTGGTCCGTTCGATCTCCATGTCAAAGAGGGGCAGACTTGCCAGAAGGTCATTGCGGCGGAGAGCTACTCGTCGAGCTCCTCGAATGCTGGGGACGTGGTCAGGGCGTGTTGCCAAGGCACGTTTGTAATGCTCGGTTGCGGCATCAAGGTCGTTGATCGGGAACTCGAATTGACGCGCAGCTTCGAAATGGAGTCGTGCCGCAATTCCCGGGTCCGCCTTTGAGCGGGGATCCAACAATTTGAGGGCTTTCCGACATGATTCGACGATTTCCTGGGCTCGCTCGATTCTCGAAGCCGGGGCGACAGTTTGTTCGAGCACGCTCAGGTTCGCCACGACGGGCGCGGGAATCGATTTCCGTGAGGGTGGGCTCGGTTCGGCAGCAACGTTATCGAGGGTAATCTCGATGGGCTCGCCAAGATCAATAGCGGCTTGGGCCGGTGACGCGGAGGCAGTGAGCTCTTGGAGCGGT
>Ga0302323_100001998_pt1 | contig 16570 bp, 11 predicted proteins | sample Fen_T0_3_FD_201950 | JGI IMG/M metagenome (GOLD analysis project Ga0302323, IMG submission 201950) | Peat permafrost microbial communities from Stordalen Mire near Abisko, Sweden - Fen_T0_3 | ecosystem: Environmental > Terrestrial > Soil > Wetlands > Permafrost | place: Sweden: Abisko... | reverse complement strand
CACCCCAGTGCGGCTCGCTGCCCAGTGCTTGCGGCGGGCGTTGATCGAGCGGTCAAGTGGAGAATGGCGCCGACTTATGTAGCGGCTGTGAACGGGCGCCGGAGATGTGGCGAGGTGCGCGGGCGCGCCGCGCGGGGCATAGCCACCCGAGAGAGCAGTCGTAGTAAGAGGCCGGCGACAGTGGTCGCCGGCCTCTTATGTATCGCCATTCAGATCGGGCACCCGCGTGCCCGCTGGATCAGTTCTCCGTCGACGACCAGGAGTGCAGCGTCTGCATGTAGTTGGCACGCTCGAACGCCGACGGGTTCGCCGCCGTCGCCTGGCTTGCGCTGCCGCGAAGCTGGGCGACAGACTCGTACTCCTTCGAGTCCATCCAGGCCCGAAGCTCGGCCTCGACTGTACGAACGTGGCCCGGGCCCTTTCGCAGGAGCGCGGACGTCATCATCACGACGTCGGCGCCCGCGAGCAGTTCCTTGGCGACGTCCGTGCCCGTGTTGACTCCGGAGCTTGCCGCCAGGGAAACCTTGGCGCCCAGCTGGGGTCGGAGGATCGCGATCCAACGGAGCGGGAGCCGCAGTTCCCCAGGCTGGCTCAGCTCGAGGCTGTTGACCACACCAAGGGTCTCGAGGTCCAGGTCCGGCTGGTAGAAGCGGTTGAACAGAACGAGTCCGTCCGCGCCGCGAGCAACGGCCTCGCCCGCGAAATTGGAGAACGCCGAGTAGTACGGGCTGAGCTTGACGGCCAGCGGGATGGTGACGGACGAGCGAACCTTCGCGATGAGGTCCAGGTCCGCCGCATCCATCTCCGCCGCGGTCTTCGACGGGTCCGCCGCGACGCGGTACAGGTTGAGTTCCAGCGCGTCCGCTCCGGCTTCCTGCACGAGCTTGGCGTAGCGAACCCAGCCGCCGGCCGAGGTGGCGTTGAGGCTTGCGATGACCGGCACGGAGGACGCGGCCTTGATCGCGGCCAGATTGGCCAGATAGCGGTCCCCGACGCCCGGCAGCGAATCCACTGTCGGGAAGTACTCGAGGGCTTCCGCGAACTGGCCGGCGCCGGTTTCGAGCGACTTGTTCAGCCCGATCTCGTCGTTGAGGATCTCCTCCTCGAACAACGACGGGAGCACGATGGCCCCCACGCCCGCCTCGTCGAGGCGACGGGCGGAGGTGGCATCGCCGGTCAACGGCGAGGCCGAAGCCACGATCGGAGAGCGGAGTTCGAGACCGAGATACCTGGTGCGTAGATCGACTGTCATGTCTAGTCTTCCTGCGTTCCGGCGGCTGCGGCCGCGGTGGCCTGGCCGTCAGACTCGCCGAGATGCGGAACGGTCTGGTGGATGCCGGCCAGCTGCTCGTAGTAGCGCCAGCGTTCGGTTGCGTCGTCCTGCGCCAGTTCGGCCAGCTGGGCTGCCCGCGCCGGGTTCGTCCGCTGCAGGATCGCGTAGCGAGTCTCGTTCGCCACGAAGTCCTTCACCGGCATCGACGGCTTGGCGGAGTCCAGCTTGAACGGCTGTCCGCCCTCGGCCTCGCTCGGCTGATAGCGGTAGAGCGGCCAGTAGCCGCTCTTGACGGCGTCCTTCTGGTGCGACATGGACTTCTCCATGTCGATGCCGTGGGCGATGCATGTGGCGTAGGCGATGACCAGGGAGACTCCGGGCCAGGCTTCGGCTTCGAGCAGCGCCTTGGTGGTCTGGGCGTCGTTGGCGCCCATCGAGATCTGCGCGACGTAGACGTTGCCGTAGGCTCGAGCCATGGCTCCGAGGTCCTTCTTGCCGGTGGCCTTGCCCGCCGCCGCGAACTTCGCGACCGCGCCGCGAGGCGTGGACTTGGAGGCCTGGCCGCCAGTGTTGGAGTAGACCTCGGTGTCGAGGACGAGGATGTTCACGTTGCGGCCGGAGCTCAGGACCTGGTCCAGACCGCCGAAGCCGATGTCGTAGGCCCAGCCGTCGCCACCGATGATCCACACACTCTTGCGGACCAGGTCGCCCGAGAGGGCGAGCAGCGACTGCGCGTCGGCCTTGTTGGCTCCGTTCACGGTCGCGAGCTTCTTGCGAAGCCCGGCGACCCGAGCGCGCTGGAGGTCGATCTCCGGTTCGGTGCCCTGGGGGCTGTCGAGCAGCCCGCGAACGAGCTCCTCGCCGATCTGCGGCGCGAGCCGGGTTACGAGCGCGCGGGCGTGCTCGTTCTGGGCGTCCGCGCCGAGGCGCATTCCCATACCGAACTCGGCGTTGTCCTCGAAGAGGGAGTTGTTCCACGCCGGTCCGCGACCCGCGGCGTTCGTTGTCCACGGTGTGGTCGGGAGGTTGGCGCCGTAGATCGAGGTGCAGCCCGTGGCGTTGGCCACGATCATGCGATCGCCGAAGAGCTGGCTGATGAGGCGCAGGTACGGCGTCTCACCGCAGCCCGCGCACGCGCCGGAGAACTCGAATAGTGGCTCGAGGACCTGCGAGCCCTTGACCGTGTCGTGCGCCAGCAGGCTTCGGTCGAGCTGCGGGATGGACTGGAAGAACTCCCAGCTCCGGCGGCCCACTTCGACGTGCTCTTCCACCGGGGCCATGTTGATGGCCTTGTGGCTCGAGTCCGTCTTGCTCTTGGCGGGGCAGACGTCGACGCAGACGCCGCAGCCCGTGCAGTCGTCCGGTGCGACCTGGATGGTGAGCCCGTGGTCGAGCAGATCGCGCGACTTGAACTCCTTGGTCAGGAAGCCCGCAGGCGCTCCGGCCACCGCCGCGGTCGGGTAGACCTTCATGCGAATGCTCGCGTGGGGGCAGACCATGGCGCATTTGCCGCAGTCGATGCAGATCGACTCGTCCCAGACCGGGATGCTCTGGGCGATAGCCCGCTTTTCGTACTTAGTCGTTCCCGTGGGGAACGTCCCGTCGGCCGGGAATGCGCTGACCGGCAGCATGTCGCCGTCGCCCGCCATCAGGACGGCGGTCACGTTCTTGATGAAGTCCGGAGCGCTGTCCGGCACGGAGAACATGGCCGACTTGTTGCTGCTCGGCGTGCCGAGCTTCACGTGGGCCATCCGCCCGATCGACATGTCGATTGCGGCGAAGTTGCGGTCGACGACGGCCTGGCCGCGCTTGGCGTAAGTCTTCTCGGTGAACTTCTTGATCTTGGCGATCGCCTCGTCGGCGGGCAGGACGCCGGACAGATGGAAGAAGCACGGCTGCATCACGGTGTTGATGCGGTTGCCCATCCCGACTTCCTCGGCGACGGCAAAGGCGTCGATGACCCAAAGGTCGATCGCCTTGTCGACGAGCTGCTGCTGGACCTTCTTTGGCAGCTGATCCCAGACCTCGTCCGGTCCGTATGGCGAGTTGAGCAGGAACGTGGCGCCGTGCTTGGCGAACTCGACGATCTTGGTCCGCTCGAGCAGGCCGAACTGGTGGCAGGCGATGAAGTCGGCGCCCTCCACGAGGTAGGCGGACGGGATCGGCTTGGGCCCGAATCGCAGGTGGGAGACGGTAACCGAGCCCGACTTCTTGGAGTCGTAGACGAAGTAGCCCTGGGCGAAGAGGTCCGTTCCCTCGCCGATGATCTTGACGGACGACTTGTTCGCCCCGACGGTGCCGTCCGAGCCGAGCCCGAAGAACATCGCCTGAACTTCGCCGGCCGGGCGGGTGTGCTGGAACTTGGTATCTATCGGCAGGCTGAGATGCGTGACGTCGTCGTTGATGCCGACCGTGAAGTGCTTCTTGGGCTTCGCGGCGGAGAGCTCGTCGAAGACCGGCTTGATCATCGACGGGGTGACTTCCTTCGACGAGAGGCCGTAACGGCCGCCCGTGACCTTCGGAACGCTGGCGAAGCGCGGCTTGTCGCCGTCCATGCTCTCGCTCAGCGCGGCTACGACTTCCAGGTAGAGCGGCTCGCCGACGGCGCCCGGCTCCTTGGTGCGGTCCAGGACGGCGATCGACCGGACTGTGGCCGGCAGGGCGGCGATGAATTCGTCGGACGGGAACGGCTGGAATAGGCGGACCTTGATCAGGCCGACCTTCTCGCCCTTCGCCACGAGCGCATCAACCGTTTCCTCTACCGCGCCGATCGCGGAGCCCATGACCACGACTACGCGCTCCGCGTCCGGGGCGCCGTGGTAGTCCACGAGACCGTAGCGGCGGCCGGTCTGAGTGGCGAACTCGTCCATGACTTCCTTGACGATGCCGGGCAGCGCCAGGTAGTAGGGGTTCGCGGCTTCACGGGCCTGGAAGAAAACGTCTGGATTCTGGGCGGTGCCGCGAACTACCGGGGCATCGGAGGTGAGGCCGCGGCTTCGGAACGCGAGGACGTCCTCTTCGCGGACAAGGGCCCGAATGTCGGCGTTGTCCAGGACGACGATCTTGTTGACTTCGTGCGACGTGCGGAAGCCGTCGAAGAAGTGGAGGAACGGGATCCGGGACCGGAGAGTAGCCGTGTGGGAAATCAGGGCGAAGTCGTGCGCTTCCTGCACGGAGCCGGCGGCCAGCATCGCCCAGCCGGTGGCCCGCGCGTGCATCACGTCGCTGTGGTCGCCGAAGATGGAGAGGGCGTGGGTCGCGAGGGTTCGGGCGGCTACGTGGATGACGGCCGGCGTCAGCTCGCCCGCGATCTTGAACATGTTCGGGATCATCAGCAGGAGGCCCTGCGACGCGGTGAACGTCGTGGCGAGAGCGCCCTTCTGCAGTGCGCCGTGCATTGCGCCCGCGGCGCCGCCCTCGGACTGCATCTCGACGACATCCGGGACCTTGCCCCACAGGTTGGGCTTGCCCGCGGCCGACCAATCGTCGCAGTGCTCCGCCATCGGCGAGGCCGGCGTGATCGGGAAGATCGAGATTACTTCGCTCACGGCATAAGCGACGCGCGCGGCCGCTTCGTTGCCGTCCATGCATTCCCAACGCTGGGTCATCGCCGAGCCTCCTTGAGCTGTGCCGTCCCTTGGGGCGGAATTCCACCCGAGCGTGCGCCAGGTGGAGGGCTGACCTTCTCCGCTTCTCGCCGGATCCGGAACAGCTGGAGTGCATCGGTCTGGCGACGTTGGTGATCATGTCGCCAGGTGCTCAATGCCCGCGCATGGAGAACCAGCTGCACGCCATTTCGAATGATGCGCCTGCGCGTGACCCGTAAGAAGGGTCCATTGGTCTCGGGCGAATGCTCCGGCAGTCACCTTCCTGACCCTTACCGGCACAAAATGGTCCGGGCCATTGCCTCGTCACGGGTAATTGCGCGTGCCCAGAGCCGGACTCAGAAGGGGCCCGTGGCCGCGAAACTGGGCGGCGAGCCGGTGTCAGGCGGCCGCGGCAACGCCGAGCGCCCCGAGCAGGTCCGATATCGAGGCCGTGGCCATGCCGATCACCATGTCCGCGGCCCCGTAGTAGACGAGGACTCGCTCGCCCGACGGATCGACCACCCAGCCGCTCGGAAACACCACATTCGGAACGTCGCCGGTTCGTTCATAGTCGGTCTCAGGTCCCAGTTGCCAATCGTCCGTCCGTGCAATCACCCTGGTCGGATCTTCGAGGTCGAGCAACGCGAGGCCGCTCCGGTAGAGCGCGCCCGATGCGGTCAATCGAACGCCGTGGTACAGCAGCAGCCAGCCGGCGGTCGTTTCGAGAGGCGGCGGCCCGAGCCCAACCTTGCCGGCGTCCCACCAGCCGCCCGCTCGGGCCGGAAGGACGAGCTCGGGCTCCGACCAGTGCAGCAGGTCGGTCGAACGAGAAAGCACGATGTTTGCCGGCCCGCCACGGTACGGACGATGGAGCATCAGCCATTCATCTCCGAACCGCCTGGGAAAGAGCGCGGCGTCCTTGTCATCGGGAGGACAGATGGGGCCGAGTCGCTCGAAATTGATTAGGTCGCGGGTCAGGGCCAGCGATACGAGCGGCCCGTTCTCCGAGTAGGAGGTGAAGGTCACCGCGTACTGGGCGAGTTCGGGCAGGTAGACGACCCGCGGATCCTCGATGCCCCAGGCATCCTCGGGATGAAGTGCCACGTCGCCTTCGAGTGCAGGCGCCAGGTCGAAGCGCCAATCGTGCTCGCCGTCGGCGCTGCGGGCCACGGCAAAGTGCGACTGGCCTCGGAAACCCTCAACCCTTACGAGCAACGCGACCTCGTCACCATGTCGCGTCGCACCCGGATTGAACGCCGCATGCGCCCGGTACGGGAGATGATCGGCGGTGATGATCGGGTTCTGCGCGCTGCGGACGAAGGGACTGGTCGTGGCAGCCGAGCTGCGCTGTTGGGGCATGTCGTCACGGGCTTTCACGACTCCTGTGCGGGCGGGGACCACAGGCGTCTTGTCAGGGAAGTCGGCCACGCCGGCATCGGGCTGGACCCCCCGGTGGAGTGACCCGCGAGACTACGGCCGTTGGCGCCGCGGGCGTCACTGGGGCGCGTTGCGAGTCGAGGACCGCCCGGCTGCCGGACGGTCCTCGTGCATATTCGAGTTGTCTACGTCCGGCCGGGCTCCCGGGGAGCGGCCCGGACCAGTCCGCCTAGTCCTTCTTCTCCAGGTGGCCGCCGAACCCGAACCGCATCGCGGAGAGCACCTTGTCGCCGAAGTCGGCTTCGCCTCGCGATGAGAACCGCGAGTAGAGGGCCGTCGTCAGAACCGGAGCCGGCGCACTCACGTCGATCGCGGCGATGCTCGTCCAGCGTCCTTCACCCGAGTCCGAAACGCGGCCGGCGAACTGCTCCAGGTCCGCGTTGCCGAGCATGGCCTGCGCCGTGAGATCGAGCAGCCACGAGGCGACCACGCTGCCGCGCCGCCAGAGCTCGGTTACCGCCGGGAGGTCCAGGTTGTACTGGTACAGCTCGGGCTCGCGGAGGGGCGACGTCTCGGCGTCGATCTCGCGTCCCTTCATCCCCGCGTTGGCGTGGTGGAGGATGTTGAGGCCTTCGGCGTAGGCGGCCATGATCCCGTACTCGATGCCGTTGTGGACCATCTTCACGAAATGGCCGGCGCCGGCCGGGCCGCAGTGGAGGTATCCCTGTTCGGCCGTGTCCGGATCGCCCTTGCGGCCCGGGGTGCGCTCTGCCGAGGCGAGGCCGGGGGCAAGCGCCTTGAAGATCGGATCGAGTCGGGCCACTCCATCGTCGGCGCCGCCGATCATCAGGCAGTAGCCACGGTCCAGGCCCCACACGCCGCCGCTGGTGCCGCAGTCGAGGTACTCGATGCCGAGCTTCTCGAGTTCGTGGGCGCGCCGGATGTCGTCGCGATAATAGGAGTTGCCGCCGTCCACCACCACGTCGCCGGGTGAAAGGAGAGGCGTGAGCTGCTCCAGGGTTGCGTCGACGGATGCCGCCGGAACCATCAGCCACAGGACGCGTGGCTTGTCGAGTTTCGAGACGAGATTCGCGAGCGAGTCGGAGCCGCCGGTAAGGGCGCCGTCCTTGACCAGACCCTCCACCGTGGCCGCGGTCCGAGCGTATCCGTAGACCGTGTGGCCGCGGCTCAGCCAGCGACGCGACATGTTGGCGCCCATGCGCCCGAGACCAACGAGTCCAACTTGCACTGAAAGCTCCTCCCGAGGATTGTGTACAGGGGAATGATCGTACGACGGCGCGTCCGCGCCGAGGCTAGCGTTGAATCCGGGCCGAACCTCCCGTGGCAAACGCCTGGACCTGCTCGAGCGTAACCATGCTGGTGTCGCCCGGTGTCGTGGTCAGTAGGGCGCCATGCGCCCAGCCGAGCTTGACCGCTTCCGCCGGAGTGGCCCCGCTCAGAAGCCCGTAGATGAACCCCGACGCGAAGCCGTCGCCTCCACCCACGCGGTCGTGAATCTCGAGGGCGCAGGTGGGAGCCAGCACGGTGTCACCGTCCACCCACGCGACGGCGCTCCATGTGTGGCGCTGGGTCGAGTGGACTTCGCGAAGCGTAGTGGCCACGGCTTTCACGTTGGGAAATCGCGCGATCACGGAGTCGATCATTCCCAGGAAGACCGCGGGATCCAGCGCGGATTGGGCCTTGATCTCCGGGCCCTTCACGCCCAGACCTTTCTGGAGGTCTTCCTCATTGCCGACCAGTACGTCCGCGTATGAGGCGATCTCACTCATGCTTTCCCGCGCCACGTCCGAGCCGCCCCAGATGCTCCAGAGCTTGTCGCGGTAGTTGAGGTCGAAGCTCGTGACGGCGCCGGCCTTCTTCGCTGCCTTCATCGCCTCGATGATCAACGGGCCTGTGGTTCGGGAAAGCGACGCGAAGATGCCGCCCGAATGGAACCAGCGCACTCCGCCCGAGAAGATCGCATCCCAGTCGAAGTCGCCGGGCGCCAGCCGGCCGGCCGCCTCGTTACAGCGGTTGTAGAAGACCACCGGGGCACGAACCCCCAGGCCGCGGTCGCTGTAGACAGTCGCCATGTTCGGCCCGGTGACGCCATCGTGCGTGAAGCGCTTGTAGAACGGCTTCACGCCGGCGGCCCGAACTCGCTCGGCGATCAAGTCGCCGATGGGGTAGTCAACCATCGCCGATACGATCGCGGTATTCAGCCGGAAGCAGTCGGAGAGATTGGCAGCGACGTTGAACTCGCCGCCGCTGACGTGGATCGTGCACTCGGTCGCCTTGCGGAAGGGCACTATCCCGGGATCCAGCCGGTGGACCAGAGCACCCAGCGAAACGAGATCCAGGTCGCCTGCTGTCGGGATTGTCAGTTGGCTCAAGGTGTGCTCCTGTACTCGATCGTCTGCATCAGCGAATTACCCGAGCCGATCCGCCGCGGACCAGCCGCTCCACTTCGTCGCGGCTGGCCATGCTGGCGTCGCCGGGCGTAGTCATCGCGAGCGCTCCATGGGCGGCGCCCCACTCCACGGCCTCGGCCGCATCCATGCCGGCCAGAAGCGCGTAGACCAGACCGGAGGCGAAGGAATCGCCGCCCCCAACCCGGTCGAGGATCTCGAGGTCGGGCCATCGTCGCGATTCGTATGTGCGACCGTCTGCCCAGAGGATGGCGGCCCAGTCATTGCGCGACGCGGTATGAACGGTCCGGAGGGTGGTTCCCACGGCGCGGAGATTCGGATAGGCCGCCACGACCCGCTGGACCATGCGGCCGTAGCCTGCCGGATCCAGCGACGAGAGCGAGCCGTCCGAACCTTCGACTTCGAACCCCAATGCCGCCGCGAAATCCTCCTCGTTGCCGATGAGCACGTCGACTCGGCTCACCAGTTCGCGGTTGACTTCCCGGGCTCGAGCCTTCCCGCCGATCGACTGCCACAGCGAAGGCCTGTAGTTGAGGTCGTACGAGATGACTGCGCCATGCCGCCGGGCCGCCTCGGCCGCTTCGATCGCCACGTCCGCGGTGGTCTCGGACAGCGCCGCGAAGATACCGCCGGTGTGGAACCAACGTGCCCGCTCGACGCCGAAGATGCTCTCCCAATCGATCTCGCCCGGGCGCATCTGCGAGGTCGCGGAGTTGCCGCGATCGGAACACCCAAGCGCCGCTCGAACGCCGAAGCCGCGCTCGGTGAAGTTGAGCCCGTTGCGGGAGGAACGCCCCACGCCGTCGAACGCCCGCCAGATGAGATGTGAGCGATCCACGCCGCCGGCCAGGATGAGATCCTCGATGAGGCGGCCCACCGGGTTGTCGACGAGAGCGGTGACGACGGCGGCGCGCATTCCGAAGGTGCGGCTCAGCCCTCGCGCCACGTTGTACTCGCCACCGCCCTCCCAGGCTCGGAAAGCGCGGGCTCGGCTGATTCGGTCTTCACCCGGATCGAGACGGAGCATCACTTCGCCCAGGGCGACGCAGTCCCAGCGCGTCTCCTCGGGAGCGGGGATCTGGAGAAAGCTCATCGAATGTCTTCCTTGCTCTCCCTGGCGCCCCGCACGATTTCCACCGCGCGAGCCGCCCTTGCGGCGATCGCCTCGAAGTTGCCGGCGGCGACGTCGGTGCGGGGCGCAACCCAGCTGCCGCCGCACGCCAGAACCGACTTGAGTTGCAGGTAGCCGGGAAGCCCCTCGGGTGTGATCCCGCCGGTGGGAGTCCACGCCATTTCCTGGTACGGACCCGAGACTGCCTGCACGTACTTCACGCCGCCCAGCGGTTCGATCGGGAAGAGCTTCACGGTGGTCGCGCCCACCGACATTGCGGCCTCTATCTCACTCGGGGTGGCGACTCCGGGGATCATCGGCATGCCGATCGCCGCCGCATGCTCCACGACCTGGAGGTTCAGGCCGGGTGAGATCACGAGGGACGCTCCGGCGTTCCGAGCGACGTCCACCAGGTGAGTGGACTTGACCGTTCCGGCGATCAGCAGAATGGCCGGGGCATCGCGGGCGATGCGCCGGAGTGCCTCCGCGGCCGCCTCGGTCCGGAAGGTGATTTCGACGAGGGCCAGGCCGCCTGCTTCCAGCGCCTGAGCGAGAGCGAGCGCGCGGCCCGCGTCCGCGATCTCGACTACCGGAATGACGCCGGCGGCGCGCAGTCGATCGACGACTCCGGGCGGCACTGTGCCCGGATGTTGAGCGGCGGTCATTGCTGCCGGTCCTCCACCCGGAACACCATAGATGGAATCGAGGCGTCGGCCGGATCGGCCCACTCCTCATTTGGCACGCGGGCATACCAGCCGGGGCGGCCCGGGTCGCGATCGTACGGATATCCGCCCAATTCCCGGTACAGGTCCGCGTACCGCTTCACGCGCTCCGGGTCCAGTCTCACGCCGAGCCCGGGCCCGTCCGGGACCGCGATCGCGCCGTCACGGTAGGGCATGAGCCCGCCTTCGATGATGTCGTCCGTGAGGTGGTGGTAGTGGGCATCCGCCGCGTAGTCCATCGTGGGCAGCGCGGCTCCAAAGTGGAGCATCGTCGCGAGCTGGAGCCCGAGTTCGCCCGACGAGTGGACACCCATCCCGAGCTGGAAGGTTTCGCAGACCGCCGCGGCCTTGAGGACCGGCCGTATACCTCCCCAGAAGGTGGTGTCCAGCAGGATGACATCCACGGCCGGATCGCGGACGTTTGCCGACAGCTGCTCCAGGTTGGTTACGACCGTGTTAGTCGCGATGGGCAGGCCGACCATCTTGCGGACCTGGCGCAGGCCGTTCATGCCCCAGGTTGGGTCTTCGTAGTAGTCGTTGCGCAGGTTCTTGATCGCGTGGCCAACGCGGATCGCATCGCGAACGCTGTACGAGGCGTTGGGGTCGATCCGCAGGGAGTCGCCCGGGAATGCCTCGCCCAGCGCGAGGAATGACTTCAGCTCGTGGTCGGGGCCAAAGACGCCGGCCTTGAGCTTGTGGGTCCGGAAACCGTATCGGGACTTCAGCGCCGCAGCTTCGGTGACCAGCTGGTCAACCGTCCGGACCTCGCCGGACCCGGAGGCGGAATCGGCGTAGCGGTAGAAGAGGTAGCTTGCGAAGCAGACGCTGTCGCGCATCTTGCCGCCAAGCAGGTCGTAGACCGGAACCTCCAGGAGCTTGCCGGCTGCGTCGAGGCAGGCGAACTCCAGGGCGGCGTGAATCTGGGTGCGATTGTCGTAGAGCGCGGCCGTCGGGTTGAGGATCTTGAACCACAGCGCGGTGGCATCGAAGACGTCGTGGCCGAGCAGCTTGGGCCTCAGCGATTCGACAACCAGCTGGGCGCTCTGCCCGCCGCCGCCCATTTCGCCGAGCCCCACGACGCCGCCCTCGGTCTCGATCTCGACGATCGTCCGGACGAAGCGGCCCCAGTGGGCGCCGGCCGCATGTCTTAGCGGCGCCTCGAGCGGAACGGCGACCGTCGTGGCCCTGACGTCGGCGATCCTCGATTTGCGGGGCCGCCGGCGGCCATTGCCCGGCCGGTCCTCGATAACGCTCATGCCTCCGCTCCTTTGGCCGGGGCTGACGTCTCGCCGGCGCGTGCCATTGCGGCCGCCCTGTCCAGAACACTCCGAATCGGGATGCCGAGGCGCTCGGCGGCGGCGGCCGCGTCCGAGTACTCGGCCTGGACCGTCACGGGCCGGCCGTCGAGCAGGCCACGCTTGACGCGGACCTCGCAGCCGTCCACCAGAACGATCACTTCGTCACGGGGGAGCGCGCGTCGGGCCACGGGTCGGAGCCGCACGCCCAGCGTGGTTGAATGCGTAAAGAGGGCTCGGGCCGTCGAGTCGATGGCCGTCTCAGCCACCAGTGCCGTTACCGTCATTCCCGGCCGTCCCTTGCGCATCACTACCGGCGTGAGCCAGGCGTCGACCGCGCCCGCCTGAACCGCCGCATCGAGCACCGACGGCCAGAGTCTGGGGTCCATGTCGTCAACGACGCACTCGACTTCGACGAGGTCGTCGTTGCGCCACGGAGCGGTCTCTTGGGCGAGATCGTCCCCGACGACGATCCGGAGAATGTTCGCGCGGTCGGGGGGATCGGCCGAACCCGCGCCAACGCCGACTGCGTCGATGCGCATCGGCGGCATCGCGCCCCACTCGGTCGCGAGCGTCGCAAGCAGCGCGGCTCCTGTAGGCGTGCACAACTCCCTGTCTCCGCCGGCAGTAAGCGGTGCGCCGCACCCGGCAAGGATGGCAAGGACCGCCGGGACGGGAACGGGTAGGGGACCGTGGGCGGTCTGGACAGAGCCCGATCCGAGCGCCACGGTGCCGACTACAACCCTGCAGTCCGGCTGCAGCAGCCCAAGGGATTCGAGGGCGGCGGCACAGCCGATGACGTCGGCGAGCGAGTCAAGCGCCCCCACCTCGTGCAGGTGGACCTCCGAAGGTTCGGTTCCGTGAACTCGAGCTTCGGCGGCGCCCAGGAGAGTGAATACGGAGGTTGCGAACGTCACGGCGGCAGGTGACAGGCCGGCGCGCGCCACCAGGTCCAGGATTTCGCGCTGCGTCCGCGACTGGGCCACGTCATGGACCTGGACGTCGGCGTGAGTGGCGCGCAGACCGTGGCGGCGCACCGGGCGCGGCGTGATCCGGATCGGCTCTACCCCAAGCGAGGCCACCGCGGATGAGACGGCGTCGATAGGCGCTCCAGCGTCCAAGAGCGCGCCGAGGAGCATATCGCCCGAAGCGCCGGCTGAGGGGTCGATCCAGGAGCAACGGCCACTCTCTGCCACCCAGGTCACCTCGTGGTTTGCGTCAACGCGTGCGACAACAATGATGAGTCTGGCACGGGTCTGCCGGACGGCAACAACGTCCCGGCTGCCGCCAATCATCAAGGGTATTGACAGTTTCTGCAACCGGTTTCACCCTGTGCCACGTGTCTCCGGCGACTGTCTCGCGCGCGTTCTCGGAGCCTGGGCTCGTTCGCCAGGAGACACTCCAGCGAGTCCTGGCCGTTGCCGAAGAACTCCGCTACAGACCCAGTCGGGCCGCTCGGAGCCTGACTACGGGCAAGACGGGCAACATCGGCGTCGTGGTCCCAGACCTCGGGAACCCGTTCTTCCCGGCGATCCTGAAGGGCGCGCAAGCCCGGGCCCGCGAGGCCGATCACTCGGTGTTCCTGGCGGACTCCGAGGAGAACCCGCGCCTCGAGATGGAGCTGGTCCGCGCAATGGCCAGACAGGTCGACGGGGTCCTCATTTGCTCGTCTCGATTGTCGGAGGTGGAGCTACAGAAGCTTCTTCGTGACACCACGCTCGTCCTTCTGAACCGCCGCGTTGCCGGCGCCTCTGCGGTCCAGATGGACAGCGCGGGTGGGATTCGACAGGCAATCGAGCACCTGGCTGCCCTGGGACACAAACGCGTGGCATTCATCGGTGGGCCGGCGCATTCCTGGTCGAATCGCGAGCGCCGCCGAGGACTGCGCTCGAGCGCCAGGGCACAGGGAGTGGAGGTGATCGAGTTCGGTCCTTTCGCACCGCACTTTGAGGCCGGGCAGCAAGCCGCCGACCTGGTCGTGGCCGCATCCGTCACAGCTGTGATCGCCTTCAACGACTTGATGGCTCTCGGTGTTCTCAGCAGGCTCGCCGACCGCGGCATCGGTGTGCCGGAGCAGATCAGCGTCGTCGGCTTCGACGACATCCCTATGGCCAGCATGGCCACCCCACATCTGACGACCGTCGCGGTGCCACTAGAGCAGGCGGGACGCGTCGCGATCGAGCTGCTCTTGGAGCGGCTTGCCCATCCAGGTTCGGGTACGCACGAGCAGGGCCTTGCTTCCCAGCTGATCGTTCGAGCCTCAACGGCGCCGCCATTCAGCGACGTCCGGGCCGGTTCGCGCACGGTTCGGGTAGGAGCGCCTCAGGCGACATCAGTCGCGGAGAGCTAGCAGGAGGAGAACTTCGACATGGCGCATAGGACTCTGTTCCAGAAGGCGGGCCTCGTCCTCGCCACGGTAATCGCGGTGTCGGGCTGCGCTTCCGCAGCGAGCACGCCGCCGCCGACGGCGACGGCCGTCGCCCCAACTCCGACGGCGGCTACCGTGGCCAGCGCAAGCGCGTCCGCGGCCCCGGCCACGTTCGCCTTCAAGGTCCCATCCAAGCCAGTCACGATCAACGTCCTCGACGTAGCCGGCAACCTCCAGCTCACCAAGCAGATGATGGAGAACTTCAAGGCTGCGCACCCGGAGATCGTTGCCAACATCACGTACACGACGGCGACCGCACCCGAACTGGCCGGCAAGCTGCAGGCACAGCAGGCCGGTGGTAATGCCCAGATCAGCCTCGTCATGACCGGCACCGACGGTATCTCCGCCGGCATCAAGAACAATCTCCTGACCAAGGTCATCCCGGATCATCAGGACATGTTCCCAGGGTTGATGGACAACTACCTCGCGCCCGCGGCCGACATGCAGGGCCTCGCCCAGGGCTACGGCATCGAGGTCGTGTACTACCCGTCGGGTCCGCTGCTTGAGTACAACCCTTCCAAGGTGACCACTCCGCCGACGACTCCCGCAGAGCTGCTGGCCTGGGCGAAGGCCCACCCCGGCAAGTTCGAGTACGCCCGCCCGGCTAACTCCGGCCCGGGCCGCACCTTCCTCATGGCGCTGCCGTATCTCCTCGGCGACAAGGACCCCAAGGACCCGACCAATGGTTGGGAAAAGACCTGGGCCTACTTGAAGGATTTGGGCCAGTACATCAAGGTCTACCAGACGGGCACCACCGCCACGATGAAGGACCTTGCCGCTGGAACCGTTGACATGCTGTCCTCGACTACCGGCTGGTACATCAACCCCATCATCCTCGGCACCGTTCCGAAGACGACCGCCATCGGTAACTTCGCGAACATGACCTGGGTCACCGACGCGCAGTACGCCGTCATCCCCAAGGGTGTCGACGCCGACACCATCACCGCGGACCTGGACCTCATCGCCTGGATGCTCAAGCCGGATCAGCAGGCGATCTCGTTCGACAAGGGCTACTTCTACCCGGGCCCGGCCGTCAAGAACGTGACCATCGACATGGCCCCGGCCGACAGCCAGGCTGCCCTCAAGGGCGTGGTCCCGGCCACGTTCGATCAGTGGATCAACCAGTTCCCGAAGGTGACGTCGCTGCCTGCCGATCAGCAGGTGATCGCGTTCGACATTTGGGATCGCACGATCGGCAAGAAGTAATCCAGTCCAACCAGGGTCGATAGCTCGACCGAACAAGCTGAGGAAACTGAGCCGTGCGCGAACAACGCTTCTCCGAACTGCGTCTAGATCGCATCGGCCGCAACTTCGGTGAGCAAGCGGCACTAAGCGAGCTCAGTCTGACGATCCGAGGGGGCGAGTTCATCGCCCTCCTCGGGCCGTCGGGTTGCGGTAAGTCGACAGCTCTCAACTGTCTCGCGGGTCTGCTACCGCTCTCGGGCGGCAGCATCTGGCTCGACGACAAGCAGATCGACGGGCTTCCGCCCGAGGCGCGGGGCTTCGGGATGGTGTTCCAGAACTACGCCCTGTTCCCGCACATGACTGTGCGAGAGAACGTCGCCTTCGGCCTCCGAATGCGCAAGACACCCAAAGACGAGATGGCTACCCGAGTGGACGAGGTCATGCGCCTCGTCCGGCTCGAGGATCAGGCGAACAAGCTGCCGTCACAGCTATCGGGCGGCCAGCAACAGCGCGTCGCGATCGCGCGCGCGATCGTCTATGAGCCGCCCCTCGTGCTCATGGACGAGCCACTCTCAAACCTCGATGCCCAGCTCCGCCTGGCAATGAGAACCGAGATCCGGCACCTGCACCAGTCACTGAAGCTGACCACGATCTACGTCACCCACGACCAGGAAGAAGCCCTGTCGATGGCCGACCGGCTGGTCGTGTTGCGAGACGGCGTCGTCCAGCAGATAGGGACACCGGACGAGGTCTACGACCACCCGGCAAACCGGTATGTGGCCGGTTTCATGGGCTATCGAAACATGCTGACCTTCGATGTCGAGAGCACGGCGGCAGGCAGGGCAGTCCTCACCGCCGAGGGCGTCCGGCTGAGCGGCCGGACATTCGGTGCCGTCAATACGTCCAAGGCCGTCGCGGCCATTCGGCCGGAGGACTTCGTCGTGGACGGGCCGCCCCCGAACCGCGTCGAAGTGTCCGTCGAGGTGGCCGAGTATCACGGGCGTGAAATGCTCGTGGAGGCTCGGATGCCGGACGGCCACGCCATCTACTTCCGAACTGAGAAGCGGCTCGCTCCCGGGGACAAGGCCACCGTCGCCGTTCCGCCAGAACGAGTTCTGGTCTATCCGGCGGACGAGCCCGCGGCCCCGCAGGAGGCCGTCGCA
>Ga0302323_100001997_pt1 | contig 16570 bp, 10 predicted proteins | sample Fen_T0_3_FD_201950 | JGI IMG/M metagenome (GOLD analysis project Ga0302323, IMG submission 201950) | Peat permafrost microbial communities from Stordalen Mire near Abisko, Sweden - Fen_T0_3 | ecosystem: Environmental > Terrestrial > Soil > Wetlands > Permafrost | place: Sweden: Abisko... | reverse complement strand
AAAATCCGATAAAGAGTACGGAGCGGATGTCGAAAAGCTTTAAGAGTAGACTTATTAAAATATGCAAATATGAAAAATCTCCTGAGATTCACATTAATTGTTTGTTTAATGTTTTCTATTACAAACATGCAGGCTCAGATAAAATTTGGCCCTGCATTAGGACTAAATTTGTCGACCATGAAAGTAAAATCAAATCTTGGTGATCTTTATCCAAAAACTATCGTAGGTTTTAATGTTGGTGTGATTTCTGAATTTAGTTTGACGAGCAATCTTTTTTTACAGCCGGCTTTATTGTTTTCAATTAAAGGTTCAAAATTTACTATTACCGGAGAAGCGGAGACAGATACCCCAAGTTTTATTGAAATTCCTATCAATGTTGTATATAAGTTTGGTTCAGGTTCCACAAAATTCTTTCTAAATGCTGGTCCTTATTTTGCTTATGGTATAGGCGGAAAGATTAAATGGGAAGGTGAGTCTGATAAGATAAAATTCGGTTCAGGAGAAAATGACGATTATAAAGCATTTGATTGTGGCTTAAATTTAGGAGCCGGTGGAGAAATTGACAACTTCATTATTTCTGCCCATTACGAATTAGGGCTTGCAAATCTGATGCCGGGAGGAGATGCAAATGATAAATTAAATAACCGGGTAATTGGTCTCTCAATCGGATATTTATTTGGAAAGAAATAATTTCCATTTGGATTTTTGTTAATAAAGGTAAAATATCGAATAGTGGTATATATCGGTACCACGTAAGGTCTTATGGAGCCTTCACTATTCCTTAAAATGCGTCTGATATTAAGAATGAATCTGAAGAAGGGTTTGATAAATTATGGTAAGATATTGAGTTGTAATAGTTAAAACTGGTTATAACATTATAATATTATGCCCTCCAGCTGCAGCTACTTCGAGCGCCCGTTTGACATTCTCCTGACCACGGACATCTGAAAAATCTACATCGTACTTGTTTGCCTCACAGGCAAATGTTCTGACTAACATAATCTTAAGTTTACTAGCACATTAGGAAACCAGTATCAAATATAGAAAATAATAAGATAAAAGACAGTGCCGAGCATAAAAAAATTTGCCCACCGGGCAAATTTAGCAAAGGAGACAGCCTGCAGGGGAGGGAAAAGATGAAAGTTGAAGAGTTGGCTGGGAGGTGTAGTGATGGGGAGAAATCATAATATGTTGAAATCCCCATTTAAATTCCTCTTTAGCTATAGCTTATATAACTCTATGACAAGATTTTAGATTACTACTAAAACTGCAAATTCCCGGTAGTAAACTGATCACTTATTTTCCGGAATAGCTTTCCATCATTTTTTTAAACTCCGGTCGATTTCTTAATGGTGCCCATCTGGGATCCAGCTCAAGGATTTTAGTCGAAAGAAATCCCGGAATTGAGAGGAGATATTTTATTTGCTTGAGCGCATCATCATATTTGCCAACCATAGCATAAATAAGGGCTAAATCTTCAACCAGATATGGGCCACTGTATGCCTCTTTACTCACAGGAAGCATTCTTACAGCCTTTTCACCGGTGCTTATTGCCTTACCATCAATACCAAGTCCCGCATATGCGATACCAAGTGAACTATATAATCTTTGATCATCAGGGAAATCAGTTCTTCTCTTTTCAAGAAATATCCTGGCTGAATCATAATAAGCATGCTCCAATTGGGGCTTATTCATCAAGCTATAAATAGTTGCATAATAAAGATATTTTGGTCTGTAGTAAAACTGTGTTTGTATTACATCGTATTTGAAAAGTGATATATCTTTCAGAGCTTCTTCATATTTTCCTTCATAAATATCAATCAAAACATTTGTTTCAATGATAAGTGAATCAGAAATAGAAGTTTTATTATTCAGTGCAGCGTTTCCCAATATATCTCTTGCCTTCGTCATATCTCCTTCCGATCTGAGATACATCCGGGATAAAAAGTAATAAGGATCATCCCAATCCGGCTTAAGCATAATAGATATATTATAGTATCCCTCAGCTTTAGAATAATCCCGAAGTAAATCAAACGTTTCTCCAGCATCCTCAACCATTTGCCATCTTCCGGGGTTAAGTTCGATGGCCTTTTCAAACTCAGACTTTGCCATCTCCCAATTTCCGGCACGACGATGAACAGCAGCTGAATAGTATTTAGCTTCTGAGTTCTTAGGCTGAAATTTCAATACCAGTTCAAATTGTTTCAATGCTTCCGGGTATTCCAAATAACCATGGTAGTAATAAATGCCTAAAGCAAGGTGAGCTTCAGGGAGGTCAGGATCAATTTCAAATGCTTTGTCAATTGCCTGTTTGCTTTTATATAATATATCCTCAGTATGATCCTCATAGTTCCAGTATTGATCAAGAAAACATATTGCAATTCCAGTATATGCTAAGGCAAACCCGGGATCAAGTCCGATTGCTTTTTCATATAATTCAATTGCAGTACTATTGTCTGCCGAAGCAACAGATTTCCAATAATAGTAGTTCCCCTGAAGATAAAAGTTATAAGCTTCAGGATTTTCAGCAGGTCTTTTCTCAATCTTTTTTATCTCTTCAGGTGTGAGTTCTGCTTTTAGTTCAGACGCAATTTCTTTAGCTATTTCACTAGTCAGAGAAAAGAGTTGCGTCATTTCCCCGGAATAATCATTTGACCATACCTGTTTATCGGCTTTTGAATTACTCAGCTCAACCCGTATCTTTAAATTATTTCCTTCACGTCCGACACTCCCTCCAACTAAATAATTTACATTAAGCTCCTTCCCGATAATTGCTGTTGATTTTTTGGTATCCTTGTATTGATATGAAGATGTTCTGGGCCTGATCGTAAAACTCTTTACTTTTTGAAGATCATTTAGAATATCTTCCATAAAGCCATCACAAAATGGCAATTGTACAGTATCATTACTTAGATTCCGGAAAGGAAGAACAGCAATGGTCTTTTCAACCGAATCAGAGTTTTTAGATAATTTAGGGATAAAGAAATACCCCAACGCTAGAAGTACCAGAACTAATAAAGAAGCTATAATGATTTTTGATTTCAGTTTTTTTGGACTTTCAGGTTTTGGTTTAGAAACCTCTCTTGAAATTCCTCTATCCTGCTGATTAGGTTTCTTAATTGCTGTAATGATTTCTTTGACAGCATTTGCTACCTTGTTGATCTGATCGCGATAGTATGTATGATTAAGATTTCCCGCCCGTTCGTCATTCGGTTTTAAAGGCCGGTTAACGCCTGATGCCTTATAGATAAACTCAATCGCCCTTAGCACTCCGCCCAATTCATTTTCAAGAAGCCCTCTGTCTTCGACATCGAGTTCATGAATTTTTATAGGAAGAATTCTGCTTGCCACATTTCCACCTGCAAGTCTCACATCTCTTCCGAACTGATCTTCCTTTGCTAATTTGTTAAATGCACAAAACTCACGTTGCCAGGCAAATGAATTGGGATCACAGTAAGTTTGAGAAATTATTGGAATGAACACCAGACATTTCAGTTTCTCTTTCAGCGAGGCATTAACATCATGTGTCTCTAACAGGCCGTCATGCGGGTTGATATCAAAATAAACACTGATTTCCTCCTTAAATGTAGACTCGAGTTCCCCCTTCAGGTTATTAACAAACTCGGTAACCCAGCCATCATGTTTATTGTCTTTCTGGCGGTAGCTGATAAAGATGTCGTATTCGAAGGCTGATGTTATGCTTGTCATTATGTTCAGTTTCTCTAAATCGGAAATTTCATTTTTTGTAATAATTTCTTTACCCTTGGTTCATTCCTGAATTTTTTAAAGGCTGGATCTACTCCTAAGTAGGTAAGCTGTATTTCTCTCGCGGCAAAGGACCTTTCGAGCCATAAATACACTTTCTCTGGCTCATTCCCATAAGTATGTGCAAATGCAATCCAATATGCACTGCCTGGAATGTTTTTTTCTATCAAATCACCACATAATTTTTCAGCGATGTTATTGTGATTCAATTTAAAGTTTACAGCAGCTAAGGCAACATTATGCGCATTATCATCTTTTTCAAATCTCGGCTCTTTGACTACTTCTTCTATTTTGTTTTCCTCAAGGAGAAGCTGGTAATACATATATTGATGAAGTTCATTATATTCCTGTTCGTCAGACTTCTTCAAGGTTGTCCGTGCCTCTGTATAACGGCCAGAATAAAAATATGCAAGGCCTAAGTATAAAAGCACGGTGGAATTATTAAGATCATTTTGCAATGCCTGATTGCAAAATGAAATACTCTCATCTGCCCTTCCTAATTTAGTATAAAACCGCCCTGCATTTCTTAAGACGTATGGATTATTCGGATCAATTTTTAAAGCCAATTTTATTTTCTCTTCAGCGCCTTCAAAATTGTATTCATTATCAAGTATTTCAGCCATGTTAACAATTGCAGTACCTGAGGTAGGATCCAATTCCAATGCCTTCTCAGCGAACCGTTTGACTTCCTTAAATTCAGTCGAATTAGCATTAAAGGTCGTCCTCCAATAGCACATGGAAAGATATGTCCAGGGTAAAGCGAAAGTGGAATCAAACCTGATCGATTCTTTGAACCAGAAAATTGCTTTTCCATCTTCAGCGGTATCATTTTTCTCGTAGTAGAATTGTCCTTGAAGATAAGCATCGTATGCTGTAAGATTTGCTGTAGGTGTTTTTTCAATTAGTTGTTTTTCTTCAGGGGTCATAATTGCTTTCAATTTTGTTGCTATGGCCTGTGCAATTTGACTTTGAACAGAAAAAACATCATTCCAAGTCCTGTTATATTCGTCAGCCCACGCATAACTTTCTTCGCTTGCTTTAATCAACTTTACTATTAGCCTGACATTATTACCATCTTTTTGAAATCTGCCCTCAAGCAAATACTCAACACCAAGTTCCTTCCCAATCTGTTGTGTTGTTTTGGTAGTTACCCGAAATTGTTCAACTGAAGTACTTGGCATCACACGCAGATCCTTAATCTTTGACAAATTAAGAAGTATTGCCTCCATCATACCATCAGCAAGATATTGTTTATTTGGTTCATCACTAAGCAGCTTAAAAGGGAGAACAGCAATTGACTTTTCAACTGGTTTAGAAGTGTTAGATAGTTTAGGGATAAAGAAATACACTAACCCTAGAAGTACCAGAACTAATAAAGATCCTATACTGATTTTTACTTTGTGTTTTTTTGGTCTTTCAGGTTTTCCTTTAACAACTTCCTTTGGTACTTCTCCGTCTTGTTGAGTATGTTTTTTTATTGCGGTAATAATCTCTTTGACAGCATTTGCCACCTTGTTAATCTGGTCGGGGTAAAAGGTGTGATTCAGATTTTCTGCCCGTTCATCTTTTGGTTTCAATGGTCTGTTCACTCCAGAAGCCTTATAGATAAATTCAATCGATCTTAAAACTCCTCCCAGTTCATTTTCAAGGAGCGTTTTGTCTTCAATATCGAGGTCATGGATCTTAACCGGTAATATTCTGCTGGCTACGTTTCCACCAGCAAGTCTTATATCTCTTCCGAATTGATCTTCCTTTGCTAATATGTTAAATGCACAAAACTCACGTTGCCAGGCAAATGAATTGGGATCACAGTAAGTCTGAGAAATTATTGGAATGAACACCAGACATTTCAGTTTCTCTTTCAGGGAGGCATCAACATCGTGTGTCTCTAACAGGCCATCATGAGTGTTAATGTCAAAATAAACACTTATCTCTTCTTTAAATGTTGATTCTAATTCAGTCTTCAGAGCACTAACAAACTCACTTACCCACCTGTCGCCTTTATTGTCTTTTTGGCGATAGCTGATGAAGATGTCGTATACGTAGCCTGGTATTATACTTGCCATTTTAGTTGTTCATTGTGATAAGATGACAAAAATTAAAGTTTCCCCTGCTCTTCGAGCCATTTCCTTACCCTTTCATGCTCCGCCTGGTATTTGGCTTCTATCTCTTTTGCAATCTGTTGAAACTCCGGTTCATTTCTGATACTGTTGAATAATGGATCGGTTTTCATTAACATTGCTATAAATAAGTTTATCCGTTGGCTTTGATTAAAAATTCTTAAATTCTTGTATGCTTTATCCTTTTCTCCTTTGAAAGCATATACAGTTGCAAGATCATAATATGTATTTAAGCCTATTCCCCCTGGTCGCTTCAATTCATTCATCCTGTTACAATATTTTATTTCTTCATTGAAATAGTTCTCCGCCTCTTCTTTATAACCATTTTGCCAGTAAGCATATCCTACGCGGTGAGAAGTGTTTGTATAGAATATCCCCTGAGTTTTCAATCTTTCAGACCATTTTTTAAAATATTTTAATGATTCTTTATACTGACCAAGCCATGAGTAATCGTGTCCTAATAAATCCAGTATTTCATAATTAGTTGAATCTATCGCATAACCCTTTACCCCAAATTCGATAGATTTGTTGTAATTTGTAAGGAAGTATTCATCCGATTCTAAATTATAATAGTATTTCGATGAATCACCATCCAATTTCAATTCTTCCTGATAATAATACTTAGATTTCTCAGGAAATCCAGCACAAAAATACACCAACCCAATTTCTCCTAATAAAGTGGGTAATTCTGGTCCGCGATTAATTGATGCCGATTTTTGATAATTATCAATACACTTAACAAGGTCGATATAAGAATAATACAAATTGCCTTTTTCAAAGTTAGCCATCCAATCGTTTGGATTTAATTTTATGGCTTTATCAAATTCTTCAATAGCCCGTTCTGGTTTCCCGATTTCACTATAATATCTTCCTCTTAAAGTATATGGTTCAGACAAATGAGAGTCACGTGAAATGGCAATATTTGTAAGTACCAGAACAGAATCCATAAAATTTTCTGACAAATATTCTTTTTCTTGGAAATAATGTTTGTCCCAATATACCCTTGCCAGACCAGAATATGCCTGAGCGAAAGTTGAATCATATTTCAGGGCTTTACGATAGAGATATTCGGCTTTTTGAAGTACTTCTTTTTGAAGTACTCCTTTATTATTATTATCAATCCAATATTTTGTATATTCTTCTCTTCCTCTCTGGTAAAAATCATATGCTGTAAGGTTTGTTGTAGGTATTTTACTAATGAGTTGTTTTTCCTTAGGGGTCATTGTGGCTTTCAGTTTTACTGCTATTGATTGTGCAATCTGGCTTTGTATATTTATTATATCGCTGGTTTCGTGAATCTCCTGTTCATATGATTCACCCCAAAGATGCTTTTCATTTTCAGCGGCAATTAATTCTACCCGGAGAACAATTTTATTGCCGTATTTTTGTCCGCTTCCAACAACTATATAATTCACATTCAGTTTTTTTGCTATTTCAGGAAGAGAATGTTTGGTTTCGACTCTGAATTGCTCAACAGATGTCCGTGGTAAGACCTTGCTGAAATCACTGATCTTTTGGAGATTATTGATTATCTCATCCATTATGCCATTGATGAAGTAAGTATTCGCTGGGTCAGGACTGTCATTAATAAAAGGCAATACAGCAATTGACTTTTCAACTGGTTTAGAAGTGTTAGATAGTTTAGTAATAAAGAAATACCCTAGCATTATTAGTGCCATTACAATAACAGATACTATAACGATTTTTGGTATAAGATTTTTTTGCTTCTCAGGTTTTAGTTTAAACACCTCCTTTGAAATTTCTCCATCCTGTTGATTGTGTTTTTTAATTGAGGTAATAATCTCTTTTACAGCGTTTGCCACCTTGTTGATCTGATCGCGATAGTAAGTTTTATTAAGATTATCCTGCGGGTGATCTTCGTTGGCCCTCAATGGTCGATTAACCCCAGATGACTTATAAATAAAGTCAATACTCCGAAGAACTCCACCCAATTCATTTTCAAGTAGCGCTTTGTCTTCAGCATCGAGTTCATGAATCTTAATGGGCAAAATTCTGCTTGCTATGTTTCCCCCAGCTAGTTTGATGTCTCTTCCGAACTGATCTTCCTTTGCTAATTTGTTAAATGCACAAAACTCATGTTGCCAGGCAAATGAATTGGGATCACAGTAAGTTTGAGAAATTATTGGAATGAACACCAGACATCTCAGTTTCTCTTTCAGGGAGGCATTTACATCATGAGTCTCCAATAGTCCACCATGAGGGTTTATATCGAAATAAACACTAATCTCTTCTTTAAATGTCGATTCAAGTTCAGTCTTCAGAGCATCAACAAACTCAGTAACCCACCTGTCGCCTTTATTGTCTTTCTGGCGGTAACTGATGAAGATGTCATATTCGTAGCCTGGTATTATACTTGCCATCGGATAAAATATTTGTTTATTCGGATTCTTTCATTGGATGTTTACAATCAATTATTTTCCTGAATAGTTTTCCATCATCTTTTTAAACTCCGGTAGATTTCTTAATGGTGCCCATCTGGGATCAATCTCAAGGATTTTAGTCGAAAGAAATCCAGGAATTGAGAGGAGAAATTTTATTTGTTTTATAGCATCATCATATTTGCCAACCATAACATAGATCAGGGCTAAATCTTCAACTGGAACTACCCCCCTGAATGCCTCTTTACTTACAGGAAGCAATTTTATAGCCTTTTCACCTGCTCTTATTGCCATATCATCAAAACCAAGTCCCGCATATGCAATTCCCAGCGAACTGTATAACCTATGATCTTCAGGAAAATCAATTATTCTCTTTTCAAGAAATAAACGGGCTGAATCGTAATAGGTATGCTCTAATTCAGGTTTATTCATCAAACCATAAATAATTGCATTATATAGATATTTGGGTTTGAAGTAAAACTGATTTTGAATTATATCATATTTTAAAAGTGATATATCTTTCAGAGCCTCTTTATATTTTCCTTCATAAATATTAATCAAAACATTTGTTTCGATGAAAAGTGAATCTGATACAGAAGTTTTATTATTCAGTGCAGCGTTTCCCAATACTTCTCTCGCCTTCCTCATATCTCCTTCCCATCTGAGATACATCCGGGATAAAAGAGTATAAGGAAAAACCCAATCTGGCTTAAGCATAATAGACATATTATAGAATTCCTCAGCTTTAGAATAATCCCGAACTAAATCATACGTTTCTCCTGCATCCTCAGGTATTTGTGATCTTCCGGGGTTAAGTTCGATCGCTTTCTCAAACCCAGACTTTGCCATCTCCCAGTTTCCGGCACGACGATGAACAGCAGCTACCCAGTATATAACATCCGTATTCTTAGGCTGATATTTCAATACCAATTCAAATTGTTTCAATGCTTCCGGGTATTTCAAATAACCATAGAAGTAATAAATCCCTAAAGCAAGGTGAGCGTCAGGGAGGTCAGGATCAATTTCAAAGGCTTTGTCAATTGCCTGTTTACTTTTGGCTAATAGATCCTCACTATGATCCTTATAAAGCCAGTATTGATCAAGCAAACATTGTGCAATTCCTGTAAATGCTAAGGCAAACCTGGGATCAAGCCTGATTGCTTTTTCATATAATTCAATTGCAGTACTATTGTCTGCCGAAGCCCAAGCTTTCCACCAATAGTATTTCCCCTGAAGGTAATAATCATAAGCTTCAGGATTATCCGTAGGTTTTTTCTCAATCTTTTTTATCTCTTCAGGTGTGAGTTCTGCTTTTAGTTCAGTAGCAATTTCCTTAGCTATTTCACTCTGCATAGAAAAGAGTTGATTCATTTCCCCAGGATAATCATTTGCCCACATCTGCTTATCGGCTTTTGCATCAATCAGGGAAACCCTTATTTTTAGATTATTCCCTTCACGTCCTACACTACCTCCAACTAAATAATTTACATTAAGCTCCTTCCCTATAATTGCTGTTGATTTTTTTGTATCCTTGTATTGATATGATGATGTTCTGGGCCTGACCGTAAAACTTTTTACTTTTTGAAGATTATTCAGAATATCGTCCATAAAGCCATCACAGAAGAATAACTGAGTCGAATCATTACTTAGATTCCGGAAAGGAAGAACAGCAATTGTTTTTTCAACCGAATCAGAGTTTTTAGATAGTTTAGGGATAAAGAAATACCCCACCGCTATGATAACCAGAACTAATGAAGATCCTGTAATGATTTTTACTTTCAGGTTTTTTGGGGGGTCGGGTTTTAATCTAATAACTTCTTTTAAAACTTCACCATCCTGTTGATCATGCTTTTTTATTGAGGTAATAATCTCTTTTACGGCGTTTGCCACCTTGTTGATCTGATCGCGATAGTAGGTTTTGTTGAGATTGTCCTGAGGGTGATCCTCATTAGCCCGCAATGGTCGATTAACCCCAGACGATTTATAAATAAAGTCAATACTCCGAAGGACTCCTCCCAATTCATTTTCAAGAAGCGTATTATCTTCAGAATCGAGCTCATGGATCTTAACAGGTATTATTCTGCTTGCAACATTTCCACTGGAAAGTTTTATGTCTCTTCCAAAAGAATCATCCTTAGCCATTTTATTAAAGGCAACTAACTCATGCTGCCAGGCAAATGATTTGGGATCACAGTAAGTTTGAGAAATAATCGGAATAAACACCAGACATTTCAGTTTCTCTTTCAGGGAGGCATTAACATCATGTGTCTCTAATAGTCCATCATGAGGATTTATATCAAAATAAACACTGATCTCTTCTTTGAATGTCGATTCAAGTTCAGTCTTCAGAGCGTCAACAAATTCACTAACCCACCTGTCGCCTTTATTGTCTTTCTGGCGGTAACTGATGAAGATGTCATATTCGTATTCTGAGATTATGCTTGACATGATGTAAAGATAATACTAATTTAAAAATCAGAGTTTTATCGTTGTCCCAAGGCCCAATCATCCATTTTCCTTTCTAAAATGTTTAAAGGCATGCATCCATCTTTTAAAAACTCATCATGAAAATCAGAAAGCTTAAACCTGTTCCCCAATTGTTTAGTGTATTTTTCTCTCAACTCCCTGATTTTTAACTCACCGATTTTATAACTCAATGCCTGTCCGGGATAAACCATATAACGTTCAATCTCAGCAGTCGCATCTTCTTCGCTTATAGCTTCATTATCCATATTGTATTTTATAGCTCCCTCCCTTGTCATTTTACCTGTGTGCATAGCTACATCAACAACTAACCGAATTGCTCTGTGTATCTCATCGCCTAAAGCTGCCATTTGCTGCCAGGGATCGGTATAAAGTCCCAATTCTTTTCCAAGACTTTCGCAATATAGAGCATATCCTTCACCATACGCGCCATACCAGATAAAACGGCGAAACTTTGGAAGATGATCATTTTCCATTTGCAGCGACATCTGGTAATGATGGCCCGGGATAGCTTCGTGCAGAAATAAACTTTCCATCCCTGAGGTTACATTGAATTTTGTTGCATCAATAATGGGTACATAAAAAATCCCGGGTCTTGTTCCATCGGGTAGTCCCTGATAGTATTCAGCACTGGCACTGGCTGCCCGAAAGGCTTCCGTCTGTCGTATTTCAAATTTTGTTTTGGGCGTTTTGCTAAACATTTTTATAAGATTTGGGTCAATACGGGTTTGAATGTTAAGGAATGCATCCAGGACTTCACTTGCCGACTTATAAGGCATGAATCTCTTATCTGTTTTCATGAATTCAAAGAAAGCCTTCAGGTCACCCTTGAATTGGACTGAAGATTTTATCAATTCCATTTTATCCCTGATGCGTTTTACTTCTGAAATACCAACCTTATAAATTTCATCTGGTGTTTTATTTGTGGTTGTCCAGTATTTAACTGTGTAAGTATAATATTTATCACCGCCAGGCAGGGCATTTATGCCTGTTGTATTTCGTGCATCTGGCAAATATTCTGTTTGTAAAAACACAGCCAGTTTTTTATACGATGGCACTATTTGCTGATTAATAAGATTAATGTATGCAATGGTTAACCGATTCTTGTCGGGTTCTCTAAAATTAGCAGGTATCGATTTAATTGGCCCATAAAACAGACTCTTAATAGCAGAATCTGTAACCATTGCCTGCATCTGAGGTATCATCTTTATAACAGCAGCTTTTGGTAAAACATATTTTACAGCCATCCCTTTTTTAAAATAAACAATGGCACTATCTGTCCAGGAACTAAAGGCAGCAGCACGCTGAAGCCAGTTCTCATAATCCGTCGGAGTCTTAAATGGCTGGTTGCCTGTACCTCCACCCATTTGACCAAGCAGTAAGGGGGTGCCATTAAACTGATCAAAGGGCATATAATCATAAAAGGGATGAAAGTTAATTAAACCTTCGAGGCTTATGCCAGTTTCATACTTTAGTATATCATAACTGATTTTATCATTGTCATTTAATTGTTCTCTGTCAAAAGTGGTTAAAGAATTCTTGTAGCTATTAAAAAACTCTGTTAACTTCTTGCGGTAACTATCAGTAAAATCAGCAGGCAGCAAGTTATTGAAACGGTTATCTCCATTGATGGTAGCTTCTAACGGAAACATATGCATCCGTTCATCGTAATATTTATCAAGCAAACTGGCAAAATCCTTATTGTCTTCTTTGACCTGGTTGATTTTGCCTGGTTTGCAACTTGATACAATAAAGATGATTGTAAGAAAGAAAATTACTTTTTTCATTTTGGATATGTTTTTTAGCTCATTTTACAGTTATTCCTTCTCACCTGCTTTAAAGAAAGTCCAGGGTTGTGTTGGGCGATCTTTTAGCAGACCATCCATCCAGTCATATTGAGGATGCAGTTCAAGAAATTTTTTGGCATCGAATGGTGTTCCGCAGGCAGCGCCCCAACGCGCAACAAATGACATTTGTTTTGCCATTTTTGAGTCGACTACCTTCCCATCCAAAACTCCCATGGGTTCAAAAGGTTCATGTTTACCTTCAATGTTCGGATCCAACTCATTATGACGACAAAGAGTACGATCATCGGGCTTATTTATATTTAAATAAGTATCATAATGATCCGATTCAAATAACTCAGCATTGTTTATATCAATTTTCCCAACATTTTCATTCATAAGTTGCTTCCATCTGACCCTGCGGGCAACAGAACTAAATTTGATATTCGTATTGTCAGTCATAGTGGTTTCAAATCGAAGGATTCTCAGGTCTTCAGCCACATTGGAGCCAATGAAATACCCATCCTTTTTCTTTTCAAATCCTACATATTTCAGACCCAGTTCGAGCCTTGCGATTTCATTGGTATTTATATCTCCGATAAGCCATGCATTCGCATAACCGCCGTTATTGCCTTTTTTCATGAGTTCACACCATTCATCAATGGAAGAAGCATATTGGGTGGCGGTTCTCATCCGTGAAAATTCAGGTACCCCTTTTGTATCAAAGGGGAAAAAATCTCCTATAGTTGTTTCTGAGCCAACTATGCCAGCATCTGTTATAAAAAAATCTGTGTCGCTATGGATAAATCCGGGAATAGTTTGCATCAGGATACGATGACCTTTTTCAGGAAGAATATCTATTATGACATTGCACAATGGATTATAATAATTATCATGAGTATTATGCCCAAGTACTATTCCTCCGTCTTTAGTCATTCTGCCCGTTGCTATAAAGGAACTGCAAGACTCTTTTACCGGATCCGCGACATTTACTCTAATGGAATCCTTCATCATGGGCAACAAATACCTAAATAGTTCTGATAGGCCATTAAGAGAAACAATTTCATCCCGGGTAGTCGAGACTCCAGTCACCTTCATTCCTTCAACCATGCCATCAATTTCTGTAAGATTTTCCGGATCTGTTTTTGGAGTCAGAATATCATGTCCCCTGTCAACAAACCAGCTCCACTTCATTGCTGTCTGGAATTTCCAAACTTCAGAAAGAATACGGATAGATTCTTTGATTTCTCTGGAAAGCAAGTATCCATGCTGAAATCCTCTTTCTTCCGGACTCCCTTCAATGTGAAGATAGATCCAGCCGTTTTTTTCATGACGATTGGCTTTGCTTAGCCATGTTTTCTGCTCCTTTGTAAGCTGGTCATTATTTTGGCTATAGGCAAAAGTGAAAGAACTGAAAACCAACAGAATGAAAATTACAACCTTTTTTTTCATAATATTTTGACTTATTAATATACGCCTTTCAAGTCCTTATTGTTTATCATATTGTGAATTTCTATTGGATTGCCTTAAGCACCTCACAGCAGCTTCAGTCACCATGCCTCAATTCTTCTCCTTTAAAGGGCTCTAAAAAATACTTTGCTACTGCTGAGTTAAACAGAACAGGATTATTTTTTGTGACAAAATGATTTTCTCCGGTGAAGATGCACAGGTTGGCTTTAGGAATATTACGGTAAATAAATAAAGTATGTTCTTCCGGGATTAAATCCCTGTCACATGATAATATTAAAACAGGGCATTTGATTTTATGCAGATCGCTGGCTGAAATATGTGGCTGAAACTCCATGAGGCGATTTTGCTGTTGTATTACATGCCAATTTTTAGATGTATCATTTTTGGCAATCATTTCATCAGCGTGTTTTCTGTCTTGTATCACTTCCTTATAAGAAAATGAATAAAGTCCTGCTGTATCCGGAGTTAGATTTGCACCAAAAGCCGCTACTTTTTTCACTTTATCCGGATAATAAATTGCCATCAATAATCCAATGATCCCTCCATCACTTCTGCCAATTACATAAGTTGAGTCCAGATGTAAAAAATTTAAAAGACTAATTATATCCTTTGTCATCTGGATATATGTAAGGCTATCTTTTCCTAATTCGCTCTTTCCTCTTCCTCTGCAGTCCATAACAATCACCTTATAACTTTTAGAGAAATATTCAATTTGAGGCTTCATATAGGCAATATTTCCCCCATTACCATGGATCAATATAAGTGGAGCACCATCTCCATATATTTCATAATAAAGTTTTATCCCATTAACGGCAATAAAATTTCCGGCATTTTTGTTATTTCCGTATGGAATTGCTTCTGATCCGGATTGTGCAGCAAGAGATAATGGAAGCATTAGATTTAGCAAAAAGAAGAGTGTCCAGATATTAATGACGTAAGGTTTCATGATAGATACCTTTTATTTTTATAGAATTTCCTACTCTTTTATTGGATTTTCGGATTCCTCCTTAAAGCAATTTTTTTTGGAGAAATATTGTTCAGGAAAATATTGAAACATGTAAAACGAGTTGTTATACTCACAATATATGTACTGACTAATTCATATAATTAGTAAATTTATGCAATTATTTTTTATCTAACAGTACATTTAATGATATAAATTTCTGAATATCACTCTGTTAATAAATTAACAGTAAAATCGTATAGATGGTCATTATTGATTTATTGTTTGATGAACTTGTTTAACTTACTGTAGACGAATACTATATGTTGACAAATAATGCCGGGTTTTGAAATTTTGATAGTCATATGGCGATCTTATATATTTTTAGAATGAATTAAATTTGATAATTTTTTAAAATTATGGAGAACAATTTAGTTGAAAGTACCACACCGGTCTATACCCTGAGTACAACCTCCTCTCTTTCTGGCATTCCGGTACATTCAATAAGGCAATACATTGATAAGGGATTGATTATTCCATTCAAGAAAGATTCCAACCGGAATTTATTTTCTCAGGTAGATATTTTACGCCTGAAATATATTAATAACCTGCTGAATGAAGGTGGTTTAAATATTGCGGGGATCAGGGCTTTACTGGCTCTTATTCCCTGTTGGGCAATCAGGCAATGCTCCAATGAAGAGCGTGAAAAATGCCAGGCTTACCTAAGTAATTCTTACCCCTGCTGGGAGGCATCTGAAAAGGGAACTCTCTGTAAGAATACTAATTGCAGGGAATGTGAAGTTTATCGTATTGTTGAAAACTACTCTGATGTAAAATCATTCGTCAAGACTCTTATACCATAAAATGTATCTGATAATTTCAGCTTAGGACATTTAGTGTAAATTCATGATATCCATACCTTGCTCTTCCTTGCGCCGGGAGATATTGCAATATAATCCTTACATCATCGTACTTGTTTGCCTCACAGGCAAATGTTCTGACTAACATAATCTTAAGTTTACTAGCACATTAGGAAACCAGTATCACATATAGAATATAATAAGATAAAAGACAAAAGTTAAGTAACAAAGTTATGAACCGACCGAAGGGAGCTCGCCGAAGGCAAATCCCGCAAGGCGGGAGAAAAAGATAAAAGTTGAAGCTAATAGTTCCTCTCCTGCGAGGGGCAAGGGGTGGGTTTTTGGATAAAAAGTTGGCGGCTGGTTCTATTTTATTATAATTTTCCTGGTATCTACTGACTTATCATTTACAATTTTCACAATATATACCCCTTGTAATAAATTGCCTAAATCAATTTCTATTTCTGTCTGATCGATTTGCTGACACATTAGTTCCTGTCCACTTAGATTATAAATACAAAGTTCACTTGCTGTATCAAATCCTGGTGTCACTATTGTAAGAACATTAGTTACCGGATTTGGATATAATAAGACTTTATCTGTTTTGCTGACGTTTTCAAGTGCCGTTAACACGTTGGACTCAAAAGCGCCTATATCATAATTATTGCCTTGTGGCCTCACTACACCATTATAATCCTGATTTACGGAGGATATTGTTAAACCTGCGTTGATACATGGGGAATTG